>Ga0315533_1002141_pt1 | contig 14099 bp, 27 predicted proteins | sample SalMarSW160130MG_FD_203081 | JGI IMG/M metagenome (GOLD analysis project Ga0315533, IMG submission 203081) | Salt marsh sediment microbial communities from the Plum Island Ecosystem LTER, Massachusetts, United States - Salt Marsh Sediment SW1601-30 ...
CGGCATCCCCGTCGCCATCTCCGACTGGGTAAAGGACAGCTACACCGTGGGCACGTCAGCAGATTGCTCGGCCATCTTTGCCTTCCAGATAGGAGAGGGCGCCGTCTGCGGCCTTACCAGCCCCGAGATGATTCAGGTCGAGCGTCTCGGCTCCCTGGAGACCAAGGACGCTGCCCGGACCAGGGTCAAGTGGTATGTCTCCCTGGCCAACTTCTCCATCGTCAAGGCCGCCATGCTCACAGGAGTAAGAGACTAATGCCCATGCCAGGGTTTCTGATCATGCCCTGGTGTGCACGTTTTTACCTCCTTTTATTGTTGAGGAAGGAGGGGGAGGTCGATCCCCCTCCCTATCCTCTAGGGGAGTTATGAAATGAACTTAACCGAAATGAGAGCCCGGGCCCGTGAGGACCTGCAGGACACGGATTCCGAAAACTACCGCTGGGCGGACGACGAGGTCGACGGCGCCATTGACAGAGTAGTTACGGAGTACTCCCTTCATGCTCCCATACAGCAGCAGGACGATGTCGTCACCACCGAAGACGACATCGAGCTCGATATCTCGTCCCTTTCAGGCCTGCTCAAAGTCGAGTCCGTGGAGTTCCCCATCGGCCAGACCCCTAAATATCTGCAGCGGACCGAGTACTGGGCCGGCCACCTTTATATGGATGATGAGGGCGACGGTACCGACGCCAGGGTAAGATGGCTTAAGAAGCATACCTTAACCGCTGAGTCTACCACCATCCCCGCCGAGCATGAGGAAATCATTGTCCTGGGCGCCACCGGTTACCTGGCCATGTCGGCAGCCGCTTATACCGTGGACAGAGCCAGCATCGCCGGCTGGCACGCCACCATCAACTACAAGGCCTGGGGCACAGAACGGCTGAAGCGCTACGACCAGAAACTCAAACAGGTCGCCCAGGCCAACCGAGTCATCCAGAGGCAGTTCTACACCGATGAGTAAATTCCCTCCCCCTTGACGGGACAGGATTAAGGTGAGGGTGAACGTATGTTAGAGCTCGGCATCCTCAAAAACTTCGACAGCGGCACCTATAAGGCCGGCGTCCAGCTCGCCGGCTCCCTCACGACCTACTTCGACGACATCAGCGTGGCCAAAAATATCCCATCATCAGCCCTGGTCATCGGCAACTACGTCATCCTGGCCATCCCCGGCGGCAACCCCAGGGACGCCTGCGTCATCGCCACCTGGCCCCAGGGCAGCTCCGGCGGAGCTGAAGTTCATGGCAATGAATATCACGACCCCGACTTCGCTTCCGAAGCCGCCTTCCTGGTACACGCTTCACGGCACATATGGCCTGGTCCTGATGGTGGCAACTTTTTACGGACCCCCATAGCTCGCCAGATTGACGATGTCCTCTATGTAGATTGGCAATCAAGAGACGCTTGGACTGATTATTTCACCGGCTCTGCATCGAGAGAGCTTGACGCTATTCTTGAGCAAAAGTTAGGAACAGGCAATACCGCTGATTCCATAGCCGCTATGTACACCCAACCATTCGCCACTCTATCTCCACACTCGGCAGAACGTGTAACAGCATTCAGGGTACGTCCCAGAAGCAACCCTAGTAATTCTGATTGGTGGTTCATAGCTACCAAAGAGGTACAGCCCATTTTTCCTACACCTACTCATCAGCATATCGGGTTTAGAATCTTAGACGGCAACATCTGGGCAACCAATGGCAACGGCACAAGCGGCACTCAGACAGATTTAGGGCTCTCCTTAGCTTCTCACCAGTGGGCAGTCCTTGCAATGTTGGCTGTTAGCGGTTCGGTCCAATTCTACGTCCAGAGGAGCATCGACAGTGGCCTCACCCTCCGAGCCACCCACAACACCAACCTCCCGAGCGAATGGGATTTTGCCTTCTGGATAGGTGGCAAGAATACCTCCGCTGCAAATAAACCCTATTCAGTACATTCTTTAGGTATGTCAAAGTAGTTAAAAGTAGTGGCGGGGCTTGTCCCCGCCTCAGGAGGAAACCATGAGCAAAGTCAAAGAAGCACTCTCAAAGGAGAAGACCAGGGAGGGGCTCCCCAAAGAGGCCTTCGCCATCGTCGGCGACCCCCAGGATCCTGAGACCTGGAAGCTTCCCCACCACACCAAGGCCATCATGCGAGCTCTTAAAGGCCGGCTCGATATCGAGAAGCCTGTCCTTGAACGAAGTGAAGGAACCGTGAACTGGGACCGCATGCCCGCAGCCGTCGCCGCCCTCAGCCGTGGCGGTTACCGCGGGGAGAGGGTCCAGGCCTCCGAGGAGGACATCATCCGGGCCGCCCGGCATTTGGCCAGGCATTATGAAAAGGCCGGGAAGTCCGTCCCCGACACCCTGGGCGCCCTCATCTAGTCCCCACTCTTAAGATAAGAGGGGTTACAGGGGAGTTATGAGTATAAAGGTCGTAAAAACGAAAACAGGGGCATTGTAGAGCCTCTCACAGCCTCTAAGGAGCATTACTAATGAGAAGGCCATGCGGAAGGAGTTCAGGGCCCTTTTGGCCAAGAATGGTAGAACACTCCGATTCCATCGGAGAGGTCGTGGGTTCGACTCCCACCCTCCGCTCTAGTAAATACTAAGAGTAAATACTAAGGAGGAGTAAGTATGGACATTGTTAAGCGAGCCTATCTCAAATGCCGAGAACACTCAAAGGGTATACCCTTCCATGATGCAGTAAGCCAAGAGATAAAGCGGCTGATTCAAGGCGGGGCTTATTCAGGCCGGGATTGGCCAAGAGAGCTGGGACCGTTGCCCGATGAGTTAAGGAGCAAACGTGGCAGAACAACAAAATAAGCCAAGCCCACCTCTAGTGGAGGTTTTCACTAATTTCTTCCGGGCAGCCACCAGGCCCGCCGTCACCATCATCTTCGCCGCCGTCATCGCCCAGGTCGTCGTCGACGGAATTGACGCCCCCCAGTGGTTTCTTGGCCTGGCCAGCGCCTGCATCCTTTGGTGGTTCGGCGACAGGACGGTGCAGCACATTAAAGACAAGAAAGGAGGTACCAATGCCCAAACATGACGGAACAGGCCCACCCACAGGAGCCAGAGGTCCCAGAGATGGCCGCGGCGGGGGCAACCCCGGCGCACCCGGGCCAGGCTCGGGCGCCAAGAGCGGTGGCCAAAAAGGCACATGCAAGTGAATCAAAAAGACAAAGGTTTTCTCAAAGGAATCAGGCTCACCGCCTTCCTCGATTGCTACCAGGAGTGGCACGCCTTTGTCGAAGGTCTCTTTGAAGTCCTTTGCCCCTGGCCTGCCAGGCATAAACTCTCCGGGCAATTACTAGATGACTTGAAGAAAGACCACCACTATTATGCCTTCGGCCGGGTCATGGGCGTCATCGCCTGGCTGATCATTGCCAAAATCATCCAGGAGGCCTTCTTTTGAGGACCCTGAGCTCCACCTTGCTCGTTGCCCAGAAGAAACCCCAGCGCCTTCCCTACGTCGAGGCCAAGGTCTATGACTACGAGGCGGGCATTAAAAGACTTTACTGGTATAGACTTTACCAGGGAAGTGAAGCCGACAACCACCACGGCATCGCCTTCGACGGCCAGGGGAGCATGCACCGCATCAGGGCGGCAGCCGGCAATATTCTCTACCGCCAGAAAATCACCGACCCCGACGAGAGCTCCGACTACTCCCAGTGGACGGAGTTCGCAGCGGACTGCGCCGGTCCCTGCGCCATCGCCGCACAGGGCGCCAGGGTTTATATTTTTTATAGGACAACCTCCAACGTACTCTGGAAGTGCTACTCCAGCGACTATGGCCAGACCTGGAATAATGCTCAGCTCGTAAGCTACGCCGATGTCCTCTCCCTGGCCGCTTGTTGGTGGGCCACCGGCGACGTCGTCGTCTGCTTCGCCCTTAAAGCTAACCAGCTCAACGGTATTACCCTGGACACCGGTACCCAGACCGCCACTCAGCACACCTGGTCCGACGGTAACCACCCCTTGCTCGATACCTATGGTATCGGAGCTACATTTAATCCCTTCTGGCCGGCCATAGAAATCGTCTTTGCCGGCAAGGAGTCCGATTCGCCCTATAACCACTACGACCTTTTCAGGACGAAGTTCAGTAACACCTATAATTTCCTGGCCCTGGAGAGCCTCCTGGCATATCCTGAAGGAGAAGACTTCAGCCTCGAGTACCCCGACTGCCACCTCCCAGCGTCAGCTCAGGCCTATGAGACAAATCGTATCATCGCCGTGGAGAAGTTCGCCGGCACAACAGCCTATACCCGTCCCCTCGCCTGTCATACGGTGAAGGGCACGTACTGGAGCGATACCACCTTCACCGAGCCCAAGCCCTTCTTGGACATCAGCTCAAGTTACGGCTTAAGGCTCCAGAGCACAAGCGACTACTGGTGGATGGAAAGGCCCGACGGAGTCTGGAGAGCACCCCGCCCCGCTTTACCCGCCATAGTCTTAACGTCGGCGGGCGACATCGTCTCCCTCTCTCAGTCCAGCCCTGGTACTTTAGTGCTTGAGCTCAACAACTCCAAAGGCCAGTATGCCAGCCCTGGCCAGGGTGCCCTCGCTTCGCTTCGCTTCCGCAGCGAAATCGTCCTCGAGCTTGGCTACAAGACGGCGGCAGGCAACGAGACGTCCGAGGCCGGCACTTTCTGGATTGATTCCTGGGAGTACTCTTCGAAACCCAACATGTCCCGCTTCATCCTCACTTGCCTGGACGGCTGGGGTCTTATGGACCGCTGGACCGCCCGCTACCAGATGAGGTGGAATAAGGACGAAGTCAACCCCAGGAGCGTCTGGCAGATCCTTTATCAGCTCTTAGCCCGTGCCGGCATCAAGCTCACCAACACCCCGCCCAAGCCTCAGTCCTCCGCCATCAACAACTTCTACCCCGACTTCACCGTCAACCCGGGTACCGGGGGAGACAGCGCGATACGCAGGCTTCTATCGTTCGTCCCCGACAGGCTCGTATTTCGTGGCCAGGTGGCCTTCACCAAGAACCCCCTGGCCGATGAGGAAAGCTGCTACTCCTACGGCACCGACCACGCTATCCTGGCAGGCCAGTATCGCCAGGCGGTAACCCTGTCCCGTTCCCGTGCCATCGGCCGGGACGATTCTGATAACCGCATCTTACAAGATACCACAGACTGGAATAACCTCATGTTGGGCATCGATATCTTAGAGCAGGACTATGACCCCAATCTCCAGACCGCTGCCAGGGCTCAAGAGAGGGCCGACGCTATCCTCCGGGCCCGAGCCCAGGAGGCCGAGGCAGCCATCATCACCGTCCCCACCAACGTCGGCCAGGAGCCTCTCGATGTCGTGGAGGTTACCGACGAGCGCTGTGGGATTGACCAGGAAAAGTACAGGGTCCAGGCCATCCAGACCGACTACGACCGCCGCAAGGGTAGGTATGAGCAGCGGCTGACTATAGGGGCGCCATGATTTGTTTTCCGAAAAAAAGCCGGCAGCCGAAATCGCCCCAAAGTTATGGTAGGGCTTGAGATGAAACTGCAGCCGCACTACTTTTGCCCGAAAGGCCCAAAGAGCCGAACGAAGCCCAAGGTTCGGAAGGGGGACGTCAAGGCGTGCTACGTCCGTATCAAGCGGCGGTGGGTGCGAATCGGGACGATTTGCCTCGACTGTGGCCAATTCGTCTCGGAATTGTGACAGCCCCTTAAAAAGAAAGAGAGAAGCAACAATGAGGGGCTTAAAAGGAAACAGGGGGAGTCAAACGATGATGATGATGAACAATAGTGGACGAACTTAGACAATAGTGGACAGAACTAGACAATAATGAACAATGGTGAACAATGAGACTAGAAGAAGCCAAGCTCATAGCAGAGAGAGTGAAGGAAACTCTAGCGCCATACTGTGAAAGGATAGAGATAGCAGGAAGCATAAGGAGAGCCAAGCCTGTGGTGAATGACATCGACATCGTTCTTATAGAGAAGCCCGAGGCAGCCTTGGTGATGAACAGTTTACTCTTCAGTATGGGCATCGTTAAGATGAATGGTCCCGAGATAAAGAGAGTATATCTTCCTGAGGACAACATCACCGTAGACATCTACATCGCCACGCCGGCCACGTGGGCCACGCTGCTACTCATAAGGACAGGCAGTAAAGAGAACAACATCAGACTGTGCAGCCTGGCCAGAAGGAAAGGGTGGCACTTAGAAGCCAGTGGAGGTGGACTGTGCGACGAAGACGGCAACAGGATAGCAGGAGACACCGAGGAGTCCATATACCAGGCGTTAGGCATCCCGTACCAGGAGCCGAAGGAGAGGGATGGAGTGTATTCACAGATTTCAAGTTGACAGTCAGAATATAGGAACGTGCTCTCTATGCGGTGAGGTCCGTCAATTCCCATACGACAAAGGGGAGCCAGTAAAGGTATTGAAGAAGGGCAATCCTGGCGTTAACCAAGTACCAAGTTTACAGAAGTCACAAAAATCACAGAAGGAGGAAACTATGAAACGGCAACAACTGAGGAAGAGGCATAAGTATTACGAAGATAACAAGCGCGCTATAATAGCCGACCTGCTCAGCACCGGTAAAGCGGCCACCCGAGAAAAGTGGAATATACCGAAAGGTACGCTTGGCAAACTCTTGTCCAGGTGGCTGACTAAAGAGCAGAAAGCAGCAATACCCATCTCCGAGCCAGAGGCGCCAGCCGCCACGCCAGAGTCACCCCACCCCTCGACCAGCTCCACCCCTTCCAACGGCCGGCTGCCTCCGTTTCCGCCGTTCTCCGACGCGTGGGAGCCAGAAGTGCAGCTGGAATGGCTTGAGATATACGGGAGGTTAGCGGAGAAACAACCCCACCCTCATGTCCCCGCATGAACTCTAACTGCTTCAAAGCCGTTTACCAGGGTGATGTAGTGTGGTTTATCCTGGACGACTCATTCAGGGACCGGTGTCCACCGGGCGCCATCATCTACACGCTGGCCGAGGCGGAGATACTGGCCACCCGGACGGAGTGGACGAAGAAGATGGTTAATGAGGCCAAGAGGCTTAATCATACAGCATTAGTCATAACTTAGGTATAGGATTATGGGGGCATACCTGGTGTGGAAGTCCTCCTTGCTCAATGCTGGAAGTCGCTATCCCCTAGGAAGACATACCGTCCCTGCACCGCAAGGTTCCGTCCTCTGGCATACCCCCACAACCATTATATCATATCCACACTTGGGTCAATGGGAAGAAAGGTGAAAGTGGGAAGAACCACCCCGCTGAAAGGAAGAAGGGAAGACACCCCACCCCGAAGACACCCCACCCGCTTCCCAGGCACAGCATCGTCGTGCAGGATTTCCCGTCATGTAAGTCTTTCTCTCGGTGCCGTCGGCTACGCCGTCGGCGGCTCGGGTGGGCGACGGCGGCGGGCGGCGCCCGCAGGAAGCGGTCGTCACGCCCTTGCCTCATAATAGGGTTGCCCGCCCTCGAAGGTTTGATTTTTATCAGTCCCGTCTTTAATTCAGCACAGTCTTCTCCAGTAATCCAGGTGCTTCGTTGGCGTCTTTTCCCCGGTTATCCTTTTGGCCACGGCGCGCCGCCGCGTCTTCCGGCCAGCCGCGGGGAGAGTAAGGAGCGGCCTAAAGTCAGCCTCGGCGGCATCGCCGTGCCCTTTTCGTTAGGCAGTTCGTTTGCCCCGACAAGTCGGGGCGTTGGTTTGATGAGCCTTGCTTAAGGAACGCTGGCAAGGTCAAGGGGTCGGTTGCCTTGAACGCTCCAGCCCCGATGCAATCGGGGCTCCATGGCCTTGCCATCAACACTGCGTTTGGCATCTTTTGAGCTCACCAAACCAACTATCAACTTCGTTGATGGAACGAACTGCCAACCGCCAGGCTTCGCGGTCGTTTTTGCCTTCGCACGGTGCTCGCCGACCTTGCCTACGCTAAGAGCGTCAGCTAAAGCAACGGCAAGGGCTGCGCGTCGGGCGAACCCTTCGGGCTAAAAGGGCAAAAACTCCAGCCTCACAGGGGCAGGATGCACCCTATAGGGGTGCTCTGCGTGCCGCTGGGAGGCGGTTTCGTTCACTGGATGCTTCGCTCAGCGTTCACCTGCACGGTTAGCACGGTTAGCACGGCTTTGCGGTCAGCTGCAATGGCTGAACGCCTTGTCGTTTCCGTAGAGGGGGCTCGTCACCTCCCTACAACCCAACCACCGCCCGCTCACGTGCCGCTTCGGCTCAAGAAGGGCGCATAAGGTAGTGCAGCTATGGCTCAGTCATCACCTTCGCAGAGGTAATCAGAAAGCTCAGGGCATGTCTTCGCCATCGAGCCGCCGTTCGCAAGGCTCGGGCGGGCTCTTACGCTGCAGCAGTTCTCTTGCTCCTTCTTCAGCCTCCGTAGCCTGGCGGCAGGAAGGTCGCTCCGCTCGCCTCCGCTTACGCTCCGTGCGCTCGCTTCGCTCCGTGCTTCGCAGGTAACTTCGTTATCGTTCCAGGGCGCCCCGCTGTCGCTCTCGCCGTACTGGAGGGCATAAAGGGAGCTAAGGCTTTGACTACAAGGTAGCTGGCTAAAGCCAGCATTTCTTACCACACCGCTTAGAGGCATTTTTTTCTTTTCCGCCGTCGGTTCGCAAATTTTTGAGGGTCTAGAGGAAAAATTCCTACTCTTCGTTACGGCCGTAAACGGTGCGAATCGCCGTCGGGAAAAAAACCTTTTTCAGATAAGCGGTGTGGCGGGGTGGCGGTGACGAGAAGTACATAAGAAGGAGGTGAGTCATGAAAATCGTAGTAGTAGATTCTAAAGAGGCTGAAGGGTGTGCCATTGGGGTACAGGTTTCCGAGAAGGATTTGTGGGCGTTTGAGGTGCTCTGTGCCAGAGCAGGCCAGAAAGTCCTGAAGGTCTTTGATGAGAAGGATATTTGGAAGGAGGCTTTTGCGGTCCATGCCGGCTAAGGTTGGTTTGTGTGGGAAGGAAGTTTGTGAGCACATCTGCAGCAGGGTTTGTTATTGCCCGTTGGGCCAGGAGCTGTCGTATCGGCGGCTCCGGGTGCAGCGGGCCCGGCGGGAGCTCCGTCGGGAGATTCTTCGGGCTGCGGTCGGTCAGCTCGAGATAAATATCCGGAAGGCAGCAGGTCCTTTTGAGGAATTCAGTCGGAAGCTTGCCTCAGAGGGCCAGAGGCGGAAACATGAACAGCTTGAAAGAATTTCATAGCTGTAATAGGGACATTGAGCGGGAGGCGACGAAAGCAACCCGTAGGGAATGGGGGGATGAGAAGAAGTTTAATGATAGGTGTGAAAAGTGGTGGAGCGGTGGCCTGTTGTTTGCGTTGCTCGATCTGTTGAGAAGGAGGTAACCATGTTAGCAGCAACAATGATGTTAGGCGGAAAGATGAGGCGCTTAGAGATACGAGATGATGGCTTATGGTATCTGGCTCATCCTGAAGACCAGGCCGAGCTTGGCAGCCAGGGGAAGCCGTACTTGGCCTGGTACAAAGAATCTGACCAGGAGAAGTTTATTAAGCCGTCTAAGTTCAGGTCCACAATGTGCTACTCGTAAAGATTTCACGACAGTGAGGACAGGCCGGGGTGAGAGGCCCGGCAATTTTGAAGGAGGATTGCTAATGCAAACAGTAGCTACACAAGACCCTGGTACAGCTCTGGAATCGCTAGAGCAGAGAGCTGAGCCAGTGCTTCGCTGGCTCCATGATCTGAAAGTCACCAGCCCCGAAACACAGAAAAATGCCGAGGACCTGCTTATATCGGCACGTGTCGCCTGGAAAGAGGCCGACGAGAAACGGAAGGAGCTCACCCGCCCCCTGGACGAGGCCAAGAGGCGAATCATCCAGCTCTTTCAGCCTTACATGAACCGCCTTGAGACGGGCATCAGCATCTTGAACCGAGAGCTCACTTCCTATCACGAATCCTTGATTGCTCTCCGGAGAGAGGAGGAACGGCGGGCCCTGGAGGAGCAGGCGGCCCGTATGAAGGAAGCCCAGGAGACGGGCGAGGTCGTCGAGCCAGTCGAGCTTGCCGGTGTCCCGCATGTGACGAAGACGAGCCATGCTCATATCGGGACCGTCACTTACAGAGAGGATTGGGACATCCAGGTGGTCGACGCCGCAAAGGTTCCCCGGGACCTGTGCGAGCCATCGATGTCCAGGATCCGGGCCCGGGTCAAGAGCGGAGTTACCGATATCCCTGGTGTGTTGGTGACCCGCAGAACTATCAGTACAGCCAGGAAAGGAGGTTACTAATGTCTAATGGTAGTCGTTATCACGCCGAAGTCAAGGTCGAGCTGGAAGGCCGAGAGTGCAGGATTAATGCCTTCCGGGATACTTTGCCGGAGATCTTCCAGGATATCGGCACTATTTGCACTCAGTTCCCCCAGGACTGGATGAACCCGGCCAAGAGGGAGATCGTCAACGCCGAGCGGAAGGCAGCTCAGTTGAGGCAGCCGCAGCATAACTCAGGATCGGCGCCCCAGGTCGAGGAGACGGGAGAAATCCCCGTCTGTGAGTACTGCGGCAGCCAGGAGTTCATGGAGCTGATCACTTTCACCGACAAGAAGACCAGTAAGCCCCGGAAGGCCTGGAAGTGCCAGGCGTGCGAGAAGTGGCACTGGCCAGAGAATGGGAAGAAGCGGTCCGGTGGCCACCAGGGCAACAACGACTGGCCTTTCGACTAGGCTACGAAAGAGAGGGGAGGGGGTTCGAATCCCCTCCCCGAAAGGAGGTTATTGATCAATGAGAGTCAGAGAGAGAATTCTTCATAGCGAGAGGCAGCCAGACGGGGCCGTCACCATGGTCAGGATCGTCAGTACCGGCCAGGGGAAGCGACTGGTTCAGCTAGTCCAGACAAAGGGCAGCGTCGCAAGTACTGTCACCCTGGATGCTAAAGAGTACCGTTCCCTGGTATCTTTCGCCAGCCCCAGGAGGGCGCCTAGCAGAAATCCAACCTCTCCCGTATAGTTGGCTGCCATGCTCAGAGGAGGGCGGAGCTCGCAAGGGCTTCGCCCTTTTTTTGGGAACTATATACTTGACACAACTATTCCTGGCGGGGCTTTGCTCCAAAAGTGTTACTTCTTCTTTTGCCAAAATTCACGAAAGTAACTTGCAACTGCAAGTACACCACCAATGCCGAGAAATATGATTTTGAAGGTGTTGCCCGTGCCAGCGAAAGAATCAATTAGCATACCCACAATTGCCATGCCGAAGATGACTATTATGGGGGCTTTCACGTATTTGTTTAATATAGTATTTAACCATTCATCGGAGCCTTGTTTTGGCATATCTACCTCCAATTATTCTTCATACCGATATCCCCGGGATCTCCCACTATCCCCGTCATGGTGATCATGATCGTGCCCGAGCTCGTCGGCGGTTTTGAGGTGCTATTTACCCCCGCAGCTCCGCCGGCGTCGGCGGTTTCGCCCACGGGACCTGGCGCCAAAGGCACCTTGCTAAGTCTCTCCTCGCTGGCCATGGACACCCCGACAGGGTCGGCAAAGTCGGCAAGTCCGATGTTTCCATGGCCAGCGAGGCATATTATTAGCACGGCGGAAAGCGAAGCGAAGCATAGAAAGCGAAGCGTTTTCATGTCGGTGCCGATTATACCACAAGCACCCCTTGACAACCACAACCCCCACTTGTTATTCTTTTTAGGATGATTTCCGCGGGGCAGAGGCCGGTCCAGAAAACAGCTACCCAAACATTACCGATAATGATGCTGATATGTAGGCCAGAAATAGCTAGCAGGTGTGCTGTCCCCGTCCTGGAAAAGGCTTTGTAAAGGGAATCAGGTATGTTGCCTCTCAAGCCCAGCAAAATAGCCTGGGCCAGCGAACCTTGTGGCTCCGGCAAGGCTCTGGCTAAGGAAGCAGAGAGCCGTTCCCTCAAAGAGTAAATCCACTGCAAAGGCTTGGAGCCCTGGCCACGGGCTAGAACTTCCACCCCGGGATAATAGATGACCGAATAAATTCCCTGGCGAGCCAGGTAGCTTTTGTAGTCGAAGTCTTCAAATTGGGGAGGTGTCTCCAGCTTTCCCGTTATTTTGAGCACATCCCCATAACGGTAGGTGGGGTATCTGGGCACTCGAATCAAGGCGGTTCCCGATACTTCTTCCTTTTCGCTATGTACGATTATTTCGCTGGCGGAGAATGTCAGCAGGCAATATCTATTCTGAATGTCAGGCTCTTCTGCTACCATTCCCTGGATTTCCACAGCTCCTTTATCGTTGTAGAAGCAGAGAGAATGCTCGTCTACCGGGGGCAAGCTTGATGAGAAGTGGAGCCCGCCGCCGAAGAGGGCAAAGAAGCATAACCCGGCTACTATTAAGGTCTTCTTGTTGCCGGGGAGGAAAGGTATAAGCGCGAAGGGGATAAGTCCCAGGGATAAGGCAAGCAAAGGCGGGCTAACCTTTGAACCCAGGAATATCCCAGCCACCCAGGCACAGCTAACATAGAGAAGCCACATAGCAGAGCTTCCAATCCCGTACGAATATGTTGTGACCTAGTTTACCAGTTTGCCTTGCATCAAGGGTAGGCATAATGAACTCATCCCTGTGGTAAAATAGAACTACATTGAAAATGCAGCAAATGCTGTAGTTGATAGGAATCATGACGGCTGCAGAATTGTTATAGAAGGTGAGATTCTTTACGAACCATTGTCTGATATAGAAAGGATGGTAAGAAGTTATGAAGGTTGGTCATAATCCGATGGGTCTTTTTGAGTATGATGCCAGTAAAGAGTTGATTGTGCGACTGAAGCATGATGCAGACGTAGTCCAGTCCATAACAGAACTTGCTAAGAATAAGGGAATTGAGGCGGGAAGCTTTACGGCAATCGGTGCCTTGAAGCGTGCCAAGCTTGGCTATTATGACCAGAGAAGTCAAGAATATCGAGAGATAAGAATTGATTCGCCTCATGAAATGGCAAGTTGTATGGGAAACGTCTCGTTAAAAGATGGAGAGCCCTTCACTCATGCGCATGTGGTACTTGCCGATGAAACGGGAAATACTAAGGCTGGCCATTTGTTGGAGGGAATCGTTTTTGCTGCTGAAGTCCACTTGCGTCAGCTGGAAGGTCCGAGGCTCGAGCGAAAATACGATGAATTGACAGGCCTGTCGCTTTGGAACATGGAATAAAATTTATCTTAAATTAATAACCTCAAACTAGCCTTCAACTGTGGTTCAGCCTATTGCGAAAATATGATGGTCCCGCAAGCTATCGCCAAATCATCAATTAAAGAATTCCGAAATATAATAGGAGGAGATGACAAATGTACAAAACTATTCTGGTCGAAAAGAAAAACCATTTAGCCATTCTCAGTTTTAATAGGCCAGAGAAACTCAATGCTATAAATGTACAGGTAAAGCGAGAGGTATCTCAAGCTCTAATCGAATTGGAGGCTGACGAAGATGTGAGAGTTGTCATCATTACTGGAGCCGGACGTGCCTTCTCAAGTGGCTATGACATCACCGCTCCTGAGTCTGAACTGGAGGAGTTTATGAGTCTCAAGGAGGAGGAGAAGTTGTTGAACCTTGATAAGCCTACAATAGCAGCGATACATGGCTATACCTTGGGGGATGGGCTTCAACAGGCATTGTTGTGTGATATCAGGGTGGCTGCAGATGACACTATTCTTGGCTTTATTGGGCCTTTAATTGGAGGGCTATGTTATGGTGCCTTCTCAATTCTTCCCCAAGTGGTGGGTAGAGGCAAAGCCAATGAATTACTTTTTACTTGTAGCCAAATAAGTGCTGAGGAGGCTTATAAAATAGGCTTGGTAAATAAAGTGGCGCCTCGTGAACAACTCATGCCAGCGGCAGTGGAAATAGCAGAGCAAATTGCGAAAGTTACACCATTGTTGCTGAAATACAGCAAACGCATGTTAAGACAAGATTTCTTTAGCACTGATTATAAGGATCGCTTGCGAGAGGGGCTCAAGGTGATCTCAAGCCAGCGAAATTTGCAAGGAAGCGGCTAGAAACTTCTAAAGAGAAAAGAACGTCTGTTTTTAAGAGTCTGTGAGCTCTGCAGCTTGTTACAAGCACACTCACTTGGTGAGCTTCATCTCTACTCGATCACCAGTCCAGCCAGGGGATTTGGAGACAAAGCCTCGAGTTATCCTCAAACCTTGTGTTTCTTGTGTGTCGTCTACCAGGCTGCTATAATGTC
>Ga0315533_1002144_pt1 | contig 14092 bp, 13 predicted proteins | sample SalMarSW160130MG_FD_203081 | JGI IMG/M metagenome (GOLD analysis project Ga0315533, IMG submission 203081) | Salt marsh sediment microbial communities from the Plum Island Ecosystem LTER, Massachusetts, United States - Salt Marsh Sediment SW1601-30 ...
ATCGGCAGTTCACCTGAAACGAAGAGTCTTTTTGGAGCATACTTCTCTTCCACTTCGTTCAGTGGACCCAGAAGATCTTCGAGGTTATAATCTGAGGTTTTTATCCCTTTTTGCATCCCCATCAATTCCCTGAAAAAACTTGGTCACTAATAGATTTTCCTACAAATTTATAACTTTTATCTCAGTGCGCTTTCCTTCCCGCCTGCAAATATTTTTAAAAATTTATTCAATTTGAAAAAAGGGGAGTTGACGGGGGATATCTCCACTGTATGTCAAGTCAGCAACAACCCTCAAGTCCTACACCAAACCCTCAAACTGTTTTTACGGTTCTCCTCATCTATAATAGTATATGTAAAGGGTGGTTGCGCGGGTGGCGAGTGCAGTTGCCACTAGTTTGCTGAATCTATTGTTTACGCGTCTCTTTCGAAGAGTAAGTAATGGTTAATCTCTGACCCCCGTAATTGAGCAGCAGAATATGTGTGAAGACTCCAGCCTCTGCTTTGGAATTCCTCGATTGTTTTTCCAACATTATTGTGGTGGTTAACCTGTACACATTCCCATTTCTTCAATCCAGTCTCACCTTCAATACTTTTTGAAACTGCTACTCTTTTATCTTTTCACAAACAGCGTTATGCGTATTCAAAATGGGTTAATCAAAAAAGGGAGTTAAATTGGGAGGATATATCCCCATCTAGTTTAGCTTGCTTGTAGGCTAGAGAAAAGAGTGGGTGGGGTTTGGTTATTTCTGTTTTTGTTGTTTTTAGTGTTGTTGGTTTCTTGTGGCTGATGGTTTCATTTTTTCTAGTGTTTTCTCGAAGTATTTCATGCTGATTTTTAGGTCTTTGAGTGTTTCTTTCGCCTTCTCTAGTGTCTTGCTTTTGGTGATGTGCTCTTTGATGACCAGCATCGAAGTTGTGTTGGCTAATGCAGCCAAGTCCGCTCCAGTGTATCCCTCAGTCTTTTCCGCCAACGTGTCTATCTTCACGTCTTCGGCAAGCGGCTTCTTCTCCAGATGAATTTTCAGTATAGCCTTTCGTGCATCCAAGTCCGGAACTGGCACATTCAACAGCCTATCGAATCTGCCGGGTCGCAGCAAAGCTGGGTCAACGATGTCGATGCGGTTTGTGGCTCCGATCACCACAACATCCTTCAACTCTTCCAATCCATCCAGTTCGGTTAGGATTTGGCTGATTACCCGCTCCGTCACCTGCGAACCACCGAATCCCGTTCCTCTGACAGGAGTTATCGAATCCAGCTCATCAAAGAATATTATGGTCGGAGATGCCTGCCTTGCCTTCCTGAACACTTCCCGAACCGCTTTCTCGGATTCTCCAACCCATTTACTCAACACTTCAGGACCCTTAATGCTGATGAAGTTCGCCTCGCTTTCGTTAGCCACTGCTTTTGCCAGCATGGTTTTTCCTGTTCCCGGCGGACCATACAGGAGAACGCCTTTCGGAGGGGCAGTGTTCATGTAAGCAAAGATTTCAGGATACTTCAGGGGCCACTCTATCGCCTCCTGCAGCTCTTCCTTCACCTCTGCTAATCCGCCAATGTCCGTCCATTTGACGTTGGGAACCTCAACTAGCACTTCTCGCATGGCAGACGGTTCAATCTCCTTCAGCGACTCCTGAAAATCGTTCATGTCCACTATTATCTTGTTCAGTATCTCCGCTGGCACGCTCTCGGCTTCGAAATCGATTTCCGGTAAGATTCTTCGAAGAGCATGAAGAGCTGCCTCCTTAGTTAATGCCTCCAAGTCGGCGCCAACAAAACCGTGAGTAACATTAGCTAAACGCTTCAAATCCACATCATCCGTCAAGGGCATTCCCCTAGTGTGAATCTGCAGAACCTGGAGACGCCCATCCTTGTTGGGTACTCCTATCTCTATCTCCCTGTCAAAACGTCCGGGTCTCCTCAACGCAGGATCCAAAGCGTTCGGTCTGTTCGTTGCTCCAATCACCACAACTTTGCCCCTGGATTGGAGACCGTCCATGAGCGCCAAAAGCTGCGAGACCACCCGTTTTTCTACCTCGCCTGTCACTTCCTCTCTTTTCGGTGCAATCGAATCTAACTCGTCGATGAAAATGATGCTGGGCGCGTTCTCTTGGGCTTGCTCAAAAATCTCTCGAAGACGCCCTTCGCTTTCGCCATAAAACTTGCTCATTATTTCAGGTCCACTTATGCTTGAGAAGTTTGCGTTTGTTTCGCTGGCTACAGCCTTAGCCAACAAAGTTTTTCCTGTTCCGGGCGGTCCATGAAGAAGCACACCTTTTGGGGCTTCTACACCCAGTCTTTCGAAGAGTTCTGGATACCGTAGAGGAAGCTCAATCGTCTCTCTTACCTTCCGGATTTCATCATTTAATCCTCCGATATCCTCATACGATATCCGAGGGATCTCCGTTGCTAAGACTTTAGCTGGCTTTTCGCTTAGAACAACTTGGGTGGACGGAACAACGATAACGGCGGCTGCTGGCGGCTGAAATCCAGTTACAATTAGATTTATTCTGCGACCCATGATTCCGAGGGGTATAAGGTCGCCTCTGGAGATAACGCGGTTCTCCAGGATTTGTTTCAGATATTCTTCCCCTCCCATTATTCGCAGCGGCTCTGTTGGGGCGATAGTGATCTTTTTTGCTTCTTTGGCATCAACTTTTTTGATGCCCACTTTTTCGTCTATGCCTGCGCCAGCGTTGTTTCTGGTATAACCGTCTATGCGAATGATGCCTTTACCATAGTCTTCCTGATATCCTGGCCAATATATTGCCACAGTCTTTTTCTTTCCATGAATTTCAACAACATCTCCCGCTGAAAACCCAATTTCAGAACTGCTTTTCGGGTCTATTCTGGCGATTCCACGGCCCACGTCACGAGATTGAGCCTCAGCAACACGAAGAGAAACTTGAGACATAACATATTCACCTCTTTAACTATAACAAACAAGTCTATATTTTTTCCTGTTTTACCCTTCCATATAAACATTACCAATTTCGGTTCTGTAAAGTCCTCGTCGGATTTTCTTTCTGTAAAATTTCGTCGGATGGTGGAAACGATAGGAATTGCTTTTCTCGGTTCAATGATTAATGCGTATAATATTCCATCTATTCCTCTACAAACGATTGTCTTGTTTTTATCATGATTTTCCTCTCTAGCATATATAATTGAAATCTCCTTCGCACCATTGATTAGAGGTAGTTTACAAAGGTGTTCATCAAAAGTCTCAGATGAATAATTTCTTTTACAATGAGAACACTTGACTATTATATTGTTACTCGACAACCGATGAACCGCCAAGCTGAGAATCGATGAACTTCTTTCGTTCTTCGTTCTCTTTTTCTGTCAAAATTAACTTCTTTCTTAATTGTTCACTTTCTTCTTGTAATTGTTGGATTTGTTTTTCATATCTTTCAAACTTCGTTTTTACACCAACCCCTTCAAGTATTAAGTTCGCTCCACGAGCCATAGTTAGCCATGTTAGTAAATCATCTGCGCAAGATTCTAATCTCGGTGTACCTTTTTCAGATTTGGCTACAGTATAATTTCTTATTGACCAATTCAAATATTTACCTAAATTAGATTTTATATTATCCCGTCCACAAGGCACTGAATAAGCATCCCGACTAATTTCGTAATCGCCATCATAGAACTTTTTAACAAAATCATCGAGAATTTCTATAAAATATGGGGCTTTACTATAATCTACATTCTGGGGAGACATTGTAACAAAAATTGGTTCATCATCAACTTTTTTCTTTCCCAAAATCATTTTCCCTCCTTTTGAACCGTAGCCACTCTTTTTCCATTTTCTACTATCATTTTCCATTGTAGTTTGTCGCCTTTCTCCAATTCGAGAAAAGCTACGATTCCTTCGGGAATAGTAGCCCTAAGAGATTTTGAGTTTGGTCTAGCGATGCTCACTTTACTTTCTAAACTCATTATAACACCCTCTACAAACATATCTACCTACTAATTGTATTTAAAACTACCGATAGATTTACCAATAAATTTATATATGTATAAAACTATGTATTTGTAGGTAGATGTGTATGATAACCACAAAGCAAATAACTGCTCGTGAAGAACGTGGAAAAACCATAGCTTCTCTATCTGGGCAAGTCAAGATTCTTGAAGATAGCATTTACAAAGTGAAAAGCCAAGCAGGTAAAGGCACATATGAAATTTTGAAAACAAGTATTGGTTGGATATGTAGCTGTCCAGACCACATATACCGCCATGTCAAATGTAAACACATCTACGCCGTAGAATTTTCACTAGCCCTAAAGAAAAGAGTAGAATCCACACGGATCACACCAGTAAACAACATTTCTTCTTGCATGTTCTGTGGCTCAGACAACATCGTAAAAGATGGAGTCCGACACAATAAGTATGGTGATCTACAGAAATTCTACTGCCGAAACTGCCAAAAATACTTCTCATATAATGTGGGCTTTGAACGTATGAAGCATAGCCCTCAAGCTATAACGACAGCTATGCAACTTTATTTCAGCGGAGAATCTTTGAGGAACACTATGACATCTTTGAGGCTTTTGGGTGTAGAAGTTTCTCATCAGACTGTTTACAACTGGATAAAGAAGTACATTGGATTAATGGAACGATACTTAGACAAACTTAAGCCCGAAGTTTCGGACACTTGGAGAGCTGATGAGCTTTGGATGAAATTCAAAGGAGATATGAAATACGTTTTCGCCATAATGGACGATGAAACAAGGTTCTGGATAGCTCAGGAAGTTGCAGAAACCAAATACAAACATGACGCAAGAACGCTATTTCAATTAGCCAAGAAGGTTACTGGAAAAAAGCCTGAAACCATCATAACCGACGGACTCAAAAGTTATCATATTGCCTACAAAAAAGAATTTTGGACTCAGCACAATCCAAGAACAAAACATATTCGACACATCAAACTAAGAGGTGACATGAACAACAACAAAATGGAACGCTTAAACGGAGAAATCAGACAAAGAGAAAAAACCATGAGAGGACTCAAAAGAAAAGACACTCCGATTTTGAAGGGCTACCAAATCTACCACAACTACATACGAGAACACGAAGGACTAGACGGAAAAACACCAGCCGAAGCATGTGGAATAACGATAGAGGGAAAGAATAAATGGAAAACACTAATTCAAAACAGCGTGAAAAAATGATGTGTCTAATGATTATTCCAGATTGCATAATATTATAGATATGTAGATAACCTTATATGTAATTATGTTCTCTGTTATCTTGGATGAGTATGGGCAAATATAATGTTTCAATTAGAGATAAGTTAGACCGTAAATTCAGGGAAGAAGTATTCAAGAGAAAAGGAATGAAAAAGGGAAATCTAACTGAAGCTGTTGAAGAAGCCATGCTTATGTGGATTGGGGGAAATAAAACTGAAGAAAAACAGAAAGCAGAACAATGAGTATTACTGCTACACAAAGTATTTATAGGATATGCTTTTATGTGTAATATCCCATCAAATTATGGAGGGGAAAATTTTGGGAAAAGAATTCGAGTATATAATGTCTGTAAGTGAAAAACTAACTGCAGGAAAATGGATAGCTGTAGTTAATAAGGACATTATAGAAGGAGATTCAGCAAAAACAGTTGTCAACGAAGCGAGAATTAAATATCCCAAAAAGGAACCGTTCATAATGAAAGTCCCGAACAATGCTATAATGTTGCTTTAAAATGAGCACAATATCTTATCGTCGTTGCAAAGGAACATTTACCTGCAAATATCTATCTTTTTATGACCCAAAACTAAAAAGAAATTTCCGACTGCCACTAGTTCATATACGACTTAAAAATAAAGATAATAGCATTAGGACAGATGCTCTAGTAGACTCTGGGGCAACAGCTACTTTTATTCCAATCGAATTAGCAGAGATTCTTGAGTTGGAACTGCCAGAAAAAACAAGTGATGCAGTTGGTGCAGGAGGAACTTTTTCAACATATGCTTGTGAAATAGACCAGATTGATGTTTTAAAAGGAACAAGAATTTTTTGCTCTATTAAAAACATGCGTATATCAATACCAAAAAAGCTGGATGTAATACCTCACTCAATATTGGGTCGAGATTCAATCTTTTGGAAAAATGATATTACTTTTAGAGAACGGAAACAACATACTATTTTTAGGGACCCTAAAAAAGATAATGCGAAAAAGATACGACGGTGGTAGCAAACTAACTCTTTAAGACTCTTCGTGAAACAATCATCCGACGATTTTTTACAGCTTTATTTTCCGACGGCAACTTTACAGAACCCCAATTTCCCACAAAACAGGCAGAACAAAAAAGGCGTTTTTGCTAATATCCACATTGGCTGTCTAATCGGAGCAGTCGAGTCTTCTCATTTATTCATTATTTCTTCTGAAGGTTATGTTGCCAAAACTTGAACTAGTTTTTCTAATTTATGCGTATAAGAGTTGACTTGCAGTCACCAGAGGATGTTTGTTGGGTTTATTCGATATAGTGGTTTCCGTTGCCGTTGTGAACTGTTTTCGACCATGCGTGACGTTTCTTTCCGGTGATCTTGGAGATGCATAGGTCGATGAGAGCTTTTGTGCAAATCAGCATGTTGAACATGAAAGTTAGGAACAGCAAGGGTAGTAGCCAATATGTTCTGTTCCTTCCGTCTAGGTAGGCGCCTATGCCAACTTCGAAGAAGGGCGCAAAATTTCCCACAGAACTATAGAATGAGATCGGCATAGCTGCCCACAGTATCTTTGTCCATGATAGGGGCTGAAGCAGAAACAGTGCTGCTCCGAGAATCCAAGCTAATCCCGCGAAGATCGGAACAAAATAGACGTTAAGCAGCAGGAACCCATCAATCTTTTCTTTCAGCCGCAGATTCTTGCTCCTGATGACTGGCCATAAGTGCCTGAATGCACATTGCATGTGTCCTTTTGCCCACCGGGACCGTTGATGCCAGTAAGAGCGCCAATCTTCAACTGCTTCCTCATAGCAGTCGGCGTGGTTAACGTATTTGATTTTGAAGCCTGCAAGGTAAACTTTGAAGGTTAAGTCTGTGTCTTCTGTTAGCATGTTGGGATCCCAGCCTCCCAACTTTTCTAGTAAACTTTTTCTGAATCCTCCTACGGTTCCTCCGAATTGGCAGATGAGTTCCAGCTCGTCTCGGGCAAACTGGTCTACTCGATACCCTCCGGTTCGCTCCAAGGCCACAAGTCTTGTAACTAAAGTGTTAGGTTCGTTAAGGACTGTTACCCTTCCTTGGACGGCTCCGACTTTGGGGTCTCTGAAGCAGGCTGTGAGCTTCTCAAGAATGTCTCTTTGAGGATAGTAGTCGGCGTCAAAACAGTAGACAATCTCCCCTGAAACATGTTTCAATCCACAGTTCAAAACATCTGGTTTTCCCTTTCCCCCATCCTCTATGCCTCGATGAACAACACTTATGAATTTGTGTTCTTCGGCAAATTTTTTCGCCCTCTTGCCTGTTCGGTCGGTAGACGCGTCATCTATCACGATTACCTCGATTTTTTCTTTCGGATACGTTAATTCAGTCATTCTTTGGAGGATACGTTCAATTACATGCTCTTCGTTGCGGGCAGGAATCAGAACCGAAACGGTGGGTTCATACTCCGTTTCATGAGCCGAATAAGGAAGCTGCTCTTTTTTGTGGTATAGAGCAGCAAGCGTGAAGAGATAGTGCCTTATAATGTAGGCTACGATGAGGGCAACTAGAACTGTGAAAATCACACTCAAAAACAGAATCAACTTCGTTCCAGCCCTTCAGTTTTTCTTTTGGCAGAAGCTAAAACCGACAGGCTAAGTGACCATATAGACACTATCCACACAAAATCGATGAGAGGCTTGGCGACTATGGTTATGATCGTGAATGCATCTGTGCTCAGGAAGAACATAGAAGCCTCTTTGAGGGATAACTGGATAAGATACCACAGAAGTCCTACAATGTTTCCTGCGAAGAGTAAAGCAAGTTTGCGGAGAAGCGTGCCTTCCAGCGGAAACAGGAGGAAAACAAAAAGAAGATTGAAGAAGATGATTGCAACCAATGCAGATATGTCAAGTATTTGGACTAGCTGAAAATGTGAGAGAATTATGACAGCCGCGAAGCCTGAGCCGACCGCCATATGAACGAAATTTGGCCTCACTTTTAGGTGACCAAACCTCTCTACGTTACCTGTCAAGAGAAACACTAATACACATTTCAGCATTTTTTGCCATAAATGGTTTGTTGAACAGAAAAACTTCTTTTCAGTTAACCGCATAAGTGCTACTGGATGTTATGATAATTTTGGAAGGCGGCAATTTTATAGTTTGTAGCCGATTTTTCTGAGGAGCTCCTTTCTTTCTGTAACATCTTTTTCGGTTTCGATTCCCTTGGTCTTGAAGCCGTCGATGACGCCCATGATTCCTCTGCCCTGCTCTGTCTCAGCAACTATAACCTCTAAAGGATTAGCTGTTGCAGCGTGGATGGTGCAGACTTCAGGCACCTGCTTGATCTTGTCCAAGACGTTGATTGGATAAGCGTTTTTGAGGAAGATAATGAAGCAGTGGCCGCATCCCAGCTTCAACGCCTGATTTATGGCTAGATTCTTCAGTTCTTTGTCGTTGCCCTCCGATCTAACTAGGCATGGTCCGGAGCTTTCGCAGAATCCTATGCCAAATTTGATGTTCGGCACAGCATTAACTAAAGCTTCGTAAATGTCTTCAACGGTTTTGATGAAATGAGCCGTGCCCAATATAACATTGCACTCCTCAGGCATCTCTATTTTAACTGTTTTAAGTTCCACTCAAATCTGCCCCCTTTACATCTTTACCGTTTTTCCCTAATAAATTTCGCAAGAAAAACCACAGGACTCCCTGAAGGCTTCACCCAAATAAGCTGCCTACCTAGAAGATTGCTGTTGATTGCCTAGTTTTTATTCCCATTCTATGGTTGCTGGCGGCTTATGCGTTATGTCATACACAACCCGCGTTACCTGAGGCAACTCGTTAGTTATCCTCGTGGAAATCCTCTCCAGCACATCGTAGGGGATCCTTGCGAAACCAGCGGTCATAGCTTCTTTGCTTTCAACAATCCTGACGGCAACTGTGTAACCGTAGGCTCTGGAATCACCCTTCACTCCCGTGCTCTTCGTCTCTGTTAACACCGCAAAATACTGCCACAAACGGTCTCCACGCCCACTTTTCTCAATCTCATCTGTAACAATTTTGTCAGCTTTCCTCACTAGTTCAGTTTTTTCTTTTGTTACTTCGCCGATGATTCTAACTGCCAACCCTGGACCTGGGAAGGGTTGTCTCCGAACCAGTTCGTCTGGCAAGCCCATGATCTTTGCAACCTCTCTAACCTCATCTTTGTAGAGGTCTCGTAGGGGTTCAATGATTGCTTTGAACTCGATCTTTTCAGGTAAGCCTCCAACGTTATGGTGGGTCTTTATTGTGTCCGAGTGCTTCCTGAAACCGGACTCGATTCTGTCAGGGTATATGGTGCCCTGTATAAAATATTCTGCGTCTATCTTCTTCGCTGCTTCCTCAAAAACCCTGATGAATTCCTCTCCGATAATTTTCCTCTTCTCCTCAGGATCAATAACGCCCTCAAGCCTCCTCAGAAAACGTTCTTGGGCGCGAACCACAACAACGTTAACACCATGCTTCTGAAATGTTTCTTCAACAAATTCTGCTTCGCCAAAGCGCATGAAGCCGTGGTCAACATAAATCGCCAAAAGCCGTTCTCCAAGGGCTTTAGCAGCTAAGAATGTGGCGACGCTAGAGTCTATGCCTCCGCTTAAGCCGATTATGGCAGTTCCGTCGCCGACGGTTTCTCTTATTTCGTGGATTGCCTTGTCGATTAACGATTCGGGTCTCCAGTTTGCTTGGCAATTGCACACCTCAAAGATGAAGTTGCAGAGCATTTTCATGCCGTTTTCTGTGTGAACCACCTCGGGATGCCACTGAAGACCATATATCTGCTTTGTTTTGTGTCGATAAGCTGCGATTGGACAGCTTTCTGTGAATGCCAGCATCTCGTAATCTTCAGGCAGCTCGTAAACCGTGTCCCCGTGGCTCATCCAAACTTTCTCTTTTCGACCCAGTCCCTTGAGAACACCCAAAGGCTTATCGACAATAACGTGTGCTGTTCCATACTCCCTCTTTGATCCTGGCTCAACCTTTCCATCTGAGAAATACGCTATCAGTTGATGCCCATAGCACAATCCAAGGATGGGAATGCCCATCTCCAAGATTCCTGAATCGAATTTTGGGGCATCTTTTTCGTAAACGCTCCATGGACCCCCCGACAAAATCAAGCCCTTAACATTCATGTTCTTGTTCAGTTTCTTGATCTCTTCCTGAGTTATGTCGCACGGCACTATCTCGGAGTATACGTTGTGTTCTCTGACTCTTCTGGCTATGAGATTGCAGTATTGTCCACCGAAGTCCAGCACCAAAATCGCGTCGAGTTTCATGGACCAGCCCTCATCATGCCCTAAATGCAAACGAGCGTCTTTTAAAGGCTTCTTTAGAAAACAAAAATGAGCTGTGCTATTCCTAGGGGGTTGTTGGCTGCAATTTATTCACATGTTCTTTCTGCATATTAGGAGCCTAATAGTAGTTCATTGTTGAAAACTATGTTTTTTCAGAAATTCTGAGCACTACAAAAGTTTGTTGCCCAGAATTCACACTAACATTAGTAGACTAACAACTGTTACGTGAATTGTTTTTTGTTTAGATTCGGGTCATCTCTTCGATGGGAATGAAGCAGTGGGGAGCGAAGGTGACAATTTGTGCTCCTTCTTCTACCATGGCTGCTCCGGGGACGATGCCGCCAACCATGCATATGCCGAATCTGTCCATGCCCACAGGTACTCCAAGCACTGGCTCGTTGGGTTCTCCCAAAACCAGAACTCCTCCCCATCCCTTTTTCTTTTGTTTTTCGAGAATCTTCACGGTTCTCTCTCTTGCTTCAGCAGGTATCTCCCTCAGGGTTGCTAGTAACATGCCTGAGCCAGTTTTCAATATTCTCGTGATGGAGGTCATCTTCTTGTAGACGAACACTTCTAGGGGGGGTATAGTTGTTCCTTCATAGGAGATTATTTCGACGAATCTGATGGGTTTGCGGTTTACTACTTGGACGAGACCGCCATATTCAAAAAACAGAGGAATTCCAGAGTGAATTAGAATGCTGTCCAGAGTCAAGTTGCAGACTGTAAAAAGAGCAATTTTTCCCTCAGGAACAGATATGTCCTGGTATTCTTCATTTTCGTCCAGCACCTTGATGTATGGTGCCGATAAAAGATTTATCTCATGAAGAGCTTTCACGGTCTCCAAGGTTTTTTTATGAAGATGTTTATCTATTATTGACACGTTCGCGACGACTGTTCCCGAGTCTACGGCGGGGTCGTAGGTCGCCGAATACGCTAGGGACATGAAGCGGGTTGTGGTGAAACCGAGCCTTTGAGAAGCGAGGGTTCTGCTTAGTTCTTCCAGACCCTTCGGGGTTATTGTTCTTCCTCTTCGGTTGTGCCCCAACAGGAAGCCCTTTGCCTCTAACAGGAGAAGATGGTATCTTACTGTTCTTTCGCTGAGAAGAAAACCTCTTTTTCTTAACTCCCGCTTCAGTAATGTCGAACCCACGGGGCTATCGTACTCGCTCAAAATTCTCAATATTTCAATCGCTTTTCTGGCGCTTTCGTTACCCTGCGACATGAGCCTATTCCCCAACTATACAAACATTCAGTCAATCTACTATTTTACTTCTCGGCTTTTCAGTTTTCGTCTCGTCTGATGGCTTGACTCAAGGTCTCGATTAATTGGGGAAAACCAACGAGGTTTTTCAGGGCGGCAGCTATCCTGAAACTGCTCTTTGAGGTTCTCAATAATTCAGTCAACAATTGTCTGGGATTCAGATAGAAGGCTCGGAAATACTCGAATATTAGCGACCTCACTTCTTCGTAGGGAACAGGAGTTGGCACGTCTCTGGGAATACATATCTCATCTTCCCACTGTTTATTCTCGTTCAGAAGCCCCTTTGCCACCAGATCATTCCACAAGTCGGTTCCTACGTGAGCACCTAGAATGTTGACATCAGGCACATCGATGTCTAATTTGTTTGCGAACTGCAACGTATTTATGATCTCACACCGAGTTTCGTCAGGAGCCCCCACGATAAAGGAACCCACGATTATGTCTATGCCAGCCTTTCTGGCCTTGCGGACTGCTTTTTCTGACTGTTCTGGGGTGATGCCTTTCCGGTAATAATCTAAAATCCTTTGGTTGGCGCTTTCTATCCCAAAGAAGAGGCATCTGCATCCAGCATTCACCATATCTCTGAACATTTCGTAGCTGACGTGATCCACTCGCGAGTCGCAGAACCACTCGATGTCCATTCCCTCCTTCTTGATACTTCGGCAAAGCTTTGACACTCTTTTGGCATTGAGAGTAAAGTTGTCGTCTGCGAAGAGGAACTGCTCATACCCCTCACTTTGCAGATACTCTAATTCTGCCATAACGTTCTCAACTGATCTAGGTCTCCATGCTCCTCGAGTGAACTTTCTGATTCCGCAGAAACTGCAATTGAAGGGGCACCCGCGGGATGAAAGCATGGTGGTGAACTTTCTGCTGTTGATTTTGACTCCAAAGATCGCTGACTTGTATTGAACCCCTGCAAGATCGCGATCAGGGAAGGGAAGAGCGTCCACGTCTTTGTTTAATGGTCTGTCAGGGTTGGAGACTATTCTGCCATTTTTTCTGAAGGTTACTCCCTCAACTTTGTCTAGGTCTCTCTGCTTTTCTAGGCACCTCGCAATCTCGAGACTTGTATGCTCGCCTTCTCCCCTAACTACAATGTCCACAAAGGGATATTTCTTGAGGATTCTCTCGGCGTTGAATGTTGCGTGATGGCTCCCAAACACTACTGTGATGTTGGGATTTTCCGCTTTAACGCGTTCAGCAATCTTCGGCGCCTCCTTTGCAGTGCTGAGCAAAACTGAGAATCCTATGATGTCCGGGTCTTCTTTTTTCACCCAATTCACTGTTTGATCTAAAGAGAAACGTTTCGCAGGTTGGTCGAGTAGAGAAACCTCGATTCCCGCCTCCCTTAAGACCCCTGCACAATATAGAATTCCTAGGGGGGGCCAAGCTGTTGGAACCATATACATTGATTCTGAAGGGGGGCTTGGATTTATGAACGAGAACTTCATCTCTTATCGCATTCAGTTCTTTTAGAAATCAAACAAGATAAGTTTTGTCGAAAGCCCCAGTAAACGATTGTCCCTTCAAAGGAACGTCGAAATGATGAACCATAATTCTAACGTTTAGGTGGCTTATGTTGGCATTATTCATGTTATTTTGAGTTTGAATGTGATAGAACTGTTAACCTCAGCATTGTAGTTATCACCTTTGTCACCTAACAAACTAACTTTGGGAAAAAGTTTTTCGCGAAATTAGTTCATATTTCGTTTGTTTGTTTTCGACGATTTTCCGGTTTTTACAGAAATTTGATGTTTTCGTGTTTTTTGTCGGTCTGTTTTTTAATCGGTGATCGGAGAGACTAAATATGACATACGTCATATTTAAATATTGCTTTCACCACATTATAACTGTTTACATAAACCGGATGGAATATAGTGACAAAGCAGATAGTTACCGTCAAGTGCCCAGAATGCGGGAGCACAAACCTAGTGATAGATTCAGAGATGGGAGAATACGTCTGCCGTCGATGCGGTCTAGTCATCGAAGAGAACATCCCAAGCCAAGAAGCTGAATGGAGAGCCTTCACCCCGCAAGAAAGAGACGCCAGAGCAAGAGCCGGCACCCCAACCAAATATTCACACTACGACAAAGGCTTATCCACGATCATCCGCGTAGAAAAAGACGCCTTCGGTCGCCCCCTATCACCAAAAGTCAAACAACAGATGTGGCGCCTCAGAAGATGGCAGACGCGCTCAAAAGTCCATGCCTCCCAAAGCAGAAACCTCATGCTAGCCATGAGCGAACTCCAACGCCTCTCCGAAATACTTTATATGCCATCCTCAGTGCATGACATGGCGGCGATAATCTACCGAAAAACCTTGAACGAAGGCTTGGTTCGGGGACGCAGCATCG
>Ga0315533_1002146_pt1 | contig 14083 bp, 27 predicted proteins | sample SalMarSW160130MG_FD_203081 | JGI IMG/M metagenome (GOLD analysis project Ga0315533, IMG submission 203081) | Salt marsh sediment microbial communities from the Plum Island Ecosystem LTER, Massachusetts, United States - Salt Marsh Sediment SW1601-30 ...
GGCTGTTACCGGATAATCACTGCTGTGCTAATGGGGTGGGGGTGGAAGGATGGTGGGTGGGTAAACCATAGGATAGGGGGGTTAATGGGGGGTGTGGGGTTGTTGTAGGGGGTCTGGGGGGCATAGCAGTTGTTTATGAAGTGGTTAACAAGAGTTTATTGCTGTCAACAGATACTTCCCGATATATTCGGTATAGGCGGGTGGGATGGCTCCGTCTAATTCGGCTCTGGTCATCCAGGGTATATTCATAGCTTCTCTTACGGCGGCTACTGAATATTCAATTCTCCCAGTTTTGCGCCTAGTTGTCCCACTTACTACCACAGGCAATTTATCGTGTTGGCAGGTTATTAAGAGGGCATCGTGGCGGGGCCTTGTCTCAAAGTATCTATGCCGGCGGGTGGGTAATCCGAACATCGTCCCGCAGAGCATAAAGGGTTCTATAAGTCTGTATCTGGCATCCGGCACATTCTCTATAACATAGGGCGCCTTTCGCATCTCCCATTGGAATTGCAACCTTGCCCTAGTATGGGGAATATAATCAGGGTGCTTATATCTGTGCTCCGGGGGTGTCAGCCTAGAAAAACGCTGGCATGGTGGGCTGGCGTGGTAGGCGTCATATCCCTCAAGCGGGAACTTAAGGGCATCTGCCTGGTAGAACTTAAAAGGGTAATGGGGTTGGGGCTTAATATCCACCCCTTCAACCTCAAAGCCTGCACGGTAATAACCCATAGAGGCCCCACCGGCACCGCAGAATAAATCCAATAACTTAGGCTTCCCCATTGTTCACCCCCTCACCGTATAGAATAACCAAGCATCAGTTCCTTAAAAGTTTCCCGGCACCGACACCGGACCAGAACACCGCTATAAGCAATATGGCAACTAACATTCCAAACATCATACCCTCCTCAGTTTAAGTAAGTTCAAAGGTTTCTTGCCTATGCGGCCATAAAGCATCAACTGCTTGGCGTAATTCTCTTGGGCTACATTCCAGCACGACACTTTTCCTGCCCGCTATCCTGGGATTCCCTATTGTTATAACCGCTATTTCTTGGTACATAAATTCTCCTTCATCCTCTTGCCTCTCGGTAATAGCAATATCCCCTTTACCATTTGACGTAGTGATGATTACTTTTGCTGCCATTTTAAACCCTCCTCGGTTTACTCCTATATTTATTCTTTAGCAAAGCCCCACCCGTCTGCGGTAACTTCGCAAAGTTTCTGTCATGCGACATCCTGTAAAGGTCTATGGTGCTAACCATCGTTTTCTCCTGCCCCAAATCCCCGAACTTCCCACTATCACCCAGGGCATCCCCCAGTGTCACCCGCCGTTTAAGCTGCCTTTCGTAGTATCCCTTGTTAGGGTGTTCATTAAACATAGCCATTATATCCTCAAGCCGTAACCCCTTGGGTTTCTTGTTGGCATAGTAGAGAAGCCCGCTTGACACCGACAAGGCTGGCCCGGCATAGCTCTGTCGCCACTGCCCCCTGGTTGGAAGTTCTATAGTGAGTAGCACACCGTCAACGGATACGTGGATAAGGTATGGGTACTTGCCCCCTTTGCCCGGACCTACCCCATGAGAATACAGCCAGTCGGCCACCTGGAGGCTTACCTGTGTATTTATCTCCGCCTTCCACACTGGGTTGAATAGAGGGCCAAAGCCGTTTTGTCTCTGCTCTCCGAACTTTCCACTAAACATTGACATCCGCTTTGCCAGCGCCGATTGCAAGCCAGTTATCTGCTTATACGCCAATAGCTTTTCAGTGCTTTGCTTTAGGGGCTTGGGCAATTCACCTTTAAGGTGCTTGGGGGGCATCATCCAGTAACCGTTAAGTATTTTGTATTCTCCTATACCCCACTTGTCTATAAAATCCAACTCGCACTTCTGGGTATACCGTTCCCATGTGCCCACCCGGGACTCTAGCGAACCATCCTCCGTTTCAAACATTATGGGGTGTACCATCACCCCGGGGTTGATTGTCACCTCAGCCCGGGTAAACCCGAATATAGCATCAGGCTGGTAATTCTTTGACTCCAACCACCGACAGTAACGTATGTCCGGCAAGTCCTTGGCAATGGAACTGTAGGCGCTCTGGATATCGTAATCTTTGGCTTCCGGCCAGTAGCCTAGTTGGTGCGCCTCCACCCAACTACGCCCCATGCAAGCCCCGGCATACAACGCCACCTCTTTGGGTATGTCCTGTAGTTCGGGCAGGTCAAGATAGTCAAGCACGCACTCCTCATATATCGCCACCGGACTGGTTAGTTTTGTCGGCTCCATGTCCATTTTCTTTAACTCGTAAAGCAACTTACGCCCGAGCATCTGGACTTCCTCAACATCACCGGGGTCGTCCAATTCGGGGAAATACTGCTGTAAATCATAAAGGCTGGCACGGTTCTTGGTGGGTATATGCTCGACAGTAAACACCTTGCCCGGCATATAAAAGATATTAAACGGCGCCAGGTAGCACTTGTGGGTATCCTTTAGTTTCCTGCACTTAACGCTGCCCAGTAGTTTAAGGATCGGGGCAACTGTAGCATCAAGGTCCCACACTACCCGTATACACCTGTCGAATGGCGGGTCCCAATATGACGAGGCTTGTGGCTCCAGCAAGAAGCTAAATACCTTACCCAGCCTAGCCGTAAATATACTAGCCCCAGAGCTCTCAAATATCTTGATGCCCCTGCCCACCTGCTCAGTCTTATAAGCTACTACAATCATACCTGTAACTCCATTCCCATCTGCCGGTTTCTCTCAAGTGCGAGCTGGCAGTATTCCTCTGATAGTTCATAGCCCACAGCCCGCCGTCCCAGTTTCTTGGCTACCCATAGAGTAGTGCCGCTTCCGGCAAAGGGGTCTAATACGAGACTGGGGACTTTACCGGCATTGCATTTACAGGTGGGCTTCCAGCCGAGGGTTTTGGGTGGTATGTATTCTTCGTGTCCCTCTTCTCTTACGCCTTGTCTATGAAGTGCCAGCCTGCCGCCATTATCTTGCTTGCCGTATCTTGTATGCGTAGTGCCTTCGGGTATCTTAGTTTTCTCTACTATCCTCTCCCACGGCGCCCCGCACTTACTACAGCACCCTGCTTCTGGCGTGGCTGCCTTGATACAGGTCTCGGGTAGCTTCTCAGGGAAAACTGCGAAATGTGCGGCAGGGTATGGTTGGGTGGGGAACTCCCAGACTGAACGGATATTACGGCCAGCTTCGGGTACAAACCTCTCGCCCATCCTCTCGGTATCTACGTTATGAATTGCCACCATATCGTTTGTTTTGTGTTGCTTCCAAGCGTGCTTTGCCCGTTCAATACTCTGTGGTAAATTCGGCTCCCTCACCGCCTCCATATCCCAGTAGTATTTAGCCGATTTAGTCAGCATTAAAATATATTCGTGGCTCTCTGTCGGTCTATCGGTAACACTCTCCGGCATAGGGTTGGGCTTCGACCAGATAATTACGGAACGCACCCACCAGCCATCTTCTTGAGCTGCTATGGCTACACGGAAGGGGATGAGGCAGAGGTCTTTGGGCTTGAGGCCTGGCGCAGATGTTTTTATCTTTTCACGCCCCCTAACCCCATCACTTTCGTAAGACACCCGCCCGTCTGTCCTCCCATTGTCAAAAACCGAACCTCCGCCAGGAACCCCGTGTGAATAACTATCCCCGATATTCCAGAACACCACCCCATCCTTCCTCAATACCCGTCTTATCTCCCGCAGGAACTCAAGGGTGTGCTGAATATACATCTCTGGCATAGGCTCTAATCCGTATTGCCCTTTCCAGGCTCCGCAGAGGGAACAGGTGCTAGAGGTTAAACCGTCTCTATTCTGGGTGGCTATGCTTTGTAGCTTGCCGGGGTTAGTGTCTGAGCTTCTATATCCAGCCGGGCTCACTTCTCCCCACTGATGCTCACAGTGATTATCCCCCCATATTAAATTAGGCAGGCCGGAATACTTTCTTAAACCCCAGTACGGGGGACTCGTTACTACACATTGAACAGAGTTATCCGGCAATTCGGCCATCTGCCGGGCATCACCGTTATACTGCGTGACTAGGTTATCAGCAAAAAAAGGCTTCATCCTACGAACCTATCCCCTGTAGCCCCCCGCAGTCTGGCGGACTCCCTTTTCCTGCGTGGTGGCCTGCCGTCATATTCCCGGTCTATCTTCGCAGAAAACTCCTTCCACCGCTTACGCCTCTTCTCCCAGGGCGATTCATATTCTGGTTTTCTATTCCTATATCTATCCTTTACCTCTTTGATGATACGGAAGGCTACAGTGGCCCCCCACCTGTCCTTACGGTGTTTCCACCCCATAGCGATATACCTGCGCTTAATATGCGTGCCCCACTGCTTGTCAAACTCCTTAATCGACAGCCCCCGTTTCCCGGCCAGTTTAATCGCCCTTTCGTATTCCTCTTTTCTCTGGTTGATAAACACCTTCATGTACGGGATAGTTTTTGTCTGAGGTATCCGGCTCAGGGGCCGGGCTTCCCACTTCGGGCAACCTACATAAAGCAACACCCTGTATCTTTGCTCACGCCTTGTTTTATATGCCATTTTAATTGCCCCCTAAGTTCTTAAAGTAACCCACCCTTACAACGCTGAAAGGGGTGGCAGTATTTTTCTTTCTACGCAATGCCCCGCTACCCCCATTGTTTTCTTTTTGTCGTTTACGATATTCACGCATATATTCCGCAGCGTGTTTACGTTGTTCTTCTGTATTCTTACCAGCCATTACCGTTAACCTTTCTTGGGCTTACGTGTCTTTGTGTGTTTCCGGTGTAAGTCATATTCCATTCGCATCCTGATATAAGTTCCCCTCGTCATAGTGCCTGGGTAATTTGCACTCCGCCTGTCGATGGTAGCTATATCCTCATTATACAACCTTACTGATACCACTGTCGTCTTTTTACTCTTACCCGCCATGGCTAAAACCCCCTTTTTGCATACAAACCTTTCGGGGTGTTTACACCCCCCGCCTTATTTACAAATCTAGCCGATGCCTACCCTATACAGGTATCCTACTATACCTAGTTGATAAATAGCCATCCTGTGGCCTCTCAATGGCATTTTAGTTTACTCCCTGTTTTATTTGTAGTTCGGCAATTCCGTAAACTTTTGCAATATCCCAGTCAAAGACAATCACGGGATATTCTACCCAAATGATGTCGGTGGCCTTAACTGCATCAGGAATTTCAAGCCTCCTAATCACCTCAAGTCCTCCCCTGACATATCAATCACATTGCCCCTGGATAAACCAATAAGCCGGGACACCGCCCCTTGTCCTATGTACTGTTCCAAGTCACCTTCTACCTGCCTATTAGTGGTCACTACAACAGGGAGTTGCCATTCAAGCCGCCGGTCAAACACCGTCCAGTATGTACTCTTTATCCACTCGCTAGGCGGGTCAACTCCGACATCATCAAGCACCAGGAGCTTTACCGACAACACCCTGTCAAGTATATCTGCCTCGTTGTCCCCCCGGTCGGAGAATGTGCGCCTTATGTCAAGCATCAAGTCCCTGGCCTTTTTATATAGCACAGAGTATCTATACTGGTGTAAGACATAGTTAGCGATACAGGCTGCCATGTGAGTCTTGCCCGTCCCCTTGTCCGGAGAATAAAGTACGAGGCTGGGAGACTTTACAGAAAACTTCTCCGCATAGTCCCTTATCCGCTTAAACGCCCGTGGGTAAAGCGTGACATCCGAAGCCTTGAATGTCACTTCCTGCCACATCGGGGGTAAACTGGCTTGTCTTATCATGGCTTGATAACGAGCTTCCTTATCGGCCTCCGCCTGTTGCGCTATCACTTGTTCCTCTTGCGCCATCCGTTCGATAGCGCATTTGTCACAATACCAACGTGTCGCCTTGCCCAAGTCTATGGCATCAAATTCTTCCCCGCAATCAGGGCAGACCCTTTTAATCTTCCGGCCCCACCGGCTCACGACCTCGGATAATGGTGACAGGGGTTCGGCGTTTTTGCTTTGGTCGTCCTGTTTGTCCATTCCCTTTTACCATCGCTCCTATCTGAGATTCTACCGACATCATAAAAAGTTCTTTATCCTGCCAGAACTTGTCCCTTTTTAATTTCTGCCAAGCTTCCAGTATTTGTCCCGGTTTATACCCCGATTTTAACATTCTGATAATACTGGCTGCTTCGGCCTTTCTTTTAACTGATGGTCTATACCCTCGGATTCTATCAAGTTCATAAAATACTTTTGCTACATCTTCTCCAAAGGAGCTTGATTTATTCAAGCCTTCTTTCTTTAATACTTTATTTAAATTTTCTTTATATAATGTAGGGAGTTGCGTTATCGGCAACTGTTGCGTTGCGTTTTCGGCAACTGTTACCGACTTTTTCGGCAACTGTTGCGCTTTCTGGCTACTGTTGCCTGTTTTGTCAATAGTTGCTACTTCGGTAATAGTTGCGTTTTCGGCAACTGTTGCTTTCTCGGTAATACCCCCGAAATTTTCTATCCCTACCTGTTCCGCTAATTTTGCGAGTTTGATACAGTCACTATTCCACTTCGAGATATTAGTGTTAAGAGCATAGTAGTAGCCCCCCCAGGCATCGGCCATCCGGCGTTTGATTATTCCTTTCCCCTCTAACTCTGATAGAGTATGGGACATCCGGGCGTTAGTGGAGTCGAGGCCCTTCGCCCATTGAGTTAATGTTACCTTCTTCTCTTTGAGCCGTTTGCCATCTTCACCTGCCCAGCCATAGGTCTGCCGCCAAAGGTAGATAATAGCCCCTTTTTGTAGGCCGGATAGTTTTGCCATAGCCACAGCCTCAAGTAAGAGGTTGGCTATCGGCGTGGTGCCGTCCTCTGGGTCAGCTTTTAACTTTAGCCTATCACCCTTTGGCATTAACTTTTCCTTTGTGTTTTCACTATTGCAGGTATTGCGGATAGTTTTATAAGAAAGCCCATTGATGTGGCTTTACCATTATTAGGCGAGATAGTGATTAATTCCAATCCTGATTCGCAAGAAGCGAGTTCGTCAAGGGATACTAGATAACCAATATATTCATTGTTTTTCTCTGTAATGAAAATATGATAATAGGCATTGGAAAGAGAACGCCGCCAAGGTTGTTCGGGGCGTTTGTCAGTTTTTTCATAGATTTCGTGATACAAATTACCGGAAATAACTATGCGATGGTTGAATTTAACTTGTACAGGGTTATTATACAAAAAACCATCTATGCCAAGTAGATCATCGGTACCCCCGTCTTCGGTTGGGAGAAAACTAGGCCAAAGAATTTTGGCTATTAGTTTTCCTTCGTCTGGATTTCGTTGCCCCATGAAGTCCACCCCTTTCTTTGATTCCGGGCAAAAAGTTCAAGGTATTTCCCCTCAGGATAAAGGGCTTCAATAATTTCATAAGCCTGCTCTGGTTTTTTGCTATGGGCTTGAACATCGGCTTCGATTACAGAACCAATCGGTTCCTTTTGTGTCATATCGGGGGTGAATGAGCCTTTGGTGCAGATAAATAATAATTCATGCCGTCCCCGGACATAAAAACCAGCTCCAGGCTTTATAAGATTCCGTTTAACCCATACGATGTTAGTTTTGTACTCAAAACCCCACGCATCCAAAATGTCAAAAGCGTCTCGTAAAAATGGATTCGTAACCCAAAGAAAAAGAACGGTGTTGTCCGCAAACCTATCTTGGATAGGAGTATCGCCAATAGCAAAATGACATAATTCCTCTATACTTAATGTTTTATAGTGATGGTTAGCAGCTCCATTTACCCCAGTATTGTCATATTGCCAAGGTGGGTCGGCATAGATAACATTATACACCCCCTCAAGTTCGGGGAGTGTTTTAATGTCGTGTTCCTGTTTGGCGATTTGCACTTTACGAAGTATCTGATTGCCTTTAAGAGAGGCAAATTCGGGATGATTTTCAATCGCTTGGGCAATGTCAATAGAACGCCTTACCGTTGATGGGGATGTTGATAGGTCTTTAGCGGTTTTATCATGAGTCCAACCATCCTCAACCAACTTGGTTGAGGAATGTTTGCCACTTGGTTTACTTCCCTCAATGTCCCTTTTCATTTTATCATATTCAGCGATGGCGATAGCTACTTCGGGATCTGATAAAGGCTTCCGTTTTAAATTCTCATCAATGGCTATTCTGAAAGCCTTTAGCCTATCACCGTTTATGGGTATCATATAAGTTTCGGCTTCAACCCAGCCTAATTCTATGAGAGCTTGGTAGCGTCTCCTACCAGCTAAGAGGCATAGGTTTTCATCAATGGTTAATGGATTTATTAAGCCGATATCTTTGATACTACTTTTTAAATCGGTGAGGTTGCCATGTTCTCGATGTGGCTCTGCATTCTTAATTTTGGCTAGGGCTATTTTCATATGCTTTATTCCTTCCTTTGATTCCTTCAACTTCGTCCCTATTGAGGTACTGCCGGTCAGCTATTTGGACAGGGTGCAGTTCACCCCTTTCGATCATTGCATAGATAGTGGGGCGTGAAACACCAAGAAGTTCGGCGGCTTGTGAAAAGTTTATCAGATTGTTTTCTGACATGACATTACCTAGCATACCACACTATTTACACCGTGTCAATACCCCCGGTGATCCCCCTATTTCTCCCTCACAGTAGGGGCTTCATTGGCCAAGATATCTACGACCTTCTTTTTTAAACCACGCCTTAGATTCTTCTGGTGATGCGTCATATTCACCGTCTTTAGCTCGTTGTGCTACTTCATTGATACCGTTTTCTAGACAATCTTGTATGAGGCGCAATATCGGAGTGGCAATTGGGGTTTCAAAGTCGTCATAAAAACCATTACGGGCATACTCAATCATCTGTTCAGGCGCTCCAAACATCTTTAAGTCCTTAACCAATCTATCTTTTGTTTTCATTTCTCATTCCCCCTCCCCATTAGGCAAGACAATATCACTTTCTACTTCATTACCCCAGCAGTCCCAGCCTTCTACTTTTTGGCGGGCAAATAGTTCTATGCGGGGTAAGTCACCAAACATCTCCAAAATTCTATCTCTTATTATTTGGGGTTTTTTACTATGTATAGCCCGTTCTCTTACGGCTTCTTGAAGTTGTCTGACCTTTCTACTTTTTAGATATTGCGTCATTTTCCCTTTCGTGCCGAGCAAAACTAATTCACAATTTTTCATTGTCCAACAACCCATAAAACAAACCTGCTTACCACTTTTTTCTTTCTTCTGCCAAATAAATGCAACCGTCTTATATTTGAAACCCCACGCCCTCATTACTTCAATGGCTTCATCTAAATTGCTATCCGTAACCCACATAAACAAGGCACAATCTTTATCAGCTATATCTACCACTGGCAGCAGGCACAATTCCCTTAATTTCATGACTGGATAATGTCTATCAGCTTCAACGTGGTGGTCATTTTTATTAGAACTATACATACGTTGTCCCCTAAGCCAAGGCGGGTCAGCATATATAATCTGATACTTCTTCACTTGCCCTCCCCATTAGGTGTGGGGCTAAAGTTTTCTACTTCTATGCGTACGACAAATTCTTCAGTGATGTTGTCAAAGTCTATGCTGACTTCCCGCACAGCTTCCGTTTGTATATCTAGCCCAAACTCCCTATAAAATTCTTGGGGGCTATATCGTCTAGTTACATAGTAAATTTGTTGTTCCATCATCTTCTCCTTTCCTTGAGGGTATCAAAACCTCTTCACTCCTCCCTCACAGTAGGGGCTTCATTGGCCCATAATACCTATCTCCCTTTCGGGGTTTCTGCCAGTCAGGATTGCCCTCTTGAATTGTCCCGTCAGAGATTTTGCCACCCGTTGCCTCATCAAGAGCTACCGCAACTTCACAATGCAAGCAAAGTCCTGACTCTCTAATAGGACACCGTGTTTCGCACCTTTTACATATCATCATTTCTCATTCCCCCTCCCCATTAGGCAAGACAATATCACTTGTATAATTTAGTTTCCTATACTTTTTAATTACAGCCGCTAGGTTGGTTAATTGATTCCCTGCTGTCTCAATGTTCCTCAGTGTTGTATCATCAATTTGCTTGCCTAGTATGTCAATTTCGTTTGCTACTCTGGTTCTGTCCATCCAATCACTGTTCTTGGAGTCCCAAACAATGCCCAGCTTAGCTAACCGTTCTTCAAAGTTTTTAATTTCATACTCACGATTGCTAAATTCCGTATCCTTTTTATGCACTTCTTCTGCAAACTTTTTGATATGAGCTTTGATAAAGTAAGCCAATTCCTTTCTTTCGTTTGCCCTCTCAATGATATCCCTGTATTCCTGCAATTTATCTGGTGGTTCGTTTGCATAATTTATGTCCATCATATTAGCGACTATCTTAGAGCGAGACATCAGGGCGTAAATCAATAAGCCGTTCTGTTTTTGAATATCGGGGGTTGCTCTTGTGGCCTTCGTCTTTGTGTGTAATCTCCCTGATTTTGACACCCATATCAAACCGATATTAGAAGGAATATCAGTAGAATGTATCAAACCAGCAGGACAAACAAAGTAAAATAAGTGGCATAGGTCAAGATAACCAACCCACTTCTGGTCATTCTCAAAGTCTGCTCTTGAACATTTAATCTCATAACCTATTGTAGTTAGCGGTGAGTACGTTCTTTGCAGCACCCAGGCATCAAGTTTTAGTAAGTCCCTAGCCCCCCAAGTCTCGCCATTCTTGCACTCTGCTATAAATACATCTTTGATATGCTTAGTTTCTAATAATCCCAAAATCTGAGAGGCGGTAATTCCATTTATACTCAATACCCCTTTTTGTTTTATGAGACTGGGTTGCATCTTCTCACCTCAGCATATATTATCTGATACTTTCTCATTCCCCCTCCCCATTAGGTGTGGGGCTACTATCTTCCATCAGCTTTATTTCAACTTTTGCTCTATGCGATTTGTTGAATATGGCGAAATTCCAGTAGTGTTTGCCGTTATCCATTATGAGATACATACTGCTATCATCTAGCGTTTCTATATGAACGTTTGCTCCTACCATTACAGCTTCGTCCACCGTGCCATCAGGGAAATATTCTATCCTATCCTCAATATCTTCAGACCACCCTTTTAATCCCATCTGCTATTCTCCTTTCCCCTTGAGGGTATCAATCAAAATCGGTGTATTCGTGTATCTGGCATTTTTGGTACAGCCATCTCATTCTTTCATTGAGGGCAACGCTACCGCCGAATATCAAGCCTTGGTTTTCATAGTATTCTTTCATGGCTAATAGTAATTTTGTGGCGTGTCCTTTACTTGGCTCTTCGGATTTAATAAGATAAACGGTAGCCCAATTCTTACCATCGCTGCCTATTTCGGCCTCGCAAGATTTATACTTCCACAGGGTCAAACAGCCAGCACTTCGCACTATTTCAGGTTCTTCATTATCCATGTTCATCTCCCCTCATCCTTATCTTTTAGCCACTTTATGGTGAGTTTATTCAGGGGTTCAAAATAGAGCCTTTCGCCGTGTGCTTTAAGCATCCAGAATAGCATATCCTTGGTACTGGTAAATCCGTCCTCAATGGCCTCTTTTGTGGTGAGTTCCTCTTCCCTAAGTTGAGCGGTATAAAAGTAGCGGGTTTCCTTGCTTACAATCAAGGCTATCCCAAGCGGTTCCCTGTCTTTGCTTCTCGGCTTAAAGACTATTTGGGCCTGTTCACCCTCCTCCCAATCTCGGTCACGGCGAGGCAAACGGAAAGTAGTAAATTCCTCCTGCTGCAACTTCGGCCACTTCTTACTAAACCCTAATATTCTCATCACTCCTTCTTAATGACATCTATAATAGCTTGGCGGAATACTCCAAATGCCGCTTGGTATGTGTGAATTTCAATATCAGCTTGAATGATGCCAGATTGATGCCAGATGATTTAACTAAGTCTTGGTAGATTTCAGACGGTAAGCTCCCTGCTTTGTAATAATCATATAACCTCACTATCGTTTCTCGGATATTTTGGGATGCTCTTAGCATTGGAATATCGGGATTAGCCACCCCCTCTATACGCTTACAAACAAGGGAGAGGTTATAATCAGACTTTCTATAGGCCGCCTGTTTTTCTAATGGGGTTAAATCATCCCAAGGCTTGTTATAACCAAACTGCCCAAATTCTATTGCTATCTCCTCTCTTAACTTACCCATTGGATACCTCCCGCTTAATCTTCTCACGGATTAGCTTAAGGCTGATTTTGGTCTTTTCGTATTCGTAGGTGGTCACTTCTTTATCACCTATTTTGTAAATTACCTCTCCCATATCTCACTCCTCCTTTATGGGGTGGGCTTGACGTGTACGCTATCCGGCACGTTGGCAAGCCACCCCATATCCGCTAACATTTCAAACTCTATTCCAGCCTCCCTAAACAGTTCGAGAAACGCCCTATCCGCATATTCCCCGGAGCTGACGAATCTCTTAATTTTGGCATTTACCAGCATTTTAGCACACAGTATGCAGGGGGTGTGGGTGCAGTAGACCGTGCAACCGGATAGGGATACACCATGCAACCCCGCCTGGATGATGACATTCTGCTCTGCGTGGATGGCACGGCATATTTCGTGATGGGTCCCGGACTTGATACCCATTTCGTCACGTAAACAGCCAAGCTCTAAACAGTCCTTTAATCTTGCTGGTGCGCCATTGTAGCCTGTCGATAATATATGTTTGTCAATGACCGCAACGGCACCGACCTTATGACGCCGACAGGTTGACCTCTCGGCCACCACCGAGGCTATCTTCAGGAAGTATGGATCTATGGGGATGCGTTTATTTGCCACGGTTCTCCCAAGCCTCCTCATCCGGGTAAATTCTAACATCAATGTTGTGGGTTTCTATGAAGATATGGCACAGCCGGTGGGCTATATAACAGTTCTTTTTGGTATGGTCGGCATAACGGCGTTTCTTAATGTGGTGGCCGTCCAGATAGGCCATAGGCGGAAATATCCTGTTGGGGTTGTCACGTTGCCCCGGCTCATGACACCACTGGCAGATAAAGCCAAGTTCGGCAGCTTTTTGATCTGTGACTTCATGCCATAATTCATTCACGGCCGCCTGTTTGGGGCTTACCGGGTTAAGCCTCTTATGAGCCTTTAGGGGTGTCTTACGCTTTAGGGCTGTGCGTTTCATTATGCTGTAACCACCTTTAATACCTTGCGAGTTTCGGTTCTTTTAAGGCGAGCTTTAATACCACAAACCCTCTTATTGTCACGGAAGATTTCAAGTATTTGATTATCAATGTCCTCTTGGCTGATGTCATTCCCATGTTGGGCAAGCCAATCCTTGCCGGGTAATCCGCCATTTTCATAGACAGAGCCAAGGCGTTGCCGTAACCTTTCCTCACGCTTCATCTTTTCTTGTTGGGATTCCTCTAGTTTTTCATATTCTCGTATTTCTGTCTCAGATAAGCGCTTGAGGATTTCGCAACTGGCACAGCGCACTTTATTGCTATCCTCACCTAAGATGACACCTGGGTGTGCGAGGTAAAATTCCTTTGCATTTGGGCAATAGTATTTAGCCATTTTTAGGGATTTCGCAAGGTGAATACCGCTACCACAAGAACTACTTGTGACTTTGTCAGGGTCGGGGTGAATCACAATTCCCAGTTTATATTTAATACTTGGCATCCCTCGCCCTTCTGTGGCAGATTTTCCTTTTTCTAGTGTTGCCTTGATATAATACGGTTCCATTTTATCCTCCGTTTCCGTTATGCCCGTTTTTCCCCGCCCTTATCACCGCAAATTCCGCCTTGCACCGGGCGAGTTTTTTGGGGGAGAAGTTACCGTGTGATACATCGGTTTTCTTGTCAAGCCATTGGGCGCACCGATCCGAGAGTTTACAGTTATTACAGCCGCCTACCTGTTCCTCTGAGCATTTTACCATCAAGTCAGTAAGTTCGCAGAATAGCGGATCCCGGTTCGGGCTGGTAGAGTAACTATCTTGGGCTATTGTGTTAAATGGGTGCCCCATCAGTGTGGCATCTCCTGCCTTGGTTTAGCATCGGTGAAATGACCGTTTTCATAACCTATTCGCCAATAAAGTTTGTCATCAGGCAACATTGGTGCTAGGTTATTTTTGAGAAAATAGGGTATTCCGGCCTGCT
>Ga0315533_1002149_pt1 | contig 14070 bp, 9 predicted proteins | sample SalMarSW160130MG_FD_203081 | JGI IMG/M metagenome (GOLD analysis project Ga0315533, IMG submission 203081) | Salt marsh sediment microbial communities from the Plum Island Ecosystem LTER, Massachusetts, United States - Salt Marsh Sediment SW1601-30 ...
ACTCCGAGCCGCTCATGTATCTCTACGCCGAAAAATCCCTTCCCCTTCTCCTGAAGCTGCTTAGGCAATCGGACACCACGGAACTCATTCGCGCGGAACGTAGCAGCACGCGTTGCATGCCTAGTCAGGTAGAAGTACAGACTACTAGAGGAGTAAACCTTGCCATAGAATTGCAAGGCGGTATGGTAGCCAAGCACTGCATCATCGGCCATCTTAGCTGCTAGCAGGTAGGGGTCAACATGGCAGGATGCTGGATTGGAACCCGCTGGGACTATCACGTACAATCCACGACGCGCCCGCAACAAACGCCCCTTCTTCGTATGATATCGAAGGAGCGACTCCGTCGTCCTTTTACTACCAGGCCTCTGTAGCTGGAGAAATGCTGCGAACTCGCTTGTAGAGAAGACTGGATTTCTCTCGAAGAACCCATGAACGTCCACTTTACCCACCTTCTTGACATCAAGTAGCACAACCCGCAAGATTGTTACGTATTGTGCTGGCCTTTGTCAAGTAAACGGGGCCACGTCCTGTCACCGCGTTGGCAGATTGACTAATCGCAGTGGACAGCGATGCGCGTATTCCTATTGACCCGAACCGAGCAGAAGAGCTTGTCCTACTCATTTTCCTGTCCGTGGCACCATGGGTGCGTCGCCCTGTGATTTGTCACAAAGCTCAAACCGATGAGTTAAGTGTTATGTCCCCCATAATTCCACAAGATCATCACGCCACACAGGTGTCTCTCTTCACGCATTTTAGAATACAGCATCGAGATAGCGTTGGCCAAGCGAGGAGGCTGAAAAAGGAATCTCATGCCGTGCTCTCCCTTTTTCTCGCAGCATGCAGAAACATGTAGTGGAATTCGAGACAAGAATTAAGATACGGCCCCATCCCCTGTGAGAACACCAAAAGTAGTTTTCACCAATCAGTGAAATATTCTGGAACAGCGAAATGCCCATACGAGTACTGACTACGAATCGAGCTACCCCTTGGCCAGCTGATGGGTGATGGCGATGAAGAGGTTATCGCCCTGGTTCGAGCTTGCTGGAGTATCGGCTCAAGTCCTGAGCGTATCGTCATGGACACTCGATCGCGGTTGAAGTTGCGTTGTCGTGCGATTTTTCCTGGTTCTTGACTTATGGGTTTCAGTCTCTATAATGATGTTAGCTCATCTGCCATGTGTAGAAGGAGTAACGATGCCGTCCTTTCTGGGCGGCATCAGCTATTCTCAGCTTCCTTTCTCTTCCAGCTTTCAAACTCCCCTCGGAGTTTCCGTTTCCGATGATCGTATGTCACCATGTACGCAGTCCATGGCAAGAGATACCCCCTACGGTCAGCCAGCACGACAAGGTACTCCTCTTCCTCCAACCACAGGCAAACCCTGCGCTCGTTCCGTCGCGTTGTTTCCCAGACTTTGACAGCGGGATCATTGGAATTCTCAATAATGGCCCGTGGCCAGCGAATTCGTTCACACCGGCGCAGGTCAGGCTGGCGTAGCGGAGAAGGTCGCGGAGCTAAAAGGGATCTCGATCGAGAAGGTGAAAGAGAGGACGACGGATAACGCCGTATCCCTCTTTGCTCTGTAGTCACGAAGTCGCTCGCCTCCGGGTTCTCAAACCATTCAAGTCGTACTGCCCCTGAGTAGACAGCGTTTTGGGCAATCAGATTCCACTTCCCCCAGACTAGTTCTCCCTTGCGGTTGCGTAGTAGGGTGAAGGCAAAGTGGGATAGGCACGGAAGATATGTCGGAATACGTCCTCAGCTCGCGATTGAACATCCACCTCGGAGTAAATCCCGACGGGAAGGCCGGTCTCCTCGCTCCACAAGAAATCGCTAATGGTCAGCTTGACAGCATCTCGTGTAGATTCCTTGTCTCGCCAGTGGTCAATCCTCAACTTCTGGGCTTTGAGCCGGCTAAGCAGTTCTACGGCTACTTCCTTAATCTTCTTGATCTGTGTAACACTAAGATCAGGCTTCTTCAGCAGATCAAAGATGGCCAGTGTCTCTTCATCCAAGCCCTCTCGGACTGCGCGCTCCTCCTCTTCGTCGAGTGCCTGAACAAGCTTGAACAATTCTTCGAAGGTCTTCTCAATTGTGACACGATCCTTTTCACGGTTGTAGTCTGAGACGATGTTCTCGTAATGCTGTTGGAAGTCTGTTCGAAGCGGATTCTGTTCAAGCAGTCGCCTCAGCCTGTTTTCGACGACTTGGCGTAGGTTCTGCGTCACCGTGTTCCTTGCAGGACTGCGCTGGAATTCTTGGCGCAGGCGCTCGAAATCGATTTTACTAATGTCGTAGATTTCGCCATCCACTTTGTCTCTAGTCCCTTGAAGCTCAATGGCCTCGTCCACAATGCCATGCAATTGGCGCATGATGTCGCTGATGTCGGCTTTCTCACGATCTTTCTGGAGGCTCTTGTACACGATATTGACCGCATCGCGTTCACCTCTGTAGTCGTTCACGTCACGGATATTGATGCATGCCTTGAACTTCTTGAAGACCTCGCGGCATATGACTTCGAATCGTTTTCGCGTCTCGTCGTTCTCATTGGCCGCTTCCTTGGCAGCAAGGATGGCGGCGATTCTCTCAAACCCGCTTCTCTCGATGATGTGGGCAAGCGAAGCGTCGCGGGCATCCAGGAATTGTCGCACGAGTCCAATGGCTTCTGCCAATTCGGCAAGGAGCTCTTCTTCAGGCCGCGTCGGATCGATCTGGATATCCTGGCCATGGCTCCTGTCCGCTTGCCCTGCGTAGGTGGCCAACGCCTTTCGAAGATAGCGCAGGATTCCGCAGTAATCGACGATGAGTCCGTTGTTCTTGCCCTCATTCACCCGGTTCGCACGTGCGATGGCCTGCATCAGGGTGTGGGCCTTGAGAGGCTTGTCCAGATACAGGGTCGAGAGGCTTGGAACATTGAACCCGGTCATCCACATCGCGCAGACAATGGCGATGCGGAATGGATGTTCCTCCTCCTTGAACGCATCATCTAACGCCATGCGCTGCATGTTCTGGAACTGGGGCTTCTGTCGCATCGATTCAGGCAACTCGATACCCTTCTTGATCAATCTGCGATGCGGGCGGATGTTGAGTCCATGCTTTCGGAACTTGTCGACCTCTCCCTGTTCCTCGCTGATGACAACGGCGAGTTCAGTCTCCTCCATCCATGTCAGTTGCTGTTCGCGCTCCAGCCGCTCTTCATCATACGAAGCGACTACCATTTCGACGGACAGCTCTCGGATACGCTCGCTCCAGTATTTCTTGATGAGATTGTGCATCCGCACGCACGTTACCTTATCGATGCAGACGAGCATGGCCTTACCCGTCTGCCAAGCCGTTGAGTAATGGTGGACGAAGTCGCGGGCGATCTGATCGAGGCGCTTCTCAGCCGTGATGATGTGGTAGTCACGCTTCAGCTCCCGCTCCAGCCGCTGCTGGACATCAACGTCGTCGGTCTCGAATTCATCAAGCTTCTCAGCAATTCGCTCATTCACATCCCCCACACCGACACCGAGCTTGTCACCCCGAGCATCGTAGTAGAGCGGCACCGTCGCCTTGTCCTCCACTGCCCGTTGGAAGTCGTAGGTCGATACGTAGCTGCCGAACACCTGCATCGTGATCTCGTTGTCCTTGAACAAAGGCGTACCTGTGAATCCGATGTAGCAGGCGTGAGGAAGTGCATTGCGCATGTTGAGCGCCAGCGTGCCGTACTGCGTGCGGTGGGCCTCGTCAGTCATGACAATAATGTTGTCGCGCTGCGTGTAGCCCTTGGTGGGATCGACATCACGACTGAATTTCTGAATGAGCGAGAAGACATACGCCTTGTGTTCAGAGAGTAGGCGCTCCAGATGAGCCCCGTTCGTGGGGCGGCAAGGATCGCGGTCGTTGTCGACCAGACCGCACCCGGCGAACGTCTTGTAGATCTGCGTATCCAGGTTCTCACGGTCGGTCAGAATGACGAACGTGAAGTCGCCGCCGAGCTTGCGGTGGATCTTCCGCGTGAAGAAGACCATCGAGTAGCTCTTGCCTGCTCCCTGCGTATGCCAAAACACGCCGAGCTTGCCCTTCCTGCTGTTGCGATCGTGAACCGCCTCGATGGCGCGATTCACGCCGAGGAACTGGTGATTGCGAGCGAGGATCTTTGCCGGCGCGCCCATAGAGTCGTCGAAGACGATGAAGTTCTCCACCAAGTCGAGGAAGGTACGTTTGTTGCATACGCCCCTAAGCAGCGTCTCCATATCGACCGCTCCAGGCGCGTCTTCTTCCAGCCGCTTCCATTCGTGGAAGTGGCCCCACTGGCTGGTAATCGAACCGATCTTCGCCTTGTCGCCGTTGCCAAACATCACGATGGCGTTGTGATGGAAGATATGGGGGATTGTGTCTTTGTAGTCGGAGAAGTTCTTCTCGAATGCCGTCTTGAGATTCTTGTGGATATTCTTGCACTCGATGAACAGAAGCGGCAGCCCATTGACGAAGCCGATGATGTCAGGCCGCTTGTGATAGAGGTCTCCGCGCACCCATAGTTCGCGCACGCAGAGGAAGTGATTGTTCTCAGGAGTGTTGAAGTCGAGTACCCGAACCCGATCCCTGACACGCTCGTCCTTCTCGTTGCGGAATGTGACTTGCACACCATCTCGAATCAGATCGTACTTCTCGCGATTGGTGGCCACGATCGTCTGCGAGGCGACGGTGGCGGTGATCTGGCGAATTGCATCCTCATAGGCGACGTCAGGTAGCCCCGGATTTAGCTCAATGAGTTTGGTCCGCAAGTACCGTGTCAGCACCACTTCGTGGTCAGACGCGCGGCCCAGCAAGCTGTCAGGCCCGAAGTCCTCGTTGTTGTAGGCAAAGACTGACTCCCAGCCGAGCTGTTGCTCCAAGTATTCGGCTGTCGTCTGCTGAACGAGAGTGTCTTCGGTATATGAGGTCATCCAGAAGCCCCAGTTTTGGACTGATCTGGCCTAGGAATGAACCCGCTCCTCCCTTGACTCGTCCCGGTAAACGGCACGATGTTTGTTTTGCTGTTGGATACCACGTCAGCGGGAGGGGTTTCATTCTCAACGATAATGACCTGAGCATCCTCGAAGGATTGAGAGAGATCACGGAAGAAGGCGGCCTTCACATCGTCCGAGAAGCTTTCTTCTCCCGTATCCGGCTGTCTATAGACAACAAGGGGAGAATCAATTAGGACGACGCCGGAATGCGGAAGCCTGTTGTCGAGACAGTATCTGAGCAGCGAAAGGATAAATGCTGCGCGCGTCACTGCACGTACTCCTTTGCCATGACTGCTTCGGCTTCGGCCAGATATCAGGATGTCCCACACCTTCGGGTCAAAGGTAACCCTGTCAAGGCCGGGAAATTTCCATGCAGCAAGTCTCTCCTCAACCTTCTTGGCAAATGACTCCGTGTGAAAAGGGTCAAGCTCGCCGAAGACTGGCTTATCAGCATCGTCAGTTGGGTCGATCCTGAGCTGGTCGAGCAATTCCTCAAGCTCACGTCTTTGCTCAAGCAGAGAGATGGCTTCTCGAATCTGCTCACGTCGTCCCTGCCAGAGTTCCATTTCCCTGATGGCCTCCTTGAGGCGTGGATTCAGATTCCCTCGAATCTCGGAATTCGCTTCCTTGAACTCATCGCAAACTTGGGTCTTCTCGGCTTTGAGCTCTCCCGTTTCTCGCTCTACGTCCGTCCGTGTTACCCCCAAGTCGGCAACCAGTTCCTGGATTCTAGTTATCTCGGAAGCACAGGATTCAGCGACCACCAATGGGCCTGTCTGGCATTCTTGATGGGTACGATCCTGGGATTCGGACGAAGCGCCGCAAACAGGACAGTAATCCATGTTCATTTCCCCAAGGCGTCGGCCAGATTCAGCGAGCGCCTGCAGTCGCAAGATGTCGGAATTGTATTGCTCATTGAGCAGAGAGAACCTCGACTGCAGCTCTGTGAGAACACCAAGCTTGGATTCCACTTGCCTGAGACGCGTCCAAGAAGAGCGACGTGCCTCCTCAAGAGAAACCGCTGATTCTCTTGTTTCATGCAGGAGTTCAGTAACCAGATGGAGCGAATCCTCTATCTCGTGGAGTTGATCCCTGAGTGATATCAGGTCCGCAGGAGTTTTCGTTTCGTCGATTCTGCTGGTTACTCTGTCGATCAGCTTTGTAAGGACTTCTTCTTTGGCCTCTACACGGTGTTTCGTCTCTTTCCTGTCTGATCTCTGCACAATGGACGAATCGTCGTGACCAGACAGGAGGGTCTTGTACACAGACTCTTCCTCGGTCTTCTTTGTGTACTGCCCTGAGTAGAGCGGCGAGTCTTTCCTGATAATCTCACTCTCGGAGATGATAGATAGATGTGCCACGTCTCTGAAGCTGAACGACCTCGTCTCTCCTTTCGCGTTCTTCCGGATCCACTTGTTCTGCAGGCCGGCAAGACTCAGAAGCACCTGAGATACAGTATCCTCCTCGTTCGCTTTGTGCTTCTCCCCGAGGACCCGCTCTTGCTCATCGTCTGCGACAAGTCTGAAAGGACCGCCTCTTAGACTTCGGATTAGCGAGAATTCTCTGTCGTTCTGATGATCACGGATACCGAGGCAAAGCGTATCGTATCCATTCGCCTCTGGAATTGACTTCGGAAGTGTGCTGGCTCCGAGCATGAAGTCGATACATTCGAATGCAAATGTCTTGCCCGTATCCGATGGCCCGGTAATCACGTTCAATCCAACACTGAATCGCAATTCCGCATCTTTCAAGCCGGGGCCGGTCAACACTAGGCGCGTGATCATGAAGCCTGTCTGACTCATACGTCATCCTCCAACCACAAGACGGACTCCATTTCAAACTCCGCACCCCATCGATCAATGTGGGAACGCGCATACTCGTCCAGCTCGCGATCAGTCATCGGCTCGAAGAAGCTCACAAGCCACGCGGCACGGTCCCTGAGGGCCTGGGTGTATTGAGCACTCAACGTATCGAGATACGCACCAGTGTGCTCCGTCGCGACATAGACGATGCCCGCCTCCTTGAACTGGCGCTCAACCAGATTCCGGCTCATGAATAGGTAAAGCCCCTTCTGGATTGCATCGCGTCTTACAAGCAGCTCTCCACTTCGATGAGGTGTCCTTGGATGAAGTCCTTTCGGGCCACCTTGTACATCGTCCGAGTGCACGACCAGATAGTCGAGAACCACCAGTCGCTGAAGGGAGAACGCTTCTGGATGCACCTCATTCAAGATGGCAACCGTTCGCAACCCGATTTCAAGCGGACTGTTGAACAGCGCGCAATGTCGTCTCGTAAATGCAGCCATCATCTCACCCATTTTACATTCTCTCGCTCATTGGCCAATTGATGACAGATGCCGCCTCTGTCCCTGGTGTATAGCCGGGGCACAAGCGCATGTGCGTTGAGGGGAAGATTCTTCGCGGCAACAACGACGGCGAGAAGCCTACGGTACCCGTCATCGTGCTGACCTCGCATCACGTCACGTACGCCATCGTAGACCTCTTGCTGAAGTTGCTCATATGATCCTTCCGGCAGTGTATCCCGTGAGAAGTTGCGCAGAGCCTCAGCACTATAGAACTCGACACGCGAATCCCCGTAATGCTCGCTCAATTCCTGGTCGCCCTCGATGTCTACATGGCTTTGCACATCGTGCTTGAGATGGTCGCCGTAGGCATCGAGTAGTTTCCGCAAGTAGGTCAGTTCGGTGAAGGCTGGCATACCTGGCGGACAGGGGCTTTCCGGTCGAGCTGGCAGTGCACCGCCAAAGCGAGCGAAGTAGTATGGCGTTGCCCGGTGTTGGTCGATCAAGCGAAGGGGCGGCACATACCCGAAGATCGAGAAGTCAAGTCCGGCAAGGTGTGCCAGAAGTCTGTCATCCAGGACTACTTCTTTCACGCTTGTAATCTTCTCTCGGCAGTGATTATCCCAATTCTCGATGAGCCGTTGTCGAAGTTCATCCGGCTTCTTCAGCAGCTTGGCCAATGACGTACCGACGCCATGTGGAGCGATGAACAAGTACCTCCTCGGATATGGGAATTCACCACAGCACGTGTAGTGCACAAGTTTGCCCAACTCAACCCAAATATCGCCCGGACGAAGGGGATGGTTGTAGTGCTTGCATTGATAGTTGTCCCAGACATCCAGATTGCTATCGTCGGGATACGCTATGACATCTCGCCCCATGTCACCGGCACCGCCGCACCGTTCCACTTGTGAATACCTGGAGCGGAGGCCATCTGCCCACTCAAGCGTGAACTCTTCCCACTGCTTGTCGCTGTACAACCTAATCCGCTCTATGGGCAGAATTGGTGGCCCCATAGTAACTGTATCTGCATGGGCCTGCGGGGTTGACGGTTTAGGCAGCGGGACAGTATTGCTCACGGCATCACCTCTCCGCTCATCAGCCGTGGGAGGAGCAGGTCGCGGGCTCGGGTCAGCATCTTCGTTGCTCGCTTCAGGGCACGTACTTGGTGAAGAATGTCAGACGCGGCATTGCCAAACTCAACTCGCAAGGGCTTTGGAGGCACTACTATGTCCATCTTCCGGAACCGACCCTTGCTGATCTCTGGATAGGTTGTTCCTTTTGCATTGCTTCGAATCTCGGCGACTCGGCTCATGAGGTTGAACAGCATGTACATCTTCAACGACCTATCGTGGGGAACGATATTGATGAAGCCCTGATTCGTGCAGACTTCCAGATCCATCAGCGCGAAGAAACCGACAGATGCCCTGCTGGTCATCAGAATTGTCTCAGGAGGGACCATCCTTGCGGATGATTCGCGGAGACCTTTCTCAGTGATTTTCCGCTCAGATCCAAGAAGAACAAGACAGTCATTCTTCGTGACATCGGTGGGAACAACCCAGGTGATATCTCCACCCCAGTATTCGGGAACCTTCGTCGAGGGGGTTCCTCCACCAAAGGTATCACTCACGTCCGAGATCGCTTTCCTCTCCCACCCCTCCGGCACGCCATCGACAATCTTGACGTGTTCGTGGCCGGGGAAGCAGAGGTGGACGAACCACTCCTTGTAAAGCAGCCGTGCCGCCTGCTCCAGCAACTGAATCCGCCGCCGGTTGTTCTCGATCAACTCGTCGTACGCCGAGAGGATGGAGGCGATGCGTTCTTGTTGGGGTCGCTCATAGCTCCGTATCCTAAGACTTGCAATGTGATTTCGGTTCAGCGTAGGCACACCAGCACCTGCATTGTACCGCGAGAAATCAATCGACTTAAGCAGGTAATATGTGAAACGAGGACTGTTGCCCTTGAAGTCCTTGACCCAGAGTGTTGTGTTAAGCGGCCAAAAATCTCCATCTATATACTGACCGCCTCCGATACTTCCCGAACGTCCTATTACAACTCCGGGACCCTCAACTTTGTGTTCGTTGTGGTACCCAGCAATGCCTGTTGAGGCGACTACTGGATATGTACCTTCCTTGCGCTGGGCAGTGGGCAGATCGAAGCCACGCTGCAACGTTATGAAGTCGCTCAAAGGGATCGTCGCGGTTCCACTCATACCCTCAACTCCTCAAAGTGCTTCTTGATGGTTGCAGCCAGCTTCACTGCCTCGGAGTTGAGATCTTCCAGCTCCACATGGATCTCGCGCAGGGTCTCCTCAAAGTCGAAGTCTTCGTCCACTTCCTCGGGAGCGACACCGACATACATCCCCGGGGACAGGCTCCAGTTTCTTGCTTCGATCTCAGCGCGGTCCACCAGCTTGACCAATCCTTCGATATCGCACAGCTTGGCATCGGGGAAGCGTTCGGTGAGCCAATGGGCTTGCCGCCAGAAGAAGCGTACCGCCTTGAGCTGTGTGACGGCTTGCTGCCGTGCTTCATCGGCAGCCTTCCGAACGCGGGTGATGTCTCGTCCGTTCCAGGCATCGCTTGATCTCGCATCGCACTCGTTCTCGCAGCTCTCGATCAGTCGTGTAGCGAGTTTGTAGAGCAAGTCGGCCTGCTTGATGAGGTCCCTGCTGGACTCTGCCAGAGAGGCGAGGCTGGCAACTGCATCCTTCAGTGCGCCGTTGGTGGTCTCCTGCTCTTTCCACGCTGCTTCCTGTTCTGTGAGCGCTTGCTGGAATGCTTCGACGTTTGCATGGAATCTGGGCAGGGCATCGGCCAGCTCCTTTCGCAGCTCAGCATGCGCTGCGTCATCGGCCAGTGTGTCAAGGAAGGGTTGCATCGTCTCAATCAGCACGTCGAGCGCAACGGCGAAGTCGGGAAGCGGCTTCATCGCCTCGCCATCTTCGTTCTTGCTGAGGAAACAGCCTTCCCCCTCATCGAGTGTGCGTTGGCAGTAGCCGGAGACGAGGTCGAGGTACTTGTCCGTCTGCTCGCGGTAGAGCCACACGATGGCAAGAAGATTCTGCGCCTGCTCAGGGCTGAAGTCATAGATCTTGCGCGTGACCACGCGGTAGATGCTGCGCGCGTCGAGCATTAGCACCTTGTCACGGTGCTTCTCGGGCTTGTTGCGGTTGAGGAACCACAGCTCACAGGGCACGGTGCGGGTGTAGAAGAAGTTGGAGCGGATGGCGATCATCACGTCTACCTCGCCGGTCTTGACTAGTGACTGCCGCACCGTCGCTTCTTCCCGTCCGGCGCTCGATGCCTGCGACGACATCACAAAGCCTGCGCGTCCTTTCTCATTCAAGTAGCTGTAGAAGTAGCTGATCCACACGTAGTTGCCGTTGGAGACCTTACCCTTATTGTTGACACCGGGCAGGCCAAACGGCAGGCGAGGATCGTTCTTGACCTTGTCCGCGTCGATCTCGTCGACATTGAACGGCGGATTGGCCATCACATAGTCAGCCTTGCCCATCAACTCGTGCGGATCTTCGTAGTAGGTGATCGCTCGTTGGATATCACCTTCGAGCCCATGCACGGCCAGGTTCATCTTGGCCAAGCGAATGGTGGTGGCGTTCTTCTCCAGACCACGGAATGTCAGTCGCTCAGTGGGACTCTGCCCGTGGTCCTCCACGATCCGTGCGCTCTGCACGAACATGCCGCCCGATCCGCAAGCCGGGTCAAGTACCGTGCCTCTGTCGGGATCAAGCACATGAGCGATTAGCGAAACCAGCGAAATGGGCGTGAAGAATTCGCCACCATCGTGTGCCTTCTGATCGGCGAACTGCGTAAGGAAGTATTCGTAGATACGACCGAAGACGTCGCCGGAGACTTTCTTCAGCTCGTCGGGATTGAGCGTGCGGAGCAGTTGGCCAATGACATTGTTGTCCAGCTCCTGGTACTCGTTCTTGGGGAGGACGCCTTGGAGGTTCTGGTAGTCCTTCTCAATTGAGTCCATCGCATCGACAATCGCCTTGGCTCGATCCTCGCTGTCCGGCAAGGCAACGAGGTAATCGAACTGCGCCTTGGGTTGAAGGAAGATGGCACTTCGCTGCGAGAAGTCCTCCTTGGTCAGCTTTCGTGTGATGCCCCCACGCGTGGGCAGGTTCGCTTCGATATCATCCTTGACCGCGAGGTATCGACTATAGGCATGGCGAAGGAAGATCAGCCCCATGACCGGAAGGAAATACTCATTGCTCGCGAAGTTCGAGTTGGCGCGCAACGTATCCGCCGCGCCCCACAGTCTTCGCTCAATTGCTTCGATATGCTCAAGCTGTGCCATGCTCTCCCGTCTCTCTGCTATTTAGGTGGTTCCCCGATCGTCGCCCGAATCCGATGCTCCAGCGCCACAGCCAGTTCCTCCGGCGTCTCCCACCGAATATGGTTGTACTGCCGAGTATCGAAGTGTGCTCGATTCATTTCTCGCTTCTGGCAGGTCCAAATCACCGGAATACCAAGACCCATAGCATAACCAGCTTCGAAGTAGACTCCCTGTCGGTGCCGAGTTACATCTGCAACCAGAAAGGCGCTCCTTCGAATCTCGCTGATGATGCGGTCGCAGATCTTCTCATTGTGCTCCTGCTTGTCGACTCGTAGCGGTCGATAACCCACAGCCTTGATCCCCGCGTACAGCCCATCTCGCCATGCGGGCTCAAGAGCAGGTTTGAAAGACATTGCCACAAACGCCTGATCCGTTCTAGTACCAACTGACTGTAGCTCCCCAATCCGCATCCAACCAGCAGGAGAGATGATCAGATTCTGCCACCCCTCGTCTATCTTCTCGACCCAACCCCGCTCCACCAAGGCATGCAGGTAGAAATGCATCTGCCTCACGGAAACCGCATAGCACACATAGATATCGCAATCCTTTAGCTTGCAGCGTTCGCCGGGTTCACCCGTCCTCGCTCCAAGATTCTCAAGGACCCGATCGAGCAGCTCTGAGATGTTGCGAGGAATCAGCGTTTCGAGAATCTGATTGACGCGGTAGTCCTCGGAAGTATCCGATCCCTCATAGCTGCTAGAGCAGATTGTGGGCGGCTTGTGTCCGAGGACCGCCTGCTCGCGTGCCCATGAAGCGAGATCCGCCCTCTTGCGTTTCGACAGCTCCTCGATCTCTCGCTTGGCTTCCCACGTGATCGTCGAATTGCCACACATCCTGCAGGCTATGTCGTACGTGTCATTCGATCCGTGGAGAGTGATCGTCAGTTCCGTCGTACTCAGCTCCTGCCCACAAAGGTAGCATTCCGACTTCTCAGCCAACGTGTTCACCCCTGGTGACTACAAGCTTCGCCATATGGCCGCGCATCTTGTCCGCCGCTTGCCAGAGCGTCTGCTCAAAGCCAAGCATCGCGCCGTTGTTGCTCGTGCTCTTCTTTTGCGCCATCAAGCCTCCGATCGACAATTGCCAGCATCAAAGAGAAGAAAGATCTCAAGGGCGTTTCTCTTTGCAAGGCGTAATCTCTTTGAGGAACGCCATCCTGCGGACACCCTCACAACCCCATCCTTTCTATCCGATACATAGGCCGCCTATTCGCTCACCGTATTTCCTCATCCTCTCGCGTTTGCTCGCCTATTGTACAGGATTCTCACCCGCGGTGTGAAACCTGATTTGCTTCTTCCTTACGGTTGCTGTACCAGCTTTCCGTGGCGACAAGCTGCACTTCAGGCTCTCTTCCTCTGCTCTAACTGTGCTCTCGCTATTTCAATGGCCGCGTGCAGTTTACGTTCCAAAACCTCCTTCGGCGGCAATTCGGTGAGATACTCAGCCACGTGGATTGATGTTTTGTCCAGCTCCAACAACTCGATCTGCTCGTGTGATCCTTCGGCACAGAGAATAAGCCCTAACGGGGACGCTTCGCCTTCTTCGGTTCCGTGCCTTTCCAGCCAGCGCAAGTAGAGCTCCATCTGCCCTTTATATGTGGCTTTGAACCTACCTAGCTTCAGTTCGATAGCCACCAGCCGTCGGAGTTTACGATGAAAGAACAGAAGATCGAGATAATGGTCTTCGTCGTCGATTACCATGCGCTTTTGACGGGCGACGAATGTGAAGCCGACACCAAGTTCCAGAAGAAACGCCTCCAATTCCCGCAAGATGGCGGCTTCCAGATCCCTTTCGCTGAAAGTATCCTTCAAATTGAGAAAATCTAGCACATACGGGTCACGGAAAATCAGGTCGGGTGACATGCGATCTTCCTCTTGTAATTCCGACAGCTCTTTTTTCGCCAGTTCTTCGGGTTTCTTGGAAATCGCGGTACGCTCGTATAGCATGGAGTCGATCTTTTTTCGCAAGGTACGGACGCTCCAACCCTCAGCGCGGCACATCGCGGCGTAGAATTCACGTTGAAGAGAGTCTTTCAGGTATAGGATCTCTTTGAAGTGCGACCAGCTCAATTGTCTCCACAGTGTAGAGACAATTCCTTCATCAGGGAAAGTCTCAGCGAACTTCATCATGTGATGAAGGTTCTTGGCTGCAAAGCCGGATACGTACTCCACGGTCAATTGTCGCGACAGTGTAGAGACAATCTCTTCACCATATTCAGCCCGCTTCCCTTTGAGAAGTTCCTCGTTAATCCGCTTACCGATCCGCCAGTAAAGCATGGTCAGTCCGGTGTTGACCGTTCTTGCGACGGCCGAGCGGGTCTCTTCGATCAGTTTACGAATATCGCCCAGTAGATCTTTGGGCACCAAAGGTGGATTATTGGAGTCTGTCAGATTGTTCCTCATGTTCCAATGCCCCTTG
>Ga0315533_1002151_pt1 | contig 14065 bp, 11 predicted proteins | sample SalMarSW160130MG_FD_203081 | JGI IMG/M metagenome (GOLD analysis project Ga0315533, IMG submission 203081) | Salt marsh sediment microbial communities from the Plum Island Ecosystem LTER, Massachusetts, United States - Salt Marsh Sediment SW1601-30 ...
CTTTTTAACAATTTGTTCCGGCTTGTGAAATTTACGTTTCATAAGAGTATCCTTTCATTAAAAAACCGAATGATTTTATCGGATACTCTCTAATTGACAATGGTACAGTTTTCGGGGGTCACGCCATGGGCAGGTCAGGCCGAAAGATTTGTTAAAGTATTGCGAAGACGATTCTGTGATACTTCACAACAATCTCGATCATGTTCGTGCCAGTTGTTTCAGGATGATACCAAGTTATGGTTGGAAATCGTTGCAACTTGTCCACAATAAGAATGTGGTTTTCGAGCAGGGCGAAAAGAATAAAGCCAAGTGGCGGGCTAATTTTATCAATAGTAAAGGAAATGCTTTAAGTTTAAGGGTTACTGATCCCGCTACCTGCGAACGTTTGGAACGGGGCGAAAATATCAGCAAAGATTGTTTGCTGACGGTCAGCATGGCAAGCGGATGGAGCCCTGACAAGCAAACTGCCAAGCGATGTTATAAGTTTGTAGCCGGTGTTGTTGAGTTAAATTTACCCAAACAAGTTGCTTGATAGTAAGAGCATCATGATGTTGAGTGGAGATAATGCCAACACTTTATCTATAATAGACAACAATGTCTGTGAACTCTGCGGCATCTCACAAAGTGAACTGGAATAATATCAATTACGTCGAGATTAAAGTATAACAACCTAAGATTCGAATCAGCCAGATTGTAGAGGCCACAACCTCTGCAACTCCCCGAGTAGGACTCGAACCTACAACCTAGCGGTTAACAGCCGCTCGCTCTACCAGTTGAGCTATCGGGGAAAACAATAATTAAATCAATTATTTTATGTGCTTCTACTTATCAATACTTTTTCGATTAAGTAAATCCTTGCGGATCCACTCAGCAGATTTCATTTTTTTGATATGCTTCTCAAGAAATATAGCTCCTGACCTGCTCGGAAAACATTCCGACCATACTAACCTCCACGGGCCATGTTTGGCAGTATATTTACTTCTAACGGCTGAGGTATTGTGCTCAGAAACACGTTTCTGAAGGTTACTTGTTTGCCCAATATAAAAAGCTCCGCTTGGGTTTTCCAGTATATGTACCCAGAACTTTCCTTCATTTTTCTTCATCCGCACCAATTGTAGCCCATTTACGAAACCACCTGCGGTTAATCCCGATAAACAACATCGGGACTCGCTCTACCAGTTGAGCTATCGGGGAATCCCAACGAATCGAGACAAATCAGCACGTCTCGTCTCAAAACTCTTTTTCGTCTAAATTATTCTAAGCATTATCCAGATTCCTCCAGCCCTGTCAAGCCGCATCTTTTTTGGGCCGATACTATGAAAAATCATCGTAAATACTGGACAAATAGCCGATTATATTGTAAAATGCTCAGTTCATAGACTTGATTGTATCGGCTTGCAGTTCGATGTGAAGAAAGCTTCATACATCATAGTAGGTGCTTTGTTGAATTATAGTTGCTAATATGGCTAAAGATATACTTGACGTCGGCGGTTTCTCCATAAAAAAAAGAATCGGCACCGGTGCCCGCAGCACTATCTATCTGGCAACCGACCTGCAGGATGGAGCCGAAGTCGCCCTGAAACGCATTATTTTCGATAGACCGGAAGATTCAAGGGCCTTCGAGCAGACAGAAACCGAATATAAAATAGCCCGGCGGATAGACCACCCCTATATCCGCAAGTGTTATAAGCTAAAGAAGATGCGCAGTATATTTAAAGTAAAAGAGATGCTGCTTTCTATGGAGATGTTCGACGGCCAGACTCTCGAAGACGGACCCACCTTGAGCTTGGTCGATGTGCTGCTTGTATTCAGAATGGTCGCAGACGGTCTTAATACGATGCACCAGAGAGGTTACGTGCACTGTGATATAAAGCCCAACAACATTCTTATGAGTGAGTCCGGCTCGATTAAGATTATAGACCTCGGTCAGAGCTGCAAAATCGGAACTACCAAGCCGCGAATCCAGGGCACACCAGATTATATTGCGCCTGAGCAGGTCAGGCGAAAACCGCTCGGCCCGAAAACCGACGTCTTCAATCTGGGCGCAACAATGTACTGGGCCCTTACCGGCCACAATGTCCCCACTTTGATACCCAAGAAAATTGATGACCTTAGCCTGGTCATACCTCAATCCTGCCCGCCACCACACGAGCTGAAAAAGCGAATACCGCTGGGAGTCTCGAAACTCGTAATGGATTGTGTAGAAGACGACCCTGCCAAGCGGCCGCGCAATATGATGGCGGTTATATCGCGGCTGGACCTGATAATACACAGTATCCTCGGTGACAAGATAAAAATGAGTAAAAATGCCTCAGACAGTAATTGATTTACTGAACAACGGTGCGGAGGCCAATCGCGCAGATAGATTTCGGCAGGGCAATGTGGTTCATTTGCCTGCCGACACCCAACTGATTGTAACCGGTGACATCCACGGCCATCGGCGAAATTTTGAAAGGGCGGTCGCCTTTGCCGATTTGGCCAACAACCCCGACAGGCATGTTCTCCTGCAGGAAATCATACACGGAGGCCCAGAAGATGCAGAGGGCGGGTGTTTGTCTTACAGGTTGCTGTTCGATGTTGTCCGCTATAAATTAAGTTTTCCCGACCGTGTCCACATTATTATGGGTAATCACGATACCGCCTTCATCACCAACAGCAAGGTGATGAAGGACGGCAAAGAAATGAATCGCTCATTGTCTCTGGCCCTGGAAAGGGAATTTCAAGAAGCCGCTAACGATATCAAGCTGGCAATGAGACAGTTTCTATTTTCACAACCATTAGCGGTCAGATGCCAAAACAGAATATGGCTCTCACATTCGCTTCCATCCGACCATTACGTCGATAAATTCGACCGGCAGGTTCTGGGTAGGCAACTGAAAATAGATGATTTTGAAAAACCGGGCTCAGTTTACCTTTTGACATGGGGCAGAAACCATAGTCAAACTTTGCTCGATAAAGTAGCTGAACTCTTGGATGTCGATATTTTCATTCTCGGCCATCAGCCGCAGCAGAAAGGATGGAGCCAGCTCGGCGATAATCTGCTGATTATCGCCTCCGACCACAATCACGGCTGTCTGCTTTCCATCGACCTGGCAAAGAATTATAGTGTTGAGCAGCTGATTGATTCCATCGTGCCTTTGGCCTCCATATCCTGAGCAGCGTCAGTTGTTCGGTTATAAACTAAAAACCAAAAACTCAAAACGAAGAACTAAAATGGACTGGTACTATTACATAGCATTGGCGGCAATTCTGTTGCAGTTGCTCTTTTTGTGGCAGGTCTATCGCAACTATCGCTATGTGCTTGCGAAATACAAAAGGAAGCGCTCGGGATATCGGCCGCGAACAGTGCTGATTGTGCCGTGCAAAGGTTGCGATTGCAACTTTCAAAGGAATGTTACTTCATTTTTTAATCAGGACTACGAGGATTATCTGCTGTGGTTCGTGGTCGCTGATAAATCTGACCCTGCCTATAGTGAATTATGCAGATTGAAGGACCAGATAAGTCAAAGCTCAAAAGTTCAAGATGTTCAGGTGCTGGTAGCAGGAAAAGTAAACGGGCAACGTGCCTGTAGTCAAAAAGTCCATAATCTGCTCTACTGCTACGAGAGGGTTGGCGACGACGTCGAGGTGCTGGCCTTTGCGGATTCCGATATCTGTGTCCGCAGCGATTGGCTAAGTCATTTATGCTATCCTCTCCGGCAGCCCAAGAATGGCGCCGCCAGCGGCTACCGCTGGTTTGTACCCAAAAGGAACAATCTGGCCACGCTGGCTTTATCTGCGGTGAATGCCAAAATCGCCCAGTTACTTGGCAACACCCGCTTCAATCTGGCCTGGGGCGGCTCTATGGCTATTCGTCTTGATGTATTTCGCCGCATAGAGCTTGACAAAATCTGGCCAAAGACCCTGAGCGACGATTTGTCGTTAAGTTACGCCGTCAAAAAAGCCGGTCTGAAGGTCGCCTTTGTCCCCGCCTGCCTCGTGGCCTCGCACGAGGTCACGACCTGGCCGAAACTCCTTGAATTTGGCCGGCGGCAGTTTCTCATTACCCGTGTAAGTGCACCTGAAGTCTGGTGGTTCGGATTAGTCAGCAGCATATATTCAATATTAGGGCTGTGGGGTGGGGCCGCTATGGCAATCTACGCCGCAATGATTGCGTATAAGAGCTTGGCCGTCTTTACTGCCGTGCCTGTGTTGTTCTTCACAGGTCAGTTTATCCGGGCGATACTTAGACAGAGAATGATTGGCAGACTGCTGAAGGAAGATTTGCCAAAAATGAAACCTGCTCGTGTCGCTGATATTCTTTTCTTCTGGGTGTGGTCGCCGCTGCTGCTGTTTTTTATTATCTCTTCGGCATTTGGCAGAACCATTTGCTGGCGGGGAATACGCTATAAACTGCTGGGCCCGACCGAAACAATTGTGATTAGTCGGTAAAATGGGTGGACAGCAAACGCCAGACCGTTTAATCGTCCATATCGACGATATCGTCTTCCGGCCCGCCTACCAGATAGATTCTGTTTTTGCCGTTGCGTTTTGCTTCCAGTAGCGCCCTATCTGCCTGAGCAAAGAGCTGTTGGATTGTCAAACCGTCCTGTGGAAAGCTCGCCAGACCGCCGCTTATTGTCAGAACACCCTTGCCTTCCGGACCGAGTGAATTAAGCTCGGCTTTTTCTAATTCTCTTCTAATCCGTTTTGCTATAAAGATAGCTTCTCTGGGGTGGTCAGCTGCCACCGAGCGTCTCTCGGCTTCAGTGGCCGTGTTTTTCTGCTGCGGGACATCCCAGAAAACGATCGCAAACTCATCGCCGCCGACGCGGGCGACAACATCATGGCTGCGGCAGCAACGCCGCATCAAAACAGCGACCTGCCTTAAAACCTCATCGCCCGCCAAGTGACCGTAAACGTCGTTGTAATGCTTGAGGTCATCAATATCAAAAACAAGCAATGTCACCCGTCCGTTCCCTTTTTTCGCCTGCTCTATAATCTGCCTGGAGAATTCCCAGACGTATCTTCTGTTCTTTAAATCCGTTAAATCATCCTCAGTGGCTAACTTTTCAAGCTGTCTTATTTTCGCCTCCCGCCCGTCATCCACGACGACAGATACGGCACTACCAGCCCGGCCAGAGGTATCCCGTGAAGCACCATCCGTATCTCCAACGAGATACGAGACCTGTCCTCCGTAAGGAGTCCCTAGGACTGAGTGCAACCGAAGGATACGAGATACGAGATACGAAAAATGGATTGGGCAAATCAAATAGTCGTCAGCCAGACTTTGACCGTCGGAAACAGTGCCAACCAACTGCATCGCCGCCGGCTCTTCGTGCATCTGTGCAAGGAGAATAATTTCCGCATCCGGATTAGCTTCTCTTAAGGCCTTCAGGGACGAACTTAATCTGTTCGACATCCCGCTCATTACAACGGCAATTGCTCGGAAGCTGTTCTCTGCAGCGGCATCGAGTGCATCAGCTATACTGCTTTGAATCCGGCACGCTGGTCCGCTAATAGTGTCGACATCTAAAAAGGCCCTGCCGATATCGCCTGCCAGCAGAATTTTCCGTGCATCCGTATCAGAGCAGTCTGGTGTATTAGAAGTCTTCATTTATCTACTTTTTTCCTGGAATTTCCCAGCAAAAAGGCCTTAACGTCGCAAAAACTGATTGATTATCGGTCTTTATGCTAACATAACTTATAAGAAAAGTCAACTCCAATCCCCTACATCCCCGCGCAATTGATTATTGGTTGTTGGGAAAGCCGTTAAAGTATAATCAATGTAAGAAACGTCAATAATCAATTAGCAGGCAGGTCATCCAGATTCTTTTTGACCTGCTCAGCACAGAAGCTGTCCGGATACAAACCGATAAAATGTTGTAGAGTCACTCTTGCATCGGCAAGACATTTTTTCTTCTGTTCCAAGTTCGCATTGTCCTGGCTGCGCCATAGACGGATTTTCAAAAGCCCTAATTCGTATAGCGCCTGCATCCCGCCGTCGGTATTTTGGAATTCCTTGTGCAGCCGGATTAATCTTTCTGCCCGAAGCTGCTCATCAGCGACAAGTTTCGTCTGGGCCAGCAGGACATTGTCACGGAGAGGGTCGCTGTCATCTATCTGTTCCAGCAGTTCGTCGAGCTGCCCCATATAATCCTGGCTGTGCGGGTTCAGCATAACGAATCTCGCCAGCCGTTTCTCCGTGCCCGGCTCATCGGTTCTGTTTTCTACGCTGATAAGATTACGCAACTGATTCAATTTTCTCTGCAATTCCGTTAATTTGAATACCGTCACTGCCGAATCAGCCGGCGGACGAAACAGGCTGAAAAATATATCGCCTCGCGGCTGCTCTCTTTCAAGCAATACTAATCGCTCTCTGGTCTTCGCCTGGGCCTCGGCAAGAAGCCTGTCGGCCTGTTCAAATCTGCCCTGGCCGGCCCAGTGTTTTGCGATACGCCATCGTGCCTCCACCGATTCTGCGCTGTCACCGAATTCCGTATACAGCCGATACCATATTCCCCGTGACCTCTCGTATGGGTAATCGCTGTAAAAATGCAATGTTTCTGTCTGCTCAAGTATCCTGATGTCAGGGCTGTATTCGCTCAGAATCGCCTTGTAGTAAAGCGCTATAGGCATTCGCCGGCTTGTGAAACGCTGAGTTATGAACAAATCGTACTGTCCCAAGAGCCATTGTCTTTTCGCCTGATACTTTAGCACCTCCGGCACCATAAACCAGCTCGGCCAACGGTCGTGACGGGCCAACTGAATCTGAATCTCCCTTTTCAATTCTGCCCGCAAAGGTATTGGCTCGGTTGGATAAAAGAAATCTGCGAAGTATTTTTTGGCAGCGGGATTTGTAATCGTTTCGTCTAATGCCTCTGTTATGCTGTGGTCGTGAAATTCACTTATCTGTTCCGGATTATTCTTCGCCACGTAGAGCTGGTAGTCCAGTTCGTCAAAGCCGATTTTTACTTCAAACACGACAACCGCTATCACAAGCACAAGGGAGGTAAACGACCAGACCAGCCCCGGTCGATAGCGTGTAAAATGACCTATGCCAAGAACCAGTCCTGCTATTGCCAACCCGACAAGCCAGGCGCAAATCCACGGCGTAAAAGAAAATCCCCACTTAATCGGTTCTATCCCCATTGTGCCGCCGAACCATACCCAGTAACCGAGCTGCGGGGCCGTGCATAATGCTATCGCAATAAACCGGCTGCGGAAACGAAGCGGACGACACGCAGCTCCGAAACAGCTTATCAAAAGGCAGATTGCAAACCCGGGCAAATCGGCTAAAAAAGCCACCGCCAGTATAAAAGGCAGACTATAGCCAAAGCTCATAAGCTGTGAAATCAGCACCGGCACGACCGCCAAAATACCCATAAGCAGCCCCAAAACGAGAATCTGCCATGGATACTCAAATATGCTCACGCCGGTCAATCCGCTGGAAACGGCCCCCAGATGCCACAGTTCAGGAGAGGTTACGGTACCGAGGTCGAACGACCAGAATAACCCGGTCAGTATCTTAGACCAAAAAAGACAGCTTACCGCAAAGGCCCCAAAAGCGAGCAGCCAGCACCTTATAACGTTTTTATGGCTGTAGTGCAGTGTCGGGCCGACAGTCATAAACGACTTCGACCCTGCTATCGGCGCCTTTTCCGTCTGTTTATCGTCCATAAGCTCAACTCGTGGGCCGGGGCACGAGCTTACCCCTGCGAAGGCAGGGGTCCCGTTATGTCCCCTCACCGCTGCTGGCGAGATACTCAACCTGCTCAGCCGTAAGTTTGTCTATTCCAAGTGACATTGATTTAAGTTTTAGCTTACATACCTGCTGTTCTATCTCCACAGGGACATCGTGGACTGCAGCAGCAAGTTTGGCCTGTTTCTTCAGTACATATTCGGCCTCTAACGCCTGCGTGGCAAAGCTCATATCCATCACGCTTGCAGGGTGGCCCTCAGCGGCCGCAAGGTTGATTAACCGCCCTTCGGCCAGAAGGTAAATCCGCTTATTATTCTTCATGACATATTCATCAACGTGGTTGCGCACATTGCGTCTGGTCTTCCTGCTGAGTTTTTTCAGGGCCGGTATATCAATCTCAACGTTGAAGTGCCCGCTGTTGGCAACCACCGCTCTATCTTTCATCGCACGGAAGTGCTCGGCCCGGATAACGTTTTTGTTACCGGTAAGCGTTACGAACAGCTCACCGACCTTTGCCGCCTGTGCCATCGGCATAACCTCAAAGCCGTCCATAGCCACCTCAATGGCCTTGATTGGGTCAACTTCCGTAACGATAACGATGGCCCCCATCCCCCTGGCCCGCATCGCAAACCCGCGCCCGCACCAACCGTACCCGGCCACAACGACCTTTTTGCCGGCCATCAGAAAATCCGTCGCCCGAATAATACCGTCAACCGTTGACTGGCCCGTGCCGTAGCGATTGTCGAAAAGGTGCTTGCTGGCAGCGTCATTGACCGCAATAACGGGAAACTTTAGCTTGCCGGCGTTTGCCATCGCCCGCAGCCGAATAACGCCCGTGGTGGTCTCTTCCATACTCACAATAATCCGATGCGCATCTTTTTTTCTGCGGGTATGCAATTCGTTTACCAAATCAGCCCCGTCGTCAAACGTGATGGCTGGCTTATGGTCGATAGCCGCATTGATGTGTTTGTAATAGGTGCTGCGGTTCTCCCCGCAGACGGCAAAGACCGGTATCCCGAAATCCTTTACTAACGAGGCGGCTACATCATCCTGGGTGCTGAGCGGATTGGATGCGCACAGAACGACATTTGCCCCGCCCGCTTTCAGTGCCCGCCCCAGATTGGCCGTCTCAGCGGTTATATGCAGACAGGCCGAGACATTTTTGCCTTTTAGTGGCTTCGATTTTGCAAATCGTTTACGAATCGATGCCAGAACCGGCATATCGTTATCAGCCCATAGAATACGTTTTTTACCTTCCGCCGCCAGCGACAAATCTGCTACGTCGTACTTCATTTATTGACCCTTTCAAAAATGGTAGGGTGGGGCTTGCCCCACCAAGGTAGTTGTAGGCAACAAATATAAAGCCAATTACCTAAATTTGCAACCTTTTATTTGCGCTCATATTCTAATGAGCCGGAGTCTGCTCAGGCAACGTTTTCAGAAAAAATACTTACTCGTCGAACGCAAATCAGATATAATGCTTGGTCTTGGGTCTTTAGTCTTGAGTCTTTTTCGGGAGCGGTTATGTCGGGTCATTCGCACTGGGCAGGAATAAAATACAAAAAGGCGGTCAACGACGCCAGACGCGGCAAGATTTGGAGCAAATTGGCCCGAATAATAATAGTCGCTGCCAAAACCGGCGGCGGCGACCCCGGCGCTAATCTATCCCTGCGATACGCAATCGACAAGGCCAAGGCCGCCAATATGCCCAAAGACACCATCGAAAAGGCAATCAAAAGAGGAACCGGCGAATTAGAGCCGGTCAACTTTGAAGAGGTCCTCTACGAGGGCTACGCGCCGGGCGGAGTGGCCATAATGGCTGAAGCACTTACCGACAATCGCAACAGAACCGCTCCGGAAATCAAGCGACTATTCGAAAGGCACGGCGGCTCGCTCGGAACGACCGGATGCGTTAGCTGGATGTTCAGCAAGAAGGGACTTATCACGGTCAACACCGCTGAAGTGAATGAAGAACAGCTTTTAGAAATCGCGCTGGCCGCAGGTGCGGATGATATGGAAAATACAGGCCGGCTCTACGAGATAACCTGTCAGCCGGATGCCTACGAGAAGCTAAAAGAGACCCTCAAAAAAAAGGATATCCCCACCGAAGTAGCTGAAATTTCAATGGTCCCCCAGAATACTGTGCCGGTCAACGAGCCGGCAACCGCAAAGAAAATTATCTCCCTGATGGAAGAGTTCGAGGACCACGACGATGTGCAAAACACTTATGCAAACTTTGACATACCTGACGAGATAATGGCCCATATCTCGTAACTTACTCAAACTGACCAATGGTCAGTTTGAAAATGCAAAAGTCAAAGTGCAAAATGCAAAATTGCGGAATCCCGACTCTGTCGGGATGGTCGTTTCATGATATTTTATGAGAAACATAATATATTGTCAGAAATCGACTTACACTTAACATTTGCTACCTGTGGCAGAGCTACAAATCGGTCAGTTTGACTAACTTATCGCTCACAAAAGAGAAAAATCGACCCTCAAGCGTTCACGCATCTACTCATTCACTCATCCACGCATTCACTCAATCGCTGTTTTGCAAATTCATATTTTTCTTCACCCAATCTGCTGAATACTTCTTGCCCGGGGTACATCTGCTGAAATTGCCGGCGGAAGCTGTCTTCGATTTCGATTGCCTTTCTGTACTGCTCGCAGGCGAACCCGGTTTTGCCCAACTGCTCGGCGGCCTGACCAAGCTTGATTCGCAGCCGACCGCTGCCCGGATAACGCTCAACAGCATTCTGGGCGGCCTGAAAACCCTTATTCAGCCAATCGGCTTTCGTCTGTCCGCTCGATGCTTCCGCAAGTAAACTGTAAACATCAGCCAATCGCTCGAAGTTCTTGTAGTCGGCCCTGTTTCGTTCGATTGCATCAAGCAGACACCTCTCTGCAGCCGACAGCAGCTTTGTTTTTCCCGAGCGGCGGCTGTGAAACTCCTGCAGATACACCCGGCCGTTCAGAGACAAGGCGGCGGCACTTAGACAGTCATCTTCACCGGCACTATTCAGGAGGTTATGGGCCTGCTCGAATCGGCCGTTGGATATGGCACGGTAGGCCTGGCGGATTTTAGCGGTGGTTTTGGCCACCGGAATCAAAACATAATTAAGATACACCAAGATTGCTGCCACAGCAACCGCTGCTGCTATCACTTTTACAACGGGTGCCGGCTTTATAACGAGCCGCTTTCGATTACTTTGATGGTAACCTGCCGCAATCAGACAAGCCATTATCGCCCAGAAACCGGTAAATACGCCCGGTTCAAAAATCGCAAAATCTATCAAATTGTGAATAAGCAGACCCAAAACAGCACAAAACAAGGCAGTGGTGGTGACATTTATGTTGGCCGTCTTGGCTGATACTGTCCCTGCCCTCAGAAGCAAAAAACCGGTTACGAACACGGCCACCGGCATCACATACAAAACAAATACCACATAAATCATCACCGCCGGCATATCGATGACCGGCGTTGTCAATACTATCGGCCTGACAACCAGCAGTGCCGCCGACACGACAATCAGGAAAGTTGCTGTCGGCAGTTTTAAGGGCTGCTTAGAGTGACGTCCTTGTGGCGATACAGAGGCCGGCTTTGGGAAAATCACTTTCCATAACGGCACCACAATCATCGCTAAAAACCCCACAAGGCCAATCGGCCCATACTGCGATAGGATGCTGAGCAGGAAATTGTGCGGGTCAGCAACCGTTTCCGGTGCCGAGCTGGGCTTGTAACGGGAATAAAAATGCACGAAATTGCCGGGTCCGACACCCGTGAGCGGATGCTCGGCACACATCTTACCGGTGCTGCGCCAGTATTGCCACCTGACCAGCATTGAATTGCCGCCCGGCAGCCGGTCATAGGTTAGCCCGTATAAGACAACTGCACAGCTGCCGGCCAGAACAAGCAGCAAGCAGCCGACCAGTATGGCTTTCTTGTGATTCTTTAGCCAGTTACCGAACAAAAGATATGCGATAAACATTACCGCCGCAATCAGCGATGCGGCGATGGCGCCCTTGCTATGTGTAAGAGCAAGGCCAAAGATGACAATAGCTACTGCGGTTTCGCAGGGGAAAACGTAAACAATAAAGACGCCTGCCGCAATCACAAACGAAATGATTAAGCTGATTTGGAGAGGGGCGACAATTTTAACAAGGGAAAGAACGGCGAAAATGGCTTTAAGAGCAAGAAGAGTGGCGAGAACACCTATACCAAGGAAAAAACCAAAACGAAGACGGCGCCGAGGGACAGACCAATAAGATTTCCGGCTTTTAATTTCCTCGATAAATAAAGCGATACCCGCAAAGCCCGCCAGCAGTGCGAACGAGCCGGCCGAGTTGCCGGTTGTGAAAAACCCCCGCACATCCTTTGAATAAAGCCGCTGCTCAAAGAGCCAGTGTGAAAATGTGCCGGGCTGGATACCGAGCGGTTCGAGCATGCTCTGCGGGGCCTGCTCGTACTGCTCAATAAACATCTGGTTGCCGCTGAAAAACTGGTCGGCGCACTGATAGGCCGAAACCACCCCCAACGCCACAATCACGACAAGCAGCAGTCTTATTTTGGGCTGCGAATCCAGTATCTGTACTAAAAGGATGGCCAAAAGCACCGGCGCAACAAGCATAGCGAAATCGGTAACCGCCGTTCGTTTGTCTGAAGCCGCCAGACCTGCCACGACAGCAGCTATCACAAAGACACACAAACCTGCTTCTATACCGCTGAAGCGATAGCAAAATTCCCTGCTGCAGAAGCCCCACACAAACCACAGTACAAACGAAAATATCAACACAGCCGATATCGATAAGCTGTACACATTATTGCTGAGGTTGATTGGCTGATTGACCGATTGTGTGCTTAGCCCTTCGGTCAGTGTCGCCCGAAGCGCAATTACACATAAGCAAAGGACAAATAGAACATATTCCAGGAAAACCCGTCCTTTACCCTTGGAGAAAGTCGAATTAAGCTGTGGCTTTGTCATTTTTGGCTGTGGTTTCAAGGATGGCGATAATAGCTAATACCATAATCGTCTGAATGAAGATTAGAATCGCACCGGCTAAATTAACCTGATAGAGAAACGTCGCCCCAAGGCCGGTGCAAAGTGTTGCCAGGTATAATGTCAGAACCGTCTGGGTATCGGTCAGCCCGTGTCTTTTTAATCGATGTGAAAAATGCTGCGTATCACCGACCAGCGGGCTTTTGCCCTGGCTGATTCGCAGGATTGTTACGCTGATAAAATCATAAAACGGAACCGCCATAACGACAGCCGGCAGGAAAACCGAGTACCACTGCCCGCTCTGCGCCTCGTGATAATACGTTGTCCGAAGGGTCAACAGCGCAGCAAAAAAGCCCACGACCAGCGAGCCGGCGTCACCCATAAAGATTTTAGCCGGCGGAAAATTAAACACGAGAAACCCCAACAATGTCCCTACAAAAACAACCGCCAACCCGCCCACAAAGACCTGCCCGCTCGAAGCCGCAGCCGTAAATAAAATAGCGCTCACTATTACCGCAATACCGGCGGCGGCACCGTCCATATTATCGAGAAAGTTAAACACGTTGATAACCAGCACTATCCAGACCACCGAAAGGGCGGTGGTGATTAGCCTGTTCTCAATAAAAAACTCAACTCTGATTTCCGCAAAGCCGGCGGCGATTGTCGCAACGATGATTTGAACGGCAAGCTTGAAAAAAGGCCCGAGATGTTTTTTATCGTCCCACAAACCGAGCACAAACAGGCCGAAGACACACAACGCTACAATCACAAGCTGGCCCGTTTTGCTCAAAAACCCCGCGATATGAACGGTAACCGCCTCGCCCAGCCAGTCGAGGTGTCCGGGCGCAGCCAGAAACTTTACTATCGCAATAGCAGTCAGGATGAAAACTATCAGCGTGGTAAAAATTGCGATGCCGCCGCCCAGCGGCACAGACCTCTGGTGATATCTGTCTTCGACCGGCTGCGCCAGAAAGCCGATGCGTGCGGCCAATTCTTTTACAACGGCCGTTAAGATGACCGACAGTGTAAATGCCCCGGCCAGTAAAACTATTGCTAATATGGTCAGCGTTCCGATTTTAACTGCTCCAGTAATCGCCTTCTAACCCTATCGAAAAAATCAAAATAGCACTGCTGCTTGTAATCAGGATACGTGTATGGTAGCCCACACCACGAACCCTTGTCAAAAATAAGTGTTACTTCGGCGTACATTTTCTCGCCGATATATATACGATGCGAATAGTTCTTTGTCGTCGCCAGAATCAGCTTCGACGCCTCAATTATTCCAGGGTCAAGGTTGACCGGCCTGGGCAAATCAAGCCCCAGTTTCACCGCTAATTTTTGTTCGAGCTTGTTCGTCTTATGTTTGATTCTTGCTAATTTGCCC
>Ga0315533_1002152_pt1 | contig 14052 bp, 14 predicted proteins | sample SalMarSW160130MG_FD_203081 | JGI IMG/M metagenome (GOLD analysis project Ga0315533, IMG submission 203081) | Salt marsh sediment microbial communities from the Plum Island Ecosystem LTER, Massachusetts, United States - Salt Marsh Sediment SW1601-30 ...
CATAAACTTTCTTAGCCATTTTAACCTCCTTTTATCTCAAAGCCCACAACCAGATTCGAACTGGTGACCCCGTTCTTACCAAGAACGTGCTCTACCTACTGAGCTATGTGGGCAGTATGCCCGAAACTATATTTTAAGTCAATATGGATAAAGAGTCAACAAAATATAAGTTTCTACTTTAGAACGTGATGTACATGTTCAGTTGGCAAATTAACGGATGGATTTTAAAGGAATGCTTGGGAGAAAGTCAAGCAGGAGGTCTGGAAGATGTTGAGCTTAGCTGAAGTTGATGATGTTGATGCAGCTGCTCGATACATTGGCAGTTATCTCAATATGCAGTCGTATCGTGTGCGCAAGTATATTATGAGCGCTGGTTGGGTGTTCCCAGGGTGGGTAGGCTTCTCTCAATGGTTTAAGAAGGAGTTTGGTGATTATCCGCCAAGAGAGATGTTGGTTGAGTTAGGGAGGATGAGCAAGGCAGAGCGTGAAGAGCATACGTTGTTTGGGCTGTATTTGTGGGAGAAGAAACATCTTGTTGGAAAAAAATGTTCTGTAAGTGTAAAATGAAAACATCTTGACAACGATAAGTAACAAACTTATTATTCTCTGCGGTAGTGGTACATGAAAATGTGGCGCAAATTATGAAACAAGTAAACCTCAAAGAATTCAATATTACAGAACTGAACTTTATGTTCTGGGTAAGCCTGGCAGATGATTTATTAGAAAAGATACGGAGTGTGGTCGCTCCCGATAAAGATGGTGATTACGTATTTATTGACTCATATAAGGTAGATAATGTGGGTCATGTTGCAGGTGCTGTAGTTACGAAATCAACGGGCGAATTGAGATACATGATTCAAGGTATGTGTGAAGTAAGGAGAGGCGGAAGATTGAGGAAAGGTGCTGTAAGTGTAAGCAGATTATTCGAAATCATATCTCCCCTTGAAGAGAAGACGTTGGTAGTTAGTAGGTTAAAACTATCATTTGGTCGGCGGCAAAAGTACAAAACGATAATAAGTTTACCGATAAAGATAACGAATATGCCAAAAATGCCTTACGATGAAATCGGTGGTATACGCTTTGTAAAGCGTGAAGGGAATAGCGTTAAATATGAGGTCATATTGGACCTTGAACAAAACGGGGCTCTTAATGAAACAATAATTTACAATGAACTGAGAAACATAAGGGAATCAATGATAGTAGATATAATACAACATGGTATAGAGGTTTCTGATAGTTTCATCTTAAGGGAGAAACGGTAGGTATGGAAGTGTTAGGGCTCCGTGGTACTGAAACTGAAAAGGAAATAAGTCCAGCAACTCTGAAGGCTTTTTTGGCTAGTGGTTTAATGCCATCGCTTACAGCTAAGAGAAGAGGATTGTCTGGCAAAGTGTTGCCATCTGGCTATGAGCGCTGGAGCGTTTGGCCTGAAGCTATAGGCGAAAGAGAAGCACTGAGAGGTTTTAGATTCGTCGACGAGTTGTCGGAGGTAAGAAGGCAAGTTGATGATTTAGATTCACAAGTGAAATCTCTAGTATCGGAATTGCAGCAGTGTAAAAAAGGTATTAGCACAATACTTAATGAATTTAAAGAAAGGCCCGTTATTAAGCAAACAGAATTATTCGAAATAGATGAGACTTTAGAAGTAATAAGACCCATACCAGTAGTGATTAAAGAATACAGCAATGAAGTTATTGCTGCTTTCCCGGAGATAGGAGCTTTTGGAGCTGGTTTATGTGAAGCTGAGGCTATAATAAATCTTAAAAAGGAGATTAGAAAAATCTTCTTTGAACTAGAAGGAGTTAGTGATAATAAGCTTGGGAAGCTTCCCCTAAGTTGGAAAAGGGTACTGTTGAAGGTGGTAAGGAAAATTGGGAATTCTCAGTAGTTTTAAAACTAGAAAGATGACTAGGATTTTGAAAGAGAAGCTGTCACTAGACCTTAGCGGTAAAGAACCCAGTGCTTACTACTATGTAGACGGTAAACCAGTATTAAGAGTTCATATTACGAATGTTCACGGTAGTGCTCCACTTAGTGTAGGTGCGGCTAATGAATTAAAAAACAGTTTAGGCCTCGATGAAGTGGGCTTGAGTAGGTTATACCGTTGTCCGATGAAGGGAAAGGACTTTGAAAATCATATCAGAGATATGGGTTGGGTGTAAGAAAGCAGCGAAGAAAAGATGAAGCCCTGTGATAGCGTTAGGTCCTATTCTTACCAAGAACGTGCTCTACCTACTGAGCTATGTGGGCCTCCTGCACTTTATAATGGAGGGGGTAGGATTCGAACCTACGCAGCCCTTACGGGCGGCAGATTTACAGTCTGCTCCGATTAACCACTCCGGCACCCCTCCCCGATATAATCTTATCACGAAGTATCTGAAAAACCCAGCCCGAGGGGGGATTCGAACCCACCAACCTACCGATTACAAGTCGGTTGCGCTACCATTGTGCTACTCGGGCAACTTCTAGCTACAATTTTGGCTCAATAGTATAGATAAGGGGAATTTCTCTGTCAACTAAGAGACAATTGGAGGCAATCTCTTGTTGCATTATTCAAATGAATCATGCTACATTATACCAGTTTTACTAACTACCATCATCTTAAATTGTAAGCATGATAGATAACGCTTTATTAAAACAACTGCTGGAAGCAGGTGCTCACTTTGGTCACCACACCAGCTACTGGCATCCCAAGGCGAAGAAATATGTTTTTACACAGCGCAATGGTATCCACATCATCGATTTGGAGCAGACAGTTACCATGTTAGAAAAGGCCTGTACCTTTGTCCAAGATTTAGCAGCTCGAGGGCAAAGCATTCTTCTTGTCGGCACTAAAAAACAGGCGCAACAGACCATAGAAGAAGAGGGTGTGAGGTGCGGTATGAGCTATGTTAATCAAAGATGGCTAGGTGGTATGTTAACTAACTTCACCGTCATACAAGCTCGAATCGACCACTTAGTTCGTTTAGAGAATAAAAGAGACAAAGGTGAGCTTGACTCCTTGCCCAAAAAAGAACGAGTGAAGATAGAAAAGGAAATTTCCCACCTAAATACTCAAATGGGGGGGTTTAAGGAAATGACTATCCTTCCTGGAGCCCTCTTCATCACTGATCCTATTAAAGATAAGATTGCCTTTACTGAAGCTAAAAAATTGGGCATACCCGTGATTGCTATTGTGGATACTAATTGCAATCCCGACGGCATCGATTATCCCATTCCTGCTAATGATGACGCTGTTAAGGCGATAAAGTTACTTTGTAGCAAAATAGCTGATGCCATAATTGAAGGTAAAACTGAAGCCTTTTCTGGAGAGGTGGGAGTTACCAAATTAGTTGCTGAAGAAACCATTGAAATTCTAGGTTCTTATACCTTTGAACCAGAGGAGCCGAGTCAACCAGAAGAGCCAAAGGGGCCAGAAGGAGAAATTGCATCTGCATGAAAATACCAGTTGAAGTTGTAAAGGAGCTAAGAAACAGAACTAATGCGGGCATAGCTGACTGTAATAAGGCTCTGTCAGAGGTAGGTGGTGATATAGAAAAGGCAATCGAATTCTTGAAACAGCGGGGGGCAGCAATTGCTGAAAAGAAGAAGGATGTAGCTACAACCGAGGGCGTAATCGAAGCTTATATTCATCATACCAAGCGCATAGGAGCATTAGTGGAGTTAAATTGTGAAACCGATTTTGTGGCTCATACCGATGAATTTAAAGAACTTGCTCACGACTTAGCCATGCAGATAGCTGCTACTTCCCCACAATTTCTCACTAGTGAAGAGATGCCGCCAGAAGCAGAAACAGACCCTCAGGCAGCTTGCCTTCTTAGCCAGCCCTTTATTAAAGAACCTGACAAGACGGTACAGGAAGTTATTGTTGAAACAATTACTAAAGTAGGTGAGAACATAAAAGTACGCAGATTCGCCAGATTCGAGCTTGGTGTCGATCACTGAGCCATGTTGGATGAATTACTCGCTGAACTGAACTCCAGAATGCAGAGGGCCGTAGATGGCTTAGCTAGAGAATTAGCTACCATCCGTGCCGGGCGTGCCACTACAGCTTTGCTTGACAACATCATGGTTGAATATCAGGGCACGTCTGTCCCGCTCTATCAACTTGCTACCATGTCTATACCTGAGGCTAATTTAATCATTATTCAACCCTGGGATCGCACATCGTTGCGTGACATTGAAAGAGCCATTCTCACAGCCAACGTCGGCCTTAACCCTGCGAATGATGGTAACTTAATTCGGGTGATCATCCCGCCTCTTAGCGAGGAGCGGCGCAAAGAGTTGGTCAAGGTAGTGTCTAGGAAAGTTGAGGAGCGGCGGATTGCCATACGCAATATAAGGAGAGATGGCATTGAGAAACTGAGAGAGATGGAGAAGAATAAAGAAATATCGCAAGATGAACTCAAAAACAATGCCAAGAAAATCGACCAGCTTACAGAGGCCTGTGTGGATAAGGTAAGTGAATTGGGACAGAGCAAGGAAAGGGAAATACAGGAAATATAATTTAACCCAAGAAAATCGCAGGATTTTCTTGAGTGGGTATAATTCGCCTCACCGGTATCCGGCAAAAAAGTCCGCACTAACTGTTAGGGGTGTTTGATAGCATTCAGTTGCCATCTCTCAGTCCTTCGCTATTTGTCATTCCGCCCTTGAACACTTCGTTCCCGCCCAGGGTAACATAAGAAATGACTCTAGTTTTGATGAAATTCATTTATTAGACCAGACACTAGCAAGCCTATAGCCGCTTAAAAACTGTTAAAATAGAGCTATGCTCAAGCACAGAGTTATCACTGCCGCTGTGGGCGTGCCCCTCGTTATTCTTGCCATCTGGTTTGGTGCCCCTTGGTTTAGTCTTCTCATAGCCGCAGCGGCATTAGCCGGCACCTACGAGTTCTACCACATGGCCAATTTTGACAGGCGTGAGCCTCTGATTTATTTGGGTTTACTATGGGCGCTGGCACTCGTCTTAAGCCCTCACTATCCTTACAAGAGCCCTGATGTTTTACCAATAGTTATTACCGCCACTATGTTGATTTCCTTGATTTGCCTGTTATGCCGCCCATCAAAAGAAGGCGCATTTCGCAACTGGGCATGGACCATAGTCGGTGCACTCTATGTGGGTTGGATGCTCAGCTACTGGCTGAGTTTGCGCGGTTTAGAGGACGGCCGAAATTGGGTTTACCTGGCCATGCTGACTACATTTGCCAACGATACAGGCGCTTTTTTTATTGGGAGGGCAATGGGTAAACATAGGCTGGCTCCTGAGATAAGCGCAGCTAAAACTTGGGAAGGAGCGATAGGAGGCTTAATAAGCGCCATCCTGGGCGCTGTGGTAATAGCGACGGTTCTTAACCTCATTTCTCCTTTTACTTTTGGATATTGGCAAATTATACTCCTTGGCTTTCTCGTTGGCTTCTTTGCCCAGCTTGGCGATTTGATTGAATCCTTGCTCAAGCGCAATATGGGGGTAAAAGAATCAGGTAATTTGCTACCGGGGCATGGTGGTATCCTTGACCGATTCGATAGCCTCATCTTTGTCGGGGCAGTGGTATACTATTACGTAATATGGGTGGTGTGAAAAAGATAGCTATCCTGGGCTCAACAGGCTCCATCGGGCGGCAGGCTCTAGATGTAATCCGTGCCCTGCCTGACGAATTAAAAGTAATAGCTCTGACAGGGAACAAAAATCTTGAGCTCCTGGAAAGACAAATTAGTGAATTTCAGCCAGAAATGTTTTGTTCCTCGGTTAAGCCTGACATTAGTTACGGCGGGGAATTTTTGTCCGCAGAAGAAATAGCCGGTCACCCCGAGGTCGACTTCGTTATCGTGGCCACTGCGGGTAAGGCAGGACTAAGCCCTACTCTGGCGGCTTTACAGGCAGGCAAGACGGTTGCCCTGGCTAGCAAGGAGGTAGTGGTGATGGCCGGTGAAATTATTGTTCGTGAAGCCGGCCTTCATCAAGCTCAAATCCTGCCTATTGATAGTGAGCATAGTGCCATCTTGCAATGTTTGCAGGGGGAAGAAAATAAACCGCAGCGGCTTTTTCTCACTGCCTCTGGTGGGCCTTTTTACCACTATTCACAGTCACAATTGGCTGAGGTAACTCCGGAGCAAGCTCTTCAGCACCCCGTATGGAAGATGGGAAAGAAGGTAACCATAGATTCAGCAACCCTTATGAATAAAGGATTAGAGGTCATCGAAGCTCATTGGCTCTTCTCTTTCCCCTTTGATAGTATTGAAATATTAATTCATCCCCAGTCTATCGTTCATTCCATGGTGGAGTTTATGGACGGTTCCCTGAAAGCCCAGCTTAGCTCGCCTGATATGAAGTTGCCCATTCAATATGCTCTTTCCTATCCCCGGCGGTGGTCTAATTCAGAACTACCCCGCCTTGATTGGGATAAAATCGGCTCTCTGAACTTTGAGCCTGTAGACTATGAGAAATTTCCCTGCCTCAAACTGGCTGTGGATGCTGGCAAATCAGGAGGAACTTATCCGGCAGTGCTTTGTGCTACCGATGAGGTGGCTGTAGAGCTTTTTCTCACCCATAGACTAAGTTTTACCGATATAGCCAAAGTTGTGCAAAAAACGCTTGAGCAACACCAGAACATCCCCCAGCCATCTCTAGAGGAAATACTGGCTGCTGACGCTTGGGCAAGGGAATATGCTACAAGCCTTTCATCTGGTTACTGCACGGAGCCTGAGCGACGAAGCAATCCTGGGATAGAGAGATAAGAGATGAGCGTTGCTGTAATCATTATTCTTTTCATAGTAGCTCTATTCGTGGCAATGTGTCTTCACGAATTGGGGCACTTCATTACTGCTAGGCGTGCCGGAGTGAAGGTGGAAGAGTTCGGCATAGGTATTCCCCCACGACTTTTTGGTATTAAACGAGGCGAGACAATATACTCGGTTAATGCCATACCTCTGGGAGCTTTTGTTAAAGCTGCTGGAGAAAATGACCCCACAGTACCCCGTAGCCTGGCTGGCAAAGGACCCTGGACCAGGTTAGGAATCTATGCTGCCGGTCCGCTGGTCAACATCCTTCTGGCCTTTGTTCTCCTCAGTGCTTTCCTTGCGCTACCCTATTCTGTCATTGCCGGCGATGGACTCATGGTGCATGCTGTAGCAGAGAATTCTCCTGCGGAGGAAGCAGGCATCGAGTCCGGGGATATAATTCTGGAGATAGAGGGGCAACCTGTTCATAGGAGGGGGGACGTGCAGGACATAGTAAATTCAGTCGAAGAAGGGGAAGAAATAACTTTGCTTCTGCTGAGGAATGGGCAAGTAGAGGAAATCACCTTGAAACCGGAACTCGACCCAGAATCGCAGCTGCTAAAAATCGGCGTCTGGCCTTGGTGGAATATAGTGAGTCGAGTGGAGGAGGGCTCGCCAGCTTATGAAGCTGGTATTAGAGCCGGGGATACCATTGTGAGCATCAATGGACAGCCTATATACAATGATGAGAGTATGTCCAGTGCCTTGCACTCCGTTGAGGAAGGTGAAGAAATGAACCTGGTTTTGCTCCGAGACGGGAAAGAGACTTCAGTCTCTTTGATCAATGACGGCTACCAAACCTTGCCCGGGGTAGAGCTACAATGGGTAGACGAAACTCATATTGAACAGGAGCGACTTCCTGTGTGGAGGGCAGTCTATGAAGGAGCTAGATATATCATTTATATGCCTGTGCTCATAATAAAGGCTATTCCTCAAATCATAAAATCTCCAGATACGGCCCTGGTGGGGCCAATAGGTGCTGGTCAGTTAACGGTGGAGATAGTGCGCTCCTCTGGCCTCAGCAGCATACTATTTATGGCCAGCATGATCAGCCTGGGTCTCGGGATATTCAATCTCTTCCCCATACCTCCTCTAGATGGAGGAGGTATGCTGGTGGCGTTCATTGAAGGGTGTAGGCGTGGGAAGCGTCTTTCCCGTCGAACAGTGCGCTTGGCCTACACTATCGGCACCACTTTTCTAATTGCACTTGTAATTCTAATATTCTTTATAGATATCTGGCGTCTACCGAGGGGCTTTGGATTATGACACGTCGAATCTCTAAACCCTTGAGAATTGGCAAGGTGACCATTGGCGGCGATGCCCCCATTGTGGTGCAGTCTATGACCAAGACTGATACCCGGGATATTTCTGCCACTATAAACCAGATTAAGGAATTAGAGGATTGCGGCTGTGAAATTGTGCGAGTGGCAGTCCCCGACAAGGAAGCGGCTGAAAGCATAGCCACTATAAAAAGGAGCGTTTCACTACCTCTTATTGCTGATATACATTTTGACTACCGCCTGGCTTTGGCTGCGCTGCAAGCAGGCGTTGACGGACTCCGCCTCAACCCCGGCAACATAGGAGACAAAGGGCAGATTGCCAGGGTGGTAGCTACTGCTAAAGAAAGAGAGGTGCCTATCCGTATTGGAGTGAATGCTGGCAGTTTACCTGCCAATTTTCAGCCTGATGCTCCACCGGTTGAACGCATGGTCAACATGGCATTAGAACAGATAAGGCTCATGGAAAGTTTAGACTTTAATTTAATCAAAGTTTCTCTCAAAGCCTTTGATGTTCCCACTACCATTCAGGCTTATCAAATGATTGCCGATAAAATGCCCTATCCACTACATCTGGGCGTCACTGAGGCCGGGCTTCCCCGGACGGGAGCCATACGCAGCGCCATAGGCATCGGCATACTTCTCTACCAGGGAATTGGGGACACCATACGCGTTTCCCTCAGCGCGCATCCCTGTGAAGAAGTATTCGTTGCTTACGAAATTCTTAAAAGCTTGGGGCTTCGTCAGCGGGGTCCAACTCTAGTGAGCTGCCCTTCCTGCGGCCGGGCTGAAGTTGATATCATTGCCCTGGCTGAGGCAGTGAATAAGCGTCTGGGAAAAATAAGCAAGCCCATTAAAGTGGCAGTTATGGGCTGCGTAGTCAACGGCCCTGGCGAGGCCAAAGATGCCGATGTCGGCATTGCCTGCGGCAAGGGGAAGGGTGCTATATTTAAGAAGGGGGAGGTAGTGGGCACAGCGAGTGAGAATAATCTATTAGAAGCCTTAATGGCAGAAATAGAGAAATTTTGAGAAAAGGAGGTCGAAATGTTTTGTAGGAATTGTGGCAAAGAACTAATAGGAACGCCAGAATTTTGCCTCAATTGTGGAGCCAAGCCCCTTGCCGGGAATAACTTCTGTCAAGCCTGTGGTTCTCAGACAAATCCCCAGATGGAAATATGCCCTAAATGTGGGGCAGGATTAGCAAAGGCAATAACAGAAGAGATATCGCCGAAATCAAGGCTTGCCACTACTTTGCTTGCTTGGTTTCTTGGTATATTCGGCGCCCATCGGTTCTATCTTGGAAAAATTGGAACAGCGATTGCAATGCTCTTTACCTTAGGTGGAGTGGGAATTTGGGCTCTAATCGATTTCATATTTGCTGTTTCAGGATCTATGAAAGATAAAGAAGGCAAAGTTATTAAGAATTGGTAGATGCGTTTTTCTAAGCTTTTTGGCAAGACATTACGGCAGGCGCCCGCAGAAGCTGAGAGCGTAAGCCATCAGCTACTGCTTCGAGCGGGCATGATTGCTCAGGAGGCTGCCGGAATTTACTCTTACTTGCCTATGGGATGGCGAGTGCTCAAAAAGATAGAAAATGTAATCAGAGAGGAAATGGATAAGGCTGGCGGGCAGGAATTGATGTTGCCCGTGTTGCAGCCTTTTGAATTGTGGCAGCAGTCAGGCAGGTATGTTTCCTTTGGTAAATCCTTGTTCACTTTGACCGACCGCAAAGAGCATACACTGGCTCTGGGACCCACTCATGAAGAAGTTATTACCGACCTTGTCCATCGCTACGTGCAAAGCTACCGGGAGCTTCCTCTACTCCTCTATCAAATACAGACCAAGCTCCGCGATGAGCCTCGACCCCGCGGTGGCTTATTGAGAGTCCGCGAGTTCATCATGAAGGACCTTTACAGCTTTGATGCAGACGAAGCCGGCCTGGATAAAAGTTACCAGAGTATGTGTCAGGCTTACACGAATATCTATGCCCGCCTCGGCTTGCCTACAATGATAGTAGAGGCTGACAGTGGCGCCATAGGTGGCAAGGATTCCCACGAATTTATGGTTATCACGGAGACCGGCGAAGACGAGGTTATTTATTGTTCCAGTTGTGGCTACGCCGCCAATGCAGAGAAAGCTCAATCTGCGAAAACAAGGGGCGATGCTGAAACTCCACTTCCTTTGGAGGAGATAGCCACACCGGGTGCGGAAACCATAGAGGAGGTGGCTGGATTTGTCGGTGTGCCGACAAGTCAAACTCTTAAGGCGGTATTTTATTTTGCTGACGGAGAATTTATCTTCGTTATTATTCGGGGCGATCTGGAAGTCAACGAAACGAAGTTGAGAAATGCCCTAAAGTGCTCTGAGCTTCGCTTGGCTACGGAAGGCGAAGTAAATGAAGCTGGACTTGTAGCCGGGTTTGCCTCACCCATAGGTGTAAAGGGAGTCAAGGTCGTGGCTGATGATTCCATAACCTTGGGCTCCAACTTCATTGTTGGCGCTAATAAGCCGGGGTATCACCTCAGGAATGCCAATTACCCCAGGGATTTTCAGGTTGACCTCATAGCTGATATCGCCCTGGCTCAGTCCGGAGATAGCTGCCCCAGGTGTCAAAGCAAATTATCCTCGGCTCGGGGCATTGAGGTGGGACATGTATTTAAGTTGGGCACCTTCATCAGTGAGAGATTCGGAGCATCCTTCTTAGATAATGATGGCACTTCCCGGCCCATTGTCATGGGCTGCTATGGCATCGGACTGGGGCGATTGCTGGCAGCCATAGTAGAACAAAGCCACGATGACAAGGGCATTATCTGGCCGCTCTCCGTAGCCCCTTATCAAGTCTATCTTTGTCCTCTATCACTGGAAAAGCCGGCAGTCCTCCCTACGGCAGAAAAAATTTATCAAGAATTACAAAATGAAGGCATTGAAGTGCTTTTCGATGACCGTGACGACTCTCCCGGCGTTAAATTCAACGATGCTGACCTCCTGGGAATACCACTGCGCTTGACCTTGTCCCCACGCACCTTACAAAGCCAGAGCGTAGAGGCAAAATGGCGCACGGAAAAAGAAGCCCAGCTTTTGCCTTTAGATAACTTGGTAGTACAGGTGAAGAAGCTTCTAGACAAGACTGTAAGCTCTCAATCCTAATCGACTTTAGCTCGCTGCTGTATTCGGGCAGCAAGGCACACCAAAATGCCCAAAAGATAAAGTAAGCTATGGCTAGATATAAATATAGATTTTTTGCCTTCCTTTGGCTAACTCAGTCTCGGAGAGCGGCGCCTAGTTCCTGGTGTAGTCTAGCGAGCATCTGTTCTTGAGTTTGGTCAACTTCCTCGTCGGTCAAAGTATGGCTGGGCGATTGGTAGATAATCCTTATGGCAAAAGATTTCTTGCCCTTGGATATTTGCTTACCTCGATAAAGGTCAAAGAGAGTTATCTCTGTCACTAGTCGAAAGCTTTGGATTATTTCTTCCGCTCTTCGGTAGCTCACCTGCTCATCTACTACCAAAGCGATGTCCCGAGTTACGCTGGGAAACCGTGGGATAGGTTGGTATTCCTTTATCCCGGTAAGCTTGGTCAACACTTTCTCCAGGTCAATTTCTATAAGGCAAGCAGCACCAGAAAGCTCAAAGGCTTGTGCTACCCTGGGATGCACGTCTCCCACGATGCCTACTTTGTCATCTTCAACGATTATGTCAGCCCCTCTTCCCGGGAATAGAATTTCATCATCGCCAGTATCAAAACTCGCTTTCAGCCCCACCTGGTTCAGGAGATTTTCCACCGCCCCCTTAGCGTCAAAGAAATCGAGCGTCTCCTTATCAGCTTGCCAGGATAATTCTGCCCTTGAGCCACCGAGCACGGCACAGAGCATCTCCTTTTCCTGGGGTAGCTCCCTTTCTTCTTGAGATTGCTTCGCTTCGCTCGCAATGACGGGAGGGTGCTGAGGCAAGAATACCTTACCAGTTTCAAAGAGCCTTATGCCTGTCTGCTCAAATTTTTGGTTATGGGACAACGTGGACAGAAGACCCGCCCGTAAACTGGTACGCAAGAATTCCTGTTCCCTCGTCATAGGGTTAGCCACCTTTAACGGCGGAATTTTCAACTCGAGCTTTGGGGAAAGCTTCTGCAACTTTTCCAGGCTGACTAAAGAATAAGTTAATATCTCTTGAAAGCCAAAACCGGTCAGAATATTCCGTAATTTCTCCTCGAGATTGCTTTGCTGAGCTGACGGTGATAATTTTGATTCTTGTTGAGGCAAAGGAGAGCCAAGCCTTGTCATAGGAATCTTTTCATAACCGATGATGCGAACTATCTCCTCCACGAGGTCAGCAGAGCATTTAATGTCGCTGCGCCAATAAGGCACAGACACCGAAATTTGCGAACCTGAATCGCCCTCCTGGCATTCAAAGCCCAGGGCTTTTAATACCTTAAGAATTTCATCAATGTTGACCTTCAAGCCTGAAAGGCGCTCCACCTCCCGGGCAGTAATTAATATCGGCTTTGGTTCTGGTTTCCCGGGATAAACATCAATTATGCCCTTGGCTGCTCTGTCACCAGCCAGTTCTAGTAGCAGTTGAGTTGCCCGTTTCAATGGTAATAGCGGAAGCTCGCTATTAAGCCCTTTGTCAAAGCGAATCGAGGCCTCGCTTTGAAGTTGAAGATGGCTACAGCCTCGACGAATGGCAGCTTGATTAAAATTCGCTGACTCCAGGAGGATAGTATCAGTTTTGTCCGTAACTTCGGAATCCAGACCACCCATGATTCCAGCCACAGCGACAGCCTCTTCTTTATCGGCAATAAGCAATATATCTGGGTTAAGAGCGCGCTTTGTTCCATCTATGGTAGTTATGTTTTCACCATTTCCGGCCCTGCGAACGATAATTTGTTTGCCCTTAAGTTTATGATAATCAAAGGCGTGAAGGGGCTGACCATATTCCAGCATCACATAATTAGTAACGTCAACCACGTTGTTAATGGGACGCATTCCGCAGCTATTCAGACGCTGTTGCAGCCAGCTTGGGGAGGGGGCTATCTTGATTCCGGTAATCAGACTAGCACAGTACCTGGGACATAGGTCTGGCTCGGCTATGTCGACAGAGGCAAAGGAGTCTACCGGCTTTTCTAATTCTTCGTAATGAATTGAGGATAAACGGAGTGGTTCACCAGTTAAGGCAGCAATTTCTCGAGCAATGCCAATTACAGATAAGCAATCCGGGCGGTTAGGTGTCACATCCAAGTCAAAAATTACATCGCCTAGATAATCACCGAGAGGTGCACCTATGGGTGCCTCCGGCGGCAATACCAAAATGCCTTCGTGACTATCAGAAATCCCTAGTTCCTTCTCTGAGCAGACCATGCCCTCGGAAGCGACGCCACGAATCATAGCTGGCTTTAGCAGTATAGCTTCTTCAGTGTGTGCATCTATAAGGCGGGCTCCTATATGAGCAAAAGGCACCCTCTGGCCAAGGCTGATATTGGGGGCGCCACAAACCGTGGTGACTTGCTCAGTGCCGAGGTCAACTGTAGCCAGCTTAAGGCGGTCAGCATTAGGATGAGGATTTAATGCTATTACCTCCCCTATCACTACATTATCCCAGGTGCCACCTATAGTCTGTATGCCTTTGACTTCCAGGCCAGACAGGGTTAGCTTCTCAGCTAGTTCTTCGGGGGCGAGTTTTATGTCAACATAATCCCTGAGCCATTTGAGGGAAACTTTCATATTGTCACCTTAAAATTTAGAACTGCCTCAAAAACCTGAGGTCATTGCCATAAAAGAGGCGGATGTCGTCAATACCATAGCGGAGCATAGGTATACGCTCGACCCCCAACCCGAAGGCAAAGCCACTGTAAAGCTCGGGGTCGATATCGACGCGTGCCAGGACGTCGGGATGCACCATCCCCGCACCCAGTATTTCAAGCCAGCCGCTGTAGCTACACAGCCGGCAGCCAGTACCATCACAAGCTGAACATCCGATGGCTACCTCCACCCCGGGTT
>Ga0315533_1002154_pt1 | contig 14044 bp, 9 predicted proteins | sample SalMarSW160130MG_FD_203081 | JGI IMG/M metagenome (GOLD analysis project Ga0315533, IMG submission 203081) | Salt marsh sediment microbial communities from the Plum Island Ecosystem LTER, Massachusetts, United States - Salt Marsh Sediment SW1601-30 ...
TACTCTTTCTGCAGGCGCTTGTCAAGTCTGTACAAGAAGGGAAAGGCACAATTTGTTCCTGAGCCCGCTGAAGTCACAATCCGTCAAAAAGCTTAGACAGGCTTGATGCACTAGTGTGATGGTATTCTGGGGACAGAATACCTGATTTGTAGTAGGCCTGATTGGTATGGTGTCCCTGGAATTTGGAATTCGCTGCATAATCAAATCTTAAAGGAGGGATAAAATGGCTACACATGATGTGACACTTATAAGGATGCCACGCCTTCTAATTGGTGGTAATGACATTTTTTTCGAGGTCAGAGAAGATGGTTTAAAACTAGGGGAATTAAGGATTAGCCAAGGCAATATGCATTGGGTTCCTGCAGATCATGTTTTTGGCTATACATTGGAGTGGCGGCAGTTTGCGGAAATAGCTGTTAAGCAGGGTAGGAGAGAAAAATATAGTTACTGACGTTCTGTCTGTGGGAAGGTATTCTGGGGACATGATACCTGATTTGTAGTAGGCCTGATTGGTATGGTGTCCCCGGAATTCGCTATAATAGGGGTTACGATATCAGCATTCTCTCGAATACCGATTTTGTAAATGCCGCCCTGTGCACCGTAGCTGGTTATGAAAAAGGCGCGGGGAATAGATAAATAATATTAAAGGTACTGATATGGCCAAAGAACAGTGGGAACGGCAGATGGAGTTAGGTTATGGCAACGTGCCAGACAAAAATGTCTGCGCCGAATGTATCTCTGACTATGCTCTGAAAGAATTCATAAGAGAAAATGCAGATGAGAATAAATGCAGTTATTGCTTAAAGGAATCTGATGAACCTATTGCCATAGCTTTAGTGCAGTTGGTCGACTATATCTGTGAATGTATTCACACTGAATGGGAAGACCCCGTGCAGTGCATGGCATGGGAAGGCGCCGAGGGTGGGTATCAGGGGGCTTCCGTTTATACAGGGTATGAACTGGTAACAGATCAGATTGAGGAACTCCTTGAGATGGATAACACGGAGCTTTTAGAGGATATCGCCTCTTCACTAAGTGGTAGCTTATGGTGTCAGCGAGATCCGTACGGCCTTAGACAGGAGGATGCCCTTATCTACAGTTGGGAATATTTTTCTAATTTGGTTAAGCATAAAGTTCGATATAACTTTTCTCGATTTGATGATGAAGAGGAGAGAAAATATGATCTAGATATGATTCCAGTTTCGAAAACTCTTGAACGCATTTCAGACGAAATATTAGAAGTAGACGAACATTATGGGTTGATAACGCGTATAGAAATCGGCTTCAGGATTTTCCGTGCGAGAGTTCACAAAAAAGATGAAGAATTATCAACTGCCAAAGATCTCGGTACAGTTCCTTTAGATAAAGCTAAATACTCAAACAGAATGAGCCCGGCGGGAATACCAATGTTTTACGGAGCGCTTGATACTGAGACAGCCTACCAGGAAATAATAGATGAAACGAAAGATAAGAAAGATAAGATTGTATATATTGCTACCTTCAAAACATTAAGACCAATAACGGTATTGAATTTAAACAATCTACCCAAAGTACCCAGCATTTTTGACCAAGCAATTAACCATTTAAGATCTTCATTAATATTCCTTCGCAGTTTTATTAGAGAAGTTAGCAAACCAATAAATAAAGATGGCTTTGAGCATATAGAATATGTGCCAACTCAGGTTTTTACTGAATATATACGACATTTTTTCAAGTCTCCCGATAACGCCTCTATCAATGGTATTTTATATCCTAGCTCAAGACATGATGGCGGGGTATCATGTGTCTTATTCATTGAAAATGAACAATGCTGTGATGAAATTCAAACCCAGCTTGACGAACAAAATATTCAGAATACTCAAGAACCTGTAAAATATTTACTACTAGAAGGAATCGAAAGTCGTCCACTTGATTAACCTACTGCGGCTAGTATTCTGGGGACATAATACCTGAGTTGTAGTAGGACTAATTGCTATGGTGTCCCCGGAATTCGCCAGAATGACGAGTGTCCCGTTTGCCACGGCGTTGGTTACGTTGAAGGGTGATAGTGCGAGGCGTCCCCCAATTCCCTGTGGGCGTTGACACCAGCGGCGGAAACTGAGGTTCCTGATTTCGGCACGCCGAACAATCCGCTATTTTCATCGAGATTGTAGCACCCACGATAATGACTATAAAACTGGATATGGTACTCGTCCTACTGAACAAGCCGCCAGTTTCTGCAATGCTCAACAATTGGCTTTTATGTGTGCTATCATAGTCACACAGCGACACCCACAGCTAGGGGTCAGGCGATATTTTTGTGAAACCAGAGGAAAAGGCAAGACAAAAGATTGACCGGATGCTGGAAGCTTCTGGCTGGGCTGTTCAAGACTTGCGGCAGTTAAATCTTGGGGCCTCCCTTGGAATCGCTGTTCGTGAATTTCCTCTGAAATCTGGAACTGCTGATTATCTCCTTTTTGTCGATAGAAAAGCTGCCGGTGTTGTTGAGGCTAAGCCAGCCGGCACTACCTTAAGCGGCGTAGCTGACCAAACCGGGATTTATATGGCTGGTGTGCCTGATAACCTACCTCATGTTCAAGAACCTCTTCCCTTCGGCTATGAGAGCACGGGCACGGAAACCTTCTTCAGAGATTTACGAGACCCAGAGCCCCGCTCCCGAAGGGTTTTTAGCTTTCACCGGCCCGAAACTCTTAATGGATGGCTAGCCCAGCAACATACTCTAAGAGCCAGACTCAAAACCATGCCGCCGCTGAAAACCGACAGATTGAGGGATTGCCAGATCGAGGCGATTCAAAATCTCGAAGAATCCTTTGCCGCGAATAGACCGCGAGCGCTCATTCAGATGACATCTGGAACTGGCAAGACCTACGCTGCCGTAAGTTCTGTCTATCGGCTGATAAAATTCGCCAACGCTAAAAGAATTCTCTTCCTTGTTGATAGAAGTAACCTCGGGCGTCAGACAAAAAGAGAGTTCCAGCAGTATGTGACGCCTGACGACGGCAGGAAGTTTACCGAGCTATATAATATCCAGCATCTCACTTCTAATACCTTGGACCCGGTGAGCCGCGTCTGCATAACCACTATACAGCGGCTCTATTCCATGCTCAGAGGGGAACCAGAGTTTGACACCGAACTGGAGGAACATTCTCTCTTTGAAATGCCACTGCCAGACCTGCCTCCAAAGGAAATCTCTTACAATCCGGTTATCCCCATCGAGACCTTTGACTTCATCATTACCGATGAATGCCATCGCTCAATATATCACCTCTGGCGTCAGGTACTTGAGTACTTCGACGGCTTTATCATTGGACTGACTGCAACGCCATCCAAACAAACCCTCGGCTTTTTCCACCAGAACCTAGTTATGGAATACAGCCACGAGCGAGCTGTAGCAGACGGCGTCAACGTGGGCTACGATGTCTACCGCATACAGACTAAGATTACTGAAGAAGGAAGCACTGTAAAAGCAGGCTATTATGTAGACAAGCGCAACAAACTCACTAGGCAGCGCCGCTGGGAACAACTGGATGAGGGTCTCGATTATCCCCCGGAACAGCTTGACCGGAGCGTAGTTGCCCCAGACCAGATAAGAACGGTTGTTAAAACCCTCAAGGAGAAGCTGCCTACCGAGATATTCCCCGGCAGAACCGAAGTCCCTAAAACCCTCATCTTTGCCAAGAGTGATTCTCATGCCGAGGATATTGTCCATATCGTGAGGGAGGAATTCGGTAAGGGAAACGAATTCTGCAAGAAGATAACCTACAAGACTACCGGCGAGAAACCCGAAGACCTCATCACCAGCTTCCGCAACTCCTATCATCCCCGAATTGCCGTAACAGTTGATATGATTGCTACTGGCACTGATATTAGACCCCTGGAGTGCGTCCTGTTCATGAGAGATGTTAAGTCCCGCGTGCTGTTTGAACAGATGAAAGGGCGTGGCAGCAGGACAATCTTGCCCACAGATCTTAACGCCGTTACCCCGGATGCATCCCATAAGACAAATTTCGTAATCGTGGATGCGGTCGGCGTGTGTGAGGACGACAAGACAGACTCTATGCCCCTGGAAAGAAAGAAGAGCGTTCCCTTTGACAAGCTGCTCCTTTCTGTTGCGCTGGGTAGCAGGGATGAGGACACCCTCACTTCTTTAGCGGGGAGGCTCGCTCGATTAGATAAGGAGATTGATGAAGAAGATAGGCAGCAAATCCAAAGCGCCGCGGAAGGCATAACACCGAAGCAACTCATAAATGGCCTGCTGGATGCCGTCGACCCAGATAAGCACATAGACAAGGCAAAGGAGATTTTCCACACAGAAGCACCCACAGAGAAGGAAATCAGGGAAGCCGCTGCTGAGCTAGCTGCGTTTGCTTGCAGTTCCTTCGATAGCCCCAAACTGCGCGATATACTCATCGACCTTAAGCGAAAAAGCGAGCAGATTATTGATATCGTCAGCCAGGACAAACTACTCTTTGCTGGCTTCGACCCCCAGGCGAAGGAAAAGGCTCAAACCATTGTTGCTACCTTCCGCAGATTCATAGAGGAAAATAAGAACGAACTTACCGCCTTGCAGATGATTTACAGCAAGCCGTATGGCAAACGCCATCTCACATACGAGGCAATCAAGCAGCTTGCCGCAGCCATAAAAAAACCGCCCTACAATCTTACGCCTGAGCTCCTGTGGCATGCCTACGAGCAACTTGAGAGTTCAAAGGTCAGGGGTGCCGGGCCTCAGAGACTCCTGACCAACATCATCTCCCTCCTACGCTTCGCAGTTGGCCAAAGCGATATTCTAGAACCATTCTGCGAGATGGTAGACCGCCGCTTCAATTACTGGCTGGAGATCCAACAAAAGCTCGGCAGAGGGTTTACCCCAGAGCAGGAGGAATGGCTCGTGATGATAAAAGACCATATCGCCACTTCTTTGAGCGTCAGCATAGACCACTTTGAGCTCACGCCATTCGCTGAGAAAGGCGGAGCCGTAAAGGCATATGGGCTCTTTGAACAAGAACTGGATGGCATCTTGGAAGAGCTAAATAAGGAGCTGGTGGCGTGAATACCGAGATAACTAGCTTGCCTGAACTGCCAAAGGGTTGGGTGTGGACATCAATTGGGGGAATTGCTAACAGCATAAATCCAGGATTCCCATCTGGCAAACATAACAAACAGAACAAAGGCATTCCACATCTGCGTCCCATGAATATCAATATTAAGGGGGAAATCGACTTGACAGATCTGAAATATGTCGAGTCCGAAGACTATGATGCCCTTATGAAGGGCGATGTTCTGTTCAATAACACTAATAGTCCAAAACTATTGGGGAAAACTGCTTACGTTAAACAAGATACTAATTGGGCATATTCAAACCATATGACGAGAATAAGGCTTAGTGGGTCTCTCTTGAATCCAGCTTGGGTTTCTTGCTGTCTTCATACTTTATTCCTAAGCGGCTACTTCAGTATGCATTGTGTTCACCACGTTAACCAAGCAAGCATAGGCTCAAAGATTATTTCCGAGAAGGTATTTATTCCCCTCCCCCCACTCCCTGAGCAGCACCGCATTGGCGACAAGATTGAAGAGCTTTCTACTTGGCTGGATGCCGGCGTAGAGGCGCTGAACAAAATAAAGACGCAGCTAAAACGCTACCGCCAGGCAGTTTTGAGGGACGCTTTCCAAGGAAAACTGACACAAGAATGGCGCGAAGCCCATAAAGGGGAACTTGAGCCCGCCTCCGTGCTCCTCGAACGCATCAAAGAAGAACGGAAGAAGAATGCCAAAGGCAGATATAAGGAACCGCCGCCATTGGATAAATCTGATTTGCCCGAATTGCCAAAGGGGTGGGTGTGGACGACGGTCGGAGCCGTGGCCGACTCAATGAAAAACGGCATTTACAAACCACCCCAATTCTATGCTGAAACGGGTGTCGCCTGCCTGAGAATGTACAACATTGAAGACGGAGTAATCGTCTGGAAAGACATCAAAAGGATGAGTCTAACACCTGACGAAGTACGCGAGTATGAGCTGAGGCCGGGTGATATTCTTGTCAATAGGGTGAACAGCCGTGAATTAGTTGGAAAGGCAGCGACAATCCCCGTCGGCCTTGAAACTTGTGTGTACGAGAGCAAGAATATTCGTCTAAGAGTACTCAGCGACTACGTTGAAAGTAAGTATGTGAGTTTGTGGTTCCAAATCTTTAGTCAACAATACTTCGATCGTCATGCTCAGCAGACCGTAGGTATGGCATCCATAAATCAGCAGCAACTCGGCTCTATGCCGCTTTCTCTTGCCCCCACTCCTGAACAGCACAAAATCGCTGAAGAAATTGAGCGTCATTTTTCCGTAGCTGACGAGATGGAGAAGACAGTCGTCCGAAGCCTTAGGCAGGCACAAAGGCTGCGCCAGAGCATTTTTAAAAGAGCCTTCGAGGGCAAACTAGTCCCGCAGGACCTGGATGACGAGCCTGCTGAAAAGCTGCTGGAGCGAATAACACAGGAGAGGGCAAAGCAAAAAAGCTGAAGTTAAGACCCCGAGGAAAGGTAAGATAAGAGTACATACGGAGCAAGTTAGGTTAATATAGGATGCCAAACGAATCATCTGCAATTGTCTCAAAGGTCTGGAACTATTGCCATGTGCTACGTGATGACGGCGTAAGCTATGGCGACTATGTAGAGCAACTGACCTACCTCCTCTTTCTCAAGATGGCTGATGAGCAAACCAAACCGCCTTTTAGCAAGCCCTCAACCATCCCCCAAGGCTTTGATTGGCCAACCTTGCTGCAGAAGGATGGATCTGCATTGGAGGCTCATTACCGCCTTACCCTTGAAACTCTGAGCAAAGAGGCCGGAATGCTCGGGGTCATTTTCCGCAAATCCCAAAGCCGGATTCAGGACCCTGCCAAAGTCAAGCGCCTTATTGAACTTATCAACGCTGCGACCTGGCTTGGACTTGATGTCGATGTTAAAGGAGAAATATACGAAGGTCTTCTGCAGAAGAACGCTGAGGATATTAAGAGCGGTGCTGGCCAATACTTTACCCCTAGACCTCTCATCAAGGCTATTGTCGAGGCTATGAGACCTGAGCCAGGAATGACTATTTGCGACCCTGCCTGTGGCACCGGCGGTTTTCTCTTGGCGGCTCATGACTATATCTCTAGCCACTATCCCTTGGACATAGACCAGAAGAGATTCCTCAAATTCGACGCTTTCAGGGGAAAGGATATCGTTGACGGTGTCGTCAGGCTCTGCGTAATGAACCTGTATCTGCATGGCATTGAGACTCCTATTGAATGTGGGGACAGTCTTATAGCCGATCCCGGTGACCGCTTTGATATGGTTCTCACCAATCCACCATTTGGCAAGAAAAGCAGCTACACCATATTCAACGGCGAGGGAAAGACCCAGAAAGAGCCGTTGGTTTATGAGCGCCCAGACTTTTGGGCCACCACCTCCAATAAACAACTAAATTTCCTCCAGCATGTAAAGACACTTCTCAAGACTAATGGCAGGGTGGCTATCGTTGTGCCTGACAACGTTCTCTTTGAAGGTGGAGCCGGCGAAACAGTGAGAAAGAAACTGCTTCACGAGTGTGACGTCCACACTCTCTTGAGGTTGCCCACAGGCATATTCTACGCACAGGGCGTCAAGGCGAATGTCCTTTTCTTTGACCGCAAGCCCGCCAGCGAAACGCCTTGGACAGATAGGCTCTGGATATACGACTTCAGGACGAACATGCACTTTACCCTCAGAACAAATACCCTGCAATACGAAGACCTCCTCAATTTTATCCACTGCTATAACGCTCAGAATCGCTACGAAAGAAAAGAAACTGAAAGATTCAAAGTCTTTACTTATGAGGAACTGATGCAGCGGGACAAGGTAAATCTCGACATACTCTGGCTGAAGGATGAAAGCCTTGAAGACTCAGCAAACCTACCCGCTCCGGAAATCCTCGCCCGGGAAATCGCCGATAATCTCGAATCCGCCCTGACACAATTCAGCAGCATCTATCAAGACCTTGGCGAAGAATAGACTTTCAGGAGGATGGAGTTCCTCCCTATCACATTCCTCAATGCACATTTCGTCAGAATGTGCAATAACCCTGAGTTACAAATTACCGACCTATCGCCAAGTACCATCGACAGGTTTCTTTAACCCACTATTAAAGGAGTGAATTCCTTCCCGATACCATAGCTTGTCATCGAAGTCGAGAAGACAAAATCCAACACTTCTACGCTAAACCTGCAGGATTCTGGATGTCAAAGGCAACTTTGTGGAGATGTGCAAACCCCACAAGAGTCAGCCGAATCTCTGCTTGAATGCAGTCACTATATTCACGTGCGTGGAAACGTGTCGTGGTTGATAGGGATGTTTGCTATAATTGGCCCAACTGCAAATAGAGGGAGCCTAAACTGAGTGCATAGCCATCAAAAGAAAACTAAATTGAGATAAGCGATCTTATGACCAAGGAGAGTAATTAATAATGGGGGAAGATGGAAGATTCCTAGGCTGGTTTGTGACACTTGGCGAAATTCTTTTTGCTGTAGTTCTTGGTGCTAGCCTTATTGAATTCAACGAGTTCTTGTTCCCACCAGTTGTATCTAGCCTAAGCTTTTGGGCACTTATCGTAGTCTATGTTGCGGTTATTACAAGCTGGATTGGCTGGCACAAATCTACTTCCAAGTATCCCTATACTGACACCATACTGGGAATGACAAGAGCGGTCGTTGATGGGCTGATCATCGTACTCTACGTCGCTCTTCTCTATTTTGGCAGTAGAGTAGAAGCGTCCCTAATGGAATACCTGTGGGCCTTCTTTGGTGTATTCCTCTTGTACGGGATTTCAGGAGGACTACGCCAGCGTGAAACGCACGATCCCCGTGCAAGTCAGCTTCCTTTGATAGTAATACATGGGGCTGCCATGTTATTTCTTGTTGGTATATACAAAATTCTGCTATTACAAGTGTCCCAGCTTCCTACAGCAGCCTGTGGGGCATTCGTGTTATTACCATTACTAATAATGTTGTCCTTTCGATATTTCCGAGAATGGAGAAAACAACTAGCATGGTCAGCACCTCATGTCCTTGCCATCGATGTAGATGGTGTCCTAGTAGAGCAGGTTATTCCTGTCCTTCAAAAACTTAAGAGGGAAATGAATATAGAATTAAATAAGAGCGATATTACTAATTGGGAGTATCCCTTTAATAAAACAAACATAAAGATTGAGATAGAAAGAGCCGAACGAGAAGAGGAATTTGTTCGGAAGATGCAACCAATCGGGGGTGCTGTGGAAGCGTCCAGGGCTCTGTCTGAAAGTGGAAGGTTCGATATAGTTGTCGCCACAAGCCGAGAAGCCTGCACGGATGACTGGACTTGCGAGTGGCTCAATAATCATGGTATATCCTACAACAAATTTATAAATACTCGTTCAACGGGAAAGAGTCTCTCTGGCGTGGACATCCTTATCGATGACCACATTAAAAACATAGAAGATTTCATTAGGCACGGACCTCCAGGTAGGCAAGCAATTCTTTTTGCACAACCTTGGAATCAAGACATTAATACGATAAGCGATTTACTAGTGTCAGGCAAAGTTAAAATTGCCCATAGCTGGCAAACTGTCCTAGCTTTATTGGGCTGTGGCTCATCAGAAGCTAAACTGATTAAAAAGGATATCCAAAAATCTGAATCTCAAGATGAAATAAGTCAAGACTACTTTAGCTTACAGGCGCTTTCTTGCTTTTTTGCGAGCTTTCTTTTCCTGCGTGGCAGCATCCTATCTCCTGAGGGGGCTAGCCTCTTTCTTCAAGAGTTGTATATTCCTTCTGCCGTAGCATTTTTGGTTCTATCATTTTTCTTCATTATAGCCGCCTTTTCGACGCAGTTACAGCGTGCTGCGAAGCATATCTTAAAGGTGGTTGCGCTTCCAATTAGTATAGCTTCAATGGCAAGCATTATAGTCACTTGGGTAGACGGCATAGCCGGAATGACAGCCCCTGGTTTTTGGTTTGAAGTTTTCTTCTGGGCTGGATTTGTATTAATCCTAATCTACGGGGGATATTTCATTTATTCATCTTGGCGGTATGCACGAATATCAAAAACCAAGCGGTGATGTACAGACTTCTTTAGATGTTCCAAATGTGTTACAAATTGCACAAAACATCGTATTGTCTAGCCACTATGGTTGAAGTTTCGGCGGAGTCAAGTCGACATTACAACCGCGGATAGCGCATGAGTTCAGTTATCATAAAGGTCTCTTTCGCTTGCTTCACAGACTGCACTGACTTATAATTCCGTCAAGGGTACTATGGGGCGAATACTCCGGATGTGTTGTCATATTAAAAGCTCATGGTGGTTCATGGGGCAGGTGAAATATGTTGAAAGGTGAATGCCCATCAACTCAACAGATATTGGAAGAAGTGAGGATAGAGAGTTTCTTGAAGTCCTCCAGCGAGCGAGCTATTACCGAGCGAACGGCCATCTTGAAAAAGATGGGTGAAGTCCTAAACTCGATGGAGGAAAGTCCTGTTGAGTACCGAATTCATCTGGAGAAAGTCTATAGCTTTCTTGAGACGTTGTGGACCAAATATGACTGTAAAGATATCATTAGAATATTGGAGGCCCTGACGACTGTCGAGCCCCCGCTTCTCGACTTGGAAAGACAGGCTTCCAAGAGATACCGAGATCATTATGTGCACATTTTCAATGTGTTCGTCCTTGGTTTACGCATACTATCATTGATTACTCAGAAGCTGGATGAAAAATCTGCAAGCAACCTGCTGAAGGTAAGAGATGAGCACATCAGTTCCATGATACCTGATTTCCATGATTACCCCTGGAAAGAAAGGCTATTCTACCTATGGACGTTGATTTCCAATTTCCATGACATCTCTATACCTGTGACACGTTTGACCGGCGTTCGCGACGGTCTAAATGAATTCCTGAAAGAGTTTGGGCTTGAAGTCTCTGGCCCAACTTTACTGCCTTATTTCCCTTCCGACCTAGAAAACTATTTTGAACTCTTGGGTTGTATTTTCGACGGCAGGATGCAACCAGTAGAGGATTGGTGCTATAAAAAAGATTGTGCTAATTCCTATGTGCAGAGTGCTCTCCGACATGAATTCTTTAAGCAGAATCACGGTGTGTTAAGCGGTTTTCTTATGTACAAAAAATTCCAAGAGATATTTCTGGAAGGAAGAAATAAACAGCCTCTGACTTTGGATTTCTTTAATAAATACACAGAATATGTGTTAAAACAGGACATTGCTAGGGCAGCTCTTGCTATATCATTGCATGACTTGAAACCTAACACTGCTACAGGTTACCCCAAATTCTTGCCTTTAGATTTTTTTGATTACCCCCTGGCCTGCCTTCTTATTATTGTTGATAATTTACAAGAATACCTGCGATGGGAGGGGACATCAATTCGTGGGGGCACTAAGCTTTTGCTTTTCCCTGAGTTAGCAGTTAATGTGAAAGATCAGAAAATTAACATGGAGATCGCGTTTTTTATAACCGATGAACCCGACGCAAAAAACTACTTAATAAGTCAGGCTGAGTCCATGGCGAAGAGCATGGGCGAAGCTTGGTCAAAGCCAAATTTTCCCCGCGCACTTCAAGCATTATGTAATTACATGGCAGAAGAGTTAGCAGCCCGATTGAATCCTAACGAATTGTTTCAGATTCGCGTGTCGTTTTGGAGTAAAGGCAAAGAGCTTTTCGGTCGAAATGTTCATATCTGAGGGGTGAAAGAACATGGCACGTTATGAAAAAACTCGTAAATCGCTGGATAGAATGGAGATTTACGCGGTCGTTTCCGGTAGCTTCAACAAATTTCTCTCGCAGGTTCAAGAAACCACACGTTCAATGCATAGTCTGGGAATTACTGTTTTATCGCCCCGAGTTGTCAGGAATGTCGACATACATGGCGGCTTTGTCATGCTGGAGGGAGATAAGGGTTCACCCGGTCAGATTGAGAAACGACATTTGCAAGCGATTGGGAAGAGCGATTTTTTGTATATCGTAAATCCGGGGGGATACATAGGGGAAAGTGTAGCTCTTGAGATTGGCTACGCGCTATCTAAAGGTGTCCCGGTTTACGCACTAACCACACCTCGTGAGGACGTCTTTTCCAGTTTCATAAGCTCTGGCCATTCTCTTGCTGAAATAACGGAGCGCATTCGCAAAAAGAAGAGAAGACTTGCGAAGCCTCGTCTGAAGGATCGTCCTACCCTCCCTGACCTGCAGCAATATGTGTCAACAATGGTAAAAGAGAGGGGATTTTCGGAAGAGGGTTTAATCGAGGTTGCCTTATTGTTGTTCGAAGAGGTGGGTGAACTCGCAAAAGCGATACGCTTTGACCAGGGGCTCAAGCTAACCGCTGAGGCTATTAGCCAAATGAAATCGATAGACTCCGAATTAGTTGATTGCCTGATTTACCTACTCGACCTTGCGAATCTTGCCAATGTTGACCTCGAAAAGGCATTCCGCGAGAAAGAAGCCATTAATGCTCAAAAGAAATGGCGAACGAGGTAACCAGAGTGCACGGGATGCTAATCTGAAAGTGAATTTACTTTGACTAAACAGAAGCTTGTTTTGTTACCCAATCACACAATTGTCCATCCCTGAAAACGCTGCCTTTGTCAATAGTTAACAGGATGTCTCCTATTCATCCCTCCGTAGCTTCGTAGCCACACTATGTCGTTCAGGCTGAGGCTGCCCAATCAAATTGACGGCCTATTACACACTGCCAGGCGAATTACCGGGCTCGCCTCGACCAAGGAACTCAGCTACACTCCCCATTTCACGGAAGCACTCCACGTCCACATCTTATACAATTCATCGTTTTGTTGAGTTTAGCGTGAAATAACCTTTTTACACTTCAGCAACAATGCCTGATATAATAGCAGCCGTTTAGCGCTAATATGAAAAAAGGAGGTAGAAATGCCTATTCCGCGAAATTGGAGTGAGGAGTTGATTTCCGAATGGCTTCAGTTGTTGGGATACTTAACTGAAGTTGGTGTGCCGGTCGGCGTAGGCAGTGGGGGCGGCAGAAAGGAGGCCGATGTTGTGGGGGCGAAAATTAGTGAGACTGGTGAGGAAGGAAGAATTTTGCAAATTTATCATGTCGAGGTGGGGGAGCTTGGCGGAGCCTATACGACGAACGTTCAGACTCTAAGAAACAAGTTCTCGCGTGAACGAACGCAAGAGATAGTCGATCGGTTCAAGGAACGAATGGGATTGATCGAGCAAGTTGAATATGAGAAAGTGTACGTAGATATCTGGCCAACCAAAAGCAAGATTAACAAACTCATGAACCATAAAGAGATAAAAAAAGAAGGAATAAAGGTATGGACACCCAAGAAATTATTCCAAGAGGTATTTCGGGCAATAGCGGGTTGGGTTCCGACCCACAAGTCAAAATCTGGGGAAGCTACCCTTCTCGAATGCTGGTGGATGCTGAAACTGCTTGAATCTTTACACGATTGGAAACTGCTTAACATTGAGATCGCTGACTAATTCATAGCCAGCTTACGTGAGAACCTCAATTAAGTTATACCTAAGTTCAATTAATTGAACAATTCATTGTGTTGTTAGAGCCTGCCGGCAGCAAGAGACATAGCGTCTTTCAAAAGTTCCTCGTCTCCTCAGGCAAGCCGCAACCTTCCACCCCTGATGCCTCCTCCCACAAAGTTGTAATTACACTCCACACGGACAGAGATTCTCCCTATCACATTCGACATTGCACATTCCGTCATAATGTGCAATTAAGCGATTCGGAAGAATTCTATTTGAGGCTCAGGTACTTACTGCTTTCTTACCTATAACCTCATGTTTTTCACGCCACTTGCGGACAGCCTCAGTTACTTCGTCAACGTGGTCACAAATCCTTAATAGGTCAAGGTCCTCCTCGGAAATGAACCCTCTGGACAATGCCGAATCGCGAAGCCAGTGCAAGAATCCTTTCCAATACATGCTATCAAACAGCACCACCGGAAAAGGCTTTACCTTGTGGGTTTGTATAAGTGTTAATAACTCGGTCACCTCATCGA
>Ga0315533_1002159_pt1 | contig 14027 bp, 4 predicted proteins | sample SalMarSW160130MG_FD_203081 | JGI IMG/M metagenome (GOLD analysis project Ga0315533, IMG submission 203081) | Salt marsh sediment microbial communities from the Plum Island Ecosystem LTER, Massachusetts, United States - Salt Marsh Sediment SW1601-30 ...
CGGGCATACAGGTAAGGGCTATCAGTCGTAGTCAATTTGGCACTTAGAGCCACCGGGGGTAAACTGGGTTTTCAAAGAACGATTTTTTCCAAAAAACGGCTTGACTCAACTTAGGAAATCTACAATGACAATGCTTTCCAACGGGGCTTCCCCCCGTATAAGAGGGCCTGAAGGCCCTTAACCCGCACTAAAGTGCGGTAGAATTTACCTGAAAGGTAATGAGGAGGGCTCCAGAGGAGCCCTCCTCATAGGTTACTGCCTTACTTCAGCAAGACCATCTTGCGGATGGAGGTGAAGTCTCCAGCAGTCAGCTTGTAGAAGTAGACACCTGAGCCCAGATCCTGAGCATTCCAGGTTACTATCTTATAGCCAGCCTTCTGCCCTCCATCTACCAAGGTCGCTACCTGCTGGCCAACCACATTGTAGACATCCAACTTCACCTGGCAGTCCATAGGAAGCTCATACTTGATCAGAGTAGTCGGGTTGAACGGATTGGGATAGTTCTGAGAGAGAGCAAACTGGGTAGGTAACCCCGCCCCAACCTTGACTACTCCATTAACCCACCGAGCATCCACTACCTCTGCCTTTGACCCATACAAGGCCACATCAGATAGCCGCAGATTGGCATCAGCCTTGGCCCGGAATACTACCTCGGCTACTACCCTCTGACCAGCAGCAAGTGGCTGCTCCATACTCATATCAGGAACAATACCCACGGTAACCTTGCCAGACTCATTGTCTATCCAGGGGGCAAAGAAGTCATAACCATCTCCACCATCTACCTTCACCGCAGTAACAAGTGCGGGATCATAGTTAACCGTAAACTCAAATCCCCTCAACCCGGCCTTGTTGATAAGCTCCACAGGAACAACTACCAAACCATCCTTGGTCAGATAGCTATCTCCCACCTCTACTGCATTTGGAGCATCATCTACGCTGGTCGGAATAGAGACCGCCAGCTTAGCACCCTTGGTTACACAGGGAGGATAGCTATCACATCCAAGACTATCTTCCGTAGGGTCAATCCCACAGTCCGGATATGGCGCTGGTGGTGGAACCCCACCAGGCTGATGATACTTATAGAGCAGAAGCCCCAGAGCATCGGGCATAGCCAGATCCCCGCTGTCATCATAATCGGCAGCATCCTCACAGGAAGGGGGAACCCCATCGGGTTGGTGATACTTCCAGAGCAGAAGCCCCAGAGCATCGGGCATAGCCAGAACGCCGCTGGTATCATAGTCACCCCGGATGAAGAGCATTCCCTCCCTATTTAAAAGAACAGAGACATTGTTGGAACTCTCATTTGCAGTTGTGAGGTCGATATTACCATCTCCATCAAGATCAGCAGCAAAGATTGAACGAGGGCCCGCAGCATCGACATCGTAGTCCTGATGACCGGCGAAGGTGCCATTCCCCTTGTTTCGTAGAACAGAGACATTGTCGGAACCGAAATTTGCAGTTGCCAGGTCAAGGTCGTTATCACCATCAAGATCAGCAGCAAAAATGGATTTAGGGTTAGCATCGACATCGTAGTCCTGATGACCGGCGAAAGATCCATCTCCATTGTTCAAAAGCACCGAGATATCCCAGGAGGCATAATTTGCAGTTGCTAGATCAAGATTACCATCACCATCTAAATCAGCAGCAAAGACGCAGCAGGGGGAAGAACCAACTTGATAAATGGAATCGAGAGTGAAAGTACCATCTCCATTGTTCAAAAGAACTGAAACATCGTTGTGTGCATAGTTTGCGGTTGCCAGATCGAAGTCACCATCATTATCAAGATCAGCAGAAAAAACTGAGTTAGGATTCAATAAACCATCACCGACTGGATAATTGATCGAATCGGCAAATGTTCCATCTCCATTGTTGAAAAGCACTGAGACATCGTCGGATGTATAGTTTGCAGTTGCCAGGTCGAGATCGCCATCACCATCCAGATCAGCGGCAAACACTGACATAGGGTTATCACCAACTGGATAGTCCGAGTGAGGGACGAAGGTGCTATCTCCATTATTCAGTAGAACTGATATATTACTGGAAGCAGAATTCGCAGTCACCAGGTCTAAATAGCCATCGCCATCCAGATCAGCGGCAAAGACCGATTGAGGGTTATTACTAACTTGATAGACCGAATCAGGGGTAAAGGTAGTATCTTCATTGTTCAAATTGTTCCAAAGTATGGAGACACTATCGGAACCAGAATTTGCAGTTGCCAGGTCGAAGTCACCATCACCATCAAGATCAACAGCAAAAACTGATTGAGGACTATCACCAACTGGATAGACAGAATCGGGGTCGAATGCACCTGTGCCGCCCTGGGCTAGTATCGTGAAAGACCAAGCATAGCTATTCCCCAGAGGAATCCTGTCAGAAGATTGTATATCAGCAGTGAGCACCACCGTTACCACTTCCCCAACATGGAAATTGCTATCTGGATCGAAAGTTGCTGTCGTGTACGGACTGGTGAAGTTGAACGTCCCCTGATGTAGTCCGGTAGATCTGGCATTCACTACAAAAGTGGAGTCGTTAATAGTCATCGCACCCATATCGACATTGAACTCTACAGATATGCTGGTGTCAACCGCCACCCCCAGCTTATTCTGTTCTGGTGAGGTGGAAACGATAGCGGGAATCCCTACGTTCAGCAGAACCGAGACATTGTCGGAACCAGAATTTGCAGTTGCCAAGTCAAGGTCGCCATCTTCATCCAGATCAGCAGCAAAGATTGAGGAAAAACCAGCACCACCGGCATCGTAGTCCCCATTATGATAGAAGGTTCCACCGCCGTTATTCAACAGCACTGAGGCACTGTCGTCACCTTCATTTGCAGTTGCCAGATCGAGGTCACCATCACCATCAAGATCAGCAGCAAAAATAGACATAGGGATATCACCGACTGGGTAGTCATTACGGGTGAAGGTGCCATCTCCATTGTTTAGTAGAACCGAGACACTATCAGACCTCGAATTTGCAGTCACCAGGTCAAGGCCATCCTTTCCATCCAGGTCAGCAGCAAAAATAGACCGGGGTGCATTACCGACTGAGTAGGCCGAATCGGGGATGAAGGTGCTATCTCCACTGTTCAGTGCAACCGAAATGTCATCGGAAAGCTCATTTGCGGTTGCCAGGTCAAGGTGGCCATCTCCATCAAAATCAGCAGCGAAGACGGATACAGGGCCATCTCCGACTGGATAATTGACCAAATAGGCAAAGATTCCATTCCCGTTGTTCAACAGAACTGAGACACTATCAGAGCCAGAATCTGCAGTTGCCAGGTCAAAGTCACCATCACCATCAAGATCAGCAGCGAAGACTGATTTAGGGCCATCGCCAACACCGTAGTCCTGATGACCGGTGAAAGTGCCATCTCCGCTGTTCAACAGAACCGAGACATTGTCGGAACCAGAATTTGCAGTCACCAGGTCTAAATAGCTATCGCCATCCAGATCAGCGGCAAAGACTGATACAGGGCCATCACCGACAGCGTAGCCCACAGAGGGGGCGAAGGTGCTATCTCCCTTGTTCAATAGAACCGAGACCTTGTTCGAAGCAGAATCTGCAATTGCCAGGTCAAGATGACCATCTCCATCCAGGTCAGCAGCAAAGACTGACATAGGCTCATCTCCAACTGGATAGACGGAATCGGCAACGAAGGTGCCATAACCATCATTGACGACTATGGTGAAAGACCAGACATAGCTGTTCTCCAGAGGGACTCCTTCAGAAGATTGTATATCAGTAGTGAGCACCACCGTTACTACTTCCCCTTCATCGAATTTGCTAGAAGGATGGAAAGTTGCTGTCGTATACGGACTGTTACAGGTAATCGTTCCTTGATGCAGCCCTGTAGATCTGGCATTCACGATAAAAGTTGAGTCGTTAATGGTAGCGTCATCCATAGTAGTATCGAAAGTCACCGATATAGTGGCGTTGACCGGCACATTTAGTGAATCCTGTGTCGGTGAAGTGGAAATAATATGGGGGACATAGGGTAGGTTCAACAGTACCGATATATCGTCGCTATGGCAATTTGCGGTTGTGAGGTCAAGGTCGCCATCATCATCCAGATCAGCGGCGACGATAGATGTAGGCCACACACCGACTGGGTAATTCATCGAATCGGTAAAGGCGCCATTCCCATTGTTCAAAAGAACCGAGATGTTGTTGGAAGCACTATTTGCTGTTGCCAGGTCAAGATCACCATCACCATTCAGATCAGTGGCAAAGATAGATTGAGGATAATCCCCAACTGGGTAGACCGAACGGGAAGGGAAGGTTCCATTCCCGCTGTTCAAGAGGACTGAGACATTATCGGAAATCTCATTTGCTGTTGCCAGATCGAGGTGGCCATCACCATTCAAATCAGCCGCAAAAACCGACCAAGGCTCACTGCCACCGACAGGGTAGTCCACCTTGGGAGCAAATGTTCCATCTCCATTGTTGAACAGAACAGAAATATGGTTGGACCAAGCATCTGCAGTTACCAGCTCAAGGTCACCATCTCCATCCAGATCAGCAGCAAGAACTGAAGAAGGGCCATCACCGACAGGATAATTGACCAAATTGGAGAAGGTGCCATTTCCATTATTGAACAGAACCGAGACTTTGTCAGCACTTCTATTTGCAGTTATAAGCTCAAGGTCACCATCTCCATCCAGGTCAGCAGCAAAAACTGACTGCGAACCAGCGACCCCAACACCGTAGTCCACCTTGGGGGCAAATGTTCCATCTCCATTGTTTAAGAAAACAGAGATATTGGCTGCCCAAAAACTTGCAATTGCCAGGTCAGGGTCGCCATCCCCATCCAGATCAGCCGCAAAAATTGATTGAGGCAAAGCACTTTGGCTGACTTGATAAAGTGAATCGCGGGTAAAGGTACCATCTCCATTATTGAACAAAACCGAGACATTATCAGAATACGCATTTGCAGTTAGTATGTCAATGTTACCATCTCCGTCCAGATCAGCAGCAAAGACCGAGATGGGGCAATCAGCATCAGTTGGATAGTCTGAATGAGTAGCGAAAGTGCCAGTGCCGTCCTTGGCTATTATCGTGAAAGACCAGACGTAGCTGGTGTCCAGAGGAGTCCCCTCAGAGGATTGTATATTGGTAGTGAGCACCACAGTTACAACTTCCCCTTCGTCGAAATTGCTGTCTGGATCTAAGGTTGCAGTCCTGGTCAGGCTATCATAGCTAATTGAACCTTCGTGTAACCCCGTAAATCTCGCATTCACCACAAAAGTAGATTCGTTAATAGTTGCCGCATCCATAGTGGTATCGAAAGTCACCGATATAGTGGCATCGACTGGCACATTCAGTTTATTCTGTGTCGGTGAAGTGGAGAGAATGCGAGGGGGCTCCTGGGCAAAGGCCGGCCCACTTTTGTTGGCAGCAGCTACCAACAAAATCGCTAAAGCAAGAACCCAACACTTCATAATATCTCCTATTGGTTGAGGTTCATCGTGTTTCTTGCTGCTTCTATAACCTCAGAACAGTGACCGATTTACCTTCGAATTAATAGATCCTCAATCCTGCATCTAAGGGCAACTCACACGAGCTTAGCTTCCTTCTGATGAGGGCATCTGACGGCTCACTAATGTCCGTCAGGGCAGAGCCCTGACGGCACAAAAGATTTTCTTCTACCCGGCTTTAGCCGAGGTTCTTGGGCTTCAGCCCATTTGGGGGGCCTGAAGGCCCGCAACCCGCACTAAAGTGCGGTAGAATAAAAGAAGACCTACCACAGATTCACACGGAGCAACACAGAGTCTTCTACCCGACTTTAGTCGGGGTAACCTTTTGCGGGCTTTAGCCCGTTTATTTTGTAGGGACAGACATTTATGTCTGTCCGTTCTCCTCTCGGACAGGGCTGAAGCCCTGTCCCTATAATGACAATGCTTTCCAACGGGGTTTCCCCCCGTATAGGGGGGCCTAAAGGCCCCTAACCCGCACTAAAGTGCGGTAGAATTTACCTGAAAGGTAATGAGGAGGGCTCCAGAAGGAGCCCTCCTCATAGGTTACTGCCTTACTTCAGCAAGACCATCTTGCGGATGGAGGTGAAGTCGCCAGCAGTCAGCTTGTAGAAGTAGACACCTGAGGCTATATCCTGAGCATTCCAGGTCACTACCTTGTATCCAGCCTTCTGCTGTCCATCAACCAATGTGGCTACCCGCTGGCCAACCACATTGTAGACATCCAACTTCACCTGGCAATCCACAGGAAGATCATACTTGATCAGAGTTGTCGGGTTGAACGGATTGGGATAGTTCTGGCTGAGAGCAAACTCCGTAGGTAGGCCTGCCCCAGCCTTGACTACTCCATTCACCCACTGAGCATCCACTACCTGGGCCTTAGACCCATACAAGGCTACATCAGATAGCTTCAACCCGGCATCTGCCTTGGCCTTGAAGCTAATCTCGGCTACTACCCTCTGACCAGCCGCAAGTGGCTGCTCCATAGTCAGATCAGGAACTATGCCTACGGTGATCTTCCCTGACTCATTGTCTATCCAGGGAGCAAAGAAGTCATAATCATTCCCACCATCTACCTTCACCGCGGTAACAAGAGTAGGATCGTAGTTCACCGTAAACTGGAATCCCCTCAACTCTGCCTTGTTGATAAGCTCCACAGGAACAACCACCAAACCATCCTCGGCCAGATAGCCATCCTCTACCTTTACCATATTGGGAGCACCCTTCACACTGGCCGGAGTTGAAGAGACCACCATCTTGGCACCCTTGGTTACACAGGGAGGATAGCTGTCGCAGCCAAGCTCATCTTCTGTGGGATCTATTCCACAACCTGCTGGAGCACCGCTCGGATCAAATGGTGGCGGAGGAGGAACACCTCCAGGCTGATGATATTTCCAGAGCAGAAGCCCTAAGGCATCAGGCATTGCTATACCTCCGCTGTCATCATAATCGGCTGCGTCCTCACAGGGAGAAGCGACCCCACCGGGTTGATGATACTTATAGAGCAGAAGCCCTAAGGCATCGGGCATAGCTATATCCCCACTGGCATCGTAGTCGCCCCGGACAAACTCCGTCCCCGCCGGAGGTGGCACATAGCGCAATGCACCCACTGAAGCGCGCATAGAGGCATCCTGGTAGGGCTCTTCAGGGTCATAATCAGGATAAGTGGTGAAAGAATCAACATAGGAACCATTCGACGATATTCCCAGGCTGGTGTGCCCACCGACGATCTCCGGACCATCGAGCCCACATCCGCCGACGCTGTCGTCGCTGATCCCCTCCCAGGAGAGATAGAAAAAGAAGCCATATTTAAGACTATCCAGTTCAGAGGGGACATTGCCATCCTCATCGTAGAAGATTATCTGCACCCAGTCGTTCTTAGGCACAGAAAGCACCGTGTCCACCCGCGCTTTGTACGACGCCTTGCCAACACTACCGCTGGCTTTGAGGCTGTCAATTTCAACGATACAAATTGCCCTACCGTTCACGGTATCCCAATGGCAGCGGCCCTCTGCGTGTGAGTCACCATCTTTTCCTTGTGTATCGGGCCATGGTCTAAGTGAGTCATAGTCGCTGATCCACGCAGGCCAGATGCGTACCCGAGTGGAGCCAGCATAGGCGCTCAGCCACCTTACACTCAAAAGCTTGTAGCCCTCGCCACCACCCATCCAGTAGCCCCAGTTGAATTTGGGCCTGAAATAAACCCCTATTCCCTTCCAAGGAATCCAACTCCTCTGCCCGGTCTTCATCCGCAGGTCATCATAGCCCATATATTCCCTCAGGGAATCGGTGACAAAGAAGTTGAACTCCCCAACATTGGTGTAGACATTATCAGAGGGATTGTTATCACCGGGGAGCAAGATCTCAATGTCGGCGGTCTGAGCAGTATCGGAGGCCTGAGAGGCGGTAAAGGTGCCCATCTCTATTATGCTATCAGCATCGCCAGGGAAACCGGCAGGTACAGTGGTCGAGACTTTCCACCAATTCTCCGCATTGAGTACCTCGACGCTAACAGGTGCATCAAGTGCTGTAGCTACACAGCCGTACTCGTTCCTGGCCAGCACATTGACCGTCCAGGAAGAACCGGCAGGCACGCTCATCGGAAAAGGACGAGAGTCCTCAGTCTCCCAGTGCATAGCCATATTCTGATCATAGCACTTCTGCCCCCAGACGGTAAAGTCATCAATATACAGACCTCTGGCATCCTTCATCACAAATCCGCCGCAGTCCTGCTTGCCCTGATCCTGGACTGTAGTATCGGTCATAAACTTGATGGCAAACTGCACCTTGGAGCCATAATCTCTCCTGTCTGGCACGGCAAAGAAGGTGCCATTATACAGGGAGTCATTCTCCCACAGCCTCCAGTTCACATCCCAGTCACAATGGGTGGAGTCACCGAGCCGGTCATAATCGTGGGTAAGCTCAGTCCATCTTATGTCACCTTCCGACCGCACATACCAGTAGAAGTAGTCAGACAGATAGCCCTCTATGGCCGACCCGGGGGAGAACTGATCCTGATAGTAGCTTATCCAGGCCAACTTGGCCGTGTCCGGAAGCTGTATCCAGGGAGATACCAGATAACTGTTGTGGTTGTTAGTGGTATCCGGTACCCACCAGGAATGGGTGGCACTCTTATACTCGTGAGGCGCGGAGTTGTCCGTTACCCACACCCAGTCGGCAGGGAAGACATGATAACCAGGGTGCATCTGCAGGCTGGCCCCCACATTGGTCCCGTGGTTCTCATAGGTATTGGCCCCACTGGTGAGCACTATGTCATCCACATACCAACCCTCCACTGCATCTCCCTCCGCACTGGAGTAAGCCGGATCTGAGCAGAACTCAAACCGGAAGACAATCTGATCCCCAGCCTGGATTGTATAGGTCGAGTAGTGAGACTCAAAGGGCTGATCACCCGGCTTTAAGGTAATTCCACTCATATCACAAGTTGCAGGCCAGCCAGGGTTCTTGTCCTCCCACCCACCGTAATAGTCTCCTATGTTCCACTCAAATCCATAGGCAAAAGACCTAGTGCGGGTGTAGCCATAGCCAAACCAGCCGGTAAAAAGAGGGTCTAAGGGATAAAATGACCCGCCATCTACCGAGATCTGCAAACCGGCTATGTCCCAGGCATCGTAAGGGGCCTGGACCAAGATACCCCTCTCAATAGACCACATATGATTCCACTGCAGGGTGATACTATCAGCCACCTCATGGGCATCTGTGTCCAGATAGTTACGCCAATCACTGGCATAGCCATTGAACTGATCTATACCATTCCACCAAGTGCTGCACGCATCGCAACATCTTTTGGTAGTGGTGTGCCAAAGTTCACCAGGCATGCCAGGTGTCCACTGACCATTGGCAGACTCAAAATCCCAATGGGTGATCTCAAAGGCCTCAGCCTTGTTGGGATAATACTTGGCTGGTCGCTGGGCTCCAGGTTCAGCCACAGGAAGCCGCGGCTGGACAGCAGCCCATGATAAAGCCACCAAGCCAACTAAGAGCACAAGGCTTAAGCCAATCGTCAATAATGTCTTCTTGCTCATTTTGCTTTCCTCCAAAAAAGTTTTAAGGTTTTAAACACAACTCCATCCCTTCCGGGCCCCTCGGTTCCTGGCATCTACCACCCCCTTTGCAAAAATTTAAGGTTTTCTTCCTTCCCCCCATAGAGAGGGAAACCTCTAAGTCAAAGCCTTATCACCCCCTTTCAATAAAAATATTTGCCCTTAGCAAAATTAAAAGCCACCCCTTTATGCTACCTTGGTTAGGTGGCTCTCTAAATAGACTATCCCCCCTTCTCCCCTCCCTATCCCAATCTGTCCACTGCTTTTTCATCATATCCGTGGCTTTGCCTCCGTTAAATTACCTTACCGTTACTACTTGCCTAAATAACAGCCTCTCTCGAAAGAGACAAAACTACCCTTAATATATTTAAAGGAAAATCCCCTGTCAAGCCTTTTTTTTTTATTTTTTTTGATGGAGGCGGTGGGAATCGAACCCACGTCCGAAGAAAGGCAACCAGAACATCTACATACATAGTCCCTCTTTTAATCTCGCCCCAGTTCTCACCGAGGGACAGGTTAGAACCGCGGCCAGCTCATCCTGCTTCGCCAGGGGCCTCTGAGCAAAGGCCCTTGGCTATCCCATCCTCACGGCGCCCCTCTCCAGTCCGATGGGCAGGACCGGAGGGAACGTGACCGCTTCTTTAAGCAGCCAATGCTAACGAATAATCGTCTGCATTTATATTTGTGAGCCAGATTTTTACGAGGCTCTGGCGCCTCGGTATGCCGTCCTGCCCTCCACATCCCCGTCGAAGCCGATCGCCCCCGAAAAGGCAGTTGTCAGTAGCCGGTTGTCAGCAATCAGTTGTCAACAGCCAGTGGTCAGTTATTAAGGGCTTCGCTGGTTACTGAAAGCTGACCTCTGACAACTGCTTTTAATATACTAAAGCGAAATGGGAAAGTCAAGGGAAAAAATTGGAAAATTTAAAGAAAAAGACCTACCACGGATTCACACGGAAAATTAGCAATTGTCAATGAACAATTGATAATTATAGACGCTGTGCGGCTCAGGATTTTCTTTTTTCCAATTTCAAGTAAGTTCCGTGGAATTCCGTGGTGAAAATTTCCTTGCCCTGGGGAGGGAAATGTAGTATTATACCAAAAAGGAGAAACTATGGAGACTTTATTAAAAAAGGCCCTCCAAGAGGCCGATGTAGATTACCTGCAGATAGTGATAGAGGAAAGGAGACTGACCCAGATAGAATATTCCGGTCCCCAATTGGAACAGATAGGGACCACCACCAACCGCGGAGGGAATGTGCGCGCCTGCCACCGCGGTGGTTGGGGATTTGTCTCCTTTACCGACCTATCCGATTTAAAAAAGTATGTGAGGGAAGCCTGTCGCCAAGCTAAAATGGTGGGGCAGAAAAAGACAACCCTTACCCACCTGACCAGGGAAGAGGCCGAGATTCACCCTCACTTTGAGATTGACCCGCAAGCCATCCCCTTGGAAGATAAGGAGAATCTCATCCGCCGTTACAATCAGATCATCCTCTCCGTCCCCAAAATACAGACCTCTCGCTCAATATATAGAGATTTAAAGATAGACCAATACATTGCCACCAGCGAGGGGAAACTAATCCACCAGGAAAAACTCTATACCGGAGCCTCACTGCGGGCCACGGCTAAGGATGGTACAAATGTGCAACAGGTCCTCGAATCCGTGGGACAGACCAAAGGCTTCGAGGTAGTCGAGGGCCTGGAGGAGAGGGCCGAGGAGATAGCCAAAGATGCCGTTGAGCTTCTCTCTGCACCCAAAGTTACCCCGGGGCTCTACACCGTCATCTTAGACCAGAAGCTGGCTGGCGTCTTTACCCATGAGGCTTTTGGCCACCTCTCAGAGGCGGATTTCCTCTCCGAGAACCCTCAGTTTAAGGAGAGGATGAGATTGGGGGATAGGTTCGGTCCGGATGAACTATCCATCGTGGACGATGCCACCCTTCCGCAGGAGAATGGTTCTTTTGGCTATGACGAGGAGGGGGTTCCCGCGCAGAAAACCTACCTGATCAAGGACGGCATCTTAGTGGGCAGGCTCCACTCCCGGGAAACCGCTGCCCTAATGGGGGAGGAACCCACCGGAAATGCCCGGGCCATAAGTTACCTTTTCCCTCCCCTGGTGAGGATGTCCAACACCTTCATTGAGCCCCGGGATTATGAGTTCGAGAGGATGGTCTCCGAGGTCCCCGACGGCATCTATGCGGTGGATATGTTAGGGGGGAATACGGACCTGGAGATGTTCACCTTCTCCGCCCAAAAGGCTTACCGAATCGTGAAGGGAAAGATCAAAGGGATGATCAGGGATGTGGTTCTCTCCGGGAATGTCTTCGATACCCTGAAAAGGATAGACGCCATAGGCAATGATCTCTCCCTCTTCGGGGGATTAGGTGGCTGTGGTAAGGGGAGGCAGTTTCCCCTCCCAGTCTCCGATGGCAGCCCTCATTTGAGGATAAAGGAGGTGCTCATCGGATAGCGAATAAGGCCTACCACGGATTCACACGGAGAAACACGGAAAATTAGCAATGAACAATGGTCAATTAGCAATGATCAATTTCCAATTACTTCCCCCCCTTTTACCATTTGCTGTCAGATCAGGGAAGTGAAAGAAGACCTACCACGGATTCACACGGATAAACACGGAAAATTAGCAATTTCCCAATTTTAATTTTCTTATTTATGGGTTTGTTTCTGTGTAATTCCGTGAGATTCCGTGATGAACTGTTCGTAGAGCCCTACCAGCACAACTAAGGTTTATCCGTTTTCTTCGGACAGGTCTAAAGATCCGTCCCTACACCTATGAAGCCTGGGTTATCTGAGATGGTCAGGAAATTTTATGAATAATTCGGGCAAGGAGGAAGGAATGGAAAAGTTGCTTGATCTGGCCCTCAAAGGGGCCCAAGCCGCCGAAGTGATAGAGGTATCCTCTGAGGGGGAGAGGGCAGAGTTTAAGGCCGGAAAGCTTAAGGGGATAGAGAGAAGGGAACACAGGGGATGGGGACTGCGGGTAATCAGAAAGGGGAAAATCGGCTTCTCCAGTAGCACAGATCCCACAAAGCGGAAGGAGTTGGTGGAGAATGCCCTCACCAGTGCCCGCTACGGCCAGGAGGCCAAATTTAATTTTCCTTCCTCAAACCACCTGCCTCAGGTGAAAACAGAAGATCCAAACCTTATTGGCTTCACTCCAAGTGAGGCCATCCAGCACTTTGGCCAGGCGGTGGAGATAATTCGGGCGGCCAACCCCTCCATCTATTTAGAGGGCTATATCCAAAAGGAGACAGAGAGGGAGAGAATCAGCAACTCCCAGGGCCTGGAGTCTGAGTTCCAGCGCACCAGCTTCGACCTGCTCTTCTCCGGCCTGCTGGTGGAAGCCGCAGGGTTTCTACCCATCTATGAGGGGGTGTTTTCCGGTAGCCTGAGATTGGAGGGGAAAGAGTTAGCCAAATCCCTGCTGCAAAAGGCGGAATTAGCCAAGGTTATCGTCCCCGGGCCATCGGGACAATTACCGGTCATCTTTACTCCTGAGGCCCTCATCAACCTATTGATAGCCATAGAGATAGGGGTAAACGGAAAGTTGGTGCAAAAGGGTTCTTCCCCCCTCTGTGGCCGCTTGGGGGAAGAGGTGCTCAGCCCTCTGATAAGTCTCTATGATGATGGGACCTACAACCTCCTCCAGGGGAGTCGTCCCCTGGATGGCGAAGGGACCCCCACCCGCCGAACCCCGCTCTTCGAAAAAGGGGTATTGAAAAACTACCTCTTTGACCTGCACACCGGAGCAATGTTGGGAACCGAATCCACCGGCAATGCTAACCGTGGCTATAACACTCAGCCTACGCCAGGGATAAACAATTTGATCCTGCAACCGGGGGAGAAAACCCTGCAGGAGCTTATCGAGGAGATCGATGAGGGGATAATAATTTACGAGGTGCTTGGTGGGGGACAGTCCAACATCTTAGCCGGCGACTTTTCCCTCAATATCGATTTGGGGTATAAGATCGAAGGGGGAGAACTAAAGGGAAGGGTGAAGGATACTATGATTTCCGGCAATGCCTATGATGCCTTCAGGAAAATCCGGGCAATAGGCAAGGAACCAAAGGAGATTGGTGAGTATCTCACCCCCCCAGTGGTTATTGATTCCCTCTCGGTATCGGGTAAGAACAATTAAGAATGTAGAATTAAAAATTAAGAATGGAAGAAATTACCACGGATTCACACGGAAAATTAGCAATGGTCAATTAGCAATTGAAAGTTCACCCGGCTTGAGCCGAGAATCCCCAGCCCTGCGAGTCTTCTACCCAGCTTTAGCGGGGGTACCAATTCTTGGGCTTTAGCCCAGTTTGTCTTGTAGGGATAGACATTTATGTCTGTCCGCCTCGGACAGGTCTAAAGACCTGTCCCTTGTATATTAAAGCCTAGAGCCCGAAACTGCAGAAGGTAGGCTTATCATCATTGATTTTTAAGTTTTCTGTTCTTTGAGATACTGGTTACCCTCGGGAGAATA
>Ga0315533_1002163_pt1 | contig 14013 bp, 12 predicted proteins | sample SalMarSW160130MG_FD_203081 | JGI IMG/M metagenome (GOLD analysis project Ga0315533, IMG submission 203081) | Salt marsh sediment microbial communities from the Plum Island Ecosystem LTER, Massachusetts, United States - Salt Marsh Sediment SW1601-30 ...
TAGTATATGATACTGTTCGTCCGAGCCAGGCATTGGGCTACCTTACACCACTGGAATATCTAGAACAACATTGGCAAAATAAAAGAAAGGAGAAAGTGTCACCAATCACCTGAACGAGTACAGGTACTTGACAATGGTTGCCTCAGGTGATACAATATTGTCCAATAATGAACCGCACGGCTTCTGCAGTGCTGATTTATCAGTATTGGTGTGTTGCGGAGTAAGTGGAGATAGCTGTGAAAGTAGCAATGCAACTTCTTGTAGAACATACTCTGAAAGGTCGACTTTCGAACATCAGGAAACAAACCCATATTCCAGTTTCGAAGCTTGTTTCTGATATACTTGAAAAGCATTTACATGAATATGAAGAGCGTTATGATGTTCAACCAGAGTTGCCGATGTCAACGAAGAATTCACAGGTCTAAGATTAACTCATGGCTTTGAATGCAGAGATGAAAATAGTACATACAGTACAAGCAAGGTATAAGTCTAAGGTGACTCTGAGTTAAACGAGTAGAATGCGAATAGTAATGGAGGTGACCCGACAATGATAGCAAAGAAAGGTCATCCTAGGATTCTGCTAGTAGGAGGTGGGGCACGGGAGCATGCTATTGGTGAAGCCTTGTGTCGTAGGCAGAAGGTCAATTTATTGGTGGTCAGCCACAATTACAATCCTGGACTAGATAGACTGGCTTGCCAGTTCGAAAGGTATAAGGAAACTGAAGTAGAATCGATAACAAAATGGGCCAAGCACCATGGTGTCAACCTTGCGGTCATAGGGCTTGAGGACCCACTAGACGTGGGGTTGCCGGACGCATTAGCTGACATTGGTATCCCGACAGTAGGTCCATGTCGAGACGCTGCCCGAGTCGAAACATCGAAGCTATTTGCTCGTGATCTCATGCTCAAGCACGGCATTCCGGGCCAAGTGGAATACCACCACTTTACAGATGTCAATTCTCTTAGAAAATTCCTCTTGTCTTCCTCTCGTGATTATGCGCTGAAGCCAGTGGGGCTAACCGCAGGCAAAGGAGTCAAGGTAATGGGTGAACACTTTGGCTCCGTCGAGGAAGCAATCGCGTATGGCGAGAAAGTTATCCACGAGAAGATTGGCGGTACATCTAGTTTGATTGTTGAGGAGCGACTTATTGGCGAAGAATTCACGCTGCAAGCCTTCGTAGATGGTGAGACGGTCTTGCCCATGCCCCTTGTACAAGACTTTAAACGGGCACTTGAAGGAGATATAGGGCCGAACACTGGAGGGATGGGGTCGTATTCAGAACCTGACGGTCTACTACCTTTCGTAACACGGAAGGAGTCAGATGATGCACTCGAGATTCTACGTCTGGTTGTTCGCGCGCTGAGAGCGGAGGGAATGCGATATCAGGGGATTCTGTATGGGCAATTCATGGTTACCGATAGAGGTATCAAACTTATCGAGATGAATGCCCGGTTCGGAGATCCAGAAGCCGTAAACGTGCTGCCATTACTAGAAAATGATTTTGTGGATGTGTGTCGAGCCATAGTAGGTGGTACACTACGACACATAGATTTGCACTTTGCAAGAAAAGCAACCGTGTGCAAGTATATTACACCACCAGAATACGGATTTGAGCCCAAGGTGGGGGTGCACATAAAGCTGGACATACCCAAGATTCAGTCGTTGGGCGTAAGAATCTTCTTCGCCAAAGTTGACCAGAAGGGAGATGAATTCCTCACGACATCATCTAGGTCGATTGCTTTGGTAGGCATTGGCGACTCTGTGGAAGAAGCAGAAACACTAGTGGAACAGGCTACTTTGTATGTTGGTGGCAACTACCATATCCGGCACGACATTGCCAAGAAAGAAATGCTTAAACGCAAAGCCCTTGGGAAAAAGATTGCTGTCGCCAGCTATCGTTAGTTGCTAGCAAGATTTTTCCCCTAAGTTGAAAATAAGAGAGTTTTCACACAGTCTGACGGCTTTGGTGTAGTCACTTAGACTGTCGAGGTTTTTCGGATCTACTAAGAACTTGCATCAAGTCTCGATGTAGGCTACGGTATTCTGGGGACATAATACCTGATTTGTAGTAGGCCTGATTGGTACGGTGTCCCTGGAATTCCAGCATGCTATTAACGGAGAGTTTATATTGAGTAATGCCCAGCCGTACTTAAACTCTTGGGAGTTTGAATCTTACTGCTTTTCTTCACTGAAAATCACTCTTAGTAAATTGTCGTATCTTTTATGCAATTGGTGCCCTGACTCGAGTATGCCCCTTAGTTTTTTAGAGAGGCTAGGGTCGCGCAATTTTATTAGAGCTTCACCCTCTATTTGTCGAATTCGTTCCCTAGTGACATCGAGTTTCCTGCCTATCTGTTCTAAGGTATGGCTAGTCCCGTTTTCGAGGCCGAATCTAAGATTAATTACTCTTTGTTGGCGAGGTGTTAATGTGAGTAGTACCTCGTCAATACTCTGAATCGCTGACTCCGAGAGTCTCACCTCTATGTTGGTACTCAATGACAATTCCTGGCTAGGATTACAAGAGGGATGTTGTTGGCAAATATCTAAAATGTTCACAAAAGATCTAACTATGTCACGTTCAAGCAAAGAATGCCTTTCTGCTTCGTCTATGTAAGACTTGATAAAACCAGAAGAGATCCTATCATCTGCTGACCAAGAATATGCATATTCGTGTAGCCCTTTGAGTTTATGACAAAGGTCCACGTTATCGGCCGTACTAATCTTCGCAATCTGTAGTAAATTAGGTTTCCTTCCCACCCACGCCTCCATAAACTTGCACCCGGCGGGATAATAGTCCTCGTGATAACGGTATTCGTACTGATAGTCCCAATTTTCAATTCTGCGACCAAAGTCAGGGGTCACAGCAAAGCAAAAGCAACAATAGGGGAATTCACGAGAATCGCAGAGTTTACCAAGGATCTCATATGATCTGAGACGCGATAGAATGTTCCTTAGAAGGGTGGCGACCGACTCTACTTCATCAAATAATACAACTAGGCCACTCAAGTCGATTGCGCGACAGAGCTCTACCAATGTTTTCAGTTTCTCATAGAGTAAGTGATAATAGGACGTACCACGACGTTGTATATCGTGGCAGTTAATAAAATATCTCAGATGAGAAGAATCGGCGCTATCACTTGTGTTTGCGGTTTGACGAACGTAATAGCCAATCCCCCACCGAACGCGTGGTGTATTGGCCCAACAAAGTAGGCTATTTCTTTGAGAACCTCTTAACAAGTGAGGGATTACATTGCCTAATCCCCTCGTAGACAAGCCTGGTATTGATAAATTCTCGAATAAATGATGAATGTACCGGGGCGGGTGATTGAACGCACGATCGTAACCATCGTGCGTTACTTGTGTGACCGCAAATTTCTGTTCTAATGCTAAGGATTCAACAACTTTCAACAGGTATGACTTCCCATACCCATAAGGAGCTTCCAAGAAATAACTCTTACCGATAATCGCTCCACTCCGGATTGATTCCAGTGTATTTCTGATTAAGTTGATCTCACTATCTAGGCCGACTGTAAAGAAATTGATATTCTTGTGAGGGCAAATACCTCTTTTTAAATAGCGCAAAGCTTCCCTTGCTTCTGATTGGGTAAATTGATTTTTGTACAGCGTAGGCTATTCCCAAGTTTCAGTTTTAGGTTCCTTGGGTAGCGTACCATGCACTTCCCTTAGAACTTCGTTGATGAGTGCGAAGACATCTGCCTCACGGTTCTGCTCAATAGTATCCAACAACGTGGCAACTGACGCTGCGAGCATACGAGGTTTAGATATGTGGAAAGTGCCTTGCTCAATTCGGCGGGCTGTCTCCTCTATCGCTTCGTGTGTAAATTTCTCTTCTGGATTCCAATTCCTAGCCCTGGCATGCATACTTCGGATACGGCCTCCAAGTTGCACCAGCAGTTCATAAGTTAGTGGGGTTTTCGTGAGGTCCACAATCACGCTCCGGTAATCAGTGTACTTACTCATCGTAAACCTCTCGGCAACCTCCAAACGGGATCTGAGCGCGTCATTTTCGACGAACCCCTTTCCGTCCGAGAACATCTCTGGCGTTGCAGCAATATACATTACTGACGATTGCATTCCGCCTTGTCGGTCAGCGTTGTCCAAAAGGTCCCTTATGATACCGTAGCTGCTAGTGCGCACAGGTTTGGACTGCTTCATAATGCGTTCAGCTTCATCGAATAGAATTAGAATTCCACCAATCCCCCCCCTGCGTGCGATGAGCGAAATGCTACGTATTGCATCTCTAGACATAACTCGGCTAATGGGCCTAGTTATCCCCAACTCGGGGATTTTGATTTGCTCACCTTGAAGCCACGACGCAACATCTTGTACCCTTGCCATGTTTTGCCCAAGGATTGCATCGGTATAACCCCGAACAGCCTTACCTACCGATTCCTCCATATTCTCCCCGTAAGCTAGTTCCGCAGTTTTGGCTTTCAGGAACTCAACGGCAGAAGGTTTTTTTAGTGCTGATATATCGCCAGGTCGGTAGGCTTCACGGCATATCTTAGAGAAAAAAGCTCCCAGAGGAGCCCTTGGGCCCCTCACCTCTCGACTCACTACCCAGTCCAAAACCTCTGCGTTAGGCGGCAAAGTCATATTCTTCATAACCTCTGAGTAAACGCTGTCAAATCTATTCAGTGGAGTCTTTTCTGCTGTTACATAAGATACCATCCAATTCTTGCTAAATGCGATGGCTCTCAACATCCCGAGGAAGTGCGTTTTGCCATCTCCATAGTAACCTTTTATAAACCTGACCAAGGAGTCACCACTATTCTGAAGGTCGTTAAAGTAATCACCAGCCTCACTGTACCATCGCTCATTACCAACGTTAAGATGCTCAACATGGTCTATTGGGGAGGTCCCAGCTTTCAAAGTATTGATAATACCCCTAGCTGTCTGAGTATCAACTGTGGTCATGTAATTACCTCGTTGAATGCTAGGCGACCCGCATATCGCGTGCCTTCACCTATTCGGATAAGGAGACCGTCTTCATGCGGAAAGGCTGTAGGCATTAGTTCCAAACGCTTGCCGCTGGTAGTTGTAATCATCCCAGAGACTCTTGCTAAATCGCGAGCAAAAAATTCCCTCGTATAATCTTTAAAATTAGATTTAACAGGGTTCTTTCCAAAGGTGGGGGATTGTTTGACGAAAACCAACTCCCGAAACACATCCAATATTTGTGCTGGTTGACCGGTACTCAGTTCTTTAATCCTTGTGACCCTCTCATACGCCTCGTACAATTCCTTCAAGAATAAGGCTGTATCAAACGGTCTCTCAGCTTCATTCTTCAGTGTTTCTAGGATCGTGGGAGCAATCGATTCCAGCATTAAGCTCTTGGTGGTCTTCCCTCCAATTCTACAAATCTCCTTGGCGTGCTCGACCGACACTTCTAGAAAACCTGCCAAGAAATATGTTGGAAACCGCCCTTCTAAGGAAATGCTATTCTTCTCACAAAACGGACGGAGCCTCGCCTCAAAGGAATTTGCTACTGTCTTGCATTCAGAAGCAACATACGCCTTTAACCGTGAAAGTGTTTCGGCATCCAAGTATTGAAGAGTGAGAGGGTCCGACTCAAGATTAGAAAGTAAGGCTCTGGCTATAAAGGGATCGACTATGGGCTCAGAAGTTTCGAGACTACTCACAAAACAGCCTTCCAATTTCTTGCTTAAGGAAGTCAGGCGTTTCGTTAGATTCTGTATCTGTAGGATTGCTTCACCGAGAGGGTTGCCTTCGAGTGTTTTGTCAGTTAATTTCACTTTAGCCATGGGTTTTTTCCTCGATTGGGGGGTATTAAACGCTGGAGGCTAGTTTACTAAGTGCCTCCTCACTCTTGCAATATCACTTCGTTATTCCTTCTGGAAACGAATATGCTACCCTACATTCTCCCAAATACTATGATCATCCAGCATTTGAGTAGTAATGGTTCCTTTAGAGGGGTCAATGTCAGCTAGACGAGCCTCTTCAAGTAATTGCTGCATCCTATCCATTATTTTCCTTGGAGTGATTGATACAAGGCCCGATACCGCCGCATCGATTACATCCTCAGCAAATGGGAAAAAATCGGTGTTCTTAGTATTGTCGATACGCGCCGTATTCAGAATATCTTTCGCAAAACTCTTAGCGTCCCCTGGCTGCATAAATGGAAGTTCTATTTTCTTATTGCCTAAGCGCTCAAGTACCATTGGGTCGAAGATTACACTCAATTCCGCATCGGAAGCTGTTGCTGCTAGTATTAGCCCGAAGCATTCTGAGCAAGAATCATATAGGTGCGTTATCCAGTCATTTACCTCCCTAGCTTCTTTTAATGAAGAAAATGCTAGCCGGTCCATTTCATCAATGAATAAATAAACCCCCTTCTTGAAGCGTGACCTACCTGACGGCAGTTCAAACTCATATACGAAGAGATTCGTCAATCGCGTGAAAAGAACTTGGGCCTCAAAATCGTTTTTCGGGTTTAGTAGGTCTCTGACATCTTCCTCAGAATCACATTCCAGTATCTGTCTTGCGACATTGATTAAGTCGGTTGACTTCAGAAGTTTTGGCAGTATTGAATCAAAAGTCGCTTCCGGCCCCATACCTTTGGCTTCCTTGTATTTTATGATACGTTCCTCCAGGAATTGCTTAAATGCTAGAACGTCTTTTACAATACTAGACCTAGAGACGATGTCCTCTTGAAATGCTCCTAATAAAGTCATCACCCCTTTACTCTTTTTCAGCGTGTTTATGTAGAAAGCCATGCTTTGAAAAGTCGATTTCATTTTCTCGCACACAAAGTAATGTGACCAAAGCAACGCATGAGACTTGCCAGTGCCCCATTGACCGTAGATTAGCACCAAGTTTTGGTTTCCTATCTCGTCGGCTAAAGAACGATGTAGGTACTTGATTAGTCTCTCCTGTTCATCTTTGTAACCTACCCAAATGTCCATGCGTGGATCCTTCTCTAAAGACGGATTTGACCTAAAAGGGTTTTCGGTAAGGTTAGCTGCTTTGTAGAAAACATCATGGGGTATTGCCATATTTACCTCCTTAGCTTTAGCTCAAAAGACCTGAAATCCATAGCTTTATTTATCACCTTTTTTGCGTATTGATATGCCTCGGAATATTTTTGAACCGGAAGGCAGTAACAAACCTCGTAATTGGTGAGGTCATCATCGAGACCGAAACCCGGCCTTGTCAAATTGGACGAACCTACTATCACCTTGCTTTGAATTGTTTTAGTGTATTCTGACCGTTTCGCCGAGTCCACGTTGAATATATAGAGTTTTGAATGCAGTCCAGGGAGAAAGTAAACGAAGATGGCCCTTTCCTCAAGGTCCCTGTAAATCCCGAGTTCTTTTGTTTTCGGTGGCTTGGTGACCAAAGTCACCTCTGTGTTATCTTCCACTGCTCTGTCGAGAAAGCTGCCAAAATGGTGATGTCTGTGAAGAAGTTCCGCTTCAAGAAACGGACTAATGAGAATGATTTCGTGATGTCCGACATGATACAAAGAAATAATCTCCTTATTAAGGAAAGTTGCTTCAGTCGTCTTTAGTAGGCAACCTAAGTCAATGGGTTCAGCCGTCTCGTGAGCTGAGGGCAAGAAGATTGGGGCCGCAACACCTAAGGGAGTTCCGTCTAAATCGGAAGGCGGCGCCAATCTATCTTCAACAGAGTGTTGCCCAGCTCTGTAGAGGTACACCGAATCTCCCTCTATCAAATAGATGACTCGGAAGCCCTTACTGATTACTCGTATCCAAGCTTTTTTAATCCCGTGATATCGGTGGTCATCTGCGTCAGCTATAAAGGTACCATCATTATCCAACGTATGTCTTAAGGCTTGTCTGATTAGCTTGCTATCGGCAGAGCTCTTTAAATCGTTAATGAATTCGGGCATTAAATATACTTTCATGTCAGCTTTGGGAAGGTGATACCACCCTCAGTTTCCCTAATTGCAACCCTCTCGACTCTGCGAACCTCTTTCTTGACCTCAATATCAATTATCTCCGGTAACGGTGGAATATCTTCACATTTAGCACTAAAAAGTCCAACTAGACATGGCTGAGCGATGTATAACGGTAGCTGAAGACGAATACTCCCTCTTTCAACGTTTGCTTCTTGGTACAGTCTATAAAAATCCTTCAATAAGGCTATTATTTCACTGTAATCACCTTTATCTTCAAGCGTCTTGACTTTCACGTTTTCCATGCCTTTAGCTGTAGCAACTAGTAAGTCCCACGGCGCGTAGCGAGTTGCTCCTATCTTTTCAGGTTCAATCCTAATCTTTGCTAAATCACTTGAGTACGGCCAACAGATGTAACAACCAGAGTCTTGTTTCAGACTGAGTTCATTATCCAAAACACTTAATAAATTCTTTCCCTTTTCAGTAATGCTCGACTCGCCAAACAGTCCAAAATCCTTAGCCCATGCCTTCCTCGTCCTGGGGACTTTCTTCAATATATCGTCTGAGATTACTGGTGAGCTATCTAGTTCATCGGCCAGAGGTCTTGTTCTCTTCTGAGATTCAAGTGGCTCTGTTCTTCCTCTAAACTGCGACTCGCCTTCCGCAGATTCCTTACGTCGGTTGCCCCGGTTGGTTGGTTGACTCTCAATGTTAATGATCTCGTACATTCTGCTTAGAAAAGCCCGGGATTGGCCTACTTCTTTCATTGCTTTTCGCTTCCTGATGATCATATCCTCTGCCAGAGCCTTGAATTTCATCGGATCGAATTCAGCCGCTAGAGCGTTCAAGAAAATATCGCCATCTGCTTCAAGTACGGCGTGAAGAAGTACGACTTTGGATGCGGAACCAAACTGCGATTCATCGTTAATGAGAAATCGCCTAAGAATGGAAAGCGTGTCTAGCGTGTAAAGCGGATACGCTGTCTTCCACGCGACTTGAAGTAAATGAAGCTCCTTATAAAAGTCGGCGAAGTCTTGCGTTGCTCCCGGCCTCCCGTAGCTGGTTTCAACTAGTTGTTGGAAAGCAGCATAAGACAATCTACGTTGCGCAACGTAGAGGGCGGTCAGGGCTCGAACCCGTTCAAACAGGTTCTCGAGCCCCACCGAGTAGCCAATTTTCCTCATCAGGCACTGATATGGATTATCTGGGACTATAGCCGCCATGAGACGTAACCCTCGGTCTAACGTGAATTAATATTGTTCTGCCAGTGTTATTATCACCTAGAAAGCACTCTCCAGCCTCGAGGCTCCTTAGCATGTCACCGAAATCTGTCATATCTGTTCCACGATACTTGAGTTGTCTAAGCAGCTTAGTAGGAATCCGATTAATCGCTGCATTAATGTCAGACTGAAAGGACAACCTATGAGAAAAAGAAATGTTCACTTGGCTAAGAATTCTATCGTCAACGGCGGAAGGTTGTTGTGTAGCCATTACAAGGGATAGACCTGCATCACGCCCGCGCTTGACGTAATCAATCAACGCGCCTTTTGCTGCAGACATAGAATCACTTGGAGCAATTATGTGCGCTTCATCTATGAACGTCCAGACTCTGTTTGGTAAGTCCTCAATTGGATCTTTCTTGTCAAAAAATGCACGAGCCTTTAACTTCTTATGGTGTTCACCCATAATTGCGGAGACTTGGCGAGCAATAATTCCAGTCACAAGAGCCATATCTTCGCTTCGAAGGTCTCTTAACATGAAGACACTGCATTGCCCTGGTTTCAGCAGCTCCTTAATATCAAGACCTTGCGCACTGAAAAGGCCTGTTCTTTTGTAGCCCTCAAGTTTGTATACTACGGCGTTCCTAGAAACATCCGGGACATTGGTCCAGGCAATACCCTTCTGTATGAAATTGATCATGTCCTCGATGGAGTAGTTCTGCTTTGACGAGTTGTTCAGATTCTCTATGGTTTGGCCTAATACATGTCCCTGAGGACTATAAACCTGTTCTCCAATGAAAGCGCACCATTCTTCGTGTCGCACTTGGCTTGGTTTAATGTGAAACACCTCTTCCGTACCAGTCAGCTTCTTCGAAGCTGGAGGAATGAACAATCGACAATTGGACAGTCGATTCTGTCCAATGTTCCACTGGCCTAACTGTTCCAATTGAACTTTGTTCTCAGGGACTGCAGGGTTGGGTTGGTAAGCTAGTGTCCAGAATTGACTCTGAGTGTCAATCACGATGGAACACATTGGCTCGACTTCATTCTGAATAGGCGATGACTCACTTAATTGGGAAATTCCTTCGACTAAGACTCCAAGGTCGAAGCTTTTACCGCTTCCACGTGTCCCGGTTATATATATGACGTGAGGGAAGGTAGCATCTAGCCACGCGTCAGCGCTCAGATAGTTTGCCCCTACAGTATTCTCCAAGACTTTCCCGATATATATTAATTTCGCATGGTCATTGTCTTTGACTGTCCTGCCAAATACAACGTTGTTTCCCTTTTGTAAGTATTGGATTTTGGTAATCGGATCAGAAGACTGATACGGTGACCTGTCAAATACCTGTGCAAACTTCTCACTCTGCTTCACTGCAAAGCTCATTGCACTGCTCCTGGTAACTCAAACATTTGGTGCGCACGTCTCACGTCTTCAGAATCATGTGCGGTATTTTGTCCCTGACATGAAATACCTTCACAATCAGGATCCATCAAGTTATCAACGCCCAATAACGACGACGCACAGCTGGAAATGCCATCACCGCTTACTTGTTCAAATTCTATCTGTGTCAAAAAGCTATTATTACCCAAGGCGGGATAAATCGAGTGTAGTTCCTTTTCTAGCAGGTCCACACCACTATAACCGTCTTTTCTTGCGTCTTCATCGGTTAGACTCTTGAACCGCTTATACGTAACTCTCGTGATACGCACTAAGAGCGTGCTTTGTGCCGATTCTAATACTAGCGGGCCTTGCTCGACATTTTTTCGGCCTGCCCTAATAGTACTGGTTTTCCTTCCGCACCTTACTGCCTCAAGGAGTTCCGGTTTTAGTCGGAGGCTGAGAATACGACTTCGTCGTAAATGATCAGGGCTGATGGATTGAATGAAATCAGCGCCACGAAGTACTTGGTGTTCCCAAGCGGTGGTTAGCCTGATGACCTTGTCGGGCTTAAACGTTGAAACAAAGGCATCACAATGTGGCGCCGCTGCAATTACAGTAGCCCCCAGTGAACGTGCCAGACTCTGTAATTTATCAGCGACGACGTTGGCTGTAACTCTATCCAGGTTTGCACAGAATTCATCTATAAGCCAGACGTTATAACCGTTAGCTATCATTCTTGCTAGCATAGCCCTATACTGTTGTCCCTTACTCAATTCTTCGAATCTCTTGAGGTAAACGAAGGCATCCGAAAGCCCAACTAAACCCATCAAATACAAAGCTGAAGATACATCCCGCTTGGGCATAAGTTCAATTAATGCCTTATGAGATTTGGGCGTCTTGAATACTCCAGGCTTATAGTTAGCAGGCCAAGATACACTGCCGACTACCTGACCTTTCTTCCAGCCTTCTTTTCCTCCAAACAAGAAATCAATCAGCGTAGTCTTACCCGAACCGGATGGACCGACGGCGAGAACGATTTCTCCCGGTTGGATATCTACTGACATATGATGCAACACAATCGACTCGATAGAATCTGGGGATATTCCGAATGCCTGTTGAATGCTATGTGTGGACCTAGTCCTTCTGACTTTTGAAGTGAAAGACAGTGTCACATCACACAGTTGGATGGGCTCCTGCAAAGGCTCTAATTCAATAGGACTAATCTCTTTACCGTTTCTGGGTTTGATTATCTTGACTCTATCCAGAATGAATTGTTCGGCCTCAGGATTCAGACCCTTAATGTATGTAGGTTTGGGCAGGCTAACTATATTATGAAAAAGCGCAAAGTCTCGAAGGACTTCGCTACGAGATAGGTTCTTGAGATGCTCAAGGACGTCATCGCGGTTTAGTCCCTCCTTCTCCATAAGTGCAAGGGTCCGGTTCATCCGCGCAACTTGCTGGTCCACAATACCGCAAGACTTCTGTAGAACAATTTCTCTGCGTTTCACGCGGTCAGCATTTCGAGTAAGATACTCCATATCTTTGTAGACTCTGTGTAGATTACCCTCCGTTTCACCTATGAATATCATCCCTGCCTTTTTGGCAAACGGCACGAACTTTAACATGTCGGCTGAGATCTCGATGAAGAGCGGGAGGTAATTAGAGGTTTTCCAACGAGTCTTTGCAAACTCTATAGCATGTCTTAAGAGTATTTGGCCCAAACCTAAACCTCGGAATTCTGGATAAACGACACTGCGTGCGACTCGCACCATTAGATTGATGTATTTACGCGTGGTGTCCTTATCCCAGCGTTCCCAGCCGATGCCATCAATACTGAATGGCGCATCAAGGATTCTCGACCTAGCCTTGTTCATGTAAAAGGGCGTGGCCAATTCGATGTAGCCTAGTACCTGAGGATAGCGAGGATCGGAGTTTCGTGCTACCAACACAGCTGTTCGCCCGTGAAGTTTCGAACCTCGATAATGATATTCAGCCAAAGACTGAACGGCTTCATATTCTTCGCGTTCAGTAATCTCTTTAATCAGCAAGTCAATTTTCAGGTTGCCTAGGGTCAACTTCTCCTTGGCAACAAATACGGGCATAAACTGGGAAAGCCCGTTCGCACACGTGACTAAGGCTTCCCCATTGCTTAGGTTCACCGTGTCGCCTTCTCCGGCACATGCCGAAAGCGGAACAGACAACGAGAGCCCGCCAGGCTCTAATCGTATTCTCTTCAGGTGCCCCTCATGTTTCACGGACACTACTTTAAGATTCATTTCCACGCGATTGTATCCTCACCCAAACAAAAAGGATCATTTTATGGAGCCTCCCTCTTGTTTACCATCAGCTTTGTCCGGCCTTTGCCGTTTATCTCACTAACATTGTTGTTTTTGTTTTTTAACCGCAGTTTAATCTCTTTTAATGTGATATCGAGACTTTGTTTTACTTCCCTAATGTCAGCACTTGGGTGTACTATGGTGAATGTAATTGAGTTACTATAAATATCCACATCACCACCAAACCCATCCCTAAGGAGTTGTCTCGGTATATATAAGACGCCAGTTTTTGGATTTATCCTTACTCTGCTCTTCGTACCACACCTCCTTACCGCCTAGTATAATTGTTTTACAACGGTTTGTCAATGGTCATTTGAAAGATTGCTCATGCTAGTGTCGTTCAGGTTGAGCTTTCAGACACTCTAATCTTATTCTTGGTTGGTGAAGACGAATGTGACCGAGAAATTATCCCCGGTCAACTGAAGTCTCGCCCAAGCCGGGAAGTTTTATGTATCGTCCCCTTAAGTGGCCTGGAGGTGACTCGAACTATATGTCAGGTGACATCGCGGCAAAAAATTTAGGCAGGCGCGATGTCCTCGGGCTTCAAGCAGACCCGCCTGCCAGAGAACTCGAGAAATTTTTTGCCCTGGGCACGGAGATCCCCGCTTGCGCAGGGATGACAAGTTTGAGAGCAGGTGTTCGGCGGGCAGGTGCTCCTTGTTAAAAATACCGACAAAACAAGGTATAATAGCTGAAGCTAAAAAGTAGAAACCAGACCTCCGGAGAACGTGATATGAGCCCAATATACAACGTGTACTGTGATGAAAGCTGTCACCTGGAAAGGGACCGCCAGCCAGTAATGGTGCTGGGCGCTGTCTGGTGTCCACTGGAAAAGAGCCGCGAGATATCAGTGTGCATTCGTGAGATTAAGACAAGTCATGGGCTCTCCCCAAAATTCGAAAGCAAATGGACCAAAGTATCACCTGCCAAACAAGTATTTTATCTGGATTTGCTTGATTACTTCTTTGATGACGACGACCTTCATTTCCGTGCGCTTGTTGTGCAAGACAAATCAAGGTTGCAACATGAGCTTTACGGGCAGACCCATGATACCTGGTACTACAAGATGTACTTTGACATGCTGAAAGCAATTCTTGACCCTGAAGCTTGCTATCGCATCTATCTGGACATTAAGGATACACGGAGTGCTGCAAAGATTGCTAAGCTGCATG
>Ga0315533_1002164_pt1 | contig 14003 bp, 15 predicted proteins | sample SalMarSW160130MG_FD_203081 | JGI IMG/M metagenome (GOLD analysis project Ga0315533, IMG submission 203081) | Salt marsh sediment microbial communities from the Plum Island Ecosystem LTER, Massachusetts, United States - Salt Marsh Sediment SW1601-30 ...
GGGAGACAGCTCGTTACCAAATTCAGATTAAACCTCCTTCCAAAGGTTCTTTCATCTCAATTACAGCTTTGTCCATCTTTCAAAGAACTTTTGTATCTTGTACCCTTGATGGACTTTCAGGGCACACCGCCCAGTTGCCAACACACGCGGTATAGCCAATAAGGGTTTCAGTGGTTTACGAAGCTCCGTAGTCCGCTTCAAATTTTGTAACAGTGGATATGAACGTAGCCCGCAATCCCTTACTAGCCATACCGCGGGAACGTTAGTGCCAATTGCGTATGAAATCTGGGATTTTGATAAATTTCGTATCTTTGATTTAAAATTGAGAGATATGTCAACAAAAGAGCTAAAAGAGGAGATTAACAAGGTACTTAATGAAGCACCTGATGAGATTCTTGAGAGTGTTCTTGATTATCTTAAAGGACTTTTATCTAAGTCTAAATCTGATGCGATTCTCTCAAACCATCTCAATAGGATTCTTCATGAAGATAAAGAACTCTTGGAAAAACTTGCTAAATGATTTCTGTTTCTGAAGCAATCCTAATACAAGATATCCTGATTGAAAAATTTGGAGGTACACGAGGTATAAGAGATAGAGGACTGCTTGAATCAGCCTTAGCCAGACCATTTCAAACTTTTAACAATAAAGATTTATATCCAACAATTTTCAAAAAGGCTGCAGCGCTGATTGAAAGCATTTTAAAAAATCATCCATTTATAGACGGTAATAAACGGATAGGTTATGTTTTAATGAGAGTGTTTTTACTCGATAATGGTTTTGACTTGATTTCAAGCCAAGATGATAAGTATGATTTTGTAATAAAAATAGCATCTGGTTCTTATGACTTTGATGCAATATGCAACTGGATTAGTGATCATATTAAAGATCGCAACAGGCACTAACAAGGTGTAGAACGCAATGCCGCTTTTGCAATGTTCCCAACTTAAACGGAATATTTTCAGTATATGTAAAATATACCATTAACCGTTTGGCCACCCCCCAGGGTTGTTATGTAGGCAGAAATTCTTAACTTGTCACAAAATGATAACGTATCGGGCATGCGGCACTTCGTCTACACCCGACCGTTGGCGTTCATGGGGTACGATAAAGGGACAAGCTTTACATAGTTAAAGGGACATAGTTTACACTTTCAAAGTCGTAATTTGTTGTTAAAAACAAATTAATATGCCTTGGAAAGAAACAACAACTATGGAACAAAAAGTAGAATTTATTTGTGAATGGAACTCGGGGAAGTATACCATCACAGAATTATGTAAAGGATTTGGGATATCCCGTCCCACGGCTTACAAGTTGATACAGCGCTATGAGAAATATGGAATAGAAGGACTCTTAGAACATTCAAAAGCGCCAATAAATCACCCCAATCGGACTAAGAAAGAAGTAGAAAATAAGATTCTATGTTTAAAGGAAAAGTACTCGAAATGGGGAGCAAAGAAATTAAGAATATTGTTGTTTAATGATTTTACAGAAGATGAAATTCCATCGGTTGTTACGGTACACAACATCTTATCAAAACATGGTTTAGTATGTCCACAAAGACGATTAAGAAGGGTAAAACCACTGTACCCTATATTCGATCCCCAAGACTGTAATGAAGTATGGAGTGCCGATTATAAAGGCAAATTTAAAATGGGTAATAAAATATATTGTCATCCCTTAACCATAGCAGACTCAAGAAGCCGGTATTTGTTTACTGCCAAGGCCCATTACAGTGAGAATCTTAAATCAGTAAAAACAGAGTTTATTAAGGTATTTCGAAAGAATGGGTTACCAAAGCAAATACATACCGATAATGGTTCTCCTTTTGGTTCAGTTTCATCCATACAAAGGTTTACAAGATTATCTTATTGGTTTATAGATTTAGGCATACTACCTGTATTTTCAGATCCTGCTCATCCCGAACAGAATGGCAGGCATGAACGCATGCACCGTGACCTAAAAGCCGCCTGTGCAAAACCATCATCCTACGATATAAAATCACAACAAAGAAAACTAAATTCTTTTGTAAAAGAGTATAATAACATACGCCCACATGAAGCCCTGGATATGAAAACACCGGAGAGCTTTCATAAACGATCAACACGAATATATCCAGAGAGAATAAAGAAGTATGATTATCCAATACATATGAAAGTAATCAACGTAACACAGAATGGATCTATGAGATGGAAGTCATACTATTGGGTTTATTTAACAAGAGGATTAATTGGAAAACCAGTAGCAGCAGAAGAAATGGGTAATGGTGTTTGGAAAGTATTTTATAGAGATGTATTTTTAGGATACTTTAATGAAAAAGATATAAGAGAGAAACAACAATTAACAAGGTTAAGTACTAATTTAGTGTAAAGCATGTGACTTTAACTTTGTAAACTATCTCCCTTAACGAACAGCGGATGTGAGAGCACAGAACCAACATAAAGTTGATTTTAAATAACCTTCTTATAAAATTATGCAACCATATTACTACATTGAAGAAAAGGAGCAAATTGAAGATATGAAACCATTGTTTTCAATTTGGATTAAACCAAAAAAGACTTTCGAGTATCTTATTAATCTTGATTATGTTAAGCTTTGTAACAAGCTAGATATCACTTTAGCTTTTATAGCACTAAGTCTAATTATACAGAGCATGTCGCGAGATATACATAAAACTCTCGATTTAGGTTTTGGATACTTGATAATAATGGGAATAATAAGTTTGATTTTTGGTTTCCTATTTCTTAAATACGTTTATGCGTATATTTTATTACTTTTCAGTAAACTATTCCAGGGCAAAGCAGATATAACCAAGATAAGAATTGCATTGACGTATGCATTGGTTCCTTTGTTGATTAATTTAATCATTTCACTTGGATTGATAATTTCTTCAATAGTCACTAAGAATGTTGAATTATTAAGCTATCAAATTCCGATAACATATTTCGTTCTTGGGATAATCTCATTGAGAATTTTAGTAATAGGATTAGCATATTTTAATAAGTACTCTTATGGATATAGTTTAATGACAGTATTGATTCCCGTAGGGTTTATTCAACTTGTAATGTATTATTTAATAAGATAATTTAGGTAGTACCGCCAGTGCATAACAGCCAATATAAATAAGCCGGGGATTGGTTGTATTCGAAAATTATTACATTTACTCAAGTAACTAACGGTAGATAAGAACGTGGCCCGGAAACCCGGCCTCTTCATATTGGCAAAACGTTGTGCACAAGCGGAGATAGACAAAGTAAAATTTGTTACATAAAGACAAAGACAAGATATGAAATCCCACCCACATTCAGGCACATTTGGCTGCCCCAACCCACGGGCGAACACTTCGCAACCAAAAGAGCCTTCATTTTGTCGACACACACTAACGCTTAGATAGAAAATAGTAAATTGCAATTTTAATTTTTACCGGTTGAATAAAAAATGCAAATACCTTTAAATCAATTTGAACAATATATTGACGAGACTATTCTAAAACGAGGTTTATCGTACTTTAAAAACGGGCATGTACATGAACCTGAAGAAATCAGTCCCGGAGAATATGAGGCCATTATAGAAGGCACAGAAGATTATACTGTCAAACTAACACTAAAAAATGACACAATAACCGAGTATCTTTGCAACTGCCCATATGATATGGGTCCAGTTTGTAAGCACGTAGTGGCCTTAATTCTTTATTTACAGCAGCATGAACTGAAACTAAACAATGAAACAAAAACTTTTAAAGCAAGTAGAACTCCAAAAGCCACAAAACGTAAAACAGTGGTGGAGCAGGTAAATGAATTGCTGGAAAAGGCGACTCATGATGAACTTAAACAGTTTATTCGTGAAAAAGCAACCCAAAACACAAATTTCAGGAACTTGTTCTTTTCATCGTTTGCACAATATAATTCCAATGAATCTAAAGAACTTTACGCAAATCATGTAAAATCAATTCTTCGTTTAGCTTCTGACAGGCATGGGTTTATTGATTGGTCGGCTTCAAGGCAAGTAGGTAATGCAGTTTATAATTTATTGGAATCCGCACAAAAACAAATTGACAAAAATAATTACAAAACCAGCTTTTTTATATGTACTGCCGTGATGGAAGAAATGACCGAAGCCCTTCAATATGCGGATGATAGTAATGGAGATATTGGTGGATGTGTGGATACTTCATATGATATGCTTTATCAAATTGCTTCAGAACAAGCTAATGAACAAATTAGAAAAATGATTATTGACTATTGTTTTGAAGCGTTTGAAAAAGAGATTTTTGAAGGATGGGATTGGCATATTGGCGTACTGCGAATATCAGCAATGTTACTAAAGACCAATGAAGAAATAGAATACATTTTTAAACAAATTGAAAAAGCACAAGGATCAGAATATGAGCGAGAAGCTGCACAAAGCATTAAGTATGACATACTTTTGAAAATCCGGGGAGAGAAAGAAGCGGAGACGTATTTAAAACAAAACATTACAAATCCGAATTTGCGTCGTGAAGCCATTCAAAAAGCATTAAGAAAGAAGGATTATGACAGAGCAGTTTCCCTTGCACAAGATGGCATAAACTACGACATGAAAGACAAACCTGGTTTGGCAAAAGAATGGTATGATTGGTTATTGAAAATTGCACAAGCGCAAAATAATGAAGAAAAAATAATTGAATACGCACGTTACTTATTAATTGATAATTTCAGAAATGAACAGGATTATTATCAAATATTAAAGGAACATGTAAAAACTGAAAATTGGATTTCATTTTTAGAGAGCGTAATACAAGACATTTCTACTAAAAAGAGATGGCTTGATTCCGGATTGATTGCAAGTTTATACATAAAAGAAGAATGGTGGAACCGACTTTTAGAATTAGTAAAGAAATCACCTGATTTGAATACAATCGAACATTATGAAAAATTCTTAATAAAAGAATACTCTAGTGAATTAGTAGATTTATATTCCAATGGTGTACTTAAATACATGAGAAACAATGTTGGCAGAAATCATTATCAAAATGTGTGCAGATATCTTAGAAAAATCATAAAACTTGGTGCAAGAGAGAAAGCGAATGAAATATCGGCATTTTTAAAAAAAGAATACTCAAATAGAAGAGCATTATTAGAAGAATTGAATAAAGTATAAAATAGTCGCCAACGCTTCATAGTCAAGCACATTGGCTGGTCGCTCAAAAAAGTCATCACACCAACAAAACCAGCCAAAGAGCTTGACTACCCGAGCTCACAAATTGAAAAAAATTGCAACATATATGTCAAAAAAAACAAAATATAAACCGCCAGTGCACAACACCGCATATAGCCAATAGCGCGGATTGCAGGAATGCAAATACTTGTATTCCAAAATAAGGTTGGATTATAAGTGTTCGCTATGAACTGCGCTACTGGCCATATGCGTAAACGTTGGTGGCAACCTTACCAGAGATGAAACATTTAGTATACATATTAGCAATTAGTCTTCTCTTTTTTTCTTGTGCGGAGAAATTTGAGGATAAAGGGTGGGCAGCCCTGTCAAATAATGATTATGAAAAATCCATAAAATATTATAAGAGAGCACTGATATTTGACAAGCATAATCCAAAAACATATCATGATATTGGATATGCATATGAGGAGCTTGATGACGATAGTTTAGCAATACATTATTACTCAAAGGCTATCGAGATAGATACTAATTATGCTCACGCCTATCGTTCAAGAGGATTTTTACTCTATACCTTAAAACAATTAGATAAATCAGAGAGAGATTATATTAAATCTCTTGAATTGGAACCTGATAACTATACAGCCAATAGAAATCTTGGATATATCTACAAAGATTTATGTCTCTATGATAAGGCAAGGATTTTCTTTGAGAAATCTATAGAGTTAAATCCAAATCAACCGAGAGTTATCGAAGGACTAGCAAGTATAGAATTTGATTTAGGTTACTATTATAAGTGCATTGAATTATGTCATATTGCGATAGAAAACAATGATAAAGGCATAAGTTCTCCATATGGAACTCTTGGATTAGCTTATAGTGCCTTGAATATATGGGATAGTTCTGTATATTATCTGAATCATGCAATCCAAATTGAACCTGATTTTGCTACCTATTATGATAATAGAGGCTATGCATTAGTTCCTCTAGGTCGTTTCGATGAGGCCCTTACTGACTATAATAATGCTATAAAACTGGACTCATTAAATCCTAATTTTTTCTTAAATAAGGCAGATCTATTTTATAATACTGGAGACTACAAACAAGCTATTAAGAATTATGATAAAGCAATATCATTATCTAAATTATATAGTGGATATAATTGCGGAATCTGCTTTAATAATAGAGCATGGGCAAAACGAAAATCAGGGGATATGAAAGGCTACGAATTAGACAAAGAAAAAGCTAAGGAATTAGGATATCCTGAGAATTATAAAAGGTATTCGAATTTAGAATCATGTTTTTATAATGAAAAATAAAGGCAGCCACCAACAAACAATATAAAACAGTTGGGGTTCAGTGGTTTGCGAGCGTTTAGTTCTCGCGCCAGCGTTTTCCTCGGTGGATACGAACGCAGCCCGAAAACCCAACCGTTTCATATTGTAAAACGTTAGCCTTAATTTGTAAAACTAAAATAAATGTACTAACTTTGTAATTACATTTAAAATATTTACAACATGGAAGTATCAATAATAAAAATAGGAAATTCAAAGGGTATAAGAATAAGTAAGACTATTCTTGAGAGATATAATATCAGAGATACAGTTGATTTGATATTAGAAAAGGGACAAATAATTTTAAGGCCACTTTCGAGGCCCAGGAAAGGATGGGATAAAGCATTTAAGCAAATGAATGAGAATGGTGATGATAAATTGCTTTTTGATGATGTCTTTGAGAATGAAAACTTAGAGGAATGGAAATAAAGCAATATCAAATAATGTTGGTTAATCTTGATCCTACAATTGGCAGTGAGATTAAAAAAACAAGACCTTGTGTAATTATTTCACCAGATGAAATGAATAAATACTTAAGAACAGTAGTTATTGCACCAATGACAACTAGTTCAAAAAACTTTCCAACCCGAGTTGAAATTAAGCATGATAATAAGATTGGATGGATTGTGCTTGATCAAATAAGGACAATCGATAAACAGAGAATTGTAAAAGAACTTGGTAAATTATCAAAGTCTGAGATAAAAGAGGTAAAGGCGATTATAAGGGAAACTTATGTTGATTAAATTAATAATACAAACTAAGGCTAACAGCAAATATAGCTAAGCTGGGCAAAGTGCTAATTTTAAAGTGAATACACAAGAAAAACATATCAACGTTCTGATAAGTGGATGGCTCAGGAATCCCAGCCTATCCATATTTGCAAAACGTTAGCGGTCAGGCTGATTAACAGCTTACAACATTGATACATTTAAACGAAACTGTAAGACAAAATAATGAAATCATAAAATAAATAAATATTATGAAAACCTATAGATTAATGACATTATTGACTGTTGTGTTTTTCACTATTTCTGCAAATGCACAGACTGTTCGTGAATCACTTTATCATCCTACACTTCAAACCTATAATAATGACATGGGAATAGTAAAAAGGGATATTGCACTACAATTAACACATGAGAAGCACAATCTAAAAGATATTCTGGTTCTGGATGATAGAATTGAATTTAAGATTAAAGATCAAAAAACGATCATTTATTTTTCTAACATACTCGATTCTACTATTGTAGTCAAATATCGTACAATGTGGAATACTAATAATTTTTGGACAGGAGAGCCAATTCCTAATACGCCTGCGCGTCATTTGGATTCTGAAGTTAATTTCGGAAATTTTGTCTTTATTTTTAAATACTCTTTTGATTGCCAAGCATTGGCAGATAATTTATTTTTCATTCAATATAAACTTAAAGAGAAACGATATAGCTCGCAGCTCACTCTTTTTGAACCAATAGCAGCTCAGTACCGTGTTTTGAGCGTAAAACCGCCTATTACAGAAGAGCAACGAAAATATATAGTACAAGCCAATTCATTCAATGAGCAGAAGATGTACAATAAAGCCATTGATTTGTATCTAAAAGCAATTGAAGTTGACCAAACTGCTTATCCGGCAGCTTACTCTAATCTAGCATTGCTATCAGCTCAAATTGATAATTACGAGGCGGCCATTTATTATATGAAAAAATATCTGATGTTTGAGCCTGAAGATGCCCGTGCCGCACAGGATAAAATTTATGAATGGGAAGCTCAATTAAAATAGAGAATCATTTTAAATAAACTATTATGAAAAAGAGAATTTATTTAATTTTTGTAAGTTTTTTATTAGTTGTTATCGCAACGGCACAAACTACAAGCTTTAATTATAAAGCAAAACTTCCTGAAGGAAACCTCACAATTAATGATGTTCAAAATGATGTAGCAAAAATACTGAGCAAAAATCAAACTGTACATGCTTATGTTATTGACAGCACTTTCAAAAAAATAAAAATGCTTAGCAAAAGAACTTATATAGACACTGCTTTTATTGTAGATGATGGGATAGTGTTTAAAACTAAACTAAACACCTTTAATTTAGAAATTGCTAAATCACTCTATGATATTTTCTGGGTTGATGAATCTGTTATTCAGAAAGAAAGTGGAAAATATGTCCATATATATATAACATACCCTATCTATTTCGATAGGGAAGTTAATGTTAAATTTTACAGTTTAAATAAAGAACTAATGTGTCGTTTAGTTGATGATTTTCTCTTTATTAAAACTCATTTTATTAATGAATCCAATACGAAAGAATTAGCACGATTTACTTCAATTATTGCAAAGAATAAAAATATTATAACTACACCAGAGCTAATAGAAGAGCAACGAAAATATATTGTCCAGGCAAATTCTTTTGCCAAAGACAAGCTATATGCACAAGCAATAGAGGCATATAAAAAGGCAATAGCAATAGATCAGGTTGCTTATCCGGCAGCATACTATAATCTGGCTTTGCTTCTTGCAGAAAAAAAAGATTTTAAAGAGGCCATTAAAAACATGAAAAAATACCTGTTGCTTGTACCTGATGCGCCTGATGCCCGTGCCGCACAGGATAAAATTTATGAATGGGAACGTTAAAATCAACTTATTAATCAAAGAAATGTCATGAAAGTAATTACAGTTTTTTTAGCATTGTTTATCGTTGTAATTGGCATAGGAGTGACTTTTGCCCAGGATAATAATTGTACCTGTGCAATATGTGGTGTGCCCTGCAGTGCACCCGCATCGGCGCATACAAACCCCAACTGTCCTGTTTATCAAAACTATCATAGCGGACGCAGCGGTAATGCTTCCATTAATAAAACCAGTTTTGAACAGGAAATTATGCTGGATATTTTTTCTAAAGCTCTTAATAATTTATTAAGCGAGCCGCAACCAAGTGAGCAGGATAAGGAAAAAGCGAGGCAGGAAGAAGAACAAAGACAAAAAGCGTTGGCTGTTTTACTTGCCAAACAAAAACGGTACAACGACTCCATTGCCCAGGCAAACCACAACAGGATGATGAAGGATTATAAACAATTAGACGGAAGCGGAGACTTAAAGTTCAAAACACTGGATGATGACTCATGGAAACCCTCAGCTCATTTCAATTGTAAAATCACAGCATACAAGGGAAATGTAACTGTTTTAAAAACAAACGGGCAACGTATTGTCTTGTCAGCCGAACAATCAGTTGACCTGGCTCCCGGCGACTGGATTTCCACAGGTAAAGACAGCCGGTTAAAGTTGCATTATGCTTTTGAAAACGGAGGAGAGGATATGATTTTAGGGTCAAACTCTGTCCTCAACATTGTAACAAATGAATCCGGTACTCATGTGCCAAAATTACTGAAAGGTGATATGTATGTAGTAAGTAATAATGTTCAAGAAAAAATTGCCGATAAAGTTTTGGATACAAGGGATGAGTTGACAAATTATGTCGATCAATTGATGGCACCCATCAAAAGATTATCATCCAAAATGAATGTAAGAACTCCAAGTGCTGCAGTGGCTATACGCGGAACAGAGTTTACGATACAAGTAGATGAGTTTGATAATACAGAAGTGAATGTTAAAAACGGCATTGTAGATTTAACCGGCAATTTGATGAATGGAACTATCACATTGACCGCAGGAACTAAAGGCATTGTGAAAGCTACAGGAGAAATATTAGGCCCGTTGAAAATGGATGAAAAACAGTTTGATGACAGGGATAATAATTGGTAATGAACAATCTTTTGATGAAATAACTTTTCAAAAGTAATCTAAAATGTATATTGAGAAAATACGGGAATTAAGCCCGAACCGCTAACAATGTTCTAAGGGAAAACCAAATTTTCAACAAGAAAAATTAAGCTGCAAAAGCAGATAAATCGACATAAGGAGTTCCTCTTTTCACCACAGCAAATGCTCTAAAGACAAGTTTGTTTCTTATAATGTTTAAAGTACTCATTTTGTTTTTCCCTTCTTCACAGCGTCTTAGGTAATATTTTTTATATTCTCCTTTTAGCTGGATGGCAGACATTGAAGCCACATTGAGAAGAGACTTCATTTGTTTATTTGCGCAAGAATTTAATTTTGTTCTACCCTTCACAGAGGTTCCTGAAATATATGGAAAAGGAGCAATTCCCGCATAGCAAGCAAATTTCCTGGGGTCATTAAATTTTGTAAAGTTTTCAGTTAAGACGATTAAATAAATAGACAGCACTTTACCAATGCCTTTGATTGTTAATAATAGATTATAGTTTTTTTCAAGAGTTTGATGCTTGCCGAAGATTCCGATTATCTGGTCTTCCACTATTTTAATTTCCTTATTTAAGTGGTTTATCATTCTAATATGAGCATCTCTGATAGCATCATATTCTCCTTCTTTGTAACAATCCAGGAGGTCCTTTGAGCCATTTTTATAGGAGGTGCGATGTTTAATCAGTTTTTCTCGAAGTGTAAGCAAGGCCTTCAATTGGTCTGTTGTGGGAGAAGGTAAAATTGTTGGCGTAATTTCATCACGTTTCTCCCAGGTATACTTGGCTATTAAGCGCGCATCTTTTTTATCCGTTTTACCTCTAACTAAACCTAAGGAACGTTTAAGGTCTAATGGATTGATGATTTTGAATTTATAGCCAGTATCATATAAAAAAACACTTAATAGTTTACTATACCGACCAGTATCTTCAAAGCAAAAAAGGATATTCTGAATTTCTTCCCCAAGCTTATCCTTACAAGTTTGAAGCATGAAGACATATCCTTCCGGACTGTTGCTAGTCTTGAATGACAATTTGTGGTTAAAAAGGTGAAAGTCTAATGTTTTTTTTGATACATCGATACCTACAATTTCTATGGTTTTCATAATTTTATGAATTAAGTAAGTAATGAAGTTGCAAAAACTATCATCTTTAAAAGACCTTGTGTCTAAAGTTCTAAATGGTTCTAAGCAACTTAATTAAGGGAATGGGGACTAACATTGTTGATAGGCTAATGACCTAATGTATATAAAAGTGCACCCCATTCCTTTTTTATGAATTAACAAGTTAACAACAGTTAACAAGAAAAGAAAAAGTAGCAAAAAAAAGAAGATCAACTACTTACATTATTACTGAGAATGAATTGTTAATAAGGCAGTACTAATATAAAGATGTATAAAAATAATAGCCGGAATAGTAGTAAATTCAAGGGTTGTAGCCCGCTTCAACTTCTTTGTAACTTGACAGGAAAGAAGTTCGCAATCGGCTACTATTCTTATACTCAACGTTAGCAATCATATAAACCAACAATTATGAAGTTTGCCAGATTAATATTAATCATTTTTAATACATACCTGCTTTTAAGCTGTGAAAATGAAAAAAAACTAGATGAAGCAGTTAACATTCCTGATAAAAATTTTAAAGCATTGTTGTTAAGTAATTCAATGATAAATACCAATAAAGATGATGAAATACAGGTAAATGAAGCTATAAGTTTCACTGGAGATATTGTGGTTCCATCATCATTTATTTCTGATCTGACAGGGATTGAAAGTTTTATTAATATCACTTCCCTAAATTGTGGAGGAAATGATATCCATAAACTAGATTTAAGCAATAATAAATCTCTTAAGAAATTGTATTGTGGAGTGAATCCAATATCAAATTTAGATTTGAGTAATAATATTTCTTTAACAGCATTATATTGTTCATCTAATCAACTAACTAATCTTGACTTAAGTAATAATATATCTCTTGAAGAATTAGATTGTGAAAGTAATCAATTAAATAAACTGGATCTGAGTAACAATATGAATCTTAGATATCTCATCTGTTATAATAATATTCTTGAAAAATTAGATATTAGCTTTCTTTCTTATCTGGAGTATCTTGACTGTGGTAGGAATCAATTGAAAAGCATTGATGTATGTAATAATTCTTCTCTTAGAATTCTGAACTGTGGCCAAAACCAATTATCAGTTCTGGATATCAGAAATAATACTTTACTTTTCCAACTTCACTGTCATAATAATTTGTTAACAAACATTGATTTGAGTAATAATGTTAAATTATCAGAATTGATATGTTCAGAAAATAAATTAGAAAGTATCGACCTACAAAGTAATATTGACCTGACGACATTAATATGCATTGACAACAAATTAATCAACATAGACATAAGTAATAATAAATCACTTAAATCTCTTTACTGCAGTAACAATCAAATATTTAATATAGATATAAGCAGTAATATTGCTCTTGTAGAAATATTTTGTTCTAATAATCAGATAACAGAACTAGATGTCAGTAATATTCCCAATTTAGTGTATCTGATATGTAACCATAATAATTTGACCCATTTAAATTTAAAAAACGGCAATAATGAAAAATTAAAAATTTTAGAAGCATATTCTAATCCCAATTTATTTTGCATTGAGGTTGATAATGAGGATATATATTCTAATAATTGGATTCTAGATCCCCAGACTATACTTAGTACAGATTGTTAATATGATATTTTAATAAAATTTAAACTATATACGATTGCTAACACGCCATATAAAAAATTGGGGTGTAGGTGGGTTACAGAACCCCTACTCCGCTCCGCGTCCGTGTCCCGGGGACAAGAACGCAGGCCGCAAATCCCAACTTTTCATATGCCGGGAACGTTAGCTGGCATAAAAAACTTCGAGAAAATATGAGACAATTAAGTATTATAATTACACTTTTTCTTCAGCTTTCATTCTCATTCGGGCAAGCTGATATCGATACAGTTTACCTTGATTCAAAATGGAAAGAAACCTCGAAAGATAATTCTGTATATTTCAGAACTATTGTTAAAGATTCAACAGGATTATATGATTGTAAAGATTACTGGATTTCAGGAGAGCTTCAAATGGAAGGAAAATTCAGTGCATTATATCCTCAGACACGGCAAGGAGAATTTAAATGGTACCACAAAAATGGTCAGACTCGCCAAATAATAAACTATAAAGACAACAATAGTGTAGGTCTTATTCGAAAATATAATTCTCAAGGTGATTTAGAGTTGGAATACATTTATAAAATTGACAGCCTTGACAATAGCAAAAAATTTATGTCAAGGATAAATGATTTTCAATATTACGTATCAAATAATCTCAGATACCCTGAACTTTCCAGAAAAGCTTCCATTGAAGGTAAAGTAATGACTAAATTTTATATCAATAATGAGGGTAAGGTTGAAGGGCTTGAAATCACAGAATCAGTAAATTCACAACTTGACAATGAGGCAAAGAGAGTAATAACATCTTATAAAAAATGGCCAATTCCGTTGTATAAAGGAAATAGTACATATATCGAACTTTCTTTTCCGGTGATATTTATGCTACACTGATTGATAATATTTACGCCAGCTAACAGCCGGTGCTATGAAAAGCACTAATCGGAGGTAATTACTAATCACTAAGTTACATTATTTTCTTTTTTTGGATGCAAAATACTTTCCTAAATGATTTTATGGTTCTGTCAAGGGTGGCTTTG
>Ga0315533_1002166_pt1 | contig 13998 bp, 12 predicted proteins | sample SalMarSW160130MG_FD_203081 | JGI IMG/M metagenome (GOLD analysis project Ga0315533, IMG submission 203081) | Salt marsh sediment microbial communities from the Plum Island Ecosystem LTER, Massachusetts, United States - Salt Marsh Sediment SW1601-30 ...
TACCACTATCAATGGTCCCTATCTGGTTACCATTAATTTTCAGGGTTATACTGCTCAAGGGATGCCGGTTAAAAGAACTCTTCAAGAATCTTTTCAGGTCGGACCCATTGAACAAAATTCTTTTACTGTCAGCGATTTTCTTAACTTGATAAACCAGCAGGGCAATAACAGACAGGCGCCTAGATATATACCTGGCCAAGAGCCAGAGGAGATAAAACCTGATGAGATTATAAAGAATCTGCTTGGCCAATTTTTAAAACAGAAATAAAAATTAACAATAAAAGGGCTGGAAAATCCAGCCCTTCTTTTTTTGAGGTTTTACGACCGACCTTAAACAAAAACTTGACAAACTTGCCTGAATTGATAAAATAAAGTTAGTGCTGAGAACAGCTTATGTTAAGTTTAGCGAAGCGTTTCTCAGTTTTGATAACTAAAAAAGGAAAGGAGAGATAAAAATGAAGAAGATGGTAACTCTGGGACTGATTGTCTTAATGGTGGTTATTTCCACTAGCTGCGCAACTAAGGGTCGGACAGGTGCTCTACTCGGTTCCGTGCTCGGAGCAGGTACTGGAGCAATTATCGGTCACCGATCAGGCCATGCAGCTGAAGGCGCTCTTGCTGGCGGTGCTCTCGGAGGAATCGGCGGTTATGTTGTAGGCAATGAGATGGATAAAGGCCAAGCCAAACAAACAACCCAACAAGATATTGAAGCTGCTAGGCAAGCCGCCAATACTACTGTGGTTAATATTCATAACAGCAACGGAAGCATTACTCCGGTAGTAATAAAGCAAGTAGGAGGGAGATGGATAGGGCCTCGCGGAGAGGAATATATCTCTTGTCCCACCGAAGAACAGTTGAAACCAGTTTATGGATTCTAACCCAGTCCAAAAAAGCCTTCAAAAAGCGCGGAAGATTGATAATATCATTCGCGCTCTTTTTTTGATAAAAAATAATTAATTTGTTAAAATAGAATTAGTACCTTAATAAGAAGAAAGAGGGGTGATGAAAGTGAGAAAACAATTGAAAAGAAAAATCCAAGGGGGCTGGAAGAGAAAAGATGGAATTTTCGTCGAGATTAGAAAAGAAGTTCAAAAGAAGATGTCAACAGAACCGGAATTTTCAGCTATTATTGGTAAATTGAGGGAGGATAAGGTTGCTAAAGCACTTCAGAGTTTAAAAGAGAAGGGAGAAATTCATGATTACTTAAAGTCAGGAAAATTAAGTTATCTTGATTTAATTGAGGGGGTGGATTTTATTTTCATTTATATTGATGGCTGTTATAAAGTTTGTCGTTTTTCAGTAACCGGATGGAGGTGGCTCGAAGAGCATCAAAAAAACATCCTGAAATTCCAACATTGCCAATTACCTTAGAAGAGAGCAGGAAGTCGGTTGAACAAAAAATTATGCAGATCTTGAAAAATAATGAGAGTAAGCAATCTCATTAATAAAGAGCTCATTTGTTCTAAGATGGGCTCTTTAATCTGTTTAAGAAATTTGATAAGATAATCTAATGAATATTCAAGATAAATTGAATAAAAAACAAAAACAGGCAGTTATTTACGGCGAGGGACCGCTTCTGATTGTGGCCGGAGCAGGCACTGGCAAGACAACGGTGATTACCCAGCGCATTGTTTATTTAATTGAAAAGGGCAGAGCCAAACCAGAAGAAATTTTAGCAGTGACTTTTACCGACAAAGCAGCCGGAGAAATGGAAGAACGGGTGGATCGACTTTTACCCTACGGCTACATAGATTTATGGATTTCTACCTTTCATTCTTTTTGCGAAAGAATTTTAAAAGAGCATGCTTTGGATATTGGCTTGCCTCCTGATTTTAAATTATTAGACCAAACTGCTGCCTGGCTTTTGGTTAGACAAAATTTAGATAAATTTAACCTTGATTATTACAAGCCCTTGGGCAGACCAACTAAATTTGTCCAGGTTTTAATTTCTCATTTTTCCCGCTGTAAAGACCAGGGGATTTATCCAGAGGATTATTTAAAATATAGCGAAAGTTTAAAAACCAACCTTACTGATTTACCGGAAAACCAGGAAACAGAGAGAATTAAAGAGGTTGCCAACGCTTATCATGTTTATCAAAACTTGCTTTTAGAGAATAGTTTTTTAGATTTTGGCGACTTAATTAATTATTGTTTAAAACTTTTTCAAAAAAGACCGCTTATCTTAAAAGAGTATAGGAAAAAATTTAAATATATCTTAATTGATGAATTTCAGGATACTAACTGGGCTCAGTATGAATTAGCAAAAATATTGGCATTCCCGCGTAATAATTTAACGGTTTCAGCTGACGACGACCAAGCAATTTATAGATGGCGCGGAGCTTCTTTTAATAATATTATCCAATTCAGAAAAGATTTTTCCAAGGCAAAAGAAATATCCTTGATTAGAAATTATCGTTCTACTCAAAATATCTTAGATTTGGCTTATAAATTTATTAAAGCTAATAATCCCAATCGGCTTGAATATGTTAGTGGAGTTAATAAAAAATTAATTGCTTACAAAAAAGGTAAGGGTCTTATTGAATACTTGCATTTTAAAGATTCAGATGAGGAAACTCAGGGAGTAATTAATAAAATTGTGGAAATTTTGAAAAAAGACAAAGAAGCAAATTTTAGTGATTTTGCTATTTTGGTTAGAGTTAATGAATCGGCTAACTCATTTGTCAGGGCATTAGAGAGAGCAGGTTTTCCTTATCAGTTTTTAGCTTCTCGGGGACTTTATACTAAGCCGGTTATTTTAGATATTATTTCTTATCTCAAACTTTTAGATAATTATCAGGAGGGTTCGGCAATTTATAGAATTTTGAATTTGCCATTTTTAGAAATTTCTTCGGAGGAGATAATGAAAATTACTCAATACAGTTGGCGGAAAGCAAAACCAGTTTATGAAATTCTCCAAGAACTTCCTTTAATTCACGGTCTTTCCCCAAAAACCCATAATAAAATTAATTTTCTTTTAAGTTTACTTAAAAAACATACCGAACTGTCGCGCCAGAAAAATGTTTCTGAGATTTTGGTTGCCTTTTTAAAAGATTCCGGTTATCTAAATTATTTAATAGATAAAGAGAATAAACAGGACCTGGATTTAATTAACCAGTTTTATAAAAAGCTCAAAGAATTTGAGGAATCAGCAATAGAACCAACCCTTAGAAATTTTATAGAAAAAATAAATTTAGAAATAGAATCAGGCGAGCAAGGCAAACTTGAATTTGACCCTGAACAGGGGCCGGATATGGTGAGAATAATGACTATTCATTCAGCCAAGGGTCTGGAATTCAAATATGTATTTTTAGTTAATTTAACAGACAGAAAATTTCCAACCACTGAACGTAGAGAATTGATTGAAATTCCCCAGGAATTAGTTAAAGAAATTATTCCTGAAGGCGATGTCCATTTACAGGAAGAGAGGCGGCTTTGTTATGTGGCAATGACTCGGGCAAAGGAAAAGTTGTTTTTTACTTCAGCCGATAATTATAGCGGCTTGAGAAAAAAGAAGCCATCAAGATTTTTAATTGAAATGGGTCTCAGTAAAGAGGCTGATAAATTAAAGAGCAGAATCAGAGGTCTAAAACCCGATGTTTCAACACTAACTGGTTCATTAACACCCGATGTTAAATCTTTAACAATGTCGGGTGTTAAAGGTGTTAAATCGGTTGGTGTTAAGGGTATTAAGGGTTTTGTGCCTTCTCATTTTTCGTTTTCTCAATTAGCAGCTTTTGAGAAATGTCCCTTGCAATATAAATTTGCCTATATTCTGAAAGTGCCGGTTAGGGGTAAGGCAGTTTTCTCTTTTGGCAAGACAATACACAACGTTTTATATGAATTTGTGAAGTTGGTTAACCAACAGAAAGCCCAGAGCAATTTGTTTGGTTCTGTAAAAAAGAGTGTTTCAGTCCCGGGGCATCTTACTACAGCAAAAAAAAGGAATTACGGTTTTGAGGATTTAATCAAAATATACGAGCAGAAATGGATTGATGAATGGTATGAATCTCAAACCCAAAAACAAGAATATTATAAATTAGGTAAGAAAATACTGAAAGATTTTTACAGTCGGTTCTTAAAAATGCCGCCTGAAATTTTAAGAGTTAATAACCAAATTGCTTTGGAACTGCCCTTTAAGCTAAAAGTTGGAGAACACATTTTGTTTGGCAGGATAGATAGAATTGATAAATTAGAAAATGGAGTTAGAGTTATTGACTACAAAACAGGGAGATTTAAAGAAAAATTATCTTTAGAAGATAAGCAACAGCTTTTGATTTATCAAATTGCCGCCGAAGAAGTTTTTGGACTTAGACCATCAGAACTCGGTTATTATTATCTGGAAAAAGGAAAGATAACTTCTTTTTTAGGCAAAGAAAAGGAAAAAGAGAAGCAGAAAGAAAAAATATTGTCAGAGATTGAAAAAATTAGAAAAAGCGATTTTGCTCCAAGTCCTGGCTGGCAGTGCAAGTTTTGTGATTTTAGAGATATTTGCGATTACGCCTCCTGATTCAAGTTACAGAGGACAGACCTCTGTAACATTTAAAACACTTGTTAAATTTTTTCTTTGGAGGTAAAATAAAACAATGAAAAGTAAAAAGCATGCCCTGCGTCATCCGAGCGGAACGAGGATTGGTGCGAGGTTAAAAACTAAAAAGACGGTCTCAAGGAAACCTTTCTCTTTTTTAAAAAGGAAAGAGGTTAGAATTCCCAAAAAGAAGCGCAGTTCGGAATCAGACATTCACAAGACCAAAATCAGGCTTATCGGCGTTGGTGGAGGTGGTGGTTCAATTGTTTCAGAAATTGCCTTCAGGATGAAGAAAGCAGATTTTGTAGTGGCTAATACTGATAGTCAGGCTCTTAAAAAAGTAGCAAAGAAAGTGAAACGATTTCAATTTGGCCAGGATTTAACTCAGGGCTTAGGTACTGGTATGAATGTGGAGATAGGGGAGCAGGCCGCCCAAAACGAGAAGGAAAAGATAAAAAAGCTTTTTGAGAACCAGGACGTTTGTATTATAGTCGCTTCCTTAGGCGGGGGAACCGGCTCGGGCGCTGTTCCTATTTTTGCTAAAATTGCTAATAAATTAGATTGTCTTACTTATGGAATTTTTACTTTACCGTTTGAATTTGAGGGAGAAAAAAAGATGGAAATTGCCAAAGAGTCCCTCAGGAGAATAAAATCACACCTTAACGCTTATTCGGTTATTCCTAATGAAAGAATTTTCCAGATTATTAATAAAGATATCCCCTTAAAAAATGCTCTTTCTGCTATTAATCAGAAATTAGCCGAAAATTTGGAGGGATTAATTGAAATGATTTATTTGCCCGGTTTGGTTAATATTGATTTTGCTGACCTGAGAACAATCCTCGCCGGCAAAGCCAGGTTGGCTTATTTAAATACCGTAACAGTTGAAGCACCTAACAAACCTGCCCACAATGCTTCGCATAGCGATGCAGGCGAGGAAGAGGCAGTTAAAAAAGTGATTTCTAGTTCGTTGTATCCTTATACTATTAAAGGAGCCAAGGGGATTTTATATAATATATCAAGCGACAAGACACTTCAACTTTCAGAAGTTTCTCAAATATCAAAGATAATTTCTGAATCAATCCACAAGAAAGCTAAAATTATTTTTGGCATTAATCAGAACCCAAAACTTCAACATAAAATTAAAATAACCTTGCTGGCTGTTGGCTGCGGCCTAAAAGGGGTTTTACTAAAACCTTCTCCAGAAAAAATAGAGAAAAAAAATAAAAAATATCCTGTTCCAAAAAGAGCAAAAATTAAAACAAAGACAAAAATAAAAGTAAAACCACTCTCCATTTTCTTAAAGAAAGCGAAGGGTAAACCTTCTACTATTTTTCACTCTGTTAAACGCAAAGATAGAAAGAAAAAGAGGAATAGATTAAAGATTAAGAAACCAGAGAAGAAAAATAAAGAAAATCCTTTAGAAGTTACAAAAATAAATCCCGTTAGAGATTCTAAAAGTAAAGAGGGGATACAGAACAAACATATCTCTAACGGGGTAAAGAGAAAACCCAAGAAGCAACCATTAGATTATAATCGCTATTCTCAAGAATTAGGGAACGAAAAGGTTAGACGAAGCGGTCTTCAAGTAAAAGAAGCGGTTGAGAGGGAAGAAAAAAAGATATTAGAGAGGGAAAAAATTTGGGAAACACCAGCAATTTTCAGGAAAAAAAACAAATGAATGATGAATAATGAACAAAACAAATTAAATACTCTTCGCTGTTCATTGACCGCTGATTTATGGAGGTTAAAAAAGTAATTATTCCTATTGCCGGATTGGCTACAAGGTTTTTACCTCTGTCGAAAGTTGTGCCAAAAGAGGTTTGGCCTTTAGTCGACCTGCCGGTGATTCAATATATTATCGCCGAAGCAAAAAATTCAGGTATTCGTGAAATAGTTTTTGTTTTCAAACCAGAAAATAAAAAAATAGTTTTTGATTACTTAAAACCTTCTCTTAAATTAGAAAAGACTTTAAAAGAAAAAAAACGAGATACTCTTTTAACAGAACTTAAAAAATCAGAAGATATTTTCAGAAGTATTTCTTTTTCTTATGTTTTTCAAAAAAAATCTTTAGGAGACGGCCATGCTATTTTACAAGCAGCAAAGCTTGTAAAGGAAGAACCAGCGGCTTGTTTGTTCGCAGATGATATTGTAGATTCAAGAATTCCTTGTCTTTTGCAACTGAAGAAAATTTTTAGAACCTGTCAAAAACCGGTTATTGCTCTTTATCGACTTCCCAGGGAAAAACTTTCTTCTTACGGGATAGTTAAGGTTGAGAAAATCGCTAACCGTCTTTATAAGGTTAAAAAAATTGTGGAAAAACCCTCTTTAGAACAAGCACCTTCTGATTTGGCTATTGTTGGAAAATATATTTTAACCCCTGAGGTTTTTGATTATTTAAAAAAAGCTAAGTTTAATAAAAAAGGAGAGATAATTCTTGCTGAAGTTTTAGATAAGATGTTAACAGATGGTAAAGTAATTTATGGATATGAATTTGAAGGGAAGTGGCTTGAATGCGGGAACAAATTTAACTGGTTAAAGTCCCATCTTTATCTTAGTTTGCAACATCCCCAAATAGGTCCGGAATTAAGAAAGTATTTAAAAGAGATTACTTAATTATGTTTAAGACCTATGTTCAAGGTCGGACCTTGAACACCAGATCTTGAACATTATTTAAAATATGTTAGAAGTTAATAGATCTATCTTAAAAGACATTTACAAAAAAAGGCCCGAAGATGCTAAAAAATATGATTATGGGCTATTATTAGTTATCGGCGGTTCTGAGTTTTACAGCGGTTCACCCGCTTTATCTGCTTTGGCTGCTTTTAAAACAGGAGTAGATATGGTTAGAATCATCGCCCCTAAAAGAGCAGCTGATATAATCGCTTCTTTTGCTCCTGATTTAGCGGCTTACCCTATTGAAGGGGTTCGGTTGAACAAAGAACACTTAGGCACTTTAATTTCAATGACAGAATCAGCTAAGGCTGTTGCCCGGGAAAATACAGCCGTAGTGATTGGTGGAGGAACGGGAAGATCAGAGGAAACTCAGGATGTAATTTTAGAATATTTATCCCAAGTTGCTGTGCCTATTGTAATTGATGCTGATGGAATTCATGCTCTAAATAAGAACCCCGAAATTATATCCCAAAAACCTTTTTTAATCACCCCTCATGCTTATGAGTTTTTTATTTTAACCGGGAAAGATGTATCCCAATTTTCCGACGAGAAAAAGATAAAAACAGTTCAAGAGGAAGCTGAACGCCTTCAAACTACAATCCTACTTAAAGGCAAGACAGATATAATTTCTAATGGCCAAGAAGTTGCTCTATCAAAAACGGGTTCGCCTTTATTAACTGTTGGTGGAACAGGAGATACTTTAGCTGGGATTGCCGGAGCTTTAATGTCAAGAGGAATTAGTCCATTTGAAGCAGGTCAAGCCGCTGCTTTTATTAATGGGTCGGCCGGAAAATTAGCAGCTAAAAAATTAGGGGAGTCAATAATGGCAACTGATTTAATTGAGGCAATTCCCGAAGTGTTAAAATAAAGACAATGCATAGTGTTTTAAATTCTGTTATATGTTTGACCTTATAATTATTGGTGGCGGACCGGCTGGTGTTACAGCCGGCATTTATGCCAGCCGGCAAAAATTAAATACTCTTTTAATTGCCAAAGGTTTCGGAGGTCAGGTAGCAAAAAAAGCTGTTGCTATTGAAAATTATCCTGGATTTAAAAAGATTTCAGGTCAGGATTTAGTTAAGAAATTTGAAGACCATTTAAGAAAGCAGAAAGTTGAGATTAAAATTGATGAAGTAGAAAAAATTGAAAAAATAAATAATAATTTTTTAGTTGTCACTAAAAGTAAAAAAGAATTTCAGGCAAAAACAATAATTGTCGCCTCAGGGGCTGACCCTCGCCTCTTGGAAGTACTCGGTGAAAAAGAATTTATAGGAAAAGGTTTAAGTTACTGCGCCATTTGTGATGGCGTTTTATTTGCCGATAAAATCGTGGCTGTGATTGGGGGAGGGGATGCTGGTTTCGAATCAGCAATATTTTTGTCAAATTATGTTAAAAAAATTTATATTTTAGAATACGGGTCAGAGGTTAAAGCGGATAAAACAAACCAGGAAATTGTAAAAAAGACTAAAAAAGCAGAAATAATAACAAATGCTGCCTTAAAAGAGATTAGAGGAGGAGAATTTGTAGAATCAGTAGTTTATGAAGATAGGGGAACTGAGGAAGAAAAAATCTTGCCTGTTGAGGGCATTTTTGTAGAAATTGGAACACAGCCGGCAACCTCATTTGTCAAAGATTTAGTTGAATTCAACGAGAAAGACGAAATAAAAGTTGAATTTGAGACCTATCAAACTAAGACAACAGGTCTTTTCGCGGTGGGCGATGTAAATGTTGGCCAATATAAGCAAATTATCACTGCTTGCGGCGAAGGAGCCAAAGCCGCTTTAGCCGCTTATGGATATTTAAAAAGAACTCAATAATTTAGACTACGACCCACCCATTTCTCTTTATTCCACCATCCCATCTTAAATATGAAAAATTCTAAAATTAAATCAATAGAAGCCAGAGAGATTTTAGATTCGCGGGGAGAGCCGACAATTGAGGTTGAATTGAAGACCGATTTAGGGATTTTTAGGGCTTCAGTGCCCTCAGGCGCATCAAAAGGAAAATATGAGGCAAAAGAGTTGAGAGACAACGGAAAGAGATATTACGGAAAAGGGGTTTTAAGAGCAAATAAGAATATTAATGAAATTATTGCTCCAAAACTGAAAGATAAAAACTCGACCCAACAAAAAGAGATAGATGAATTGATGATTGAGTTAGACGGAACAGGGGATAAGTCAAATTTGGGCGCTAATGCAATTTTGGCGGTCTCAATAGCAACCTGTCGAGCCGGCGCTGCGGCTAAGAATCTTTCTCTTTGGAAACACATTAATCAATTGTCCGAGAACGGTTCTCGTACCATTAGATTGCCAAGGCCTTGTTTTAATGTAATGAATGGGGGAGCCCATGCCGGAAATGATTTAGATATTCAAGAATTTATGGTTCTTCCCCGGGAAAAATCTTTTTCAGGAAACCTACAAATAGGAAGTGAAATTTATCATACTTTAAAGGCAGTTCTTCGAAAAGAACTTGGTGAACAAGCAACTAATATAGGAGATGAGGGGGGATTTGCTCCTTTGATTTCAAGAACTGAAGAAGCCCTAAATTTAATTGCTAAAGCTATTCAAAATCATCAAAATATGCTTTCCGCTTCGCTCCAAGATATTTCTGACCGAAATATAAAAATTGGTTTGGACTGCGCAGCTTCTCAATTTTACAAGGACAAAAAATATCAATTAGAAGGAACAGTTTTTACCAAAGAAGGGCTTTTAGTTTTTTATCAAAGTTTTCTAAAAAACTATCCGATTATTTTTTTAGAAGACCCATTTTCAGAAGAAGATTGGCAGGGGTTTCAGGGAATTACCAAAGAGTTGGGGGAGAGGATAACTATTGTCGGGGACGACCTTTTAACTACTAATATTGAGAGGATAAAAAAAGCCCAAGATAAAAAGGCCTGTTCAGGACTTATTTTAAAACCAAATCAAATTGGAACTATTACTGAAACCCTTGAAGCAGTAAAATTAGCTAAATCCTTTAGATGGAAAATTATAGTTTCTCATCGGTCTGGAGATACTTGTGATGATTTTATTTCAGATTTAGCAGTTGGCATTGGAGCTGATTTTATTAAAGCCGGCGCTCCGGCTAGAGGAGAAAGAGTGGCTAAGTATAATAGATTGTTAAGGATAGAGGAAGAGTTGTTTAAATAAATTTTGAATATATCTAACTATGACTAAACTAATTTTACTAAGACATTTTAAATCTCAATGGAATTTAGAAAATAGATTTACTGGTTGGGTAGATGTTCCTTTAGCCAAAGACGGAGTTAAGAAAGTTAAATCAGTTGCTGAAAAAATATTTAAATTTAAAATTGATGTTATTTATTCTTCTCCATTGGTTAGAAATCAAAATAGCGTTGTAAAAATTTTAGAATACGTTGATAAAAAATATCCTATTTTTATCCATCTTGATAAAGGCAAAATGAAAGAATGGGGAAATTTTAAAGAAATCAATAAGAACTATTTCCCGGTTTATATTTCAGAAAACTTAAACGAAAGGTATTATGGAAAATTACAGGGGCATAATAAAGATAAGATTATAAGAAAATATGGAGCAAAAAAGGTTCATCTTTGGCGTAGAGGTTTTGAGAATTGTCCTCCTGGTGGAGAAAGCTTCAAAGATACATTTAAAAGAGCTGTCCCTTTTTATCGTAAATATGTAGGAGGCGATTTGAGGCAAGGAAAAAATGTTCTAGTGGTTGCCAGTCACAACTCTTTAAGGGCATTGATAAAATATATTGAAAAAATATCTGATAAAGATATTATTGATGTTGAAGTGCCTTACGGTGGTTTGGTAAAATACGAATTTGATAAGTCACTCAAATTAGAAAACAAAAAATACTTTAAACCCCATTAGAGATTCTGGGGACAGAGAAAAAACATTAAAAGGAGGCATCTCTAACGAGGTAAGGAGTTGCCAAGAAATAAGTTTGTGATAATATTAAATTGATGAAAAAAAATATAATACCAATAGCAGTTATTATTGCCGGTGTTTTAATTGCCGGAGCAGTTGTTTATTTAAATTATCCCAAATGCCCGGAACCAAAAAACGGAACATCAATCGAGGGTAAAATACTATCTCCCCAAGAGGCGGGAGAGAAGGTTATTGATTTCATTAATCAGGACATTCTAAAAGGAGAATCCTTTGCTTCTTTGAATGAGATTCTTAAAGAAAACGGATTGTATAAAATAAAATTTACTATTGAGGGACAAGAAATTGAAACTTATGTAACTCTCGATGGAAAATTTTTATTCCCTAAAGAGTCGGCAATAGACTTAGAACCGCTTGCGGCTAAGGATATTCCCAAAACTGATATTCCAGACGTTAAACTTTTTGTAATGTCTTTTTGTCCCTATGGAAATCAAGCTGAAGAGTTGATGGTACCAGTGGTTGATCTTTTAGGAGATAAAACTAATATTCAAATTCATTATATTGTTTCTGAACCAGCTGATGGAGAATATGGTTCTTTGCATGGAGAACAAGAGCTTCATCAGGATATTAGAGAGCTTTGCGTTAACAAATATCAAGAGGATAAATTTTGGGAGTTTGTGAAAGAGATAAATAAGAATTGTAATCCCCAAGATGTAGATAGCAAGTGGGAAAAAATAGCAACCGATATTGGAGTTGATGTTCAGAAAATAAAAGATTGCCAGAAGACAGAAAGGACAGATTTATTAGATAAAGAGATTGCGTTTAGCCAAAATGAGTATTTGGTCCAGAATCCAGCAAACCACCAGAATCAAGACAAAATAACCATTTCTGGTTCTCCGACTTTAGTTATAAATGGTATGGTTTATGATGGAGAGAGGTCTTCAGAGGGATATAAAAATGGAATTTGTTCTGCTTTTAAAAATCCCCCTGAAGAGTGTAATGAAACTTTAGGCGGGACTTCAGAATCTGAAGGAATGGTTTGTGAGTAAAATTAACAAAATTGTTATGCCGAGAGTAAAAGTATATTCAACTCAAATGTGTCCCTATTGCTCTACTCTAAAACAATTCTTAAAAGAGCATAATATTGAATTTGAAGATATTGATCCTTCTCAAGACAAAAAGGCATTAGATGAAATGGTTCAGAAATCGGGTCAGATGGGAGTGCCAGTAGTGGATATAGATGGAGAGATTGTTGTTGGCTTTGACAAAGAGAAAATTTGTGAATTGTTAAATATAAGAACCTGACTTCGCCGCGTCAGACGCGGCTTCGTCAGAACCTTGATTCGCTAAGGCATAGATACATAATCTTGAATTTGAAGAATTAAAATAATTTTTAATTTTTATGTCAATCAAAATAGCTATTAATGGTTTTGGCCGGATAGGCCGACCAACATTTAGGCGAATATTAAAAAACCACCCTGATTTGGAAGTGAAGGCAATTAATGACCTAACAGATAATAAAACCCTGGCTCATCTTTTAAAATACGATTCTGTCTACGGAAAGTATGACCAAGAAGTGAAATTTGACCAGCAGAGTCTTACGGTTAAAGGAAAAAAATTTAGAGTTTTTGCCGAAAAAGAGCCGGAGAAGTTACCCTGGAAAAAATTAGGGGTGGACGTTGTTTTGGAGTGTACCGGAGTTTTTAGAAAATTTGAAGATGCGAAAAGACATATTACAGCCGGAGCCAAAAAAGTAATAATTTCAGCCCCCGGTAAAAGTCCAGAAATTCCGAGTTTTGTTTTAGGTGTAAATGAAGAAAAGTTTGATTCCCAGAAAGATGAGATTATTGATATGGGCTCTTGCACCACGAATTGCTTGGCTCCGATAGTTAAAGTTTTAAATGATAATTTTGTAATTGAGAAAGGATTTATGACCACTATTCATAGCTATACCACTGACCAGAGAATTTTGGATTTACCCCATAAAGACCTAAGAAGAGCCAGAGCATCGGCTTTAAATATTATTCCTACCACCACTGGAGCCGCCAAAGCCATAGGTCGGGTTATTCCAGAAGTTAAAGGAAAAATAGACGGAATTGCTATTAGGGTTCCCACTCCTGTTGTTTCTCTTTTAGACCTTGTTGTTCAGGTTCAAAAATCCAGCACAGCGGAGGAAGTAAACCAAACTTTTAAAAAAGCTTGCGGCCAGGAAAATTTTAAAGGCATTATGAGGATAGAAAAAGAACCTCTGGTTTCCACAGATTATGTTGGTGATAGTTATTCTTCAATTGTTGATTTATCCCAGACAATGGTCAAAGATAATTTAATTAAAGTAGTGAGCTGGTATGACAATGAATATGCTTACGCCTGCCGCTTAGCAGAATTCGCCGAGTATGTGGGAAGGAAGATTTAATTAATACCTGATATTTCTGATTAAGGGTGAGCTTTTCACCCTTTTTTTATTTTTTAAAAAAGGATATAATAACATTATGCAGAAAAAGATTCCAATTGAGATTTCAGCCCGGCATATTCATTTGAGTCAGAAAGACCTAGAGGCGCTTTTTGGCAAAGGATATAAATTAAAGAAACTGAGAAATCTTACTCAACCAGATCAATTTGCTGCAAGAGAAACAGTAGATGTCCAAAACGGTTCAAAAAAAATTTCCAAAATAAGAATTGTAGGTCCTCTAAGAAAAGAAACACAGGTGGAATTGTCTTTAACTGATGCTATTCATTTAGAAATAAATCCTTTGATAAGAATCTCGGGAAATCTTAGAGGAACACCAGGAGTTATTTTAATAAGTCCTAAAAAGGAAATAAGAATTAAAAAAGGAGTGATTACTCCCTTGCGGCATATCCATTGCAGTCCTAAAGAAGCTAAAGAAATGAAACTGAAAGACAGGACATCAGTTTCAGTGAAAATTAGAGGTAAA
>Ga0315533_1002168_pt1 | contig 13981 bp, 9 predicted proteins | sample SalMarSW160130MG_FD_203081 | JGI IMG/M metagenome (GOLD analysis project Ga0315533, IMG submission 203081) | Salt marsh sediment microbial communities from the Plum Island Ecosystem LTER, Massachusetts, United States - Salt Marsh Sediment SW1601-30 ...
TATCGGTGTAGTCGCAGATTGATTTAATCTCGTCGATGCTGTAGCCGAGCTTCTCGAGGCCCATCGGCACGGTTTTATTGATGAGCTTGAGCATTCCGCCGCCGGCTAATAGCTTGTATTTGACCAGTGCGATGTCGGGCTCGATGCCGGTGGTGTCGCAATCCATCATAAAGCCGATAGTCCCCGTCGGTGCCAGTACCGTTGCCTGAGCGTTACGGAATCCGGTCTTGGTTCCAGCGTCGAAGGCCTCGTCCCAGGCGTCCTTGGCGGCGTTGCGCAGATAAGCCGGACAGTGTGATTCCGGAATATCGTAGGCGTGCCGGCGGTGCATATTTATAACCTTAAGCATCGCATCAGCGTTTTTGCTGAATTCTGCAAATACCCCTTTTATTGAAGCTATCTCCGCACTTGCTATGTAAGCGGCCCCTGTCATTATAGCGCTGACGGCTGCTGCCAGTGCCCTTGCCTGGTCGGAGTCATAAGGAAGTGCATGGCTCATAACAAGCGAGCCGAGATTGGCATAGCCCAAACCAAGCGGACGAAACAGATGGCTGTTTCTGGCAATCGGCTTGTCCGGATAGCTGCCGTTATCAACGAGGATTTCCTGAGCGATAATGAACAGCCGGACTGCCTTCTTAAAGCCGGCGACGTCAAAAGACCCGTCATCCCTGCTGAACTTCATGAGGTTCAGCGAGGCCAGATTACAGGCCGAGTCGTCGATGAACATATATTCGCTGCAGGGATTCGATGCATTGATAGGACCAGAGGTGGGACAGGTGTGCCAGCGGTTGATTGTGCTGTGATATTGCAGACCCGGGTCGCCGCAAGTTCTTGTGCCTTCGGCAATTAGATTCATCAGCTCCCGTGCCGAGTGCTCCCCTATCTTTTCGCCTGTTGTTACCGCCCGCGTTGCCCATTTGTCGTCTTTTTCCACCGCCTGCATAAACTCATCGGTTATGCGCACCGACAGATTGGAATTCTGGAACATCACACTGTTGTAGGCCTCGTTGTTATAATCGCCGGTGTAGCCGGCCTCAATGAGCGTCCAGGCCTTCTTTTCCTCTTCGGTTTTGCAGGTAATGAACTCTTTAATATCAGGATGGTCTGCCTTTAGGGACTGCATCTTTGCCGCACGTCTTGTCTTACCACCTGATTTTATTACCGCTGCTATCTGGTCATAGACCCTCATAAAACTCAATGGCCCGGACGGTTTTCCTCCACCGGAGAGTTTTTCTTTGCTGCTTCGCAGTGTCGAAAGGTCGGTGCCGGTCCCTGAGCCGTGTTTGAACAGCATCGCCTCACTGGTTGCCAGGCGCATTATGTCCTGCATAGAGTCCTTGACCGACTGGATAAAGCAGGCCGACGCCTGAGGGTATTCGTAGCTGTTTTCGCAGGCGACCGGCTTTTGCTGCTGGGCGTCCCAGTGGAAATTGTGCTTGCTTCCGGCAATGCCATAGACGTCAAAAAGCCCCACGTTGAACCACACTGGCGAATTAAACGCCCCGTATTGGTTCACGCACAGCCAAGTCAGCTCGTTATAGAAGGCCTCAGCGTCCTGGTCGGTGGCGAAGTAGCCGTCTTTCTTACCGCGGTCGGCGATTGTTCTGCAAACGCGGTGGATAAGCTGCTTTAACGAGTTCTCTCGTCGGCCGGTCTCGACGTCGCCGTAAAAGTATTTACTTGCCACGACCTTCGTTGCAAGCTGGCTCCAGGAGGTCGGCACCTCGATATTGTCCTGCTCAAAGATCACTTCGCCGCTGTCACTGGCGATTTTGGCCGAGCGGCTCTCCCATTCGAGCTGTTCAAAGGGATGCTCGCCTGGATTTGAAAAGAAGTACTCTACCCTTAAGCCCTTTGGTTCGGTAGTATCCGTAGCGGTTTTTGGTTGCGATTGCTCAGTTCCAAAAGGGTTTTCGGGGTCGAACTTATAGGACATTTAGGCATCTCCGTGCAGAAAAAAGAGACCACAACATACAGTAAGACGAACGGGAGTTAAGCCAGATATAGTTATAAAACCCGTAAAATCTGTATCGGCAGATTAATGGCAATTTGATTAAGTGTAAAGACCAAAGTTGGAAATTTTTGTATAAATTTTTTCATCTTTGTATTAGTCCTTATATTCGTTGCAGTTACTGAACCTACGAGGAGAAAAAAATTTTTCATAAACGGTCAATGTGTTTCAGATAACTTCACAATGATGTTAAGATAAAAGTATGTCAGCCGAATCAAGCGACAAATTTGAAGCAGTTCGCAAAAAAATAAAGAGTTTTCCAACAGGCCCGGGTCTTTACTTTATGAAGGGCCCGAGCGACAAAGTCCTTTATATCGGCAAGGCCAAAAACCTGCGCTCACGGGTAGCGGGCTATTTCCAGCCGGGCGGCGATGTGGCTGTTTCTCGCGGGCCGAAAATCACCGAGATGCTCAGCAAGGTCAAAACCGCTGACTTCCTCGAGACAGAAACCGAAGTTGATGCAATGCTCCAGGAGGCCCGGCTGATTAAGGACATCCGCCCGCCTTACAATACCGACCTTGTTGATGACAAGACATTCCCATATCTGGAGATTGCCACAGGCGAGGATTTTCCCAGCGTCTATATCACGCGGAGGCCCCGGCCAAAACCCAGCAGGCTATTCGGGCCGTTCGCCGGCGCAAAGGACCTGCGGAGCGTTCTGATAGTGCTGCAAAAAATATTCAAGTTTCGCACCTGTAAGCTAAATATCCGCGAGACAGACGAGAAACGCAGGTTCTTCCGCCCCTGTCTTCTGTACAGCATAAAGCAGTGCACCGCCCCCTGTGCAGCCAGGATTGACAAAGCCGAATACAAAAAAATTATCAGCGACCTTGTTAAATTTCTCCGCTCGAAGCGCTCTACGGTGCTCCGGCAGCTCAAAAAGCAGATGGCCGAGGCCGCTGAGGCGCTTCAATACGAAAAGGCCGCTATGTTTCGCGACCGGATTCGGCTGATTGAACGGCTCGACCGCAGGGGCACGCCCGAAGAGGACGTCCAGCCGGAGGTCTTCGCCGCCGACCCCTCCGATGCACTCGAAAAGCTGCAAAAACTGCTTAAAACCCCTGAACCGGTCAGGATTATCGAGGGTATTGACGTGGCTAATATCGGCGGAGCCGAGTCGGTCGGCTCGTTAGTCAAATTCATCGACGGCAGACCCTTCAAAAGCGGTTATCGGCGATTCAAGATAAAAACAGTGGCGGGCATCGACGACTATGCAATGATTGCAGAGGTGGTCAAACGCAGATATAAATACGCACTGGCCGGCGAAGAGCTCTGGCCCGACCTTGTTTTGATTGACGGTGGGCTGGGCCACCTGAGGGTTGCTGAAGCGGCGTTCAGGCAAATGAATGCTCGTGAGCCGAAAATCGCATCCATTGCCAAAAAAGAAGAGAAGATTTACCTGCAGGGCAGTTCCAAGCCCCTGAAGCTGCCCGCCCATTCGCCTGTACTTAAGCTGCTGCAGTACGTTCGGGACGAGGCCCACCGCTTTGCCCAGCACTATTTCCACATCCTGCGGACCAAAAAAATGATGGGCAAAACCCCTTAAAATGATAAATATATTGGTTGGCACCTTGACATTATGACGTTTTAATGTTATAATGTTCATGGCGAGGTGATAATATGAGAACTCATACAAAAAGAACGACAATTTACCTGGACCCTGATTTGCATCGGGCATTACGCATAAAAGCAGCGGAGACAGAACATTCCATATCCAAGCTGGTCGAAGATGCGATTAAACTTTCTTTGGCTGAGGATTCAATCGACTTGGCGGCCTTCGAGAGCCGCAGGGATGAACCAAGTCTGGCCTTTGAAGATGTTGTAAAAAAGCTCAAGGAAGATGGCAAAATATAAAGTAACCGTCAAAAAATCTGCTGCCAAAGAGTTGGAGGATATTCCGAAGAAGGATTTGCAGAGAATCGTCAAACGCATTCAATCGCTTGTGGAAAATCCCAGGCCAACCGGCTCACAAAAGCTCTCAGGTCAGGAACAATACCGCATCCGCCAAGGTGATTACAGAATTGTTTATTTCATCGATGATAAAACCTTAATAGTCGATGTATTTAGAATCGGCCACAGGAGGGAAATATATCGTTTATAACAATCCTGCAAAGCAAAAAAATGATAGGCAAAAATCGTTAGCTGATTTTTGCCTGCCATCCTGAGCGAAGCGATGGACCCCTTCTCTTTCTTAAAACCGCCGCACCAAAGCCGGATTACGAACTTGCCTGCCTCTCAACCGCGCCAGTGCAGCACCGCACAACCGATGTAGTACTGGCGCACATTGTTGGGAGCCTACTCTTTCTTGACCCAGATCAAAGCGCCAGCAAGCCAACGAGAGCCTCCAGCTGAGTTCCCATTGTAGTCGGTTAGTTCAATTCTGGCTTTGTCCAGATCGTTGGGTGACCGGAGTTTTGCCCACAAATTCCAGAGATTCTGAGCGGCCTGGAGGCGTATTTGATAAGGCTGGAAGTGCCAAGCGTTGGCGACAACAATCGTCAGTTTGTCATCCTCTGCCGAGCATCTATCAATGATGGATTTGTCAATCCCAGCAGCCTCAAGGGCCACTTTTGCCTTAAACTGAGCACTGTGATTACGTCTCTTGTTTTTCATGAATCTGTCTCCTGAATGAGTTATCGTCTCAGGCGACAAATCCACCTTAATTATGCGCCCAGTTTTTGGGGAGTATTATAAATTTGCAAAATTGATAAGTAAATATCCCAATGAAGCTTATGATTGGTTTAAGCAAGAAAGCTATTGCTGGAAAATATATGAAGGAGATTTGCCCGTTAATTATAAAGATGAAATTCCATCGAAACAAATGAAGCCTTTGTGACTTATTGTCCCCAAATTAGGAAATCGTATAGTCCACATTTTTGGAAGGTTTCCCGAATGCAGAGAAAGTGAAAAGAGATTTATGGAAGATTTGAAGTCAAAGGATTTGTAGGCTAAGGTAGTAATGTCTAATTTTTTTGACCAAAAAATATTGTGGCTGGAACAGTTACCGAATAATCCCAGGCCGGACGAGAATAAGGTAGAAGAATTGGAGAGGTTACGCTCCCATGCAATTTGTCATATCTTTCCACTTCCTGATGATATGTTTATTGAAATAATCCTAAGTTCTCGTTGGGCTACTCGTCGGGTCCAAGAGAATGTTTACATGATGGTAAAAGAGAAGATGCCCGATGCATCAGAAAAAGAATTGCTTGAAGCGGTGTTTAGAAGTAGAATTTTCCCACAAAATCCAGCAGGTTTAGAGATGACCGAAGAAGAAATCAATAAAGAAATGCGAAATATAAATTCTCTTAATGACTTAATACGGTATTTTTTGCAAAGAGAGAAGGAAGTACCCCAGTACCGCAGAGACGTTTTTGGTACCGGTAAAAGAATTGCCAACAAAGTGGACAGGATTCTGGACAAGTAGTTTTAAAATTGCATCTAACAGACGCTTGCAGCCGATGCATCAAGCCACGCGCCCTGTTAGCTGAGCCGTTATCTAAGATTTTGGATTTTACTCCGCTCTTTTTACCTTTTAACTTTTTACTTTCTTAGGTATTTTCCCCCGGCTGCTTTTTCTTCGTGTCTTCGTGACTTAGTGGCCAATTCCTCTCTGCGCTCCCTGCGCACTCAGCGGTTAAAAAATTCTGGCTTTTTGTGCCTTTTCGTGGCCAAAAAATCCGTGTCCATTCGTGTCTGGAAAAACTCAAAACTTCTTCTACCCTTTGTCCTTGCTTGTCACTTTTGAATTTTACGCTATGGTTTTACATTTTTAGTTTTAACTTTTACACTCTATCCTTTCTCTGTCTTCCACAGTTAAAAACCGTCTCTCTTTTTCTCATTTTTTTGCAATTTTTTGCAAAATTTCGCAATTTTTCTCCATTTTTTTCCTGCCTATCTTGCCCAAACCACCCCACCAACCCCCATTTTTACCCCAAAAACCCACATCCCCCTTTAAAATAAACCCCAAAAATCGGTATTTTTTAAAAATTCCGGATTTTTTTAGTTTTAAATCTCAAGCTTCACTTTTAACTGTGTGCGGTTTTTATTGCTTGTCTTTTTGTAGCTTGTATTCTACGGAGTCGGTGAGTGCCTGCCATGAGGCGTCGATGATGTTCTCTGAAACGCCGACCGTTCTCCAAATCGAGTCCTTGTCCCGCGACTCAATTATCACCCGCACACGAGCGGCGGTGCCTGCACGGGCATTAACCACACGGACCTTGTAATCAATTAAATGGATGTCCTTGATACTCGGATAAAACCTCTCCAGCGATTTTCGCAAAGCGGCGTCAAGCGCGTTGACCGGACCGTCGCCCTCGCCGACAACGTGCTCGATTACGCCGTCGACCTTTAACTTGACCGTCGCCTCGTTGACCATCTCGCCTGTTGCGCGTTTCTCTATGGTTACGTAATACTTTATAAGCTCAAAGGCCGGCTTGTACGTGCCCATAATCTTTTTGACTAACAGGTCAAAGGAGGCATTTGCAGCCTCGAACTGATAGCCCTGGTTTTCAAGCTCCTGTATGCGAGTAAGGATTTTTCTGGCAAGATTCTTATCTTCGGCGATTTTTGCCTTTTCCAGCTCGGCCAGGACGGTTGATTTTCCGCTCAGCTCCGATATAAGGAATCGGCGTTCGTTGCCGACAAAGGCGGGGTCGATGTGCTCGTAGGTGCGCCTGTCTTTGCGCAGAGCATTGATGTGCAGACCCGCCTTGTGGGCGAAGGCGCTTTCGCCGACATACGGCATATTCGTAACGGGCGTTAAGTTGCCGACCTCAAAAACAAAACGGGATACTTCCGTAAGCGTTTTGATTTTCTCGGCGCTAAGGACTTCAAAACCCATTTTAAGGGTGAGGTTGGGTATGACCGTACACAGATTGGCGTTGCCGCACCGCTCACCCAGACCGTTTATAGTGCCCTGAACGTGTCGGGCGCCGGCTCGAACGGCAGCAAGGCAATTGGCCGTGGCACAGTCGGTATCGTTGTGGGTGTGAATGCCGATAACCGACGAATTGAACTCGGCGCAGACGGCCTTTGTGATTTCGTACACCTGCTCCGGAAGAGAGCCGCCGTTAGTATCGCAAAGCACCAGCGCATCGGCGCCGGCGTTTGCGGCAGCGGCCAGGACCTTCATCGCATATTCGGGATTTTCTTTGTAGCCGTCGTAGAAATGCTCGGCGTCGAAAATCGTCTCAATGCCGTGTTTTTTCAGGAACTCGACCGACTCGGCGCAAATGGTGAGGTTCTCATCAAGCGAACGGCCAAGGACGGCGGTTACGTGGAAACCGGAGCTTTTGCCGACCAGAGTAGCGGTCGGTGTCTTGCAGGTGAGTATTGCATTCAGCGAGAGGTCATCGGAGACCTTCGTATCGGCCCTTCGGGTGCTGCCGAATGCGACGATTTTCGAGGTCTTCAAGCTAAGCTTGGCCATCTCAGCAAAAAACTGCATCTCCTTGGGGTTGGAAGCGGCATAGCCGCCTTCGATGTAGTCGATGCCAAGCTCGTCAATGCGCCTGGCGATTGCGATTTTGTCTTCGAGCGAAAAGCTGACACCCTCGGCCTGCATACCATCGCGAAGGGTCGTGTCGTAAAGTTTTATCTTTTCCATAACCGCACACCACAATAGCAATGATTCTTCATAAACAGTGTTTCATTCTATCGCTGTGGTGTCAGGGTGTAAAGGAAAAATCGCCGGCCGGTGATTCGGAGAAAAGCAGGGAAATTCTTGCACTAATAGTATATAATTGACGATAATACGGTTATTATGAATAAGGTTTATCAAACGGTTATAGACAAGATTCGGCGAAGTATCGGCTGGTCGGCACAAAAAACAGCCGGCGAAGGAGACGAAAATCTGTCAGGACAATCAGCCCTGAAAACCGGCGGGTTCACTTCTAACAGGCGAATCGGGCTTCTGGCGGGTTTGATTGTCGTTGTCTGTGCTGCGGTTGTTGTCACTCACTGGCCGGCATTGTCGGCCAGGGCGATGATGTTCGACGATGAGCAGTATCTCACTATGAACCCGCTGGTGCAAAATCCGAGCTGGTCATCCGCCCAGCAATTCCTCACCGAGGTGCTGGAACCGTCAACCGTAGAGGGTTACTACCAGCCGTTGACGATGATTTCACTGATGGTCGATTATGCCCTGGGCGGCCGGGACGATAATCTGATGCCGTTTCACCGCACCAGTCTTGCACTGCATGCGGCGAACACCGCACTGGTGATTGTGCTGCTTTACCTGCTGTTTGGTCAGGCGTGGGTAGCGGCGGGAGTAGGGTTGCTTTTCGGACTGCATCCTATGACGGTTGAGCCGATTCCCTGGGTTGGTGAACGCAAAACGTTGTTGGCGGCGTTCTTTGCGCTGTGGTGTCTGATTTTGTATCTGCGTTTCGTCCGTAAGAACAACCATCGGATTTACATCGTTTGTCTGGTGATGTACCTGCTGGCGCTGATGAGCAAGCCGACCAGCATAATGCTGCCGGTGCTGATGCTGGTTTTGGACTATTGGCCCCTTGGGCGGTGGAATAAGCAGGCCATTGAGGAGAAGCTGCCCTTTTTTGTGCTTGGCGGCATTTTTGCTGTTATAACGTTCGTCTCGCAAAGCCGCACGGCCATTGCGGTGGTGCCGGGCATACAGAGCGTCAATGCCATTGTGTTGACGCTCTGTCACAACATCATTTTTTATCCTTATAAGATTGTATGGCCGGCTAACCTGTCGTCGTACTACCCATACCCCGAGCCGCTGGGACTGTTAAAGCCGATGGTGCTGGCCGGCGTCGTCGGTACCTGTATATTGGCTCATTTGCTGGTAACTTCACTTCGCCGGACGCGTGGGGTGGTGGCGGGCTGGCTGTTTTTCTTTGCGGCAATTTTGCCGACTATGGGTGTGGTTAGATTTAGTATAGTTATAGCAGCGGATAAATTTGCCTACCTGCCTTCGATAGGGCTTTTGATGATAGTGGCATTATTGCTGGGCTGGTTTTGCAGAGGCGGCGGCAAGACGGCGGCGATGCGGCGGACAACGGCGGTAATAGCGGTTGTGATATTGGCCGGCGCCGAGGCAGTTGCTACGCGACGGCATCTGGCACACTGGCGCGATACGGTAGGTCTTTATAAATATATGTTGACGCTGGCGCCGGATGCGCCGCCGCTACACGCGGGGCTGGGGCTGGCACTTGGAAAAGAGGGCAGGGTTGATGAGGCGATAAGCCACTATCACCGGGCACTGCAGCTCAAACCCGACTACGTCCTTGCACATAACAACCTGGGTAATATGCTATTAGCAGAAGGCAAATTAGACGATGCGATACGTCACTATCGCCAGGTGCTGCAGTCCAGACCCGACCACCCTGAAGCACACAATAACTTAGGGTCTGTGCTGGTAAAACAGGGAAAAATCGAGGAGGCGATAAGCCACTATAAGGAGGCACTGGAATCCGAGCCCGGCTATATAACGGCCTTGAATAGTACAGCGTGGATTCTGGCTACACATCCGGACCCTAATGTGCGTGATGCCGATGAGGCGGTTAAATTTGCCGAACGTTCAGCCAAATTAACGAGATATCAAAATGCGACTATCCTTGACATACTGGCGGCGGCTTATGCAGCGGCGGACCGATTTGAGCAGGCCGTAACGACTGCACAGGCGGCACTTGAGCTGGCCACCGCCAGCCAGGACAAGGAACAAACCAGTCAAATCCGTAAGCGGCTGGAACTGTACGAACAAAAAAAACCTTATCAGGAGCTGGCCCAATAGCAGAAGGAGGTTCGTCCGTAACATCCGAGGAGTTGAAACGCAAGTAAGTTTAACGGTAGATATTTTGCGGGGGGTGTCAACTCAGCCGATATAGGTTTTGCGAGGACGGACAGGAGATGTAGCAAAAAATAAGTCTAAAATTCCCCTAAAGTTCTTGCAATCATATTCACGATTGGATACAATAAATGGTTTGTGTAAATTCTGAACTGTAGTATATTTGGGTTGTAACAGATATGATTCTAACACAAATACTGCAACCGGCGTGTGTCAAGGTCCCGCTGGAAAGCAAAGACAAAGAATCCGCCATACTGGAACTGGTGGAATTACTAAATGATAACGGATTGCTGTCAGACAAGGAGGTTGTTTTAGAGGCCGTTCTAACGCGTGAAAAGACACGCAGCACCGGCATCGGCTCGAGGATTGCGGTACCTCACGGCAAATGCAAGGCCGTCAAAGAGCTGGTTATGGCCATCGGAATCACTGACGAGCCGATTGATTTTGCAAGCGTTGACGGCAGGCCGGTAAAAATCATTATCCTGCTGGTCTCCCCATCCGACCAGACAGGCCCCCATATTCAGGCGCTGGCCCGTATAAGCCGGCTGATGCTCGACGAAGAATTCAAACAAGCACTTGAAAAGGCGACGTCACCTGAAGAGGTTTATGAGCTTCTGAACAGTAAAGAGAATGAGTAAATCATATTTCGTGGGGCGTGAAGTGCTTACATCTCGATGGGCGTATCTTTACTTCGAGGTCGGTGTCTCCCAGAGAATCAGCCGTGGCTCGTAGGGGTTAACCAGGTCGGCGTGTCTGGGCAAAACCCGCACAGCGAGCCCCTGTTGACCGGCGATTGTGGGTGAAATCGAGCCGACAAACCAGTGTTCTCCCTGCTGCTGCGAGGGCTGCTTATAATCCATTCTCACAGATGAGCCGTCTCTGATATTTCCCCAGGCATCCACGGGACCGTGATAAAGCTCAACCGAAACATCATCGGGACTGACCGAGTTGAGCCGAACCAGTGCGGTAACGGACAACCGCGAGCCGACCTTAAGCTGCGATTGCTCAAGGTTTAGCTGTTTGGTTCCTTCGCCATTGTTAACCTGTACCCGGACATCCTTAATGGCGAATTGGGGCCAGGCGGTTTTTATATTGGATTTCCAAGTTGAAAGATGCTTTGCTCTGGAGCAATCACCTGCGGTTAAGTATCGCCATTTAGCTGCAGCCGGATTATAGAACCTTCGTGTGTACTCGCCTACCATTCTATGTGTGTTGAAGCGCGGCGCTATCCACTTGATAGAATCTTTTATTCTGCTTATCCAGGCGCGGGGCAGATTGTCAGCCGAGCGGGTGTAAAACAGGGGGATAACCTCGTTTTCGAGCATCTTATAAATCGCCTGTGACTCGACCATATCCTGATAATCGGCGTCTTCGTAGCTTTCACCTGCCCCGATAGCCCAGCCGGCCTCGGGTATATAGCCCTCGCACCACCAGCCGTCCAGAGTGCTCATATTCAACGCCCCGTTAATTGCCGCCTTCATCCCGCTTGTGCCGCTCGCCTCGTTCGGTCTGCGTGGTGTATTCAGCCAGACGTCAACACCGCGGACCAGGGCCTTGGCGATGTTAATATCATAGTCCTCCAGAAATACGACCCTGCGTCTGACGTTGTACTGGTTGGCAAAATGAATAATCTGGCGTATAATTTCCTTGCCGTCGGTATCTCTCGGGTGGGCCTTGCCCGCAAAGATAATCTGAACAGGGCGCTTCGTATCGCTTAGCAGCTTCACAAGGCGATTTGGGTCTTTAAGCAGGAGACTGCCCCTTTTATAGATTGCGAATCTTCTGGCAAAGCCGATAGTTAACGCCTCGGGGTCGAGGACCTCTTCGGCCCAGTTTAATTCGGTGTGGTAAGTGCCCCGGCGCTGCATCTGGGCCTTAAGCCGATTGCGAGTGAAGGCAATCAAATGCTCTTTGCAGCGTTGGTGTGTCCGCCAAAATTCCTCATCAGGAATCTGGGCAATGTTTTTCCATATTGACTCACCGGCCGTCTCGTCGGTCCAGTTCGGCCCAATATATCTCTCATATAAATGGTTCATCTCATCCGAAAGCCATGTTTTGATGTGTACGCCGTTGGTAATTGATACTATAGGCACCTCATTGACGGGCACACCGGGCCAAAGCCCCGCCCACATCTGGCGCGATACCTCAGTATGCAATTCGCTTACACCGTTTACATAGCTGCTCAGCCGTGCCGCTAAAACCGGCATCTTGAATGACTCGTTATCATCGTCGGAAAGTATCCTGCCCAATAATAGAAATCGCTCTCTGTCTATACCGAGTTGTGGGAGAAATTCGGCAAAGTATTTGTCCATCATCTCTGCCGGAAACTCATCAAGGCCGGCCTTTACAAGCGTGTGCATCGTAAAGACATTGCCCGCTTTCATTGCTTCGGCTGCCTCATCAAAAGTCATATTGGTGGTGCTTTGCAAATGGCGAATCCTCTCTAACGTCATAAAGGCGGCGTGTCCCTCATTCATATGGCAAATGGTAGGAGTAACACCCATAGCAGTAAGGGCCCTTAACCCGCCGATGCCCAGCATAATTTCTTGGCGAATTCTCATCTCCCTGTCGCCGCCGTAGAGACTGGCGGTAATCAGGCGGTCCGTTGGTGAATTAGCGGCCAGATTGGTATCTAAAAGATACAATTTCACTGTGCCAATAGAGACGCACCATATTCGAGCGTGGACGGGTCTGCCGGGGAATTCCACGCTGATAGTCAAAGGTCGGGCGTTTTCCTGGCGAACCAGCTCGACCGGCATATTGTAAAAATCATTCTCGATATACATCTCCTGCTGCCAGCCGTCGATGTTCAGATACTGGCGGAAATAGCCCTTTTGATACATAAGGCCGATGCCCACTAACGGGATGCCGAGGTCAGAGGCGCTTTTCAAATGGTCGCCCGCCAGGATTCCCAGCCCACCGGCATAAACAGGCAGGCATTCGTGGATGCCGTACTCGGCACTGAAATAGGCAATGGTCGGCTTGGAAGACTCCGGACAGACCTTCTCAAACCACTTTGGCCCCTCAAGGTATGATTTGAGCTTTTCCACAGAGCGTTGAAGCTGGGACAAAAAGCCCTGATTTTCAGCCAGGGCCTCTAACCGCTGCTGGGACACGGTAGCCAGAAGCTTGACCGGATTATGGCCGGATGCCCGCCATAAATTGCTGTCGATGCGCTTGAACAGCTCCACAAACTCAGGCGCCCAAGACCAAAACAAATTCCTGGCGATAACCTCGAGATCCTTCAGAGAATCCGGCAGTGCCGGCAAAACCGTAAAACTGCGGACGGACGGCATTATTAGGTCTCCACAAGTCCTTTAATAGCAGACGCTAACGAATAAAAGATAGAAAGTAACCATACTTTTCGCCTTATTTAATCGACAAATCTGCTCGCCGGCTTAAGCCCAAAAAGCAAACTAAAAGCCGGTTTAAAATCCTGGTTTCGGCTAAAACTCGTCGCAGCTAAGTGTCTTAACAATAAGGCATTAGGTCGAAAATTCGATGATTCGGTAAAAAACAGGCGGAAATGAGGGTTCGATTCCCTTCGTCTCCATTTTTCTACATCCGAATTGGGGGGTGGTTGCGGGGTTTAGAATTGGGTTTGATTGGGTTTGGAATTGGGTTTGATTGGCTTTGAATTGGCTTTGAATTGGGTTTGATTGGGTTTGATTGGGTTTGAATTGGGTTTGTTTTGCATAAAATAGTTCATAGTTCGTAGTTCATAGTTCATTGTATTAACTGAACTTACGTTCATTTGAGCGTTTAAGCAAATTGGGTTTGTTTTGCATAATTGCTCGCTTTTGATTGATCGAGGTTTCTGACGAAGATGTAGACAAGCGAGAAAATCGAAATCCTAATATCGAAATACGAAACAAATTCTAAATCCTAATATCGAAATCCGAAGCAAATTCAAAAATCAAATTTTCAAATGCTCCAAACGAGGTTTAATAGGTCATTTGCCCCGCACTAAAGTGAACTAAAGGTCGTTCCCCCAATTTTGTTGGTATTTTAACATATTTTCGGGGAAAAATCAAGAAAAAAAGGGGAAATGCGGGGCATTTTTAGTTCGTAGTTCGTTGTTTGTTGTTCGTTGCACGCAAAAATGAGGGGAATTTGGAAAAATTTACTATTTTTTTCTTTTTTTGTAACCGGTCAGTTATGGG
>Ga0315533_1002171_pt1 | contig 13974 bp, 33 predicted proteins | sample SalMarSW160130MG_FD_203081 | JGI IMG/M metagenome (GOLD analysis project Ga0315533, IMG submission 203081) | Salt marsh sediment microbial communities from the Plum Island Ecosystem LTER, Massachusetts, United States - Salt Marsh Sediment SW1601-30 ...
AATAAAAGGTCTAGCACCTAGTTGCCAGTGCTAGGCTTTTTTATTGGAAAGAGGAGTGCATTATGCGGAAGTAATGCGGCATTAAGGCGGGATTATGAGGAACAGGACTAGCATGGTTGAGCGTAAACAGTGAAGTTGCTTGACTGGGAAAGTGTTGACAAATGCAACACCATGTGCTATAATATAGATAGAGTGTTATTATGAAGGTACTTATTACTGGTGACCGCAACTGGACTGACCGTGAAGCCATCAGGTCTTGGCTGTGTAAGCTCCAAGACTGGGGTTACACTGAGGTTATAGAGGGTGGAGCCAGAGGTGCTGATACCATAGCGGAGCAAGAGGCAATCAAACTCAGGATGTCTTATCAAAGGTTTCCTGCACAGTGTAGTAGGTATGGCAGAGCCGCAGGTGTGATTAGAAACCAGACCATGCTTGATGTCACATCACCTAATTTGGTGTTATACTTTCACCATGACCTAGCCAACAGCAAAGGCACTAGGGATATGGTTAATAGAGCCATCAAGGCTGGTGTGCAGGTAATCAATGGGAGTGAGCCATGTTAGGCATTGATGGTGAGCCAACCCAACAGGAGATAGCCAAGTGGTGGAACTGGGATAAGATGGAAGACCACTTAGCCATACGCCACCAGTGCCCATGCTGCGGTGGTCGCCGTACTAGGTGGGTTAGGCACGAATGGAACATCTGCTATGACTGTGAGATTGCCTTTACCTTTGACGACCTTGAGGAGTACGTTGACCAAGACCGAATCACGGAGTATAATAAATTGCTGATGGCTGAGGGTGAGCATAACCATGAAGCTATGGAGTGGGAAGAAATGGCAAGGAGGTTCCAACCATGACACAACCAACAGACCCAGCCAATGACACATGCAAGTGGTGCCCATACAACAGGGTATCATTGGATGGCCTGCATGAGGACTGTGACCCACCAGCTGGTGAATGTAGGTTAGAGTGGCCAATCACGCTTGTTGAGGAGGTTTAGCCATGCCTAAAGTGAAAGCCTATCCCAGGAAAGTCTACGCTCAGTTAAGGGGTAGACCAAACAGGCACTCCAACCCAAGCAAATATGTACTAAGGTGTAGGAGGTAGCCATGCCTAACGTCCGTGACACAGAGCTAACCGTACCAGCTGGGCGTATCAACCTACACGGTCATACCAAGCCCAAGTGGCGGCTCAGTGATGGTAGGAGACACCCAGTCAGGATTATAAAGCTAACACCACCAAGGACAAAGTGATGGAACAACACACTGTCTATGTCCTGCACTTTGACCATCCGTACTGGAAGGCAGGCAACTCTATCTGCCAACACTATGTTGGTTACACAAAGGACTTACCTGTCTGCCTGGATAAACACAGAGCAGGCAATGGCTCCAAACTCTGTGCTTATGCAGTTAGGCAAGGTATCACCTTTGAACTAGTACATGAAGAACACTATCCCAGCCAATCAGAGGCTAGGAAACGTAAGATATGGATAAAGAGGCATGGTGGAGGCAAAAGATTCTGCTCACTATGCCAAGGAGTATTATGAGGGTTTGGGATATACCAATAACCAAGCTATGCAACAAACATTTGGTGGCTCAGCACCACGAAATACACTGTATAGCCTCTATCAACCTTCATGGGTATGGTGGATTCTGTAACCACCCAGAGACTAGACGTTGGAGAGGTCACATAAACCAACTAGCATATAAGCACTACCAGACTGTGAATGAGATGGTTGCTAGAGGCATGAAGCATCACTATCACCTAGGTACAATAGATGATGTGTCCATGTCCACTGATGGGTGCCCAGAGCCTTGGCAACCAGTAGAACAGCAAATAGCCTTGTTGAAATCCAAAGGCTGTAAATGTGAGGTGTAATATGAACTGCTCCAACAGTGGACAACCACTTAACCAATGTACCTGCGGCTACTGCAATCCTGAGAAACCATGCCCATTACTCAATAAAGACCAGTGTCCCATCAAGGCTCTGTGTAACCGTATTGAACAGATGAACAAGGAGAACCAGGAAGCACTAATCCAAATGTACCACATTACAAGGTTCAGCAATAACTAGTAGAGAGGTTGACATTGGAACTAATAGAGTCAACACCAACCTATGATGTCATGGCTCTGAGCTATGAACCAATAGATACCAGCAGTTGGCGTCACATTAACACCTACTGTCCATGTGGTAGCCGTGGTGTCTACCTCAAACCACACCCAGAGTTCCAATGGGTGTTGTATTGCCCAAGCTGTGAGTTAACCTATTGTTACCAATATAAAGGAAAGGAGGTACACTAATGGCATGGTCAGATGAGGACAAACAAGCAATGGACAACGCTGCCATTGACGCAGAACAGGAGCTTAACCAACTCCTTACTCCCTTAAACCAAGTCCAAGAGCTAGAGCCAACTGCCCAAGACCTCATTGACTGGTGGTACAAGTGGTACATGACCGCCGGTCACAAACGCCTGGGCCGAGTGTTGGTTCAAATAGCCAAAGAAAAAGAAGGAGGTTAACCATGTGCCTATATCACCCTGATGCCAAGCCAATGAGGAAATTTGGCATTGGCTACAAATCACTTCGGGAGAGACCAGATGGAACCTACTGGTGCTATCACCACTCACTACATGCCGGTACTGTCCAATACCCACTTAATGAGTGGATTACAGACCCAAATGATGGTGACGCCACCAACAGTGGTAGTAGTGCTGGCTACCGCACCGGCTTCCACATATCCCTAGATGTGAAATATCTCAAAGAGTTCTGTTCCGGCACCATAGTAAAGGTCAGGTTCCGCAAAGTAGTAGCCACCCAAACCCAAGATACAAGCTCCATATATGGCCCACAGGTAGTGGCCAGAGAGATTATGAACCTGGGGGAGGTATAACCATGTACACCTCAAGGAACTTCAAAACCAAGAAAGCCTTGAAGGATGCAGTAGCCAGCGGAGAACACATCCATGTGTTCCAGCCCGGCCCATTTGGTGGTAGTGAACCAGACAATGGCACCGTCTACCTTGAAGGTCCACATTACCCTGAGCCACACCATTGGTATGCAGAGGCCACACTCAAAGATGGTATTGTAGTTGAGGTGAAGTGATGGAGAAAATCCCACCACATAGCTCATGGAACCTACCGCCAACCCCAAAGCAGGTACGAGCCATTACCAAGCTCTGCCTCCGCTTCAACATAACCGAACCATTAGAGGAGAAGCCACGTACCAGACTAGAAGCTCGACAACTAATTTACAGGTTGCGGGAACAAGCCAAAGAAAGTCCACAATGGAAGGAGAACCAAGAAACACAGAATACCACATAACCCAATGAACGCACCGCTAACCAAGGCCAAGTTATCTGGCACTGAGTTTGTTCAACCTGACCACCGCATCAAGTGTTACGTGTGTGGCAAGCCTGGAGGCATACTCATAAAGATTGATAATGGTAGGTACAGACACCTTGACTGTGGGGTAAAGTAATAACTCTACTTAATAGTATTATCTATGTTAAATACACTGGAGGTTAACAATGAATCAGACCGGACGTGAGGATGGTTAAATGCACCATCATTATTGTAATAACATTCATAGTTCTGTACCTAATATACCATTTCCTACTCATAAGGTGGGTGTGGTAAGAAAGGAGTAATATGTGGAACAAAGGTGATATGTGTTTCTTTGAGTTCAAACTATCCAGAATAGAGGAAACTAACCAGAACGGTGAGCCAACAGAGATAACGGATGGGCATATGCGAACCAGTACAGGAGGCTCATTCGTTGGCGGGTGTTTCCCTGTCACCATAGACAACAAGTTAATATCCGAGGCGTATGAACGAGCCTCAGACAAGATACACAGGGAAGGCTTGCAAGGACTTAACTACCCGGATATACATCGTTGGTTAGTCACCCATTGGGCAGGTACATGTCAGCTCAAACCAAAAGGCAAGTATGACTATGAACGACGGTACAAGGGACTTGATGACTTTGTAGAGGAAGTGCTTGAACCAGGTAGAAAGTTACACGATGTGCTAACAAAGTCTGGTATATGGCTAATGAGAAGATGAGTTTAACCCCAACCGATATCCGCAACAAGCTCCTCAAAGAGGTTGGCCTCACACCAACCCAGAAGGAGAAGCGGCGCAACCATAAGTTGAAGCCACTACCACAAGCCGTTATCCCCAAGGTGAGGAAAACACCCATGATGCTGTACCTTGAGGAGAAATACAAGGAGCCTGTAGAAAAGGTGTTACTCAGCGGCTCACTCAATGTAGTGGCTAAACACTTCAACGGTGAGGTTGACCGCTCCACCATTAGCAGGTGGATTAAACGGTTCAAGCTACGGTATGATAAGGACAACTTGCCTCAGTGTGAAGGATGTTTGAGGTACGGGCCAGCCTGTGATTCTGGTATATGTTACATACTCTTGGAACTGGAGTTATGGGAGTTGGTACCAATAAAGAAACAGGAGGTATTAGGTGAGACCTAAAGAAATAGTGGAAAGAGAGGTATCTAGACAGGCGGAGTTTGGCATGGAACCAAGTTGGGAGGACTTTGTGATAGCTGGTATAACCGAGGGTGTAAGGATGGCTAATGAGGTAGGCCTTGACCATTTTATAGATAACTTTATAACTGGTGAGCATCATCCAACGTGCAAAGCCTGCAAGCTGGTAAAAGAATGGTTGTATGAATGAGAGCCTTAACCCTCAACCAACTAATCTCCTGGACTCCACCTCACCAGCCATGGATAATTGACCTCGACATCCTTATCGAGCAAGGCACCATGATGGTATATGGAGCAAAGGAAACCTGGAAGTCCATGCTATTCAATATGCACTTACCATATTGTGTGGCTAGAGGTGTAGATTGGTTTGGCTTTCATACCAAGCAATCACCCGTGTTGGTGTTTCAAACCGAAGTACCACAAGTACAGCAACGCAAACGTCTCATTAAATATGCCATGAATAACCACATCACCTCGGATATGGTGTGGTATTGGTCCGAACTCTACATGAAGGTGGACAAAGGCTGGGGATTCTCAGAACTGGAGAAGGAAGTGATGGCCTGTCAACCTAAGTTGTTGGTTATTGACCCACTCTTTAGCTCAGTGACCGGCAACCTCCTAGACGACTACGATATGGGGCAGTTCATGGATAGGTTAGATAGCCTCAGAGCCAAGTATAAGTTAGCCATTGTTATTGTCCATCACAGCCGCATACCAGAACACACTGAGGGTGTGACCTTCCATTACGGTAGTGAGGAGTTGTTCGGCACCTCCCGTTGGGAACGCTGGCTTGACACCATCATCTATATAACTAAGGACAATGATGACCCGAACACACAGCTGGTTGACCTTACCCTAACCTTTGAAAAGACGAGACACACTGAGACCAAGCTGGCACCAATGAAGGTGCAGGTGGATAGGAAGACACTAATGTTTAGGAGGACACAATGAAACAATCATGTACCATAGGAACCGATTACTTGGGACTACCTGATGATGAAGTCAGCACTACATGGGACGCAGGTACACCAGATTACTGTCCCTACTATTGCCAGGTGGAGGATGACCCTGACCATCCATCCAAACGGTTAAGATGCTGTGGTAACTGCACCCACTACATTGTGGTTAAGGAACCAAGCGAACGTGTTGCCGGTAGCCACATTGACTCTGTACAGGAGGCACCGAATGACTAACCAGATAAACCAAGACCACTGTCCTGAAACAGAATGTGTATTTTATTCAGAGGAACATTGTCACTACTGGCAGGATGGTAAGTGTACCATTACTACGGATTTTCTACTGATAACACAACCACTATGGGATGAGGAGCTATCAAATGATTGATTGGAACACCAAGGTAAAATGCAACTATTGTTCCTGGGAAGGAGCCATCTCCTCTCTGTCCTGTGTCACTGTCCCTGGCTTTGATGGTGATGTCCTTAAGGAGATTGGCTGTCCTAATTGCAAGTCTCACCTATTCTTACAGGAGGTGAAAAATGTGGAGACCAACCAATTGGCAAGAACTAATCCAACATCGTAGCGACTGGGTTGACCTCAACTCACTAGAAGCCGGTGCTGACATTATCCTTGAGGCACTACATAGGCATGGACACCATACCGATGATGGTAAGGTATTCTATGCTGGACCAAATGATAAGGGTTGGCTAACACTGATACCAGACACAGGCTAAACTTGACACGTTCACACCTTTATGTTATAATATATAAGTATGAAGCAGTTTAGCCTGCGTATTAACCCAGAGTTACTAACACACATCAAACTTCTGGCAGTTATGGATGGAAGGAGGTATAATGCACTAATAGAGGACGCATTACAGGACTACATAAATAAACGTGTAAAGGAGAAACAAACCAACAATGACAATGCCGCAACAGCTATCACAGGATGAAATATTAGCCCAGTTACGAGTACGAGGTTTTGAGGACGGCTTTCAGGGTACACCACTCCGCCATTTCAGAGGTAAGCTGGAATCCATAACCGGCTCCATGGTACAACGTGGACAGATGCAACAGGCGAGGCTGGAAATCTACTATAACTTTAACGATGTTGAGGTCATACCATTTACGGATGGACGACCCGGATCCACTGAACCATACATGTCCCCCATAGCCCAAATAGCTATGATGGATAGTAACCGTAAACGCAGTGCCATGGGTTACCTCGGCGAATCCATCAACAAAATCCTGAACGCCGGTTTACCTAATGATGCACCACCTGACCAGGTTAAGGGTCAGTCCTTCCTGGTGGGCAAGACACAGGAGTGGTCCATGACACCAGGCCACCCAATATGGAATGGCAACACCAAGCAGGAAGAGCCAAGAGAGTGTTGGGAGGTTGTCTGGGTTGAAGGGTTTGGTGCTCCATCAGTACAACAAGCACAGGTGACACCAGCAGCTGGACAACCAGTGGCACCACCTGCACCGGCTGGACCTGGCAACTCCACGATTGCTGCTTTGAACCTACTGAACGGCAAGACCATACCACAGTGGCAGCTGGTTGTGTTTGCTAACCCGATGGTCAAGGTAGATACCAACCTAATCAACTCTATCATCGACCAACAGTTCATCCCACCACTACAGGCTATTGGTGTGGTAACCATGGACGCCAACGGTGTGGCTACCGTGGACCTGAGCAAACTACAGGTATAGGAGAAACAATACTTGCCATGGTGACAGCACAAGTACGGTTAACTGGCTCCAGCCACACAGTGGCGGAGGGCACCCTTGCAGAGAAACTTAGACACTCTGAGGATTGTTAGTAGTGCCAAATCATAACCCATTACACCAATGTTGGTTGCTAGCCATTCGTGAACAAGAGGAGGGCCTGGCCCTGGCGAATCGGGGGCATCATGGCAAGCCGGTTAATAGGCAGAATAGCCTTAAACCGAAACCAGCAGGTTAATGGTGGTAGACAACCAGGAGTTGTAGGACTACCTAAGCAGCTCAACTGCCTGCTGGTCCCAGATTAATGGTCTGGCTGATGAGGTTCAGATAGGAGGACAACAAAAGAAATGGAGGTTAAATAGCTTGGCTGGTGTCTCCTGAGTCAAAACTATCGGTAACTAAATAGTTATAAGGGATTAAGGAGTGAAGATTTCCAACCGAGCCAGCCAGGTTGCCAGTAGAACGAGAAAGTAGGTGTAGTCATTGAACCTGCTCCGAGTGCTGGCAAGGTTACTGTGGGGGTGAAAGTAGATGCGTACCTAGGTGCTGACAGAAATTGGTAGAGGCAGTAGGATAGCTCCCACAGAGCCAAATGGAAGGAGGGAGTAAATGGAATATGAACTGGCACCAGAGGAAATAGATGATATCTATGCTGCCGAGGAATCTGTACAAACCTCAATTACTGATTTTATGAGTGCGGCATCCGAAGCAACTGTAGCCAAAGTCCGTCGCCTTCAAGCAGAGCAAGTTTCTATGCCAAAGAGGTACGGTAAAGTTCGGGATGGTCGCATGCTGACCTCACAGACACCAGAGCAGGTGAGGTTAAAACTGGATGGCATCCTTGCAAGGATAATATCGGAGTCTGATAAAGACTATATCAACTTGACACCTTATGCTGACCAAATCCTCGCCTTAATCCAGCCTTCACTTGACGAGAACGGAAACAACTTAAGGGATGTGTGCAAGGTATGTGAGGCGAATATAAGGAAACAGGAAAGAGAGAGGATAATGAACTTACTTGAAGAGGCATATCCTCCAATTGGTACCTGGCCTGTTTGGCAAGCATTGAAGGAGGAGAAATGAAGGATATGGGTGAATTGGAAAACATGACTCTTTTTGACATTACATCCAACGAGGGTTCACTAACTAACTTCATAGTAGGAACCGCTTTAATCATGCTCTCAATTATGTACCTATTTTGCGACCTTTATTACTGGTTAAAGTTTAGACTAAAAGGTATAGGAGGCTAACAATGCTTGAATGGTTCAAATGCCCAGACGGACAACTTATCAACTACAAGGAGTGTCTAACCAAATGTAGAATGGAGGAACGCTGCCTAACACTACCAACCCTCACCATCATAGCCCAGGAACGAGAATGGACAGGTCACCCTAGCACCACACAGCTAATCAATGGTACTATGTATGAGTTCCTGAAACTGACTCAGCCATACGCCGTTGACCCTGATGACCGTGCCTTCTCACTAGCCGGTACAATGCACCACCGAAAATTGGAGGATGCAGCAAAGGCTCTGAACCTACCCACTGAGGTAGCCATGACCGGTGAGGACAGGGACATTATTGACCTGCTAGAGTGTGAGAATGGTATCTGGACCATCACCGACTACAAGAACTGGGGTTCATACCACTTAGCAAGAGCCTTAGGCATCACTGAGGTAGGCAGGAAGCCAGACCCTAGTGGTGAGGTCTACAAGTCCAGTGGTAAGTGGGGTAAAGCAGGCACACCCAAGATGGTGCCGGTGTTTCAGGAAATGTCACAGCAGGCTGACAACCATGAGGCTGAGTTGCAGTTGAACCATTACCGGCTATTAGCCAAGGATAAGTTTGGCATTAATGTAACCAAGCTCAGAGTACAGGTCACAGTGCGTGATGGTGGACTGACTGTAGCCAAGACCAGAGGCATAGAGAGGAACACCAGGATGGTTACGGTCAAGCTACTGGATGATGGGTATGTGCAAGGCTACTTTGACAGCAAGGCTAAACGGCTCCTTGATGCTCTGGAGACCAACACAGCGCCGGAGCCATGTAATGAGCAGGAATGTTGGGAAGGTGCCAGGTGCAAGAGGTATTGTGAGGTATCGCTATACTGTCCAAAGGGTATGTTATACCAACAAGGAGGCTAAGAATGGAAGCTATACACCGTCCAAAATGTGGTCAAACTGACCCGGTACAACCACTAGGTCAAACCGAAGATGGTGACACTGGCTATGGTTGCCTTAACTGTCACACATGGTTTGAGATAATGTCTAAGCCCTATGAGGAGGAAGAATGATTTTTATCCTATGGGGTGAGGACAAATCCTGCAAGAACACCTTAGCCTTTTCGTTCCCTAAGCCAATGGTAGACATGGAGTTTGACATTGGCGGGTCACGCCGTGCCATGAGGAACCTACCACACCTACCTATCAAGGATTGGTACGACCAAGGTCTTATCAAGGTTGAACAGTACGTTATGCCATTTCAGATAGGCAGGGTAGACATAAACCTCAATAGCGTAACTCCAAGTAAGATTGTTGTTGGTGTTAAGGAACTATTCTACCAATTTGCCGGTAACTTCATCAAACATCTTAAAGACCCTAATGTACCCACTATCATGGTTGACACTGGCACCCTACTCTATGAGACTACATGCCTAGGCTACCTACAAGAAAAACAAGAGCTACAAATGAATCCTGATGGCTCCATGAAGATGGGTAACGATGGTAAGCTACAAGTCCTGAGAACACAACTACAACGCCAGGAATACCGTGAACCGTATATCAGGATGAGAGGGTTTATCTACCAAGCCAAAGCACATAACAAGAACCTGATAATGACACACCATGCCGCTGATGAATGGGGTATGGTCCGTGGTAAAGATGGTTCACTAACAGAAGGTAAGACAGGACGCCGACAGTTACATGGTTGGGCGCAACTCGGTGATGGCTGTGATGTCCTGGGTCATACCCGCTGGGATGCTAACACCAAGTCCAGTTGGTTTGATGTTGAACTGGCTGAGGTGAAAGAACTGGAAGGCATGAAGTTTGAGAATCCTACCCATGACAAGATTAGCCAGGTAATTAAAATGATAAGAGGTGAGTAATGGATACAAAGTTTCATAAGGACTTCAAATCCTGTCCAGCATGTGGCTCCACCAACCGTTTCTTTGAATCTATGGCTAATGAACTCAAGGACAGAGGTGTGGTTCGTAAGGAATGGGCGTTCTACCTAGACATCAAGCAAGGTGTAGTTATGGACAAAGTCAAGGAACAAAGACTAATTATAGGCTCACAAGTCCCTGCATACACCTATGCTACGGATATCTGTATGGACTGTGGCTGTGTCTACGCCATGTTCATTGAAAGGTCCAATGCTACTAAGTCCATTGAGCCAGCCACTAATATGCCTGGGCCACCACTTGGTCAAGTTATAAGAAGTAGCTAAGGTAATGAAGTCACCAGGTCAACAAAGGACATGATGAAAAAATTCAGCTTCACTCTAACATTCGTAGAGCATAACAAACCCCAGATTGTCATTCTGTGCGCTCTCAGCACAGCTAGAATGAAGCTAGAAAGTGAGACTAACAAAATATGAATATACCGGCACACCACCTAGCAGGGAATAGGAGCAACATATCGGAACTAGACCAGTATGATACCCCTGAGTCAGCAACCAGGAGCCTCATGTCCAGAATCACTTTCAATGGCCTAATCTGGGAGTGTGCATGTGGGAACATGAGTATGGCAAAGGTATTGGAACAATATAATGCAGTTTTAGCCACGGACATACTTACTGGCACAGACTTCCTAAAAACCAACTTTATCTGTGAGAATGTAGTAACCAATCCACCATACAGGCTTGCGGAAAAATTCGTTAACCATGCCCTTGACTCAGCCATTGAAAAAGTAGCCATGTTTTTGAGGCTCAACTTCCTTGAGGGACAATCCAGATACAAGATGTTTACAAAGACTCCACTAAAACAAATACTTGTGTTCTCCAAGCGGCAAGCATTACACCCACCTGGGGTTATAGTTACCACAGGTGGAACTATAGCATATGCCTGGTTCATATGGGAACATGGATATGCTGACAAGCCATATGTGGATTGGATAAATGACTAGGAGTTTGGCATGACAATAATGGTTGATTACCATGAACCAGAGCAAATAGAACACCTGGTAGCGCAGACCGTTCCTGTTATCCGCTGTGGGTTGAATGATGAAGGGTTTGCTGACTACTTATGGTTCGCCTGTGACGGACACCGCATCCAGGTTGAACGAAAACAAATAGATGAGATACTGGGTGGCCTTGATAAGGTGGAGGAACAACTCCGGCGTGAACTATCCAACGGTGTGGAGGAAACCATCCTCCTCCATGAACGGGAATGTGAGCCAATCCACAGTATGAAGATGTTTACCCAGAGTTGGAACAAAACCAAAGATGGCAAGATTATGGTGCCAGGACACAAGTATAATGTTAGCTATACAGGCCTACATGCTTGGTTTAACCAGCTAGATAAGGCTGGTATCACTATAGTCCACAGCTTTGATTATGAGGCTACTGCACTGGTGTTGGTAGCATTATATCAGAACTCACAAAAGGTGGAACATACTACCCTACGCCGCTATATCAAGGAACATATCTATATAAAGGATTACAACCCGCATGTGTTGAACCTTATGTCTATCAAGGGTGCTGGTATTGGTGAGGCTAAGGCAACAGCATTGATACAGAGGTTTGGCACATTCTGGTATACTATTAACCAGCCAGTAGAGAGCTTGGCTGAAACACTGGTTGGTGAGGAAGGCAAGGAGAAGAGGTTCGGTATGGTTGGAGCCAATAGGTTATTAAAGGCTATAGGGAAGAATGTATGACCAAATTCATTGAGATAGATAAGTTATACCGGCGTGATATACAACCATTATTGAGATTGTCAGCGGAGATAATAACCAACTACTGGAAACTCAGGCTAAGGAGGTTAGGTATGACCGACATACCAGGTGTAGAAACTATCAGGAATTTGGTTGGTGAACCACCACCAAAGATTGAAGTACCATACAAACTAATGAGCAAAGAGGAGACCCTTAGACCTGCATGGAACCATTGTTTCATAGCCATATTACCATTTTGCTATAAATGTAAGGTTCCGCTGGTGTGGCACTCAGCACCCAGAGAGGAGGGTCATGAGGATGAGTTGTTCACTTGTCCTAACTGTGGTCGTGTTTGGGTAAAAGGAGAAGGCTGGTGAAGTTCATTATAGAGATAATGAAGGATTATTGGCAGGTAAAGTCAGCTAATGACCAAATGCTTGACCTGGCCATATACCAAAGCTATACATATAATAGGTCCTGCGTTCTCATATCATCCATACTGAGGCAGGTTATGGAACAAATGGAACAACAAGTCAGCAGGAGACAAGACCAATGAACTTTGATAAAACCAACAAAGTTATTGTGGATTCCATGGACCATACCGAAGCCAGAGCATTTGCCAAGTTCCTAACATCCGAGATAGCCAGGCATGAGAGGGACATTAAGGAGGCCAAGGAACTGATAAGGAAGGTTGGTAAGAAGTTTGGGTTCTAAGAAGTTTGCACCAGAGTTCCCTAGAGACAGCAACGGTTGGATAGTGTTTGGCCGTGACCAGAAAGAACGTAAGAACCTATTCTTTCCGGAGGAGGTTATGCGGCATCCAGCCAAGATGAACTTTCACCTGGAACAATCCGTCATAGAGTATGTGGCTGAGCCTGGACAAGTGCTGTTAGACCCGTTTGGTGGGACTGGCACCTTGATGATTGCAGCATTACAGGGTATGAGGGTGATACTACTGGACATTGAGCTTGGCTACCACAAGTTGCAAAGTGAGGCGTTGGAGAACCTAACCAAGGTTGACCCTGAGGCAGCTGGTAGGGTTATCCTGCTGCACGGTGATAACAGGTTGCTGCTGCCCATCCCATGCAATCATATCATAACCAGCCCACCATATGCCCAGGCTATGAACATCCAACGAGTACGGACAAGGCGAGAGGATGCGCCGGATAACTTGCTGGTTGATGAAGATATACGTATGCTGGAATACAGCAAAGACCAACGCAATATTGGTAGGCTTAATACCTTCATGTATAACCAAAACATGGAGAAGGTGTATAAGCTATGCTATGAGAGCCTAGCTGTTGGTGGGACACTCACTATAGTTATCAAGGACCGCATCCACGATGGCAAGAGAGTGTACCTCAGCAAGTGGGTAGACCGTGTGTGTAAGCAGGCTGGGTTCACCTTAGACCGCTGGGAAAAGTGGAAAACCCTGGGACATGCGTTTACCAAGATAGCTAGAGCACAGGGTAAGGAAACAGTGCTGGATGAGGACATAATGATTTATAGGAGGTCAACATGAGTAGACCACGTGACGAAGGATACATTATGTCTCTTAGGAAGGGAGGTTAACATGACTTACCTGTTCTGGAGGTTGATAACTATCATGACCAGACATAATAGGACTAGACCAATATCAGTATGGTACTGTAAACATAGGTTTGGTTCCGACTTTGTTGGGTTTTATGATGGTATACCAGTAGTCAGAACCAACCACTTGGATGGGGTGTAACTATAATGTTTTTTGCTCATGACCCAGTACAGCACTTCTACTACCTTGGCAACATAGAACCATACCCACGTATCTACCATGATATGTTGGACAGTGCCACTATAATTGCCGCTGACGTAGAGACCATTAGCCTCAAGGAACGTATGGCTATAGGTATCAGTGTGTCACCAGCACCAGACATAGCCTTC
>Ga0315533_1002172_pt1 | contig 13969 bp, 10 predicted proteins | sample SalMarSW160130MG_FD_203081 | JGI IMG/M metagenome (GOLD analysis project Ga0315533, IMG submission 203081) | Salt marsh sediment microbial communities from the Plum Island Ecosystem LTER, Massachusetts, United States - Salt Marsh Sediment SW1601-30 ...
TGACACTTGCGGCCATAATGAACGGAATAGCCCTGCATGGCGGGGTAATACCTGTTTGCGGTACTTTCTTTGTGTTTTCTGATTTCATGAAGCCTGCGGTGAGACTGGCTGCCCTGATGGGACTACCTGTTAAATATGTCTGGTCACATGATGCTTTCAGAGTGGGAGAAGATGGCCCTACCCACCAGCCCGTTGAGCAGGAAGCACAAATCAGGTTACTTGAACATCTTAAAAACCACTCGGGGGAAAGCAGTATGCTGGTGCTCAGACCTGCCGATGCTGCCGAAACAACGGCATGCTGGCAGATGGCCCTTGAAAATACAGGAACACCAACAGCCCTGATCCTTTCACGGCAGAATATAGCGGACCTGCCCTCAGCCGGCAACAGGTATAAGGATGCACAGGGAGCACGTAATGGGGCTTATATTGTTGCAGACAGTAATGGAAAACCTGATGTCGTACTGCTTGCCAGCGGTTCTGAAGTGAGTACACTTGTTGAAGGTGCAGCACTTTTGCGCGAGCGTAAGAATTTGAATATAAGAATAGTGTCGGTACCTTCTGAAGGTTTATTCAGAAGACAGGATAAGGATTACCAGGATTCAGTATTACCGGTCGATGTGCCGCGTTTTGGCCTGACGGCCGGGTTACCGGTAACCCTTTTGGGACTGGTAGGTGGTAATGGCACGATATGGGGACTTGAACAATTTGGTTACTCAGCACCATATAAAGTGCTTGATGAGAAATTCGGTTTTACAGCAGAAAATGTTTATACGCAGGTTATGGAACTGCTGTCATATTAAAAAGATTCCATGTCTTTGATATGTCTGAAGTAAAAATTGGTTACGTTTAACGTTGTGTTCTGGGTTCCGAGTTCCGAGTTCCGAGTTCCGGGCTCAAATTTCAGGGTATCGGATATTAGTTGATATTTAGACACTAAATTAACAAACACCAATCTTAAACATAAAATTTCCTTTTAAAGGATTGTAAAAAATAAAAAACCCTTCAATATTTATTAAAAACAAATAATAACGAAACCTTACATAAACGACAGACAGACAGCAAGATACCAACTATGCCCCCGAGATCATTATCATATAGCAAATTTCAATTTGTACAGACCAAGGAGACTATATAATAGTTACTCAGTACCAAAAATTTGCACTTATCAGATAATAAAAAACTCCCACCTAAGCGGGAGTTAAGGATTAACATCCTACGGCATATAGCCTTATTGTGATAAGATGTAAATTGTAAGGTGCAATATAATAAATATTTCTTAAATTTGAAATACTGTCTATAAAAACCTGAGAAAATGGCAAATATACTTGGTTTGGATCTTGGTTCGGCCAGTATCGGCTGGGCCATAATCAATGCTGATATTGACAGCAATAACATAGTTTCTTCCTATGATTCAATAGTTGATGCAGGTGTCCGTATTTTTCCTGAAGGACTTGAGCCAGGAACAAAAGGTACTGGTGATGGAGAACAATCTCTGAATGCTGCAAGGCGTGAATTCAGACAAACACGCCGAGGATATTACCGCAAAAGAATCCGTAAATATCATCTTTTAAAATTATTGATTAAACATAATATGTGCCCTCTATCGGAAAAGGAATTAAACAAATGGTATTACTGGGACAGGAATAAAAAAACTGAAGGGCAGATATTTCCATGTGCAGATGAATTCATTAAATGGTTGCAAAAGAATCCTTACGAATTGAGGGCTAGAGCTCTTGAAGGCAATGTAAATAAAATGGAACTTGGCAGAATATTATATCATTTAATTCACCGGCGAGGTTTTTTAAGCAGCAGGAAAGCTGCTGATGAGGGCGCTCTTTATAAAGGGGGAAAAGGGATATTGGGAATTAATTCGACCAAAGATGCTATGGGTGATAAAGCATTGGGGAAATATCTTTATGAATTATTACCTGCTGAGGGGAAACCATTCAGAAATATCAGGGATGAAAAAGGAAATCCTGTTAAGGCAAGAGGAAGGTATACATTAAGAGAAATGTATATAGCTGAATTCAATGAGATATGGGAGAAAAATGCATCAAAATTTGGACTGTCAAAGGAGAAAGTTACTAAACAATCAATAAAGATACTGAAAGGTGATTCTGATAGTAAGAGGAATAACCAATATATAAATAAACTTATTGAAAAATATGGGAATGAGAATGTAAAGATTGATAATCACAAGGTCATTATTCAACAACAAATGCCCCTTAAAAAAAGTCTCGGAGGTGATATTTGGATTGAGGGTGATACATTGAGATACAAATCAAAAAACAGTATACTTTTCTGGCAAAGGCCTTTGAGATCACAAAAACATACACTTTCTAAATGCAGGTTTGAGAAAAATAAACATACTTGTCCCTTGTCACATCCTGATTATGAAGAATTCAGGGCATTGCAGTTTATTAATAATATTAAATATGGGAAAGGAAAGATATTAAATCATGAACAGCGGTCAATAGTACTTAATCTGATAAACAAGAAAGACAGGAGTTTTGATTTTGCTGAAATCCCAAAGAAATTACAATTAACATATGAAACTTTTAATTATAATGACAAAACGAAGGTTCAGGGGAATATTACTACAAAATACCTGAATATACTATTTGACAAATCAATTATGGAGGAGAATAAACAGGATATCTGGCATTGTTTCCATTTTTATCATGATAATGAACTTTTATTCAATAAATTAAAGAAAGACTATAATATAAAGCTCAATACTCCAGATGAGTTATCAAAATATATCCTTAAAGACGGTTATTCTGCTGTTTCTTATAAAGCAATGCACAATATCCTGCCATTTTTGAGGAAAGGATACAGATATGATATTGCAGTCATATTAGGAGGCATAAAGAACAGTTTCGGAGACAGGTGGGACTATTTTAATAATTTTCATGAGGATATTGAACAATATGTACTTAACCTTTTGAAAAAAACCAATACTGAAGGTGAGGTAATTAAACAAATCAGCGAGTATCTTACTAAACCTGAATATAGTTTTGGATTTAATAAAAACAGCAAAGAGTTGCAGAAACTATACCATCATAGTCAGGAAGTAATTTTGAAAAAGACTTCATCAAAATTATCCCCTGTTGAAGACTTGAGGAATCCGCTCGTTCAGCAGGGAATCAATGAATTACGACGCTTGGTGAACTCCCTTATTGATAAATATGGTAAGTTTCATATTGTGAAAGTTGAACTTGGACGTGATCTTAAGAGCTCTAAGGATCAAAGGTATGAACAGACATTCAGGGTCAGGGATAATGAAAGTAAGAATGAAGAAGCAAGAAAATTACTTACAGAATACGGACTTAGCCATTCAAGGGAAAACATCAGAAAAGTTTTATTATATAATGAACTAAATGAAAAATCCGGCAAAGCTACTTGCCCATATACAAATAAGACAATAAACATATCATCAGTTCTTGGCGGTCAAAATGCATTTCAGATTGAGCATATAATTCCATACAGTGTTTCTCTTGATGACAGTTTTGCAAACATTACTTTGTGTGATTCTACATTCAACAGGTTGAAGGGCGAGAAAACACCATATCAGTTTTATCTTCAGGAATCTAACCCTGAATTGTGGGGAGGGGCAAATTCATGGGACGAAGTTGAGTTTCGGGCTTTTAGGCTGTTGCCATACCAGAAAGCAAGAAGGTATACATCAAGAAAGAAAGAATATCTGACACAGGATTTTATACAGAGGCAATTGAACGATAGCAGGTATTTTAGTAAAAAAGCAAAGGAAATACTGTCTGAAATTACAGATGAAATCATCGTAATGCCTGGAAATTTAACTTCTGAGTTGAGACATTTATGGGGGCTTAATAACATCCTTCAACCTGTTAATCTAATAAATATTGAAAATATCGAAGCAGATCCTGATAGAAGAATACCTTACTATGTGGTAATGGATAAATCATTAAATCCGGTCAGGGTAGAAAAGGTTAAATGCAATAAGCCATCAATTGATGAAAATCAAACAACAATTGCGGGATATATTGATAAAACGGGTAATTTTATTTCATCTGTGATAAAGATTGATAACTATGTAAGTGACTACAAAGAGGGTAGATATTGGATCGTACTGGATTTGGTAGATAATCCGCTAATATTGCCTGTTTTTGATGAGCAACCTGAATCCGATGAAAATCATATTGTTATCAAAAGTAATTTTGTTAAAGGAAATTTCAGATCAGAAACAATAAAAGGACTAAGCCGGGATGTGCCTGATGGAAGGTGCTGGGCAAAATTTCCAATAGACCAGGTTAAGTTTATACCTGCAGGAGAAGGAAACAAACCATCTGAAAAGGCAGGTCGGATTATATTATTCGGGAATATTTCTAATGGCATATTCAATTCTTTTATTTTCAAATATAGAATTAATGAGGCGGATGGGCAGTATTGGTGCATAATTGAGACTGACCCTGTTAAGGCCGAGCTAACGAGGGTTAAACTCCCAAAACCGGAACCAGGGAATAATCAAATTGTAGTTGAAGGTATAATTAATGAAAGTGGAATATTTGAATCTGAAATTGATTGCGAACACAGGTTTGATACAAATAAAAAAGCAGGCAGGTATTATGCAGTATTTGATATCAGAAATATTGCTGGCATACCATTTCCGCAGTTTAATGAAGTTCCTGAAACGAACAAAGGCGAAAAGCTTATTGAAGGAAATATTTGGGTTGACAAATTCTCAGGGGAAATAAAGTTCGATCCAAAGAAGAACAGGGATGATAACAGGCATCATGCAATAGATGCAGTTGCGATCGCTGTTACAGAAAGACGTTTTCTAAATGAAATGAGTAGATACCACGCCAATTTGAAGAAAAAGGACAGGGGATTGGATTATGACCAACAGTTCAGGTTTGATCTACCATGGAATACATTTACAGATGATGTGGTTGGTATTGCAGAAAACATTCTTGTTTCGCATAAAAAAAGAAATTCAACTGCTGTTCATGTGTCAAAAATAATCGGAAAAAATGGTAAAAACTACAGGAGTGAAGGTTGGTCGTCAAGAGGGTTGCTTCATAAGCAATTCGTTTATGGGAGAAGAACACATCCTGATGATAATGAAATTCACTTTCATATACGTAAAGGGCTTGAAGAAATAAGAAATAATAAGCATGTTGAAAAAATAGCAGACAGGGCAATAAGAAATCTTATTAAAAAACATCTGAGGGATGAATATAATATTGATTCTGGAAAGTCTTATAATGTGCCTGCCGATGCTTTTTTCAGAGACGGTAAACCAAGAATATTCCTACCTAATAAAAGGGGTGAGCCTGTTCCTGTAAGAAAAGTGAGGATAATGGAAGAAATAGGTAATGCAGTACAGTTAAAGCAAAACCTGAACAAATATGTCAATCCGAGGAATAATCATCATGTAATGATTTATGAGGATAATAATGGTAATTTGCGTGAGGAGGTTGTAACTCTTTGGGAGGCGGTAAACAGAAAAGTAAACGCTATGCCTGTTTATAAGTTACCACAGGATGGAAAGAAAATTGTCACAACACTTGAGATAAATGATATGTTCCTGATAGGAATGGATGAATCTTCTGTTGCGAAAATCGATTGGAATGATAACAAAACGGGAAGCCTGATTAGTCCATTTCTGTATAGGGTACAGAAAGTGTCTAGTATGTATTATACTTTCCGTCATCATCTGGCTTCTACGATAAACAATCCGGATGAAGAGGTAAGGATAGTTAGTTTTAAAGCATGGGAAAGGCTGAATCCCATGAAGCTTAAGGTGGATATTACCGGTAAACCATATCTATTTCAAGATGCTTAAACGATCATTGTATTTTACTGAGCCATGTCATTTGTCAAGGAAAGACCTTCAACTGGTAATTCACAAGAGAAGTTCTGAAACGGCTGCAGTTCCGGTAGAGGACATAGGTTTCATAATAATTGAGAGTCTGCAGATTACTGTAACAGCTAGTCTGATGGAATTATTAAACAGTAATAATACTGCAGTAATATTTTGTGACAGCAAACATCATCCCAATTCTATGCTTTTAAACCTGGATGGTCATCACCTGCAGAATGAGTTGTTCAGGAACCAGGTTGGTATTAGTGAACCGTTAAAAAAGAACCTTTGGAAACAGACAGTAATAGCAAAGATCCGTAACCAGGCAAAACTGTTATCCAAGCTTGGTAAAGACTGCAGGGATATTGAGATAATGACAGGCTATGTTAAAAGCGGAGATATGGATAACCGGGAAGGCGCTGCTGCGCGATCATACTGGCCTAGGCTCTTCGGACCGGATTTCAAAAGGGAAAGAGAAGGTATGCCTCCTAATAATTTATTAAATTACGGGTATATTGTCCTGAGGGCGGCGGTGGCAAGGTCTCTTACCGGTTCAGGTCTGATGCCCACACTTGGCATTCATCATCACAGCAGATATAATGCATATTGCCTTGCAGATGATATAATGGAACCATACAGGCCTTTTGTTGATGAATTGGTATATAGTATCTGGTTGGAAAACAATGATATTTATATATTGAATAAAGAAATCAAAGCAAATTTACTTAGCCTGCTTACACGTGATGTCTGGTTTGGTAAAAACAAAAAACCCTTAATGGTGGGATTGTCATCCACCACTGCATCTCTGGCAAGATGCTTTTCAGGGGATCAGAAGAAATTATTATATCCTGTTCTCATCTAAGGAAATATATGCAGGAAAGGATAAATGCATATCATATAATGTGGTTATTCGTATTTTTTGATCTACCCACAAATACCAAAAAAGAAAGGAGGGCAGCAGCGAGGTTCAGAAAAGACCTTACACGTGATGGCTTTACCATGATGCAATATTCAGTTTATACAAGGCATTGTGCCAGCCGTGAGTCATCTCAGGTACATCTTAAAAGAGTGAGTTCATTTGTTCCGGAGAAAGGTCAGATTAGCATTCTGTCAATTACCGATAAGCAATATGGTGATATAATAAATTTCTGGGGTAAAAAAACAGAACCTTTACCTCCAGGTCCAAAACAACTTGAAATATTTTAATTGATTTTCCTGATTATATTTGATATTTTAGAGTTCAAAACCACTTCCTGTTGGTTGAGCGGCTGGTTTTCCGATCAAATTATTGGCTTAGAATACCATTAAAAGGGAACTAGATAGCCACAGGTTGTGGTTTGATGTAAATTTGAGATAAGGTATTACCCTGAATAGGAATATAAGCCACGCCCTTAAGTTGTGGTTTGATGTAAATTTGAGATAAGGTATTACTATCAATGAATCCATAATAAGTAAGCACTCGTTGTGGTTTGATGTAAATTTGAGATAAGGTATTACAGAAAATATTGATGGTTATGTCTTATTGTAGTTGTGGTTTGATGTAAATTTGAGATAAGGTATTACCAAGCCAAATTGTTAAATTATTACCTGCTTGTTGTGGTTTGATGTAAATTTGAGATAAGGTATTACCAATATATCTTGTATCTGCTTTGTTGCCTAGTTGTGGTTTGATGTAAATTTGAGATAAGGTATTACTCCCTGCACCTGAATATGAACTTGTCTTGGGTTGTGGTTTGATGTAAATTTGAGATAAGGTATTACAAAGTATCACAACAGTAACACTTGGATCATGTTGTGGTTTGATGTAAATTTGAGATAAGGTATTACATATTAACGAATTGTAATGCATTAACTGTGTTGTGGTTTGATGTAAATTTGAGATAAGGTATTACAAAAGGAAAAAACTTGAGCAATCAAGGCTAGTTGTGGTTTGATGTAAATTTGAGATAAGGTATTACTAATGGCAAGGAATATATCCTTAATAAAGTGTTGTGGTTTGATGTAAATTTGAGATAAGGTATTACCAATGGAAGAAATTGCTGTCACCGGGCCTTGTTGTGGTTTGATGTAAATTTGAGATAAGGTATTACCCAGACAATAAAGATATTGTTCAAGTGCTTGTTGTGGTTTGATGTAAATTTGAGATAAGGTATTACACATTATGGGATTATATCAGTGATGAAATCGTTGTGGTTTGATGTAAATTTGAGATAAGGTATTACAAAGAGTTCACCGGGGAGTGCCTATTTATTGTTGTGGTTTGATGTAAATTTGAGATAAGGTATTACATTTATCGTTATATCAGACGTTGAACTACGTTGTGGTTTGATGTAAATTTGAGATAAGGTATTACTGCCATTACGCTCGATATGGGTTAATGTGTGTTGTGGTTTGATGTAAATTTGAGATAAGGTATTACCGCCTGGTCAGTCCAATTAATATCAAGCTCGTTGTGGTTTGATGTAAATTTGAGATAAGGTATTACTAACTTGATAGTTACCTGTACTACTGCGGAGTTGTGGTTTGATGTAAATTTGAGATAAGGTATTACCCGGTCCCCCCAGTCGTGTAACATGGTCTTGTTGTGGTTTGATGTAAATTTGAGATAAGGTATTACCAACACCGTCAAGTGTTAATACTATATCCTGTTGTGGTTTGATGTAAATTTGAGATAAGGTATTACACAATATATAATGATGTTGTACAAACATAGTTGTGGTTTGATGTAAATTTGAGATAAGGTATTACTGTATTTTTTGACAGTGCTTCAGCCTTGTCGTTGTGGTTTGATGTAAATTTGAGATAAGGTATTACTTATCCACATGTTGAATTGAAGTAAATACCGTTGTGGTTTGATGTAAATTTGAGATAAGGTATTACCTTTTTCCAGTGGACCATTTACGAGCACTAGTTGTGGTTTGATGTAAATTTGAGATAAGGTATTACAACGACACCGAGCTTGTGTCACAATTGGTAGTTGTGGTTTGATGTAAATTTGAGATAAGGTATTACACTTTCTTCATTGTTCCCTCGCGCCAGTACGTTGTGGTTTGATGTAAATTTGAGATAAGGTATTACTGCCCTCTTTGCGTCCTATGATCTCAATATGTTGTGGTTTGATGTAAATTTGAGATAAGGTATTACTGTTTTGTCCATGATAAATAATTGTTTAGTGTTGTGGTTTGATGTAAATTTGAGATAAGGTATTACTCAAAATCTAGTGAATTGCTATAGCAACTCGTTGTGGTTTGATGTAAATTTGAGATAAGGTATTACTTTGTGTAGTTCTAAATCTGGTAAAGCGCGGTTGTGGTTTGATGTAAATTTGAGATAAGGTATTACGGATTATTGCCCACTGTGAGAGTATCAGGCGTTGTGGTTTGATGTAAATTTGAGATAAGGTATTACCTAAGCAAGTAAGTAAAGAGGTCAAAAGGAGTTGTGGTTTGATGTAAATTTGAGATAAGGTATTACCGCTCATCCTCTGTAAATATCCTTTCCATAGTTGTGGTTTGATGTAAATTTGAGATAAGGTATTACAAAGAACGAATGTACAAACAAATTATACCTGTTGTGGTTTGATGTAAATTTGAGATAAGGTATTACATACCTTGCTCCACCACGCTGTGATGTTTCGTTGTGGTTTGATGTAAATTTGAGATAAGGTATTACAAAGAATTGGTATCGTGTTAATCAATGGTTGTTGTGGTTTGATGTAAATTTGAGATAAGGTATTACTTCATGTTTGGATCATCATGTTAGTTTATGGGTTGTGGTTTGATGTAAATTTGAGATAAGGTATTACAACGACCTGTATATCGACCGTTAGGGTTTGGTTGTGGTTTGATGTAAATTTGAGATAAGGTATTACTAACCTGACTTTCATTCTGATGACGTCCGGGTTGTGGTTTGATGTAAATTTGAGATAAGGTATTACAAGAAACAGAATTATTATGAAACCAGCTAGTTGTGGTTTGATGTAAATTTGAGATAAGGTATTACTTGAACAAACAATACAGTCATGAGCAGCAAGTTGTGGTTTGATGTAAATTTGAGATAAGGTATTACTAACCTCATACCTGCCCATGCGGTGTAGGTTAGGATGGTACCGTTCTTTCCAGTATAAATATTATTTCGGATTTATAGTGGGAAAACCTCGTCAATTTCAGTTGATTCCGGCAGGGCCGCTTTTATCTTCTCAAGGTAACGGCGTTGCTTTACCATTTCGAGACTTGGTATAAAGTTAATATCAAAGATCCATCCTGCCTGGAGCAGCTTGAAGTCGTTCAGGTTCCGGACATTTTTCATGTGTACGGCTCGTTTATTTTTTAAGCCCCCTAATACTTCTTTTGAAAATCCTGGAGTGTCAGGTAGTTCCAGTTCAAGTGCTGTATTTCTTTTCCCGTCCTTCCTTTGATAATAATCTGTGACAACTTTCCAGATATCCAGCTTGTCAGCATCACGAAGAAGTTTTGAATAGAACAGGCAGGTTTCCGTTTCTTCCACTGGCAGGGAAGGGTAATTATGATATTTTATCGATCTTTTTATTAAATATTGTATTGTATCATTAAATTGTTTGAGCACCCCGGTCCTTTCAAGTATATCTATACCCAGTTCAGCATGATTTTCGGATTTACTATCCTTGAAAGTTTTATACCGGGCATACTGTTCAAAACGACCTATATCATGCAGTAATGCTATTATTTCAGCCAGCCGCAACTCGTCATCATTTAATCCCAGCTTTTCCCCTATTTTCAGGATTTCTTTGCATACCCTGCTGGTATGATCTTCCTTCAATTCTATATTTTCCTGTATTTCGGGGTCACCTTTTTTAAAGGTACCCATATAGTGAGCAAACCAGTTTTGTATTTCTGCCAGACTTTCTTTACTTACTTTTATTTGCATGCCCTTAATTTTCCTTTTTTAATTAGTTATTATCTGCTTACCGGCATTTCCTTAACTCCTATACCCGGTTCTTCAGGCATAATCCAGTGTCCGTCATGGAACCGGGCTCCTGTGAACGGATCGTTGCTTATGAGCAGGGAGCCATCCAGGTCAAGCCATCTTGCGAGAGGCTGCAGCTGTACGGCTGCACTTATTGCCAAAGATGATGCTATCATACAGCCAATCATTATATCAAGATTGAGGGTGCCTGCAATAATGGCCATCCGGAAAGCTTCCATAATACCACCTGACTTCATTAATTTTATATTGATCCCATCATAGGCTTCTGCAACCGGTATTATATCTTTAGATGTATTCACTGCTTCGTCTGCAATAATCGGTAAAGGCGATCTTTCTTTAAGCCATTTAGTTTCTTTAATCATGCTCACAGGCATTGGTTGTTCAACAAGCTCAACACCATTTCCTTCCAGCCATTCAATTTTTCTTATAGCCTCCTCTTTATCTATCCATCCCTCATTTATATCAACCCGGATTGGTTTGTCAGTTACCTGCCGGATGGTTTCTATTATTTCCTGGTCATCCCTGTTTGTTAATTTTACTTTTAAGATTTTGTAAGGATCAGCTTCCTGCACTTTCTGTTTCAGTATTTCAGGTTTATCAAATCCTATTGAGAATGATGTGTCCACATATTTATCCGGGTCAAGTCCAAATAACCTGTGAACAGGGGTATTAAGTTTTTTCCCAAGCCAGTCGAACAGTGCTATATCAAGTGCTGCTTTAGCAGGTGATATCTCTTCGATCTCTTCATTCACCTTATCTGTCAGGTTATAAAATTTAAATGGATCGGCTTCAAGGTAAACGGGTATAATTCTTTTCAGTTCTTCAATTGTCCTGTCGGCATTCTGGCCTGCTCCTGTCATATGTGATGCTTCGCCTATTCCCGTGATACCTTCTTTTTCGTAATAAACAAATACATTCTCCTTATAATCGGTGCTTCCACGACTGATAGTCCATGTATGACCGAGATTGAGCTTAATTTTCCTGTAGGTAATTGATGCTTTGCCACTAATATCATTTCCTTTGAATCCTGTTTTATAAGGATATATATTGCTCCCGGGAAGGATAATTGAGGTACCTGCCAAACCTGCTAAAGCAAGGAATTTTTTTCTGCTTATTTTCATATCTTAACTTTTTAAGGCAGTGTGAAAATACAAAAAATAGAGGTAACGAGTTCGAGGGTTCAAGTTCCGAGTTCTATGTTTCGGGTACTGAGCGCAGATCACCGGCTAAAAAGCCTACGCCCAATTCATAACTTAACTTAATGTTGATCGGCCTTTTGCCACCAGGCCATAGTCCCAAGGAATCCTACAAAAAAGGTCACGGTAATAATAATATAACTGGCTGGAACCAGATGCATGCCTTTAGTGCCTTCTACAACGGTGTAAATACCTGGTATTGACCATGGGAAATATGGCCCCCAACCCACCAGCCCTACAAATTGTGCCAGGATAAGCATTATGATCACAAAAGCAATAGGGGCAACTATCCCCCTTCCATAACCTGCGATAAAAGCTACAGGAGTGCTTAACAGAATTGTAAAAACTGAACATATAAAAAACCTGAATATATTTTCACTAAAAATCTGGGCTGACCATCCTGGTAAATTTATGATATAACCTATGAGCAGGCCTGAAAAAAATAATACTATACAAAGAAGGATGCTCCATAAAATAATGGTAATAAATTTAGAAACAACTATTAATGCACGCGAAGCAGGTAATGCCAGCAGGTCTTTTATTGTATGATCCATATATTCACGACCAAATACCCATGAGGTGATAAATCCGAAACCAATAATTCCTATAGCAGCTATAACCTGGTTTAAAAGCATAAAATATGCATTCCAGTTATTTTCACCGAATAATGTAGCTTTGGTTCCTATGAGACCAAGCTTGGAAGCAGTGTCAGGATGCTGGGCCAGGAACATTAGAAAACCCATCATAAGGGGGATGAAGACAAAGAAGATAAATGTTATCATAGGAACCCTTGATCTGCGAAGCTTTATACATTCAGTTATAAAAACATTATAAAGATTTTTCATTTTATCCTCCGTTTGTTTTTATGGTTCTCAGGAAGTAGGATTCAAGGTTTTCCTCTGTAACCTGGATTTCTGTAGGTGGATTATTGTTATTTACCAGTAAAGTGGCAATCTCTTCCGGTTTCCGAATTGCGTTTTTGTCTTTGATGATGATTTTACCTCCGCTAAGCATACATTCCTTATAACCATTGCTGCGTATAATATGTGCAGCCTTTTTTAAATCTTTTGCCTGTACTTGCAGGTGTTTTTCACAGAGGGTATCCAATTGATGCTTTTCTACTTCCTTTACCAGTTTACCCTGGTGAATTATACCTATCCGACTTGCAAAACGTGAGATTTCACCAAGAATATGGCTTGAAATAAAAAGTGTGACACCATGGTTGACAGCCATGTCAATAAACATTTCACGGATATCATGTATGCCTGCAGGATCCAGACCACTGGCTGGTTCGTCCAGTATCAATATCTCCGGGTGATGAATCAGGGCTTTGGCCAGTCCCAGCCTTTGTGAATTGCCCTGCGAGAGATGTTTTGCTTTCCTGTTCCTGTAATGGTGTAATTGAAGCTTTTCAATGATACAGTCAACAGATTTTTTATCTTTTATAAAGCGTAAATGTCTTATTATTTCAAGGTTCTCCTTTACAGTAAGATTAGGATAGGAATATGGTATTTCCACAAGGTAGCCCACTTTTTTCCATAATTCTTTACGGGTTGCATTTACTTTTATACCATCGATATAAGCATTACCGCCTGATGGTTGTATCATACCAAGGAGCATCCTTATGGTTGTCGTTTTTCCTGCACCGTTAAGTCCCAGAAATCCATATATTTCCCCTTTATCAAGGTGCAGGTTAAGGCCTGAGACAGCTTTTATATCCTTATAATATTTGGATAAATGCTCGGTTATTATGATGCTTTTCATATTGTCTTTAAATCATTTAAAGATTTTAATAATAATAATAAGTTGTATGTCAGGTTATCAAGTCATGGAAAAAGCTTATGCTTTCAGATTAAGGTAAATTACATTAAATGCGTTTCTCAAATCGTTTTCGTAGCTGCTGCTTTTGTTGTTATTAAGAAACCTGATAAATACTCCATCATTACAGTAAAGGAATAATTCTGCA
>Ga0315533_1002174_pt1 | contig 13966 bp, 9 predicted proteins | sample SalMarSW160130MG_FD_203081 | JGI IMG/M metagenome (GOLD analysis project Ga0315533, IMG submission 203081) | Salt marsh sediment microbial communities from the Plum Island Ecosystem LTER, Massachusetts, United States - Salt Marsh Sediment SW1601-30 ...
TCAAACAAATTCCTATCGACCTAATCGTATCGAGCCACGACTAATAAAACGTCAGACACGAAAATTCGGCTTTCTGAAAATACCACGTGATAAAGCAAGGTTAAGAGCTTAACTTAGTGCCATTAGGGACACCATACTTAATTCCAGCCGATGTCTGCGTCCCAAAGCTCCGCATTAATTCAGCCCAGCCGCTGTCCTCTATCAAAACCTATCATTATCAAGCACAACTCATCGAAAAATGTACCCCCTATGGGGCAAGCCCCTATGGGACAGGCGTACCACTTTAATTACCCCCTTTTTCTTTAGCCGGAGGAGTAGCCTCCTCCTTTTCAGGGGGACCATCTTCCTCTTCAGGAGTGACGTCCTCTCTATGAAATCCTAGTAACCCAAAACCAACACCGAGAGCAGTGAATATCATTTGGTATACAACGAGAAGAATAACAGTAGTAAGTGCTAATGAATTATTGCCAGCCTGTTCAATGGCCTGACGAACAGCATCAATTCCGTATTTGGTAATGGCTGCTGGTCGGCCTCCCGATTTGCTCACCATATCTGCAATACGCCCATCTAACCAAATAGGAAAATAAACAGACCCACGATCATGCTGTACCACGCATAAACCGAGTAGATAAATATAGCAACAGATACAGGCGAAAAACACAATGACCAATATGATGGCCCAGATGGTCACTTTGGAACTTGGCATAGCTTTAATCTTTTCTCTATTAACCCATAGTGCCAGAAGTGAAAAAACACCAATTGCTTGCACGATTGCACCAAAGGCAACCTTATATCTTGGCGGAACTCCTAAGACGCTCAGTAGCGTGGCCACACCCGGAATCGTATTAAACAAAATAGATAGAGCAAGCAAAAGACCTCTCATTTTGGAAATCCCTTCGCTCTGTTTAGAATACCCGGAAAGACGTCCAATGGAACATGATCCTTTTTGTTTCCCAAATAGAAGACCACTTCGTACACCTTCCTCTCACCTGTTGTTTTCACCGATGTAAGGCCCTCTGGCACACGCCATTTGTTCAATTTAAGTCTATTTTGAAGAAGTTCTTCACCTCCGTTGACTTCCCAGTCATAAAGAGGAACCATGTATGCGGTAGCCTTAGCAGGATCAGAATCAAGTTGGACATTTACTCTGCGTTGTCCAATTTGCTCGATTTTGTCACCTGTCTTGTTGATGAGATATGTTCTGTTGTCGGAGATTAATAGAGCCTTTCCACCATGGAAAGATTCTGCAGTAGCATTAGAACATTTGAGGATATGTTCTCCGGATTTATCAACGAACGCTGAAGTCAATACCCATGTATTCTCATCACGTATCAAGACACTTGCTAGTCCTTCTGAGAAAGGGAGTGCTGTGTCATATTGTGCTGGAATAACAAACATTCCCGTTTTATTTATGTAACCCCATTTGCCCGCAATTTCCACGCTTGCCAAACGCTCTGTAAATGGATTAGCAAGGTCAAACTGCGGCGTAATAACTTCTTTTCCTGAGGCATCAATATATCCCCACTTGCCACCAATTTCGACCCCTGCAATACCTTCTGAGAAGTTATCTGCAACATCGTATTTGTAATCGATAATCTTGTTGCCTTTAGTATCAATATAGCCCCACTTTCCGTCCTTCTTGACTGCTGATAAACCTTCTGAGAAGCTACCCGCCATGTCGTTTACGAAGTCGATAACCTTAGTGCCTTTGGCATTTATGTAGCCCCACTTCCCGTCCTTCTTGACTGCTGCCAAACCTTCCGAAAAGGGAGCTGCAACCTCGAACTCCAGTGGAATCATTTCCGTGCCTTTGTCGTTAATGTAACCCCACCTATTACCTTTCTTGACGCTGGCTAATCCCTCCTGAAAAGGGCCAGCCAGATCATACTGAGGCTGGACAACTTGTATCCCGCCACTATCAGTGTAGCCCCATTTACGATTCTCTGCCCTATATGGATAAGGCGTTGGATGATACCAACCCATACCAATTGTCTCTTGCCCAACTCCTGGCCTTGTGACCAAGACAGCTAAAATCGCACACAAACCACTCAAAAACCCAAATTTCTTCATTCTCGCACCTCACGATGAACCATTATATGGTTTCCGCATAACATCCCAAACTTCTCGCCATAAACCAAGAAGGTACGAACAACGATGTTCCCGCTTCAGAGCTGTTATATCCGCTATTTTCAATTATAGATATGTCTGCCTGTCGAGCAATGAAAAAATGAAAATGGGGGAAATTAAAGGTGTCCGCCTGTACCTTTTTGAGTTGTGACAGGAGTATTCGAGTCCGTCGCGCTGCGCGGCCGGATCTACGCTATGCTCCGACATAGGAGAGAATAATGAAAGAGATACCGTTAGGCACGTAAGCAGATTAAAGATGACGGAAGACGGATCCGCTGGAGGCGGATAATAGTCCTATGAATTCCAGTCCTGTTATACTCTATAAGTATATACGCATATACTTATAGAGCTTTGTGAAATCTTTTTTATGTACTGCTTAGCTTATATAACGCGCTGACTGCTTTGTGAATTAAAGCCATATTTTTTTTATCGAGCGAATAATAAACATGAAACCCTCTCTTTTTAAACCATACAATTCCCGAATCTCTCAGCACTCGCAGATGCTGAGAAGTTGCCACCTGTGATATACCCAGTTGCGATGTCAGTTCGGTAACGCACATTGCTCGACGCTTAAGTGCCTGCACAATGCGTATCCGTGCCTCGACCGAAAACAATTTAAATATCTTTGCAAGCTTTTCCACATTAGCCATAACGGCTCACTCCTTATTTCACAATTTCACATAACTATACATTCCACACAACAAAACATTTCACACAACACAACATTTCACACAAAAAACGCTGCCAAACAATAGCCCATAAGTGCATACGCATATACTTATACAGTACTTGCCCAACTGCCAATAAGAAAGCAAAAAACTCATCGGAATTTTTGAGATAAAAAATAAACGACAAAATCGCCGAAGTCTGGGGAGAGAAATAGCAAATTGACAAAACAATTGCTGCCCTCTTTTTTTGAAATTTTACTTGACACTTAACAATTAGCATTGTATAATATATATCAAACAATTTAATAGTTCATCGTTCTTAGTTCAGCGTCAATGGTCAATATCGAATATTCCAAACCTTTGGGAATGCATATCGAAAGATGTTAAAAACACTGATTTACATGAATTTATATAGATTTTTAGACTTTTTTTTCTTAATCCGGTTCATCCGCGTAATTTATGCCATGGGTATCCACGGTTGGTGTTGTTCTACAATTGTCGAGAATGTTCTACAAATCGGTCCCTTTTTATGCAAAACAAAGCCAATTTGCATAAGGAAAAAATAACGTAAAGTTCTTTGCTAAAAAGGATTATGAAAATGAACCAGTCAACAGACTCCGAAAAAACAAACCCAAACAAACCCAATTTCTGTATCGTTAGCTTCGTCCATCTTTTATAATTGCAGGATCGTGCAAGAAAGGTCGATACTTAATTTGTCGCTTATTGACCCCTAAGGGGTGAAATCATGAATCTAACGATGAGATACGAGATACGAGAATATGACCGATTCAGCTTATCAAAAGTGTATAAATCCTGCCTGTGGGGCCGAGTTTGACTACGGCCAGACGCTATTTAAGTGTCCGGCCTGCGGTGAGCTGCTGGATGTACAATATAACTGGGACAAGGTCAAAGTGCCCAGCAAATTAAATGAATTTGCCAAACGCTGGGCAAGCAGAGAAAATCCGCTGGATTTCTCCGGCGTCTGGCGCTTCAGAGAGCTGCTGAACTTCTGCGAGGACAAATACAAAGTGACCATTGGCGAAGGCCAAACTATCCTGCAGCAAAATGACGCCATAGGGCAATACGTCGATATGCACCCCGGTTGTCTATATCTGCAATATGAAGGGCTGAATCCCTCCGGCTCGTTCAAAGATAATGGAATGGCAGCAGCATTTAGTCATGCAAAGATAGTCGGTGCGACTTCTAGCGCCTGCGCATCGACCGGCAATACCTCAGCATCAGTCGCACTTTATGCGCACCACTGTAACTTAAAGTGCACTGTCTTTATCGGCTCAGGCCGAATAGCCTTCGGCAAATTGAGCCAGGGGATAGATTACGGCGCACAAACTATCCAAATACGCGGCGACTTCGATGACTGCATGCGTCAGGTTCAGGATGTCTGTGCCAAGCTTGGACTGTATCTTCTCAATTCACTAAATCCGTTCAGGCTGGAAGGTCAAAAAACGATAATGTATCGCATCATCGAAGGCTTAGGCTGGCAGGTGCCGGACTGGATAATCGTCCCCGGCGGAAATCTCGGCAATTCCAGCGCATTCGGCAAAGCATTTGCCGAGCTAAAGAAGCTTGGACTAATTGAGCGAATACCGCGAATGGCAATCATTAACGCCACCGGCGCCGACACTTTAGCCGAGCTGATAAATAACAGAAAGCTTGCATGGAATGATGGCAATGTCCAGCAGGCAATCATTGACAATTATTATGCTGATTTGACTGCTCGCAACTTTTCACCGCATACCTGCGCATCGGCTATAGAAATATCTCGTCCTGTCAATTTGAAAAAATGCCTGCGGGCGATTGATGTATGCAACGGCGTCGTGCGCGCAGTCACCGATGAGGAGATTTGCGATGCGAAGGCGATTATCGGTAAATTCGGCTTAGGCTGTGAGCCGGCTTCAGCGGCGACGATAGCAGGCCTAAAACATCTAAGGGCTGAAGGTATCGTCGAAGCTGATGAGCGCATCGCCTGTGTACTGACGGGACATCCATTAAAGGACCCGAATCTAACTATCAACTATCACAAAGGTAAAAAGGGCAAATTCAGTAATCCCCCCATTGAGGCACCTAACAACTTCGATGAGATAGTCAAATTGATAGGGTAAACCCCGGTATGTGTTTAGCCACATATTGTAGAAGACCATCCCCAAGCTGTGCTTGGGGCTGCCACCCTTTATAATTTCATTGGGTGGCAGCCTCAATCCGACATGATGGCTTAACCAACATGGCGGATTGGGGATGGTTTACCCCCGCTTCGGCGAAGGCAGGCCACGGGGCATTCTAACGGGGTAAAAAACCTCCACTTATAACGTGGGGCTAAATCCCGGTGCATCGTGACTTAGGTTTCATCTCTCAACATTTTGTATATGCTGAGCATAAGTAACTCTTGGTCCATTGCTGTTTACCTGAACCAACCTGACGGTGACCTCTCGATCGTCGCTCTCCGGCCATGACGTGTCATACCATGTTTCATCTGTCACCCTCACGTGGTAAAGCGGCGTAAATAAGCCGGACCATACTACCGTCTGCCAGTTTTGATGAATATGCCCGGCATAATTTGAATCGACGTATCCTCTGTAATTATAGATAAAGTGCTTGATTTTGGTCATTTCATCTCTTGGAAAAAGATATTGGTCGGCTTTCTCAAATCCCGTACGAAACATGCCGATATGCGACATTATTACAATGTTCTCCTTTTTTAGTTTAGGGCATTTTTCGATTGTCTTTTTAAACCACGACCAGGTGCCTCCCGGGAAATCGTGAAGCTCTCCCCCTTCATAGCCCTTTTTTCTTGGATTAAAATCCGGGCATACAAAATGACAACCCTTATAATCGAAGGAGAAATTCTGAAGATACATATCGACTTCGGCAGACTCAACCAGGCCTTTTACAGGAACGGTGGCCTTTCGCCAGTTTACAAGATGTCCGGAAAGATACTTATACTGGGGCTCGAATGTATCATTAAACTCCTTTTCGCATCTGGTATTAATTTCGTTGTCACCTATTATGGGGATGTAAGGGATTCCAGCGTCATTCAAACGGTTAAGTATGTGACGCGCAATGGCCAGATTTCTACTACCTCGGCGGCCACCCCATGCGATGTCCCCTAAAATAAACACTAATTCTATGTCGTTGCTGTCCTTATTGTCGATTATCCAGTCAACAGCGGTCTCAAATTTGGCTCTGCGAGTTACATTTCCGTCCACATGTGGGTCAGCTATGATCGCAAAAGAAAAAGTTTCACCGTATCCGCGAGAAGCTGCCGGCAGAAGGGCAATTAACAGTGTCAATATAATCCGCTCTGAAAATCGCTTTATTAGTTTACCAATCATGCTAAATTACAGGTGCCGAATGTTTAAAGTAAAAGTTAGTATAACATGATTTCTACAAATATGGTATTATATTCGGGCGCATAATCCGGCGGAAACGCCTCCGTCGAAGTGACGAAGACAATTTATTCAATAGAACATTATTTGCTCTTGAGTCGAATATATATCTGAAAGAGGAAAGTATGACTATTAAACATTGGCCCATCCTAAGCGTATTTATCTTAATATCTGTTCTGCTGAATAATAGCACCAGCTATGCTTTTAAAAAACAAGTCGATGGTATTATTATCGAGCTTGAAAAGAAAAGTCCAACAGACCCCAAAATTGTGAAAATCCAGGTGTGTGGGGAGAATATCCTCCATGTCATTGCTACGCCGCAGGATTCCTTTTCCTCCAGGCCGAGCTTGATTGTTGAAAAACATAATTGGGAAGCCGTGCCTTTTACGATTACAGAAGCTGGTGACACCGTACAGATTTCTACGGCTAAGATAACAGCTAAAGTCTCAGTGCAAACCGGAGAAATTGCTTTTTATGATAAAGCAGGCCGACTGATACTTTCAGAAAAAGCGGGTGGCGGCAAGGTCATCCAGCCGGCGATGGTCATGTCAGAGCAGACTTTTCATATTCAACAGATTTTTAACTCTCCGGAAGATGAAGCATATTACGGGCTGGGCCAGCATCAAAATAATATTATGAATTACAAAGGCCATAATGTTGACCTCTGGCAGCATAATATGGTGGCTGTTGTGCCGTTTCTGGTTTCCGGCAGGAACTACGGCATACTCTGGGACAACAATTCACGCACCAAGTTTGGGGACATCCGGGAATATGAGCCTTTATCGTCATTGACATTATATGATAAGGATGGCAACAAAGGCGGATTAACCGCAGAGTATTACAGCTCGGCAGATTTTCAGACGCTCGTTACCTCGCGCAGCGAACCGGTGATTGCCCATGAGACTTTAGCCTCGGCACCTGTGGCCGAGGCAGCCCCCGCCACAGGTGCGGGGGCTAATCGCTTTCCCGAAGGATTTAATTACAATCAGGGCAGCGTGCGCTGGAGCGGCGAAATCCAGTCCGATCAATCTGGCGTTCATACATTCAGGTTTTACAGCTCCAATTATGCAAAGGTGTGGCTAAACGATAAGCTGGTAGTGGACTCATGGCGTCAGAACTGGTGTCCCTGGACGCACATATTGAGCCTGTCGATGGAGGCTGGCAAACGCTATCCAATTAAAATCGAGTGGATACCGAACGGCGGCTACATCGGATTAAAGTATCTCAGCCCCGCTAAAAAAGAGGACAGGTACACCATGTCACTTTATTCCGAGGTGGCTGACCAGATTGATTATTACTTTATTTACGGATACAGTTTAGACCAGGTTATCGGTGGTTATCGTGAAATTACAGGCAAAGCCCCGATGATGCCGAAGTGGGCGATGGGCTTCTGGCAGTGCCGCGAACGCTACAAGACACAGGAAGAGCTGCTCTCGGTCGTCAAAGAATTTCGCAAACGCCAAATCCCGCTGGACAATATCGTGCAGGACTGGTTCTACTGGCCGGAAGATAAATGGGGCAACCACAACTTTGATCCGAATCGCTTCCCCGACCCAGCCGGCATGGTAAAAGAGCTTCACAAGGACCTTCATACCCACATTATGATCTCCGTCTGGCCCAAGTTCTATGTCGGCACCGAGAATTACGAACGGTTCAGGAATAAGGGCTGGCTGTATCTGCGCAACGTCGAGAAGGGACAAAGAGATTGGGTGGGACCCGGTTACGTCTCTACATTCTACGACCCATATAGTAGGCAAGCCAGTGACTTATTCTGGAAGCTGATAGATGAGAGGCTGTTCAGTAAGGGATTCGACGCCTGGTGGCTCGATGCCACGGAGCCGGATATTCATTCAAATCTGTCAGAAACAGAGCTTCGGCTGCGCATCGGCCCAACCGCATTGGGAACCTCAGCGCGTTATCGCAATACATATTCTTTGGCCAATGCCAAAGGTGTGTATGAGGGACAGCGCCGAAGCAGCCCGAATCAGCGCGTGTTTATTCTCACACGCTCGGCTTATGCCGGGCAGCAGCGGTACTCTGCCGCGACATGGAGCGGTGATACTGCAACGCGATGGTATGATTTAAAGGCGCAGATTTCAGCAGGCTTGAATTTTTGTCTCTCCGGGATTCCTTACTGGACAATGGACATCGGTGGTTTTGCGGTCGAGCCTCGTTTTGAGCGTAATGTGAAAGAAGCTGATCTGGATGAATGGCGCGAGCTGAACACAAGGTGGTTCCAGTTCGGAACGTTCTGCCCTTTGTTCCGTGTGCACGGACAATTTCCATATCGCGAGATGTTCAATATTGCACCGGACGACCATCCGGCTTATCAAACGATGTTAGCATACGACAAGCTGCGCTACCGGTTGATGCCTTATATTTATTCGCTGACCGGCATGGTGACACAAAACGACTATACGATTATGCGTGCGCTGGTTATGGATTTCGGCCAGGATAAAAAAGTCCGCAATATCGGCGACCAGTTTATGTTCGGGCCGGCTCTGCTGATTAACCCAGTAACAGAATATAAAGCCAGGTCTCGCCAGGTATATCTGCCTGCTGGGAGCGGCTGGTATGACCTTAAATCAGGCCGGTTCTTCGAGGGCGGCCAAACCATTCAGGCTGACGCACCGTATTCGGATATACCGATTTTCGTGAAAGAAGGCTCAATCATCCCGTTCGGACCAGCTATTCAATACACTACTGAAAAGCCGGCTGAGCCGATTCGCCTGTTTGTCTATACCGGCACCGACAGTGCGTTCACGTTATATGAGGATGAAAACGTCAATTACAATTATGAAAAAGGTGCCTTCAGCACGATTACTTTCACATACGATGAAAGGGCCAAGTCCTTGATAATTGGTGCTCGCAAGGGAAAATTTCCGGGGATGTTAAAGAAACGAAAGTTTGAAATTGTTTGGGTCGGCAAAGACAGACCGGTCGGCAAGGATTTTGAAGCCGCCCCTGCCCAGACGGTTCGTTACAATGGAAAGAAGCTGGTTGTCAAACAGACTAAATAATCGTTGAGAAAGGAAAGGGATTTATTATGGTTATGACAGCTTCCACAATGCTGCCATTGGGGACAACTGCGCCGGGTTTCAGCCTGCCGGATACCGAAGGCAATATCGTCTCGGTGAATGATTTCAAAGATGCACCGGCTCTTTTGGTTGTTTTTATGTGCAACCATTGTCCCTTTGTCAAACATGTTTTGAAGGTATTGGTCGAGCTTGTTAAAGAGTATCAGCAAAAGGGGGTCACAGTCGTTGGGATTAACTCAAATGATGTAGCGAGCTTCCCTGACGATAGGCCTGAAATGATGGCCAGGATTGCAAAAGAGGCGGGCTTTACATTCCCTTATCTTTACGATGAAACCCAGGAAGCTGCACAGGCCTATCGTGCCGCCTGTACGCCGGACTTCTTTTTGTTTGATAAGGAAAGAAGGCTTGTTTATCGTGGCCAGATGGATGACGGTCGGCCGGGAAACAATGTGCCGGTTACCGAAGCAGATCTGCGAGCCGCGCTTGACGCTGTTCTTGCAGGCAGGGACGTTAACAAAGAGCAAAAATCCAGCATGGGCTGTAACATAAAATGGAAACAGGCAAATGTGCCGGACTATGCAAAGTAAAGAATGTTTTGTAATATATACTCTGAATGGTTGTCTACGGTTTATCGAATATGAAAATACGAAGGCCCGCCTGCCCAGTCCTAGGGACTCCTAACGGAGAGTGTACGGCGGGCAGGTAATTCACAGGGAGGTGACTAATGAAGCGGTCAACAGCATTTCTTTTTTGTGTGATAATATTAACCGCCTGTAATTGTTTTGCTGCTCGCCCCTTCGACAAGCTCAGGGCAGGCTCTGAGCGACCTGTGGTGAGCGAAGTCGAAGGGATTCCTGAGACGCTGCGGGATTACCTTTCGTATGCTGCTTTGAATAATGCAGGTCTTAGGGCTGCGTTTGAGCAGTGGAAGGTAGCGGTGGAGCAGGTTCCTCAAGCAAAAGCATTGCCTGACCCTAAATTCACGTATGGATATTTTATCCAGGAGGTGGAGACCAGGGTCGGGCCGCAGAAACAGAGATTCGGCATAATGCAGGTGTTTCCATGGCTTGGGAAAATCGAGGCCAGAAAGGACGCCGCCGCTGCCGCTTCGAGGGCTGCCAGGAAAAGATACGATGCGAGAAAATTAAAGCTGTTTTATGAAGTAAGGGACGCATTTTACGAATACACTTATCTGGCAAGGGCCGTCGAAATAGCGGAGGATAATCTTGAGCTTATCAAGTACTTTGAAGAGGTTGCACGAACCAAATATACGGCTGCTGCTGCCACTCATCCGGACGTGATACGGGCACAGATGGAGCTGGCGAAACTTCAAGACCATCTCAAAACGCTCGAAGAGCTCAGAAAGCCGATAGTGGCCCGGCTTAATGCGATTCTAAACCGACGAAGTTTTGATATACTGCCGTGGCCGCTGAGGGAGGACTTTCGAGTAGTGCAAATAGACCGCCAGCAGCTTATAGAAATCCTCAGAATGCAAAACCCTGAGCTACAGGCCCTGGAATTTGATACAGAAGCGGCAGAATATAGAATTAAACTGGCCCAAAAGAAATTCTGGCCTGATATAGGTGTTGGTTTGGACTGGATTCAGACCGATCGGGCACTGACTTTAGGTACGAGAGACAGCGGCAATGATCCGCTGATTCTTATGTTCACTTTGGATATACCTATTTGGCGGGATAGCTATAAAGCGGCCGAGCTGCAGGCTATGGCAGATAAAAGCAGGACATTGCAGCATAAAACCGAGATTGAAAATACCATAATAGCCCAGGCGATGCGTGCTCTATATGATTTTGAGGATAGTAACAGGAAAATCACGCTCTATAGCGATGTCTTGGAGCCCAAAGCGGAGGAGTTGCTGGGGGCATCCGAGACGGCCTATAAGGCCGGCACGATAGACTTCCTGAGCTTGATAAATGCTCAGCAAAAGCTGCTTGAGTTCCGGTTGCAATATGAACGAGCCGTGACGAACAATCAGCAGAGGTTGGCCGAGTTGGAAATGTATGTGGGGACGGAATTGCCGGCAGAAACAAAAGCGGGACAGTAGAACCTAATTTTTGCAAGGCAAAGTGTGCTAACGTGCCTAAATCCAGTTGAGCGGTTGCGCAGCTCGTTACGGTTACGTTTAACGTATAACGATATACGATACGAGTAGCGCAACCGATAAACGAATAACGCTTTTTGGCTCACCATAGGCACTTTTAGCCCGTGAGATAGCACTGCGTTATCTCACGGGCTAAATGCGAGGTGGCATAAATAAAGACTTATATATTTTTGTTCTTATCTGCATTTGCTCTTCTTGGATTTATATTGAGTGAAACTGCTTTATCGAATGAACACAGTGACCACGAACACGCAAACAATATTTCTTTCCGCTTGATTTTCAAGACAGTCGCTATGCTAATTATATAAAAATACGTAAAGCGCGTACGCGCTTTACGTACGAGCCTTTTTTGCGATTTATGGTTGATATGAGACGCAGTTTAAATAAAGAAGGCAAATCTCGTGCTTCGCGGGAAAGCGCTGTAATCAACTTGCTGATATAAAACCCCGCAATGGAAAACCCTGCAGTAAACTGCGGGGCTAAACGTTTAGCCCCCAAACCTGTCCTGAGCCTTGTCGAAGGATTTATTTGGGGGTTCTTCATTCAATTTTGCATTTCTTGTCCCACAACAGTATAATCACACAAACAAACCAGCGGATTATCAACTTTGTGAGATTGTCATTGCGAGCGACTTGTCCGTCGTAGCCTTGGCGAAGACGGAAGCGAAGCAATCTCAAACACTCGAATATGAGAGATTGCCACGGCCCTTCGGGCCTCGCAATGACACACAGACAGGTATTGTGGGCTTACTACTCTGCGAAGCCCCTTAGGGGCGTAGCACGAGTTTTCAACATTGCAAAAAAATAAAGGATAATCTTGTGTCAAAAGACCTCGAAATAATTCGGCAATTAGAAAAACAGCTTAATAAAACGCTTCCCCAATTGAAAGAAATTGATTTTTCAATAACAAAAAATGGATATTTCGTTGATGAACGAGGAAATGTAACCGGTTTGAGTTTATTCAGTGCTGGAATCAGTGATAGCGAAATATCATCAATAAAAGGCCTGACGAATTTAATAACACTGAGTTTAAGCTACAATAAAATCAGCAACATATATTTCATAAATGGCCTGACAAAGTTGTACACACTATTATTAGCTTACAATCAAATCAGTGACATATCCTTCTTAAAAGACTTTACAAATTTAACCACACTGGATTTAAGCTCCAATCAAATCTGCGATATATCCGTCATAAAAGGCCTGACAAAGTTAAACACACTATTATTAGCTTACAATCAAATCAGCGACATATCGTCACTCAAAGGCCTGACGAATCTAACCGAGCTGATTTTAAGCCTCAATCAAATCAGCGACATATCTCCCCTTCAAGGCCTGACGAATTTAACAACACTGGATTTAAGCGGCAATAAAATCAGCGATATATCTTCACTAAAAAGCATAACAAATTTAACCGAGCTGTATTTAAACTACAATCAAATCAGCGAAATATCCCCCATCAAGACCTGACAAATTTAGCAACTCTGTATTTATACCGCAATAACATTAGCGACATATCTTGCCTTAAAGACTCAACGAATTTAACAGTTCTGTATTTATACCACAATCACATTAGCGATATATCTTGCCTTAAAAACTTGGCGAATTTAACAACTTTGGATCTACACCACAATAAAATTAAAAAGCTTCCTCCTGAGCTAGTCGAACTGAAGATGGAGATTTTATGGAAGTATAATTGGGTTGTGAAAGGACTTAATCTATATGGTAATCCACTCGAATCAACGCCGGTTGAGCTTATCATGCAGGGAAAGAAAGCGATTCAAGAGTATTACAAATCGCTTAACAAAGAACAAAAAAGACTTATAAACGAAATAAAGATCTTGCTAGTTGGAGATGGAGGCGCAGGAAAAACAAGCTTAGTTAAACGATTAGTTTATGGTGATTTTGATCCCAATGAAAAACAGACTCACGGTATTTATATAAATGACTGGCAGTTTAAAACAGAAGGCAAAACTATCATATCTCATTTCTGGGATTTCGGCGGACAAGGGATTATGCAGGCCACACATCAGTTATTCTTTTCCATACGCAGCCTATATATTCTGGTTATGAATGCCCGACAGGAGCCTGATTCAGAAGACTGGTTTAAAAGAATTGAGAGTTTTGGCGGCGATTCGCCCATAATGGTCGTTATTAACAAAATCGATGAGAATCCGTACAACCTCAATGAAAAGGACCTGCAAAGAAAATACCCATCTATCAAAGGCTTTTACCATGTATCCTGCAAAGATAAGACCGGCCTGGAGGATTTTAAAAAGGCCCTTATAAAACAAATCGCTAAAGTTGAGATGATACAAACAGAGTTACCTCTAAGTTGGTTCAACGTTAAAAAACGTCTTGAAGACCTTAAGAAAAAGAAGAATTATATTACGCTTCATGAGTATAACAATATCTGCCAGGAAGAAAATGTCACAGAATTCGATGCTCGTCAAACAATCATTCGATTCCTGCATATCTTAGGAGTGGTCTTGCACTATGAGGATTACGTACTGCTTAACACACACGTTCTCAATCCCGGATGGATTACCAAGGCAATATACAAAATCATAAATTCCATCAAATTAAAACAGGAAAACGGCATCATTTCGAAATT
>Ga0315533_1002175_pt1 | contig 13957 bp, 13 predicted proteins | sample SalMarSW160130MG_FD_203081 | JGI IMG/M metagenome (GOLD analysis project Ga0315533, IMG submission 203081) | Salt marsh sediment microbial communities from the Plum Island Ecosystem LTER, Massachusetts, United States - Salt Marsh Sediment SW1601-30 ...
GGAGTAGAATTGCTTCGGTGGTTAAAATCACTACTGAAAGCGGCGGGGATTCTTGCTTTCTTGGTGGGGTTATCATTAGGCATGGTTTTTTTGACATTAAGGATATTGGTGCCTCCTCAGAGAATAGAGGTTCCTTCTGTTGTGGGTAGAGAGATGATGAAGGCTCTTGCTCTCTTGGGAGAGCAAGATTTATCCTTGAAGTTAATGGGTGAGAAATACTCTTCTCAAGTTCCTGAAGGGATTATTATTTCTCAATTTCCTGCTCCGGGAACCAAGGTACATAAAGACAGAGAGATTAGAGTTTTTGTTAGTGGGGGGGCACGATTAGTAATAACTCCTTCTCTTGTGGGAAAAAGGAAAAGAGAAGCAAATATCTATCTTGCTCAAAGGGGATTAAGAATTGGTATAGTGAGTTATTCCTATACCCAAGTCCCTCAAGAAGAGATCATTTCTCAGGACCCTTCTCCCCAGACAGAGACAGATGTAGAGAAGGGGATAAACATCCTGGTAAGTTTAGGAGCTAAAAATCTTCAATTTTATATGCCTGACTTTGTGGGGAGCAAAATTGAGGAAGTAAGAGAGCTCTGTGATAAGTTATCCTTGAAAATTGGGAAAATAAAAGAGTCTCCTTCTTTAGGCGAAGAAGGAGTGGTTCTTTATCAATCGGCTTCTCCAGGCACTATGATTGATTCCGAAACCCCCATTGAGTTAACAGTGAGTACGTTTTATGAGCAAGAACACTCTTTATCTCCTGAAGCAGAATGGATAATGACTACAGTAGAAGTTCCTCCTGGGCTGATGAACAAGGAAGTTCGAGTAGTAATTATAGATAGCCGGGGGGAAAGAGGTATAGACTATGGGCAAAGAAAACCAGGAGAGAAGGTATTGATTGTCTCTCGAGTAGTTGGAAAGGGAGAGATTAAAGTATATATAGATAATAAATTGGTTAAAACAGAGGAAGTTGAATAAGGACAAAAGAGTAACGAACAGGGTGAAGATTTCACCCTCTATACTAGCTGCTGACTTTAGTTGTCTTTACCAGGAAATAAGTAGGGTAGAAGGAGAAGCAGATAGTCTTCACTTTGATATAATGGATGGGCATTTTGTGCCTAACATAACTTTTGGTCCTGGATTGGTTGCCTCTCTGAGGAAGAAAGTTAATCTTCCTTTTGAAATACATTTAATGGTGGATAATCCTCAAGAATGGATTAACCCTTTTGTTGATGCAGGTGCGGATTTCATTACTGTTCATGTAGAAACATCCTTACATCTGGATAGGTTAGTTGCCATTATAAAACAAAAAGGACCGAAGGTGGGAGTAGCTTTGAATCCTGCTACTTCTTTGCAAGAGTTAGAGTATGTTATTTCTGAAGTAGATTTAGTTCTAGCGATGACAGTTAATCCGGGATTTGGTTCACAAAATCTTCTTTCTTCTGTAATTCCTAAGATAAAAGATTTACGGGAAATTGTTGAGGAGAGAAGACTCTCTTTAGAAATTGAAGTAGATGGAGGGATTAATCAGGATACAGCAGCCAAGGTTATAGAGGCAGGGGCTTCTATTTTAGTAGCCGGTACAGCTGTATTTAATGCGTCCGATCCAGAAAAAGCAATACTCAGATTGAAAAACAGTCAAAAAGGAGAACTCGGTGGCAACAAAAATTCGACTGCGAAGAATGGGAGCTAGTAAGGTCCCCTTTTATCGTATAGTGGTAGCAGACTCTCGTTGTTCGCCAAAAGGAAAGTTTATTGAAAAGCTGGGATGGTATGATCCACGAGTGAAGAAAGTGGAGGCAAACAAAGAAAAGGTCCTGTCCTGGGTTAACAAAGGGGCCCAACTCACTAATTCAGTAAAAAAATTACTGGTAAATTTCTCTATTCTTTCTCCAGATGAAATAGGTGAAGCGTGATGTGTATTGTGTAATGCAGTGCGATAGATAAACTCAATACTAGATACGAGTAATGAAATCGGTCTGATTAGTACGAGAAGGAGGTTGAAATGCGGGAATTAGTTGAGTACATCATCAAGCAGATAGTGGATTCTCCTGATGAGGTGGAAGTGCAGGAAATAAAAGCAGAGAAAGTTATCTTGCTGGAAATTTCTGTGGCTAAAGACGATATGGGCAAAGTGATAGGAAGAGGAGGTAGAGTAGCTAATGCTCTACGGACAATTGTAGGTGCAGCAGCAGCCAAGCTAAAGAAGAGAGTAATGGTAGAGATTTTGGAGGAGAAAGCGAAAGAGTAAAAGTGTAGCATGCGGATTGATATTATAACTCTGTTCCCTTCTATGTTTAGGGGCCCTTTTGATGAAAGTATAATTAAAAGAGCAAGAAAGAAGGGAATTTTGCAGATTAATCTTTATGATTTACGAGAGTTCGCTAATGATAGACACAGAACGGTAGACGATCTTCCTTATGGAGGAGGGGCAGGCATGGTGATGAAACCAGGGCCTCTTTTTCGAGCAGTGGAGAAAGTTAGGGAAGAGAAAAGACCTTCCTCGAAGGTTATTCTATTGTCTCCCCAGGGTCAACCCTTTGCTCAAGAAAAAGCGAAGGAATTGGCCGAAGAGGAGGGTCTAATTTTCATATGCGGACACTACGAAGGAGTTGATGAGAGAGTGAGGGAGCATCTCATAGACGAGGAGCTCTCTGTAGGTGATTTTGTTCTCACCGGAGGAGAACTAGCGGCTATGGTTATCATAGACGCAATAGCTAGAATGCTCCCGGAGGTTCTCGGATGCGAAGATTCGATACGTGAAGATTCCTTCTATCAAACACTTCTAGATTATCCTCACTATACCAGACCGGCTGAGTTTAGAGGATGGAAGGTACCAGGAGTACTTATATCTGGTAATCACCAGAAAATTAAAGAATGGCGAAAAAAAAAGAAATTAGAAAACACCTTTAAAAAACGTCCTGATTTGTTAAAGACAGCTAAGCTTAGCCGAGAAGAAGAAGAAATGCTAGAGCAGATTAAGAGAGCACGGACAGAACATTGAGAAAAGGAGCAGGTTAGAATGCAGGCTAAGGTTGAAAAGATAGAAGAAGAGGCAATGAAGAAGGATATCAGCAAGTTTCGTCCCGGTGATACAGTGGCTGTACATCTTGACATTCACGAAGGAAAGAGAAAAAGAACTCAAATCTTTGAAGGGGTGGTTCTTCGCAGAAGAGGAGGGGGAATAAGGGAGACTTTTACTGTAAGAAAAGTCTCTTTTGGCATAGGAGTGGAAAGAATATTCCCTTTGCACTCACCCTTAATAAAGAAAATAGAGGTAGTTAAGCAAGGAAAAGCGAGGAGAGCTAATTTATCTTATTTAAGGAATAAAGTGGGAAAATGAAAAAAAGAGAGAAGTTTCTATCCTGGGCAAAGGAGACTGTGGAGACTATAGTTATCGCTTTCTTCCTCGCTTTTGTAATAATTACCTTTGTTGCACAGTCATTCTGGATTCCCACCGGATCTATGAAACCAAATCTTCAGATAAAGGATAGAATTATAGCCTATAAGCTTCTTTATGATTTGGACGATGTAGATAGAGGCGATATAATTGTTTTCAAATTTCCTTTGAATCCTAAAGAGAATTTTGTTAAGAGAGCCATCGGCCTTCCCGGCGATGAAGTAAGAATCAAGGAGAAGAAGGTCTATATCAACGGAAAGCTCTTAAGTGAGCCCTATGTTGTTCATGCTGATAGCTGGAATAGAGGCTTTCCCCGTGATGAATATGGACCGATAAAAGTTCCTTCTGATTCTCTCTTTATGATGGGTGATAACAGAGACTCCAGTGATGACAGTCGTTTCTGGGGGTTTGTGCCTGCTGAAAATATTGTTGGGCAAGCATTTCTCCTCTACTGGCCTCCCTGGCGAATAAGGATTCTGAAGGGAGTTTCCTATTAGCGCAGGAACGAGTGCTGTTCTCAAAAGAGAGCGTAGAGCGTTTAGCGGATAGCGTATAGTGAAAAACAAGAGACGCAAAACTATATAACGGATGTTCATAGTCCATCGACAAAATAAGACTCTCCTCTTTTTGTGTTCATTGTTCGTAGTTCATTGTTCATTGACCTGCTAGCCCGTTAGTTAGTTATATGAAACGTCTTATATATTTTCGCTTATCTGTAGAGGTTTGATTCATCAAACCCACCAATTTTCTGGCTTCATAAATGAAGTCGCTACAAAGGATGCGCAATTATTTATGTCGTTTCACATAAATGGTTAATTGGTGAATCAAAATTCGTAGTGCGTATTACGTGATGCGTATTGCGCAATACGACATACGATATACGCAATACGAGAATGGTGGACACAAGAAAGAAACTAGGAAACAGAGGAGAGAAAATAGCAGCAAAAGTTCTACGAAAGCAGGGCTACCGAATAATTGAAAAGAATTATCACAGCCGTTTGGGGGAAATAGATATAGTGGCAAAAGAAGATGAGAGTATAGTGTTTGTGGAAGTGAAAACTCGCTGTTCCACCGATTTTGGCCTGCCCGAAGAAGCTCTCTCTTATGATAAAAAACGACGACTTAGCAAACTAGCCCTGGGTTATCTTGCTCATCGGAGGATAAAAGATACCAATTGTCGTTTTGATGTGGTGAGTATTTTGATGGATAACAAGAAAGTCAGCAAAGTCAAGCATATTGAGCTAATCAAAAACGCCTTTCCAGCAGTATATTAACTTCCTTATTCACCAAGTAGAGTATTTTCTAGCAAGGATTTAATCTTAAAGGGTTTTCCATTCTTTATAAAGACTTTAGGCACTCTTTCCTTATCCACCATACAGATAACTTCATAAACAATACTACCTATCCTTTGGGCTATCTCTTCGGCTGATACCATCCCCGAGCCTTGTTTTCCCCACAGCACTACTTCATCACCGATTTCAACTCCTTCAATATGAGTTACATCTATCATACATAAGTCCATGCAAATTCTTCCTATTATGGGAGCCCGCTCTCCTCTTACCAGGACTTCTCCTTTATTAGAGAGAAGCCAGGAGTAGCCATCGGCATATCCTACAGGCAAGGTAGCTATCCTGGTAGGCCTGGTTGTAGTATAAGTTTTTCCATATCCTATGCTCTTGCCAGCGGAAACCTCTTTCAGGAAGATAATCTTGGTCTTGAATTCTGCTGCTGGCCTTAATTGGACTATCTGTTTAGTTTTAGGCGAAGGAAATAATCCATAGACGATTATACCTGGTCTTACCGCATTCAAATGGAAGCGGGATGAGTTAAGGATAGCAGTACTATTGGCTACATGCTTAAGAGGAATATTTATTCTCTCTCTTTCTAGCTCAAGGAGTGCTTTCTTGTATTTCTCAAATTGTTTCCTGGTGTAATTTCCATCCTCTTCATTGGTAGCGGCAAAATGAGTGAAAATACCCTCAATTTCTATATTTTTCATTTTACCTATTTCCTTAACGAAATTCAGAGTATCTTCACTAGGGATCCCCAATCGTCCCATCCCAGTATCAATTTTTATATGGACACGTACTTTTTTCTTCTTCTTACTTGCTATTCTGGATAGAGTTTGTATTGTTTTGAGCTTACAAGCAGTAGCGGTCAGGTTATACATAACAAGAGATTCAAGCTGGTCATTTATAGTGAGTCCACAAACTAAAATGGGTGCTTTAATACCTGCTTCACGTAGGACTACTCCTTCTTCGATAACGCCTACTCCCAGCATAGTAACGCCATTTTTCAGGAGTGTTTCGGATACTTCAATTGCCCCGTGTCCATAAGCATTTGCTTTGACTACAGCAATAATCTGGGTATTTTTGCCAACTATTTGTCTTATCTTCTTTACATTATGAGCAATAGCGTCAAGATTAATCTCCAACCATACAGGTCTTATATTTTCCATTAATTCACCATTTATTTATAAATGTGGTTTGCTCTTCTTCATCAATTATTCAAAGGAGCGCAAGGGGCCTCTTTGCATAATCATTCCCATCTTGAAACGGGCCATGACAGTCAATTGGGGGTCCTGGTCTAAATCAGAGACTATCTGGTATTCAACAATGGCCTCAGCAATTCTATTCTCCATCTCATAAATACTTCCTAGAAGAAAATGGGAAAAGGCGCTATTAGAATCGAGCTCTAAGGCTTTTTTGACATCAAGAGTAGCCTTGTCTAGTTTACCCATTTGAAAATAGACCATTCCACGCGAGTTGTAGAAATCTATTTTTTGGGAAGATAATAGTCTGGCACGTTCAAAATAATCATTCGCTCTATCCAGTAGTCCTTTATCTTCATAAATCATTCCCAACATCAAAGGGATACTGCTATCGTCAGGTTCTAGATCTTGAGCTTTCCTGTATATCTCAATAGCCTCATCTAATTCGCCTTCCTGGTAAAGTCTATTTGCTTCCTCCTGATAAATAACTGATTGTTTTGGCTGGGGGACAACTTTGGTAAGAATGATATAGACAGCCAGGAGCACGACAGCAGCTATTCCTCCTCTGACAAGCCATCTTTTTCTTGCTCGAACTCTTTTTTCTTTAAGTAACTCATCCAGATACCACCACCAATGGGAGCGGGGAATCTTTCTTTCCTCTCGGTAGGGTAGGGGATTGAGAGAAGCAGTTAGTTTTCTATAGACCATTTTCATTTTTTTTCTTATGATGGTATCAAAGGTCTCCAGTCTTACTTTATCCGCTTCTAGATCAGTTCCCTTTTTTTCTAAATTAAGAAGAAGGTTTTCTATTTCATCCCTTAAAGTCAACATCTTTATGATTTCTCGGTCGGGGTAATCAATATTGACAACACAATCTTTGTATTCCTCAATCATTTTTCTTAAATCGTCTAAGCTCATCTTTATATAGCGTAGAGCGCATAGCGTTTAGCGGATAGTATAAATTTAAGGGATAAAAAAAGACCGCTCACCTCATCGCTCCTCCTCACCTTAATCCTCTCTTAGAGTTCATAGTTATGAGTTCATAGTTCATCGATAGAAAACAATAATTTTCGGACATAACATTTCGGACTATCTTTCTTGTTTTACATTTTTCGTTTTTGGTTTTCACTATACGCTACCCGCTATCCGCTATCCGCTATTCTTGATAGCATATTTCCGAAGTCTCTAGCCTCGGATAGACTCTTGATAGTGCGGAAAGCCATAACTATTGAGCCTTTCTCCTCTAATGTCTTCATAATTCTTCTCAAGGTTCTGGTTGTTCCGATTATTCTGGGGGTAACGAAAGCAGCTGTTTTCTTGCCTTCCAATCCGCTACAGCTCTTAATATATGAGGCAAGTGATCCTGGAAATTTACCTCCCCAGAATCCGAGAACCGGACTACCTATATAGACTAGGTCATAGACATAGAGGCTGGTTATACTTTCTCCTCGCCCTACTCTCACCTCGTCCACATCATCCCCTCCCTTCCTGATGGCTGAAGAGATGGCTTGCACGATTGCTTTCATCTTTCTTGTATGTTCCGAGTATATTATCAGTGCTCTCAATCTTTTTCTCCTTTATTGTGCGATAAATCGCACCGCTAGTTTTTAATTGCATTTTTCTTTTAATATATCTCTTTTTTGATAGCATTGCTCTTTGAAAACTGCAATTTCAGCATCTAGATTGGCATTTGGTGAATCACCAAAAAAAGCATGGATAATTGGAAAAACTAAGTCAGGTTTCTTTTTTCTTAATTCTTTTGCCATTGCTTCTATTTTTGCTGTGGCAACACCTTCTTGCATACAAGTGAAAGGACCTATGTGAAATATTCCTGAAATATAAGCATCGTTCTGAAAATGAGTTAAATCATGCATAAGATAATAAGCAGCTGCCGAATTTATAGGGGATTCTCCCTCAATATCCCCGTGAAACTCATTCTCTTTTTCCAGAGTCTCGATTATCTTTATTGGTCTGGGTAGAACATGCCGGCCATGAAGAAGTTTGTGGAATGGACGAGCTATTCTTTTTCCTACATGCTCTATATATAGTCGTTTAATAGATACTGCGGTAAATTTTTTTATTTCTTTTAAAGTCTTGTTTAAGTATTCTTTTGCTTTTTTATTCAAATCTTCAGTTTTGCTTGAATTATCCCGCTTTACATATCGCAGAGAATTTAAATATAGATTTTTTAATCCTAAAATTGTGCCTCTCTTAGACTTTCTTTGATTTATTTCATTTATATAGTTAATCCATTCTATTACTGGCGACCTTATCATCTCTAGACCCTGTTCCTCTAACTTTTCAATAACGTAGTTGGTGTAAGGGTCGTGATGTCTCATATAAATTTCTCCTATATAAAGAACAAGGGGAAATCTTTGATTATTTTGGAGATTTGTTTTTTTGAAAGCTTCCACTGTTTCTTTTCCCCATTCAACCATCTTTTTTGTTCTAGCTCCTTTTTCTACAACTTTTTCTAATTTCTTTAATCTTAATTTCTTTAAATCACTGATTTTTTGTCTGTTTTTAGCATAAGGACGAAATCTTAAAGTTATATCTTCTAGTAAGTCAGACGCCTGTATTCCTTTAACTAAAATCTGTTGTAATTTAATTTTGTCTCTAGAGCTAAATTCCTCTGGAAGAGGAATGTCAAAATAACCAGTTATAGATGAGGGGCCTGCAATGGGAACTTTCTCCAGTCCTTCTCTATTGGCAAAGTCTCTTAGAATCTCTTTATATTTCCCAAATCTACAAGGCCCACTTGTTGTAGGTAACATAACCAAATAATTTTCTTCAACATATTTTTTGCCTTTTTCTTTGATTTTCTCGTCCAAAAAGCCGAGAACATCTCCCACAACTCCTTTAAGTGGCTGGCAAACCTCTGTGTAGATATATTTTCTGGCAATTTCGTATCCTTTTGGGGTGGCGGTTGGTAGGACCTGACTATCTATTCCAAAATATTTTAGCGTAGTAGCTCCAATAAAGCTTCCATCTCCCATATAAGGAATTAGCCAAATTCTTTTATCATTGGCTTTTGTAGAATATGATTTTATCTTTATATCTTCTATTTTCAATTTTTTTGGCTGGCTTTGTTCTACAACTCTTTCAAAGGCTTCTGTTCTGGTTACGAAAGGGGCATTATTAGTTTGAGCATCTGTTAATAAAACGAGCATGGGCTTGTTTGCTGCTTGTTGAATTTTTTCTTCTTGATAGATTTTTAAACTATCAGGTCCACAACCAAAGTTCATCATCCTTATAGGAAATAGATTTAGTTGTTGAGCAACGAACAAATTAGCTTTCAATATTTTTACACTCTGAACCCAAAACTCATTTTCTGCTATATCATTTAAATGTATATCTCTAAATTTATGGTCTAAAAATATCTGCGGTATATAGTCCAGGCCTCTTACTTGTGAAAACATAACTCCTGAATTTGAGCTAGCTTCTGGATCAAGTATTACATAATCTCTTCCAATACCCACATAAGCTTTTCCTTTTTTTCTTTCAATTCTTTCTAAAAATTTATCTCCTTCTCTGGCTAGCTCTTTTTTGAATTCTTCTTCTGCTTCATTGGCGTATCCTATGGCATCTTTAATCTGTTTATTGGTGAACTTGAATCCCAACCTCTTAGATTCGCTCTTAATCGCTTCAAATAAAAGATCTTCATCTTCGCAATGCAGGATGAGATTTACTTGCTTATTTTCATCAAGAGAAAGAACGTCTTTCAAGATGTATCCTTCCGATTCTGTATAGATACAGTATTTCAAATCAGGTGGCTGTTCTTTTCTATGTTCAATAAAACTGGGATTAAATAAATATTCTATATTAGGGTTATCATCTAATAGTGCTGCATGACCTGTTACCAATTTTCTGGCGAGACAAAACTCTGTCCTTGAATTCTCCACTCCTATTTTTGCTATTTCTTCATTACTTTCTGGTGATGCTACCGGATAGAAACCAAGTTTTTCAAATAGAGCAGCGATCCAGATTCCTTTTGTTCCAAGGGTTGTAGTAGCTCTTCTAATTCCGATTGTTTTTCGGCGTATTTCATCTGAATCGTTCACTATTTCTTCAAGTTCTGGCAGAAGACAGCCATACTTTTTAAAATGTTTTTCATATATGGAATGATACTTTTCAACATAATTTATTTTTGGTCTTACAGATGCTTCTGAGTTTCCACGAGGACAAAAACCGCCAGTAATTATTTTATCATCTTCAATAGAAAATATCTCCAGGAGACAATTTCTTATGCCACATGATTTTTCTTTAAACAGATCTCTACAATATATTTTTTCTTTTTTGAGGGGCATCTCTGTTAAATCCCATCCTCTAAATGCACTTGCATGGGGCTTGTTTTGTTTTTCTAAGTCTTTAATGGTTTTGATTACGTCAAGCGCTGCTCCTAATGCTCCAAACATTTCTCTATGAGGATAAGCATTTATTTCTTTGCCTGTAACTTGTGCAAGTGCTGCAAGAAAAGCTTTTCCTAAAGGTGGGCCTCCTTGAGCAGAGCATTTTTCTCCGACGTTTTGGCTGCCTCCCACAAATTTATAATAATAACTTGCCGCTGTTGCCCTTAATATTGTGGCTGCTATTTCTTCTTTGCTAAATCCTTCTGCTATGAGCCTGTTTTCATCCATTTCCATAAAAACACCACAAGTTGAATCAATTATAGGAACCTTTTTTGCTCTTAGGGCATATTCTTGAAGAGAACTTTCTACATCCAAATTTATAACATCGGCCATATTTTCAAGAGTTTGCCCGGAGCCAGCTTGGCAACTATAGTTCATTTTTGCCTCTTTCACTATTCCGTCACCAGAGAAGCTGGTAAATTTCATATCCTGTCCACCTATTTCAAAAATTGTGTCAACTTCGGCATCATGGTGCTTAATTCCTAGAGCATGACAGGTAATTTCATCTGTTATTTTATCGGTAATTTCCATATTTTGTTTGGCCAATTCTTTAGTTTTTTTCTTGCTAACTAGAATTCTTTCATAAAGTTTTCTTGCAGAACCAGTAGTGCCAACACCCTTTACGTTTATCTTGTCTTTGTGTTTACCCAGGTACTTTATAACTTTTTTCAGTGTCCTTTCAGGATCTCCGTGCGTCTTGATATAGATTTTGTCAAGAAGTTTTCCTGTCAAATCGACCAGAGCTCCTTTTGTTGTTGTGCTCCCTCCATCTATCCCGATTACAACATCTGTTCCTTCTTCTATTTTTTCTTCCAATTGTTTACTCTCTTCATTCACTTTTTTTAAGTAATTGCCCAAAGGAGGAGTAAACTTTCTTTGTTTTCTACTGTATTCTGCTACTTGAGCTAATTGCTCAGGTTCAAAGACAAAACTATTATTTTCTTCCATTCCCTTTAATGCTACACCTATGGCAGCTATATTATGATAGTGCTCTGGTTTTCTTATGGGAATCCTGAGAAAGTCTTCTAAACTTTTTCTGATTAAGTCATTTGTTAAGACCCCTCCCGTAGCTATTGCACTGCCGGAATTCTTATCTAACTCTTCATTGCCAATTACGTCAATCTTATAGTTTCTGGCAATTACTTTGAAAAAGCCTGCCAGGTTGTCTTCTCTTCTTGCCCCTTCATTTTGTTTATGAATTAAATCAGATTGTATAATAACACCACATCTTGCCAAAAATTCGCTTGGTTGCCTTGACTTACTGGCTTCCTGCTCTGCCTTCTTAAACATTTCTTCCAATCTTAGTTGTGCTTTGTCTCTTTCATTTTTTGAGGGAAGGTTATCATCAGGAACTTCTTTTTTAAATAGTCTTCTGCATTGCTTTTCTATTAATGTTCCCGAGCCGCCTCCACATTTGGATCCCGTCCTCCATTCTTGAATGATTTTCTTGCCGTTTGTTTTGTTTAAATTAAAGAAATAAGGATCCTTTGCTCCTATATGAAAAACATATTTTGCATCTGGTGCTATTATTTCTGCTCCTTTGGGAATTGCTGCGCTGTCAAATATAAAAGTCACTCCTTTCATTACAGACGGAAAAAAGTTTGCACCAGTTCCTGTAAATGCTGTATTTTTTATCCTGCTCTTATCAAATTTTTTTATTATGTCTTGCCATGCTTCTTTTATTGCTCCAACAGGATCAGCGAAATGCATTATGGGCTTGGGAGAGTATATTACCTTTTTATTTTTATTAAGAACTGTACAATGTACACAACTACTTCCAACATCAAAACCTACAAAAAGGTTTTTTTGATTATCCATTCTATAATTTCCCATTTTGTTTGAGTTATCTTCTGATAATATTTTTGAGTTTAGCACAAGGGAAGAGGTTGTCAAGGATTGGAATGATGGAAACAGACTTTGAGAACGGAACTTATAGCTTTAGCTCTATCACCGTGGCTGAATAAGCCGGTAAAACGTAGCTAAACCTAGAAACGGCATTTCTGATTATTTTATTTTAATTCTTTCATATCGATTCAGCTCAGAGACCGCACAGTGTAGCGGTTTGATTTATCAAACAATGGAGTCGGATAAATCCGACTGCTACTACTTAGCGTTCGTGGCGTGCTCTGCGGTGAAAAATATAATAAGGCTAAACAGTTACATTCTTCCTTTCATTTTCTTTACTTCTTTTCAGGCCTTGTTTCTGTCTTGGATGCTATTCCAGGGCACTTTTCAAGGCGGCGATGGCTACCTCTAGTTGTTTCTCATCGGGTTCCTTAGTGGTGATTTTTTGTAGCCACAGTCCCGGAGCAATTAGTATTTTGACAATTTTGCTGTTCTTTTTCTTACGGGATAATCTGGTTAATTCATAGGATATACCGCCAATCAAAGGGATAAAAAGTAGTCTTGTCAAACGCCCGGAGATGCCATGCGGCCTGCCTAAAAACATAAATACCAGGATACTAATCACCATTACTATAAGAAGAAAACTTGTTCCACATCCAGGATGATGAGTAGAATATTTCTTTGTGTTTTCAGGAGTTAAATCTTCTCCTGCTTCAAAAGTGAAAATACTCTTGTGCTCGGCACCGTGATATTGAAAGACCCTTCTCATACTTTTCCACAGACTAATAGCCCATATATATATTAAAAAGAAAGTTATTCTAATCAAGCCATCAATGAGATTAAATAAGAATCCCCCCTTGACGCCGGTTAACTCTACCAGAACCAAAGGAAGGTAAAAGAATATGAATAGGGCTAAGGCAAAACCCATGAGAAGTGATAAGATTAACCAGAGAGTGACAAATATTCCCCCTTTTTTTTCTTGCTTTCTGCCAAAGGTTTTTGTCTCGGGGTTTTCTTCATCCATGGCCTCTTCGGCCGAAAAACTAAGAGCTTTTATTCCCAGGTATAGAGATTCAATGAGAACTACTGCTCCTCTAATGATGGGAATCTTCAAAAATCTAAATCTTTCGGTGAGAGCGACATAAGGCTCCTTTTTTATCACTATTTGGCCATCACTCTTTCGCACAGCTACAGTGAATGATTTAGGAGAGCGCATCATTACTCCCTCTATCACTGCCTGTCCTCCTACCTGGAATTTTTTTATTGAAGTGTCAGTGGTGCTCTCAGTATCCGAAGAGTTCTTTTCTTTATTCATTCTTGCTCTCCCTCTTTTATGTTCATTGTTCGTAGTTCATCGGGAAAATCACGGTTTCCTCTCCCTAAGGGGAGAGGATTAAGGTGAGGGGATATGAACAACGAATAATGAATTGATAACTAGATTGAGTTTAACATAAGGAAAGAGGATGTCAAGAATTAAAAGGAGGCCAGAAATCTGCTTATTTTACATTGAGTTCAATCACCGTACAGGAATGCGGAGGGAAGCTATAGTTAAACTTAGAGGCCGCGTTTTTAATCATCCCAGTTTTAATCTTAATCCTCTCAGGATTTTCAAAGTCATTTGTGGCCATCACATCAGAACCGTTAAGCTCATAGATTTTAGCTTCGGCAGATGGAGAAAAGCCTTCCAAGGATACAGAGCACTCTACATCTTCTTCTTTGTGATAATTAACTGCGGCAATGCATAACTTATCCTTGCTTCTGCTCAAGGTGGCTGAAGCATCCAAATAGGGAACATTGCTCAGCTTGAATTTTCTATTGCCC
>Ga0315533_1002176_pt1 | contig 13946 bp, 14 predicted proteins | sample SalMarSW160130MG_FD_203081 | JGI IMG/M metagenome (GOLD analysis project Ga0315533, IMG submission 203081) | Salt marsh sediment microbial communities from the Plum Island Ecosystem LTER, Massachusetts, United States - Salt Marsh Sediment SW1601-30 ...
GTTTGTTGAGGTTGTAAAAGAATTGTAATGTTTGGAATGTTTGGACAAACTGAATTTGGAAGCACTTGGTATGTAGATCAAGAACCTTCTTTAAGTAGAGACGTTGCACTAGTGGGAGACACTAGTAATCATAACGGAGTTATTTTAACAAGTAACCAAGATGGTTCATTTTTAGTAGCAGGTGGGGAAGTAGCAGTCCAAGGAGCACTTCATAGTTGTCCAATTCCAGGACATGGTATTACTTCAATAACAGCAGTGACTACAAAAACTTATCACAATGGGAAACTTATTATAACAACAGAAGCAAGTGCAGGATGTGGTGCTAAAATATTAGCTTTAAGTAGAGGAGTAATCGTAGAGTAGGGGCACATAATATGGCAGTAAAAATTTCTGAAATTTGGTCTGAAATAGATCCAAGGTTTGTTCCAGATGCCCAAGGACGTTTAAAACGTGTAATTAACGTGGAAGCAGTTAAGGCTGGAATAGATAATATTTTAAGAACTAGAAAAGGGGAGAGAGTAATGCTTCCTAATTTTGGTTCTATTTTACCAGATATTGTTTTTGAGCCTTTGACTTCCACTTCAGTAAAATTACTCCGTAGAATAATAAAGGAAGATGTGGAAAGATGGGATGATCGTGTAATAGTAGAGACTACTGATTTTTATCTGGATGCAGATAATTCAAGTTTATCCATTAGTCTTTATTTTAGAATACGAGGTTTCTCTAATATTTTTACATATGAGACAGAGTTTAGAGGAGAAGGGTAATGACAGCAAATCCTTTAAGTTACGTAAATTATGATTATGATCAATTAGTTACCAATATACAAAACAGGCTTAAGGCCAAAGGAGCCTGGCAGGACATATACCGCGATGGTTCTGGGGAAATGTTAATTGAGTTTTTAGCATATGTTACCAATTTAGGTTTGTATTATGCTGAGAGAAGAGCTGAAGAAACATATCTTCCTACAGCTAAATTACTTTCTAGTGTTAAGAATATTGTTGCTGTTTTGAATTATCAGGCCAGAAGAAAAACATCTGCTACTGGTGTATTAACATTTAGTATTTCAGTAGCTTTGGATAAAATAGTATTCGTTCCAAAATATACTGAGTGCCAAACGTCTGATGGTGTAAAATATGTTACTAATGAAAGTGTTGCTATAGAAAAAGGGCAGACTTCTGTAGAAGTAAACTGTATTCAGGGGGAATTAATTCAGAAGGAAATTAATTCAGATGGAGCTTCCGAACAAGAATACCTTATTAATGATACAAGTGTAGAGAATTCTGCTAGTACAACAAATCCTACATTTCGTGTTATTGTGGACGGAACTGAATGGACAAAAATTTCTTCTTTTCTTTATTCAACTCCTACATCGGAACATTTTAGGGTCATAAACGAACCTGAAGGAACTGTAAGTGTATTGTTTGGAGATGATATAAATGGAAAAATTCCAGAAGCAGGTTCAACAATTCTTATACAGTATATTCGAACGAAAGGGGCGGATGGAAATGTAACATATTCCGGATCTTCTTCCATTAGTACTATTAATTCTACAATCTATGATGAGGATGGAACTATAGTAACTGTTTCTGTGTTAAATGATTCTTCATTTCTTGGGGGGAGTGATGAAGAAACTATAGAGGAGATTCGTTATAATGCTCCAAGAGTATTTAGTACTGGAGATAGAGCGGTTACAAAAACAGATTTTTCTTCTATATTAGAAAATTATTCCAGTGTGGCTAGTGCAAATGTTTGGGGAGAAAATGAAGAAGCTGCAGCCGCCGGTGTAACAGCGGATTATGAGATGTTAAACAAAGTTAAAATAAGTTTAGTTCTTCAGAGTTGGGAATTACCTGATAGTGATTTTAAGTCAACATTATCAGATTATATATATGATTTATCCATGCTAACAGTTAAATATGAGTTTGTGACACCCACATTTCTTTTAGTTATACCTACATTAAAAGTTAAAGTTAATTTAGGATATTCTTTAACACAAACTCAAGCTGATATTGTTAGTGAGTTAAATGGTCAATTTGAATTAGGCGTTACAACTAAATTAGGAACTATGATTAAATACAGTAATGTTTTGGCTGCATTAGATGATTTGGAAAGTGTGTCATATGTATCCATGGATCTTGAGATAAAAAAATCTTTAAGTACAACATATGATTCAGGATATGATTGGGGAGAGGCACTTGACGCTACAGATATTCTTCCTGAAACAGTCAGATTATTTATAGATGGTACATACGTTACTACTGATGTTGATGGGGGATCTGGAGTGGGTACTTTTTCTAGTGCTGGTGATTATGTTATTTCTGGAACGATTAATTATTCTACTGGGATAGCTCTTTTAGATATTAGCCCAGAGCCAAGTTCAGTTTACGTTCGCTATCAGCAGGATGAGGAGGGTAGTGTAGTTCCTTCTTTTAATGAAATAGCAAAGTTATCGGATGTTGATGTTGATTCAATTTCCATGGAAAGTTAATGAGGATACAATAATGAGTTGGAGAAATATTTTTGAATGTCGTTGGAATTTTCAACATATTAGAAACGGGGAAGTTATATTTGAATTTAAGGATCGTAAAAATATTCTCTGTGACGAAGGAGAGAAGGCTATGGTAGATACATTCTTTAGGAAGAATGCCTCCTTATATTTTTCGGATGATTATTTTTATATAGGATTGTATAAAGGGACAGTTGTGGAGACTTCCACTTTGTCCACTATTCCGAAGGAACCTGCCGCTTCATATGGTTATTCAAGGTTAGCTGTAGAAAGATCTTCCGTAGGGTTCCCAACAATAGAACAGGATGAGGAAGGGAATTGGAGGGTAGTATCCAAGGAAATAACTTATACTGCCTCTGGTGGAGATATAGGACCAATTAATGGAGCATTTCTTTGTACTTCTTCAAATGATACAGGTGCTCTTATAGGTGCAGTTGCGGCAGGAATTGATCGAACAATTAAAGCTGGTGATCAATCAAAATTATCACTTAAATTTAGACAGAAATAAGGTAGTTTATCAATGTTAAAAGATTATCATTTAATTGGGGAAAATGGGCAAGCGTGTTCCCTTAATGATGCTACTCCGGATTCTTGGCAAGCTCAGACCTTTACTCCATTTGATTCTTATACTCCTACAAGTTTGCAATTAAAATGTTATAGACAGTCTGAAAGTGTTACGGGCACAATTACTGTTAATATATATGCAACTTCTTCAGATTTACCTGTGGGACCTGTTTTGGCTACAGGGACTTTGGATGCAAGTTTATTAGGAACATCCTCACCTGGAGATTGGCAAACAATAACTTTATCTGGGACACCTTTAACGGCAGGCACTCGTTATGCTTTTTCAAAGTCAGGCGTTTTATCTGGTGGAAATGTTTATTTTAGAACTAGTGGTAGCACAAATTATCCATTCGGCGGTAGAGATTATACTACTGATGCAGGGGCGACTTGGCTCCCTTATGCAGGGGATACTACTGATGTTGTATTTAAAATTTCTGATTCTATAGATTATGATTCTCAAATGTTGTTTGCTGCTGGAAATGTTGATGGAGGAAATCATCTTTGGAAACTTACAGATGATGGTATTGATTTAACGTTAATTAGTAGTCATGATGCTGGCGGGACTGTTTTGGATTTGGCATGTTCTCCTACGGATAGAAAATTATTTGTAGCAGTAGGGAGTACTGTTACTTGTTATGATATCGATACAATGGATATTGATACTGATTGGGGAGTTTCTGGTGTAGTAGATCTTGGGGTAACTGTGAGAGGAGTGGCTGTAGATTCAAGTGGTTTTCTTGCTGTTGGTCACGATACTTCAGCTAATTCATTGATGACTTTATTTGATGCTACTGGAACACTTTCAGTGGCTGGAGCTGCTGTTTCAGGTATTGCTGTTGGAGGACACGTTGCTTTTACTAAAGATGGGGATATTCTTGAAGTTTCCCAATACGGTAATAATAGTACAACAATATCATTTAGAATGGATAGAACTACTGGAGCAGTAACAGTAATAGATACAAGGGGTGTAAGTTTATTAGGAAGGCCAGGTTGGGATATAGTTGGAGATCCTAATGATGATACAAAAAGTTGGTATTGCAATATTGATACTGGAGCTATTCATCATTTTATTGGAGTTTCTGAAGAATGGGAGTCCAGTTTAGATGAACCATATTCTGTAGTGTATTATCCTGATATTGGTTTATTAAATGTAATAGAAGGGGTACATGTAAAAGTTTTTGATGCAGATGCTGGAGGTACCCATCCTTGGGCGGATCATTCTTCTGGTTCAGGATCTAGTCTTTCAATTGGGGATTTATATTCTTCTGACAAAAATGAATATGGTAATTTATATGTATGTAGTAAAACTGGTTATGTGGGCATTTGTCGACCTTATGGAGATTTAAAAACTTCTTTAAAAATAAGTGCTGATGATTTACATGCAGTAGTTTCGGCTGGAGATGTTTATACTGCTCCAACTTCAGTAAGTCAAACTGCAAGTCAATATGTTGCTGTAACAGATGAAGTTGTATTATCTGCTGTTTTTACTGGAACTCCAACTCCTACTTATCAATGGTATAAGGATGATGTTGAAATTTCTGGAGAAACAGCTAGTACTTATATTTTTACTGCAGATGTAAATTCTGACGGAGTTTATAAATGTAGAGCCACAAATTTAATGGGTTTAGCCGATTCTGGGGATATTACAATATCTCTAAAACCTTATATGGCAGATCAATCAAATGATATAAGTATTGCTATAAACTCATCAGTTACTTTAACTGTTACTGCTGTTGGAACTCCAACACTAACTTATGAATGGTACAAAAACGGGAGTCTAATTGCTGGAGAAACAAGTTCTACATTAACTAAATATTGGAATAATTCTGATGCAGGGACGTATAAATGTACAGTAACAAATGTAGGAGGAGCTACGGATTCTGATGATATAGCGGTTACTATAGTGGATAATCCGTATATATTTAATTTATTTGATATCCCATTTGATATTAGTAGAGAGGAAACATCTGAATGAGTTATGTTACTTGGCATTTTGATGAAGGGTACCATTTTGATGCTTCAGAAGAAGTTGTTATAGAAGCTGAAATGGATATAGAATTGTCCTATCAGCATATTCATCGTCCTTTTGATTCTTTAGAGATAACAGGGGAAATGGATATTGAACTTGATTTGATACATGCAATATCTTTAGATTTACTTCAACTTGTTCCAGAAAAACATCATCAAGAACAAACCCTTCTTGATTATATAGATGAAGTGGAACTTGAGGTAGGTAGTTGGTTAACATCCGTTCGTGATATGGTTAGTCTTGCAAATCCTAATTCTGTTTCATCTAGAGACTACCTTAAAAATATAGCAAGCCTCATAGGATTGGCGTTGCCCCCGGAAGATGATTCTACGGAGGATGAAATACGGAGAAGTATATCACAAGCTATTGATTGGTATAAAATAAAGGGAACGTATAAATCCGTAGAAGTCATAGCATTAATACAAAAGTTTACAGTTAATTTGTATGATATGTATACAAATGATTATGAAACATTTTATCTTACAAGTTGGTTTGTAGGGGAGGAGGATGAAAATCCTTCTGGTTTTGATTCTACGTATTATAAGAGTCCTCATTTTGGGATTGAAATACTTTTAAATCAAATATATTCTTCTTCTTCTGGCTCAGGGGCATCAGGGACAAGTGGGACATCAGATATTCCTAGTTCTATTGTTTTGGAGAGTGATAGTGGAGGAGGGGGATCTACAGCTCATTTGTGGAAAATAGCCTATTTGGATAATTTTTATGACAATGTAGAATTGACTCGTCCTGTCCATACCGTTCCGCATTATGTATTATTTTTAAATCCAAAAACAGATGAATTTGAAAATGTTATAGAAGTTTCAGGAAATATACAAACTAGAGTGTTTCCCGATTGGGAATTTACTACAAGGTATTTTGATGAGGATTTGGATTTTGATGATAGTGTAGATGACGTATATTTTGATGAATCCATAACATCTTTCCTTTATAGTATTACAAAATATGTTCTTGGGACTGGTTCTGGAAATATTAATTCTGATTCTTGGACACCAGTTACCCCAGTACTTCAAGGGACTATTGATAATGATGATATTACAATAGAGGAGGATAAAATAACATTTTCCATTATGGTTCCTAAAACAGTAACTCAGAATGGAATACGGGAATTAGCTTTGTATACTAATGATAACAAGTTGGTTCTTGGAAGTATATTCCCTGCTATAGATAAAGGGAGTAGGGTAGAATTAAAGATGGAAATACAGGTATATAAAGAAAATTTAAGCACATAAGATAGTTTTGGAAGGAAAATCTAATGGCCGCAAATACAGGCAGTCAAACAGTAACCATTTTATATCATTCAAAAGTAAACAATACTTTAGTTAACAGAAGATTTGTTAATATACGAGAAACTGGAATATATTCTGGTGGATATCTTAGTGTAGTGGATAATTCGCATGCTAGTTTATCTACGTTGATCTGTGAAATAACAGATGGGACATATCAGGTCAAGATAACCACTGGGGAAGCAGTAGTAATTGCTGTTGCACAGGCAACACCATATGTTGTTCTAAGATGGTCATATACTGGGAGTGAAACGGATGACTATATGTCAATTTTGGCTGTTGCGACTCCAGCAACAAATGATTTGATAGTAGCGGAGTGCACATTTACTGGAGGAGGTAATCTCCAAGGTGCTGATTATTCTGAGCGGTCTACTCCAAATACTCAAGATTTATTTTTGAAGGTGGAGCCTACTGAAGATACGGAGCTTAGAGTTCGAGTTCGAGCAGGTAGAGTTTATACACCTACAGGTTTTGTGAATGTTCCGGATCAAAAGAGCAGTTTGTTTACAGTACCGACGAGTAATAGTAGAATTGACTTACTTTACATAAATACAACCACTGGAGCTGTTAGTATAGCACAAGGAACAGCAGGAATAACTCCAGTTGCTCCGAGTTATGCAGGAAAATTAGTTATTGCAGAAATAACATTGACATCCACTTCAACTAATATAACTAGTAGTATGATTAATGATACCCGTACTTTTATTTCCCCATATACTACTTTATTTGCTCCTGACGATATAACTTTGGAGAGTTCCGGCTCTACGTTACAAATAAAGAATGCTTCTAGTAGGCTTTTGCATGCTTGGGCAGATATTAATAATGTTCTTTTATCCTCGTATGGGATCTCAGCAATTACAAAGTTAGGCACAGGTCATTTTAGAATTACTTGGAGTACCCCATTTAGTACAGATTATTATTGTGTACATATAACTCCATGGATAACTAGTACTGAAGTTGTTGTAGCTGATATAGTAGGACAATCAAAAAATTATGTTGAGATAAAGACATACAAAGACTTTGAAACTGCAATCGAGGCAGATGTTAGATTTAGTATATCTGCTATTGGAACATAATAGAAAGGAAAAATTATGGGAACAACAAACCATGGCACACAAGAAATTACAATAGCATATTATGAAGAGGCTACTTCTTTTGATGTCAATAAAAGAAATATAGATATAATTTCTCGGGGTATATATTCTGGGGGTTATTTGACAAAAGTATCTAACACTGAGGTAACTATTTCTCCTTTTTCTGTGGAGATAGGAGATGATGATATACAAATAAGTGTTAAAACTTCTGCGACTGCAACCTTAAATGCTGCAACATTGGACTCTGGGGATATAGATGAATCTACTCCTTATTTAGTATTACGTTGGGGCTATTCTGCATCTCAAAATAATTATGTAGAGATTCATGCTATTGCTTCTGTTAGTGTGGCACAAGATAATGATATAATTATAGGGAAATGTGTATTTTCCGGAGCAACGTTAACTGGATTTGATTATACATATAGAACGTTTTTAAACGTGCAAAATTTATTTTTGAAGGTTATTGCAGATTCGGGAATGAACGTTTGGATTAGAGCAGGGAGAATTCATACTGGTTCTGGCTATGTTACTGTCCCAGAGCAACAAGTAGGGACTTTTTCTGTTCCTACTTCCCCCAATTCAAGAATTGATTTAGTATATATTGATACGGATGGTACAGTTAGTATTCAACAAGGAACGGAAGCGGTAAGTCCTTCTGCTCCAAATTATAATGGAAAGTTAGTAGTTGCTCAAGTTTTATTAGTAAATGGAGACACTTCTATTCCTGCCAGTAGAATAACTGATTCAAGGAGTTTTATTTCTGTTCCAGCTCTTCCAGATAATAGTACATTACAAATAAATAGTTCAGGGAAATTAGCGTTAATTAATACTACTAATCCACTTCTTCACGCATGGGGGGATATAAATAGTAATGGTTCAATTTTAGCCTCATTTGGTATTTCTGGTATAACGAGAATTAGTACTGGATATTACCGAATATCTTGGAGCACAGCATTTTCTTCTACTAGTTATGCTGTGGTATTGACACCTTGGATTGCTGGTGGAGAAGTAATTGCTGCGAATTTATTTAATAAGACTACCACTTACGTAGAAATAAAAACATACAATGGATTTGAAACTGCAATTGTTACGGATGCTAGATTTAATATAATGGTTGCAGGAAATTAGAAGTAACGAATATGGGCTATTTACGACTAAAACGACACAATACAAAAGTTATTCCAAGAAAACCTACTTCATGTAGGGCTAGGCCAATAACAGAAATACTCAATTCTAATTCTTGGTCAGGGAAAAGATGTTTCATTCTTTGTGGAGGACCTAGTTTAGAAAATTTTGATTTTGGAAAAATTCAAAATGAGTATACTATAAGTATAAATAAATCTTTTCTTAAATTTAATAGTACAATTTGTTATGGAATGGACCGAAGGTTTTATGATTCTGTTACCCATGCTAATAGAGCAGATCAGGAAAGTTCTGCAGTTCATAATGCTTGGCTTATGTATAAAGGAATAAAAGTTTTTCCAAAAAATTCAGATAAAGCTAAGTTTGATCCAAATGTTTATGTTGTAAATGCTATTAAGAATTCATGTATTAGTTTAAATCTAAATTCTGGAATATATACTGGAAATAATTCTGGGTTTGGTGGTATGATGTTAGCTATTGCATTAGGATGTAGAGAAATTTATATGCTTGGATTAGATATGAAAGTGGATTTTAAAAAAAGCAGGACACATCATCATGCGGGATATAAGCATCAGAAAATTAAAGAACTTCAAAAAGTTTTAATGAAGTTTAAAAAGGATTTTGAAATATTCTCACATGGAATAAAAAAGTTAGGAATTAAGGTCATAAATTTAAATCCTGATTCGAATTTGGAATGTTTTCCAAAAAAAGATATAAGGGAAGTATTATAAATCAAGTATAATATATAAAATTCATAATTTCTTGGAGAAGAAGAATGAGCAGTATTATGGATCATGACAGTGTTTTCGTTATAGGTGGAGGCACTAGTCTTCAAAATTTTGATTTTTCAAAATTAACAAATAAATGTACAATAGCTGTCAATAAGGCTATTTTGGATGTACCCAATTTGGATTATTTCATTTCAGTTGATTTTACATTTCTTAACAAAATAGATAAAAATAAAGTTAAATCATGTCCTGCTACCAAGATATTTGTTGCAGATTTAAGTTACCCTTTCCTTCAAGAAAAGGAAGGTAGTATAGTAGATACCAGATTTAATTTGGTATACAAACTACAGGATTTTGATACTATAATTAAATGCAGAAAACAAAGTGGTATGGGGATAACGTTAAAGGATTTTAGAACAGGTAAAAATTCTGGTTTTTGTGCACTTCAATTAGCAGTAGCATTAGGGTTTAGAAAAATTTATTTACTTGGGATTGATCTTGTATCTGGAATTAACACACACTACCATGGAGGTTATGGAGAGACCAAGAATAAATTTAATAAAAAATTGGACGAATATTTTAATTTTTTTAAAGCAGGTATAGAAGAGTTGAAAACATATCCAAATCCTCCTGAAATTTATTCTTGTTCACAATTTAGTAAATTGAATAGGTTAATACCTTTTGTTGGATTATCAGAGATTTTAGGATGAGTGAAAGAAAAATAGCATACTTACTGAATGATACAAGTGGTGAACAACATATAGGTAGTTCCTTGGTTATTCATAATTTATACAGACTTTGTAGAAATTTAGGTGTGAGTATAACCAAAACTTTTACTCGTAAGGATTTATTGGGAGAAAAAAAGAACCAACTCAGGACGCCAGGATATGATTTTATTATAGTCAATGGGGAGGGCACTTTACATCATTCTCCAAAAGTAACAGAGGATTTATTAGATATTGTTGGGAATAAACCAAGAATTCTTGTAAATAGTCTTTGGGAAAAAATGTACTGTTGTGAGAAACTACTTTCAAAATTTTCCTTTATTTCAGTTCGGGAATCTAGTTCTTATAATGAAATTATAAAAAGCTTTCCAGAAGGGAAAGTAGAAATAGTTCCAGATTTAGTATTTTTCAATTATGCTGAATTAGTAAAAGAGCAAAAAATAGGATATGGTGATAGTGTAATGACTGCAGTTTGTAATCAGTTAAAAGCACAGAAGAACTTTTTTCCCATGCAGAATATTCATTCTCCAACAACCGGAGCTTATATTTCTTGGATGAGATCATTAGATTTATATATTACAGGAAGGTTTCATGGTGTTTGTTTAGCAATAGCTACTGGAGTTCCCTTTTTAGCACTCCCTTCTAATTCTCATAAGATTGAAGGTATTTTAAATGATTGTAATTGTCCTGAATTACTTATTGAAAATTTTTCTGAAGTGGAAAAGAAAAAGGATTTAGCAATTAGGGCTGTGAGTAAAACCCAAGAGTACGCAAAACAAGCTCACAAAAAGATAATGGATTTTTATAGTAAGATTTTTAGTAGTATTTAATGTGATATAATATCTTTATTTTTAACCCAAAAGTAAGGGTGCCAGCTCTTTGCCCCTACCAAATTATAGTATCCGAAGGATAACTTAGTGTAGGGAGTGTTAGAGCCCTTGTTAGGGAAGATAATATGATGGATGACCATAAAAGTAAACAAATAATTTCTACTAAGGGATATTTGGAAGGGAAGTATAAATCTGGACAAGGAAAGGCTCATACTTGTTGCAATCAACATACTTCCACTTTTAATTGTAGAATGTATGGTACGTTTAATGTTCATTTAGTAGAAGAAGGTACAAGTATACTTCATTTTACTCCTTCAATAGTAACTGAAAAGAATTCTTATTGGTTTACTATTTTGTCTCGACAAGGTGTTGAATATTGTGGATGGGCTGTCCGAGGACATAATAGTCATCAAAATGAACGGATATTGGAAATAGTTACAAAAGAATTACTTCCAGAAGAATTGAGGAAAGGAAGTTTTAAAGTCCATGTATATGAAAAATGGGACAAGGATAAAATAAGTAAATGGGCAAAAATGCAGTATTGGTTTCAGACGTTTCCTTTTTCTCCTGCAAAACGAGCAGATAGTAAAATGCTTTGGAATTCATTAGACGTAGTGAATTGGTCAAATAAGCATGTTTTAGATATAGGTTGTCATTATGGTTATTTTTCCTTTCAAGCTAGCAGTAAAGGTGCTATTGTATATGGTAGAGATATAAATGCCCAATCGTTGAAAGTAGCCAGAATAATAAGAAATAATATTATTCAACAGGATGTAATATTTGAGAAGGCCTCTGGAATACCTTTTTCTAGTAATTATGATATTTCTTTATATTTAAGTGTACATCATCAATTAGATCCTACATATTTAGATTTACAAAAAACTATAGCTCGGCTTGGGAGAATTACAAATGAGCATATTTTTGTAGAACTAATTCTCCCCCCGATGTTCCCGCAGAAGTCAAACTTAACTGAAAAACAAATTGACAAAATTGTGGGTGGAAAAATTCTAACTAGGTACCGACATGGGGTACGAGGTATTAGAAAGGTTTATAGAATTGATGTCTGATACAAAAGATATTTTAATATTTTGTTCGAAACATCATATATTACATGAAGTTCGTGAATGTGAGAAAGCATTACCTATTATTTTTCCTACTCTTCAAAAATATAATATTGACTTGGATACATTTGATGAGGAGGAAGAGGAACATATTGTTTTTCGTATTAAGATTGTAGCTGATAGGGGGACATATCAAAAACAGTATCATAATTGGGTTACATGGTTAATAAACAATATACGTCCTTTTGTTGTATCCTATATAACATTATCAGTAGATAGGGAATAGTAATGTACAATATCACTTTACCAGCAACAGGACCGAAGTTATCCTACTATAATGCGTATGTAGGATACTTTCGGAGTATCCTGGATTATAATCATGTTCCATATTCTCTTGATGGTTGTATAAATGTAGGAGAAGTGGTTTTTCCTACAGCAACTAAATTTTTAATGAAGTTTAATAATAAGAAAGTTGTAATAGATTTCTCTGATAATGTTGCACACATGCCTGATTGGGAGAAATTTGATGCTCACTTTAAATTTCATTATACTAGAAGTATTCAAGGGGATTGTAAAACAATTTATCCTTTTGCCCCTATAAGCTTTTATGATTGGGAACAGTATAATAAATTGCAGAAAGTAATTCATTATTCATGTAATAATAATGTTGTTTTAAATATGCAACGCCCTGGCGGAAATGCATTGGAAAGAAGAAATAAAGTAAGAAAAATATTAAACAATAAATACGGGAAGGATGCAATTCTTCAACCAAAAGATACTCAAGAAGATTATTGGAAAAGAATAAATAATTGCTTGGTTCATGTGTTTGTTCCAGGTTGTCGGAATAATATGCTTGATCGTGGCCACGCACAGTATTTGGCCTTTGGTTGTTGTACAATTAGTCCCCGTATAACTGATGAACTCCCATATGATGGTATATTGATACCCGGAGTTCATTATATTATGTGTAAGGATGATTATAGTGATTTACTTCCTATAATAGAATGGTGTAAAAAACATAGGGATGAATGTAGACAAATTGGAAGTAATGCAAAGGAACTATTTAAAAATTCATGTAGTCCAGAAAAATTATGGGAGTGGATAATTCAGAAAGTAGTTGTATTATAGGCCCCATGGTGGAATTGGCATACACGGTAGTTTTAGAAACTATTGCCTTAAAGGCTTGCAGGTTCGACTCCTGCTGGGGCCATTGTGGCCGTGGTGTAATGGTAGCATATTAGGTTGTGGTCCTGAGGGTATGGATTCGAATTCCATCGGTCACCCCATCTGGGTATGGGCGAATTTGGTAAGCCGCTTGGCCTGGGACCAAGAGATTGCTGGTTCAAATCCAGCTACCCAGATTTATTTACATGCAAATGTTCCAAGGCTGGCGAATTGGTCTCCAAAACCGATTGGGTAGGTTCGATTCCTACTGTATGTGATATATAAATGTAAAAGGAAAGAATGAAAGTATCTGTCGTAATAACATATTATAATCGTCCTAGGCAACTAAGCTTAACTCTTGAAACTATTTCACAGTCAAAGCTTAGAGATGAACTTGAAATTGTTTGTGTTGATGACGGGAGTTCTCCAGATCAAAAAGCGGAGACTGTTTTAAAAACTTCTGGTTTGAATTTTAATTATACTTATATTGATAAAAAAGATAAAACATGGATAAATCCTTGTGTTGCTTATAATATGGGTTTTAAGAAAGCAATTGGGGAAGTTATTATTATTCAAAATGCAGAGTGTTTTCATGTTGGTGATTTAGTAGAGTATTCTTACAAACGTACCCAGGGTAATTATTTAGTTTATTCCTGTAAAAATGTTAAAGAACCTGAAATGAATCAATTACAGAAGAAAAGGAATAACAGAGGATTATTTGATCAACATGTTAATTTACTTAGAAATCAAAGGGGTAGTTGGTATAATCATCCTATAAATAACCCAAGAAAGTAT
>Ga0315533_1002178_pt1 | contig 13931 bp, 15 predicted proteins | sample SalMarSW160130MG_FD_203081 | JGI IMG/M metagenome (GOLD analysis project Ga0315533, IMG submission 203081) | Salt marsh sediment microbial communities from the Plum Island Ecosystem LTER, Massachusetts, United States - Salt Marsh Sediment SW1601-30 ...
AGAGGATAGAGCAGCGGTTTCCTAAACCGCGTGTCGGGCGTTCGAGTCGCCCCAGGGGTATTTTTGATATAATTTATAATTAGATTAAGGGGTGTAGCTCAGTTTGGTCAGAGCAGCGGTCTCCAAATTCTAGGCTAGGTATGCCAAAGAGTGCTTTTACGTTCAAACTAGAGTTTTTGTGTCAATTGCCAAAACCCCGTTTTGTGCCTAGAGTAATGTTTGGTGACAATCAGTTCTTTTTAATTTAACGCCAAATTAACGCCAAATTTCTAGCAACGGTTTGAGCGTAAGCCGTTGTGGGGAACTTGATATTACAGACCTTCTGGCAAGTTACCAAGTGTCGGGCTTGGTAATGGTGCCGTCCTTGTCTTGTAGTGTTGGCGGGAACTGGTATTTTGTCAGTACGCTCTTATATAGACGTCTGTAGAATGTTGCTGCATCCCTCAGTTCCTTCGGCATTCCTTCTTTCGGGTCAATATTTGGATTTACGATGCCAACAGGATGCTGAAGCTTATCACGCACTATGCTTATTGGTAGCGCCAAGTCGGCGTCATTCGAGATAACAAGGGCTTGCTCGTAGTCATTCTCATACCCATCCATCAGAAGATAGGTTGCCAAATTGACATCTGTTCCTTTTTCTTCTGTGTGGTGGACTTGAACATTTCTTGGTTGACCCGGTATAGGAATTACTAACGGTCTCTCTATTATGCGAGCACGGAACTGCCCGAATTCCATCATAAGGTTGGGGATGGTTTTGAGTGCCCGAAGGTATATCTGTTGCCTCTGGGGAATTTGAGGGTCATTGGGTCTGGTATGCACTAATGCGGTGAAGTATCGAATACAGTGAATCTCGTGACGTGGGAGGAGAGCTTGGCAGAGCTTGGAGAGATCAAGCCACTTGAAGGAGGTGCCTTTCACAGCTCGATTGTAGAGATTGAAGCCATCTATATAGACATTGGTTCTCATCACCCTCCCGTGAATACAAATAAAGGCCACCTTTGGGTGGCCTCGGCCCTGCCGCCGAAGCAACAGGGGTAGTACAAACACTATTATATAGCACATGCGTCTCTGATGTCAATAGGTTGTACTGGTTCATATGATTAGTGACACACCGCCTACTCATCAGGCAAAGGTGGAGTTATCATAGTAATCGTCAGTGTTGCAGAATGATTCGTACTGTTAGTTATCTCATTATCGAGAATGCTGGTATCAGCGGTTGTTGCCAAACTATCACTTGATAGAAGCAAGCCTGTTAATATGACCATTAGTGCCAGCAAAACAGCCAAGCTTTTCATCGTTGCCTTGAATTATACGCCCAAAAATAACCTTACATGCGAGCCATAGTAAGCCCCAGAATGGTTTGAGGTTCTATCACTATTCTTCCAACTTTCTGTCAACGGAGCCCTCAATATAACCCTGAGTATATTCATCATTGTCAAATTGGAATCCCTCACAATACTCTTCATAGGTCAACAACAAGTTGCCACCATAGTCTCTCAAGTTGCCATAAGACCTTTTCCAAAGCTCGTAGTCGCAGTGATATGGGGAAGCATAGGCATTTCCACGATAGCCGTCTCTATACCCTATTCCATAGGGTGACATATCAAAGTGAGGCGTATATTGAACCTGTGGCGGTGGAGGAGTGGGTGGGACAGCGGGAGGCTCTTGATTATGGCTAATTCCTAGACCCACTAAGCCAGCGACTAATATCACAACACCAATTACCAATAAAATAGAGTAACTGCTTTTCACTTTGCGACCTAACCCAACCTAATTATACCTCCAACCAAACCTCAGATAGAAGACCTAAAGGGAGAAGATGGGTGCTGAATAAACCTATATACAGGGAAATCTACATATCTCTTCAGAAAACGCCACCAGGGCGATTTTAAAGGGGAACTTTAGCTATATGGCTGTGGCTATGCTGCCGAATTGACCCTTTCATTTTGCCACCTCCATTAGCTGTGCTGGGCTAAACTTCTCATGCTTCCTCTTCACATCCTCTATCGCTAGAGCGGTGTATTTCTCGGTTGTTTTGATGTTTGAATGACCGAGAATAAGTTGGAGCGACCTTGTATCACCGCCCAATGATACCCATTGCCTCCCGAAAGTGTGTCGTAATCTATGCGGGCCGAGCTTCGGGCCGACAATCCCTATTCTTATCAAAGCGTGGCTGACGATACGGTAAACCCCGCTTCGTGTTAATTTCCCACTATGACCATGAAATACATAACCGTCTCTTTTATCCGGCTGCTTGAGTAATAAATCTCCAACAAACTCGCTGATTGGGACTACTCGTTGTCCTGTCTTACCGGTAACGGTGATGCAATTAACGCTGAGTTTAATATCCTGGAAGCGTAGATTAGTTAGCTCTGAGGCACGGATGCCAGTATCGAGTAATAGGCTAATCACGGTATTATCTCTCTGATTATTGGTGAATAGATTTATTAAGCCAATCTCGTTTCTCTCAAGGGTAGGCATTACTTTAGGTTTTAATCGTGGGGGTGTGACATTTATCATTGGGGATTTTATGCGATAGCGTTTCTCCAGGAAGTTATAAAATGCTCGATAAGTCCTGAAGTAAGAATGCCTTGTCTCTTGCGTGCCTTTGATAGATGCGATAATCGCTTCGATGTCTGCTGGGTCTGTGATGAGTTTGTCGGAAAACCCCTGCAAAAGAGATAGGTGTTGCCTGTATTGTTTAACCGTGCTAACCGCCAGCCGCAACTCGCAGTTAGTCAGAAACAACTGCACTGCTTCCGCTGTTTTCATTTCTTTTACCCTCTCTGCTTAAGAATGGCAATGCTTTTCCAGACAGGCTTCGTAACCTAAAATGAAATCACAAGCACTTCCCTCGAGCTCTCTCACCAAACAAGGTTCATCAACTCCATAACAATCTAAATGCATCTTAAACCGCTGAATGATAAAAGCTCTCGTGGCAGCCCGAACCTCCAACGCCTCCGCTGTACCTTTCTCTCCTATTCCTATGTCATCAAGTATATTGTCAACCTCAGCCACACATTCCCCCATGGCACTTATTTGCTCCTTTAGTTTTGCCATTTAGTCACCTCCCTTATTTTTTCTTCTCGGCCTATCCCAATATGGGGACTTACATTTGGGGCATATTCGGGGCTTTCGTGGTGTCCGAGGGTTCCAACTATGTCCACAGCGCAGACAACGCAATACCGGTAAATCAAAATTGTTGTTTTTCATACCCAAAAGCATATATCATAGGTATATAATCTGTCAATACCCTGGAGGGAATCATTTTCTTTGCGCTCTGCCCTGGTGGGCTAGGCATCCCTTCTTCGCCTCGCTTTCCAGCCATATCTCACTGTTTACACTCCCTAAGTATCTAAATCAAGCGATATTCTTACGCTAGCTCATTTAGTCTCTAGCTGGAAGATAACAATCTAGCTCACTTAAACTCAGTTACTTTTCTCAATAAACTATAGTATCTCCTATGGTAGAGTGGGGGTGTGGGGTGGGGTTTAACTCATGGTGGTAATGGTGAATAATGCCATTTAACCTCATTTTCTTTAAGTTGGTTAGCTATAATAGAATGATTTTGTTGTAGGTAAGCGGCTATGGAAAATGGGTATAAATCAGATAGGGGAAATGGAGGTGGTAAAGAGAGGGTTATACTGTTATCGTAGCTAAAGGATACCATTCTCATCCGTTTGCTCTCAATTCTCACAGATAGAGGCCATATCCGTTACCGTGTAAGCAAGATTGATTAAAACAAGTGGAGTTGCTTATCTTATAGGGAAATAGATAGGCTAATATGGCAAATACTGGAGGGAAAGACATGGCCTAACGGGTATCACGGTAGGGGTTCACAGGGTATCACATCGGGTATTACCAGGGTTCACACAAGGGTTCACAAGGCGTGACAAGGTGTGACATTCTGTCATTGTAGGCGAAGCGGTCATTGCGTACCGAAGGCATCCTTCTCCCTTGAATGAATAGGGAAGACAAAGTGTCCGTTTCTTACAAAGGAACGCCAATTGCAACGCCAGGTCACGCTCAAGGCGAACGGAATTACGAACGAAAGCAGCGGTTTGTGAGTTCTATGATAGGAGATAAAATGGCATGGATAGCCTTGGAAAAGTTGAAGATCGGCGAAACGAAAACCCAAAGGGGGTACCCTTCGAACACTGTGAGGTTGTCCATCTAGACGAAAAATCACTTTTGGCAAAGGTTTACATAATCAAAGAGGTCTAACACCGGGTATCACGCCAGGGCATCACGGCGTTCTATATGGTATATATACTATATAGAATCAGCTACACTTGGCACGATTAGCACCAAACACAAGTAAACCATTAAGTTGACTGGTAGCGCCTTGCTTTGACGCAGGAATGATGGTATGAGCAAGGAATCGGCAAATTACAAACCCAAAGGGGGTATGCCTCTTTGTTTTATGGGGTAGTGCTTAGAAAATACGCAATCCATTTTTTGAATTAGTCCAACCCTATTTTGAAATCGGTGTTAGCTTCAAAGGTTTGACAAATGGCTGTATTTTAGTATAGTTAAAGTGTGCGTCATGTGTTATTAGGGGTTATTGTTATTTTGGGGATTCTTCTCTTTGTCTCTGCTGTGTATCCTGTACCCACAGGTGCACCGTATCGTGAAGTGCCTGCGTTCACTGATGAGGGACATCCTCTCAATATAGTGATTGGTACACCCGACTATAGCCAGTTACCTGCAGTGATAAAGGGTTTTAAGCTATATGGGATGATTCCTTTTGTTATTGAGTGTTTTCTTATATGGGCTTATATTATGAGGCGAGAACAATACCCTACTAATCGAACAACTCAGGATACTTCAGCTTAAACCGTTTCGTGGATTCCTCTTGTGCTTCTATCTCCAGTGCTTTCAAGTCAGGGTGTCTTGCTATAATCTCAGTCTGATAACCACCCAACAAGTAATAGCCTTGTTCTGTCATTGCCCCATTCAGACTTTCCCACGAACAGTCAAAATCCTCTTGTGCGTATTTCTCCCTTAGTTCATCCCTTCTATCCCAAACGCTGTTAGGGTGTGTCCTCATACCCAAAATTTCAGCAGCAAATGCCCGCCACTTATCCTCTGTAGTAACACCTTTCATCATAAACGACTGTGATGCAATAGTCATAAACTTCTCTGCTATCACGGTTAGATAATCTTTCTTGCTTTCAAATGGCTCGCCCCAAAAATACTCACCCTTAACGAGTTCTCTCGCCAAACTAACTGGCGGTGAAAATTTACCTGCAACAAATCGTAATGTTGGGTTTTCGCCAAAGTCCCATTTAACTAATGCCTCTGGGTCTTTAACTGCTGCTGCACTGACATTCGCTAATAGTCTGATAAACCCATACATAAAGCCTGGTAGACCAACTCTTATGTTACCAACTCCGATAGTCATAAAATCACCGCCATCACCGCCCACACTTTTAGGCGTAGGATTTAACTTTGGCTCTTGTCCTAACGCTAGCGAAATTGTAGTGTAGCCAGCAACAGTCATACCAAACCCAGCAGCTAAGGTCTGCCGTGCCATGCTTGCTGTCATGTTCTTACCAGTTAAAGCATCCATTATCAGCATAAGGTTCGCTCTTAGATAACGTGGTGCAAATAATAAAGCCGATTCTATTGCTCGCTGCTGTGCAGAAACGCCACCCTTACCAAGTATGGCAAACTGTCTGCTTGAAATTACCCCTGTTATCTTATTAGCGAAGTCCACCAATTCAGCCCTTGTGCCACCACCGGCAAGCCATGACTTCTCTAAACTCTCTATGAGGCTAATTCTTGCTGCTTCACCTGCACTACTAAACCCAGTATTAGCCCTACCAAAAGTATTCCTCGATAATGTAGCTAGCCAGTTGCCAGTCTTGGGGATTCTAGCTAACCCACGCTCAAATACAGTTGCTCCAGCGGTAAACTCTGCACTCTCAGTAACCAACCCCAGCGGGGATGCCCATTCATAGGTTGCAGCATGAGCTTGTCTAAATTTGGTTAGAGATTGTGGCTTAAAGAATCCACTAAACATCATCTTCACACCAGTAGCCCAAGCATGAGAAGGACGACCCTTCATAGCGTTTAACCCGTCAACCCATAGCACGGGCAAACCCTGAATGGCAGCCCAAGATAAGTCAAGAGAAGCCTCCGCCATGACAAGTATCCTTGATACCTGAGCAGCAGTTCCTATGTATTTGCCTGGAGTCTGTATAGCAAAATACTCATTTAGTCTAGTAGCTACTTGCCTACCAGTTAATACAACTCTTCCGCTTTCGTCTACTATATCCACGAATACCCTGTTAGCGAACCCTGGTTGGCTGATTATCCTACCTTGAGTATAAGAGGGGCTTCTTACCCTCCTGATTTCCTTCTTCCAGATAGGTTGGTAGTCTCTCCAGTTTGCCCTTGCTTCTTCTAATAAGGCTTTGTTTTGTTTTAAGGCATGGTTCACTTTGATCTTACCCCCAGACATTAACTCTGCTATCACTGGGTCACGTCTACCGACAGCAGCGATTGTCTGAGTAGTTGGCTTCTCGCCACGTGAAACTCTATTTAATATCTGCTGGATATATTGCCTATTTCTAACTTGTGCAACTAGATTAGCCTGTATCGCTCTGATACCAGCTTCCATTCTCTGAGTAGGCGTTTTCGTTAATGGCTTTAATACCTTGATAATTTCCTGTCCAGAGGCTTTATTATAGGCTTCCATTGTCTTGAACTTGATAGTATCCTGTGGGTCCGCATACTTAAACCCAGCCTTCAAACCTTCATCCATGGTTGCAAAGACTTTTAGTTTCTCAGCAGACATCTTCGCACCCATAGAACCCCAGCCACTTCTCAATACTTCTTCTTCAATTCCTGCCTTACCAATAACAGACCTGCCTACGTGCTCTGCACCTTCACTAAGAGTTTCTTTAGTAACTTTAACGCCATAGTAATTTAGCAACGATGGGATGTATCTATTCATTACATTCATCCAGTCGTTGCGGTATTTCAATGCAGCCTGCCCATGCTCTCCAATCCATTCATAATAAAGTGGATGGCTGAATACATCACCCCATGCCATGCTCTTTCCAGGAACTCTCGGTCTAATATATTCGACAGTAATACGCCCGTCTTGTAACCCTAGTAACTTTGCTTCACTTCCTCCATAACGAGCCAAGTCATCGCTAAGCTGTGTATATGCTGGTGATGTCCTGATAGCGTTCTCTGCTGCTTCTCTGTGATTTCTACGGACTAAATCAGCAGCGTCCAAAAAATCATATTCCTCCAGCATAGTATCAGGGCTTCGCAGCTTTAGTTTCAGCATTATCCTTCGCCCAATTGTTCGTGTGCTGCTGAAACTCTGTGGCCGTGCTGCCAGCATATCTACCACATAAGTAGCCGTATCCGTATAAGGCAGTAACCCTTCCGTTGACATTTGCCTGGCTGTCATGCTTGATGCTTCTATTACTGAGATTGAACCCAAAGCCTTCTGTGTAGCTATCTCCTGCGGTGCGATTGTGTATGCCCTCAACTGCATCGCCCTCATCCCTTGTGGCGTGACCTTATAAAGCCCAGCACCAGCTTCATACCAGGTTGACGGCGGTTTAGGAAACGGTGCTTTCTTTGGAATCGCACCAACACCAACCCAATAGCCAGGCCAGGATGCCTCTATAATTCCTTTTGCATGACCATAGCTAGGAATTTGCCTATATGCCTGAGTAATTGCCCCTCTCATTGTTAAGTCACCTAGACCCGACTTATCCCCAGTATCAAGGAATAGCTTTTCTTCTGTTGTTAATTCGCCTTTAGGCGTGTTCATCACCCATATAGCTAGAGGTTGGAAGACTAATCCGCCTGCAACTGTTGAACCAGCGAGTTTTGCGTAGTCAGCTTTTGTTAATGTTCCTTCCTTCTTTCGTAGCTTCAGATAATGCCAGGATGCTGAGAATTGCTCACCACCTAGCCCAATGTAAGCAAGCCCTGTAAAGAGTCCGCTGACAAATTTCCTTAGATTCTCTCGGTTCTTGCCTTCAGGGTCGTAAATGCCCATAGCCCATTCAGTTTTAGGCTTCTCTGCTGGTATTTGTTCTAACGCTTGAAACCTCTCAATATCCTCTTGTGTCATAGACTGCATATTGATTTTCTCAAGCAATTCCTCAATTTCTCCAGCGTTAAGGCGTGGGTATTCGCTATGAATTAAAGTAGAAATTGTTTGCTGTTCATCCCCAAGAGGTAGAGCAGGAAATCCCTTTTCATCAATCTGCTTTGCCCTCTCAGAATAAGCTGCTGCAAGTGTAGGATTACCACCCTCAAAATAATACTTCGCCCATTGGCGAGCTATCTCAGATTGTAAGACCTTTTCGAGAGGTAAGTCGTGATAGGCAGCCGTTAGCTGCTCCATAGTAAACCCGAAATGCTCACCAGGGTCACCCGTTGTTTTGGTTAATTGCTTTACCGCCTTCTGCCGTATCTCATTCTGTAAGGCTACAAACTGCTGATTAGCCCAGGTAAATTTCGACTGAACCTGCGATTTAATCGCATCCGGTGTGGGTGTAATACCGAAACTCTTCAACTGCTCTATAGCCCTTCTATCGGCGTTAGTCTCTATCTTCTTCTTGACAATCTCAATCTGACGCTGTTTCTCAGCTTGCTGCTCCATATATTGCTCATACCTGAGACGTTCAGCCTCCGCTTGAGCCTCTGCTTCAGCCCTTCTCTTGGCATTTTCAGCCTCCGCTAAAGCTTGTGCTGCGTCGGTAGCTGCCCGTCCTGCACTACGTTCAAGCCAGCTCGTTTGCTTCCACCAGGGTAAGCCCACCTAATTATTACCTCTCTTACTCAAAATCTTCATACCTTTTGCCTCCTATATGAGTAACCTGTTATACTGTTAGCTGCCATCCTTTAATCCTTCTCCTTGTACCAGTCACGGGTTGTAATAAATCGGCAACCTGCAACGGTTTTGAAGTTGAGCTTTAGGCCATTCGGATTCTCGTCATGAGTAGCCCAGTTTTTGCATTTCTGTATTGTCAGTTTCCCATTATCAACTGTTAGATACAAACGAGGCTTCTCTAATCCAAAGTCACCACCCCGACCTAGCTCAGCACCACGCTTCTTTTGGAGAGCCACGATAGCGATTCCACCCGCCAGTCTGTCATGAATTTGACGCAAGATATCCGCTATTCCATAAAACTCCCCTGCCAGTTCTAGATAATCAATGATATTGATACAATCTGGCCTTATCACGTCGGGGAAGTCACGTGACCGTTCCTCAGCAATAAAGTTCCATTCATCAAGAGCCATATCTTCAAAGTTCTCTAATCGGCTTGCCAGTTCCTCTTTGCCCATTTCAGAGGATTGATAGTAGATTGAAAAGTCACACATATTAAGCTGAATAAGGTTCAAGAGGAAGGCAGTTTTACCAGCATCGGCAGTACCAGCTATCGCAATAATATTGCCTGGATAAGTATTAAAGTATTTCTCAATTCCAAAGGGGTAACGAATTGTAAGAGGAGTACGCTTCCCAGCAGCCTTAAAATCAATCAACCTAATTGCTGTGTTGATACGGCGAAAAAGTCTGTTACGGCTCGGATGCGATTCAATGATTCCATCGTCTCGCAATCGCTTCATAATTATACGCCGGCGTGTTTTATCTTCTGGCGTTCTGATATCTAGGTCTCGGTCTAGCTCATCGTATGAACACCATTCCGTTGAATCCTTTACCCATTCTTCGACCCTGGCGGTTGATACGGTTGAGGCGTTTGCACCCTCTTTTGATACGCTTTCCGATACGCTTTTGTTACGCTCCGTAGGTAAATCCGAATCCAAAGGACTAATACGTAAAGTATTATCAGTATTAGGGGGGTACTTGGCAACGCTTTGAGCTATCCTATAAACTTCATTCTCGGCTAGTGGCGGGTCACAGTGGTTGTTTTCAGTAAGTAAGGCTGCTTCGATTGCCTCTTGTGACATACCACGCCGTCGCATACTCCCTGCTAGACTGGTAAGAGTAGCGTTCCGTTCACCTTGCGGTATTGTTCTTCCTACAGCTTGGGGTAATGTCACGTCTTTATGCCCGTTGTTTAACACCTCAGTGATTGGTTTCGGGATATCTTCAAAGGGGTAAAGATGCTGCCTTATCGGGAAGATAAGCATTTGATACTGACCAAAGCCTGACGACCCTATAACATTGACAAAACCACCGTCACCTCTAATATCGAGTCCTGACAGCAAGCCAGCACACGTTTTAACAGGATAGCCAGGATATCTAAAGTAATAGTGTGCCCCACCTCTTGGAGTGAGAACGTGTGGTGCAAGATGGTTATTCTCTAGTAAACCCCTTGCCTCGTCACTGTCAGCGTCTATCACAATGACCTGAGAGATTGCACCAGTTATGATTCCCCACAGATCCGGCTTTCGTTTTTGCCAGTCCTGCAATTCTTCTAGGCTTGGCTGTCGGCCTTGAAACTCTGTCCAATTAACGAGTGGGGACTTCCCCTTGTCACCCCCACCAGAAGGGATTACCGAATAAGCTAGGGAGTGGAGCTTGCTCGCAACCTCGAAGATATTTGTTTGAGTTACCGTGCTTTTATTTCCAGCCATTACTTGTCTCCATTTTATTAGGAATTAAAGTATCGGGGCTAATCAAGTTTAACTCCCTTCCGTCGTTTTGGTGTCTTCATAGTCGCATCCGCCAAAGTTTTCCTTTTCTTAGCTATAACTCGGTGGGGTTTTTGATTTTTCTTAGCTATAACTCGACCTCCCCCTTTCCCTACTATCCATATCCCTTCTGCTTCCTCAGCCTGTTCTAGTGGCTGGTCAGGATTTATTCCCTCGATGCCCTTTCGGACTTGCCTGATAGCCTCTAACATCTCTACTGTGAAGTATTTGTCGCTTAGAGCTTTAACCTTTACTATCGCCTTCTGCCTCTTAACCCAGTATGGAGCACCCCGCCTATGACAAACTTCCTCATCCGGATACCAAATTCCGTCCTTGATTGAATCCTCATCCAAAGGGCACAAGGGAGCGGAACAACCTTCCTCAAATTGGAGACAATCAACTTGTCCCATCGTTTTCCTTCCCATTACCTTCCTGTAGCAGCCTTTCAACCGCTTGCCTGCTAACAACCATACGCTTTCCAAGATGAATCACTGGGATTCCTAGTTCATCCCGTCTAGCCAACTGGTAACAAAGACCTCTGCTTATTCCTAAAGCCTTAGCCACAGAGGGTATTCCTAACGTCAGGCATTCGCTATCCTGCATTTTGGCTATCTCTAGCTGTTGCCATTCGGGAACAACTGTTCCTCTGTTAGTCCTAGTGCCTTAGCTAAATCATGGCGAGCTTTAGGCCAAGGCTGTTGCTTGCCCAACTCCAAATTAGAGAGAGTTGAGCTAGCCATCCCTATTAAACAGGCTAACCTTGTCTGACTGAGACCCAGTTCTTCTCGTCTTTCCTTTATTTTATTCAAAAACACTTATACACCTCCTTTCCTTGACAGGATTCTCTCTATATTGTAAAGTATATAGGGAACAGAAAAGTTATACAGAGTGTTGACGATGGACAGGAAAGAGTATCAGGACATAATTGAAAAAGTAAAGGCTAAGACTATACCCACCTTGCGACCTTTTATTGCTCCAACAGTAGATATACTCGGTGACATCTTGCGGCCTGACCGTTACGAAGTGGCAGATGTTATTGAGGCAGCAGATAGGTTAGCTTCAGAACTGAAAAGGATGGGAGCGGAAAAAGGCCAACCCGAACAAGGTGAAGTGTCAGTTGAGCCTACTGTTACAAACGAATTCCTGAGCGACCTAATAACCCCCTGGATACAGGATATAAGGCAAGAGATATTTAATACAAGAGTTCGTCCGTTTAGGACTCATGAGCAAGCAGTTAAGTGGGTAGATGAGGGGATAGTTGATATGGAAAATTGGTTTAATGAGGTAAGGCGTGAAAAAGAAAAGTTGCCATTTTGGGCGAGGCCCTTTAAGTATCCATTTGATGTTCTGAACCAACCTAATGTACCTATCCCTCGACTTGCTCAGGAACTTGACCATCTTCTTGGGAAGCGTCCTCTATATCTACTTTTTAGTGATAGAGTAAAGGAGGTAGCAAGGGTTACAGGATTTAGTCATATGTCGGTGTGGTGTCATATCATTGGAGGTACTCCTCTTACTTTGAACAAAGTGGACACTACGCCTGAAAAGGAAATACATGAACTACCTTCTGGAGAAGAATTAGTAAGTCGCTTTGTAACAGTGCAAATCAGGGGCGAACTAACTTTTGACGAGCTACGTCGCCTCTATCAGCAGATTAGACAAGACTTGGGAGTTAAGAGGAGCAAGGCTTTGAACGACACACACTTGGAGCTTTACCGGTTGGTTAAGAAAAGAGGTGGCCCAGTAAAGGGGAAGGGGTCAGTAACCTTTTGGAAACAAGTTATGGAAGACTGGAATAAGGAGCATGAAGGTGACCAGTACAAAATTTGGAAGAGCGCTAAGCGAGCCTATGACCTACTTTGGAACAAACTCAGAAGCCAATATCTAGTAGACGTAAGTATCGCAAAGAACGATAAGCCAGTTAAGGAAAAGAAAAGGAGGAAACAAAAATGAAAGGGTCAATTAGACAAAAAAGTAAAAGGTCATGGCAGCTCCAGGTTTATACCGGTGTCGGCCCTAATGGGAAAGCTAAACGCCATTTTGAAACTGTCAGAGGTCGCAAGGGGGACGCCCAAAGGCGCTTAACCGAGCTATTGGCCAGTCTCGACAAAGGGGTATACACCCCACCAGGACGGGTCACAGTGGCCGAGCACCTTCACCAATGGCTTGAAGGGTATGTCAAGACTAACTGCTCTCAGCGCACCTTTGATGGTTACCAGTCCATTATAGAGAGCCACTTAATACCAGCCCTGGGACATATTCAATTAAAGCACCTTCACCCACAGGCAATACAGAGTTACTATGGCAAGGCTTGTGAGAGGTTATCAGCTCGGACAATTCACCATCAGCACCGGGTATTGTCTCAGTCATTAAAGTTCGCCGTGAGACAAGGCTATTTAGGACGCAATCCTGCTGAGCTAGTAGACGCACCTTCACCACGTAAAAAGGTTATGCGCACCCTGACCCCCTTTGAAGTTGAAGTCTTACTAAACACGGCAGCACAGGATAACTATTATTACCCGGTAATCTATACCGCCGTGAGCTCGGGACTTAGACAGGCTGAATTACTAGGCTTAAGGTGGCGGGATATTGACCTCGATATGCTCTCAATATCGGTTAGCCAGGTGCTATACAAACGCCGTGGTATATGCCAGTTCAAAGAGCCTAAGACAAGCCACAGCCGACGCCGTGTCGCTATGACCCCAAAGCTGGCTCTATACCTGAGAGAATACCGAGCGGAGAGGGAGTTGTTATACCTGGAGTTAGGAAGGCAGCTTACTTTAGATGACCTCGTTTTTACTAGTGTGGAAGGCAAACCAATTGACCCCGGTGTGCTATCCCATGCCTTCGGTAGAATGGCCAGACAAGCGAGCCTGGTGGGTGTGAGATTCCATGATCTGAGACATACCTTTGCCAGCCTTATGTTACTACGTGGGGCAAAGCCTAAAGTAATCAGCGAGGCGCTAGGTCATGCCTCGGTAGCCTTTACAATGGACGTTTACAGCCATATAATTGAGGGGATGCAAGAGGATGCTATGGCGTTACTGGATGAAGTGCTACCAGCAGGGGTAAATAATGGGGTATCTCAAAAAAATAACGCCAATTTAACGCCAATAGCAGACATAATGTCCCATAAAAACTAAATATTAGATTAAGGGGTGTAGCTCAGTTGGTCAGAGCAGCGGTCTCCAAAACCGCAGGTCGTGGGTTCGAATCCTGCCGCCCCTGCCACGCCGGGGTGGTGGAATAGGTAGACACGCCATCTTGAGGGGGTGGTGGGCGTAAGCCCGTGGGAG
>Ga0315533_1002179_pt1 | contig 13927 bp, 5 predicted proteins | sample SalMarSW160130MG_FD_203081 | JGI IMG/M metagenome (GOLD analysis project Ga0315533, IMG submission 203081) | Salt marsh sediment microbial communities from the Plum Island Ecosystem LTER, Massachusetts, United States - Salt Marsh Sediment SW1601-30 ...
ACCAATAAGCCAACTCAAAGGTTGGATTGAGATTATTTCTGCGGTAACGTCCGTAGCTTTCCTGGGATGGTATCAAAGCAGGTCCTAGTACGTAGCGTTGACCTTCTTCGTCCCAGACAGGATACGAAGCCATAAACTCAGCAGTCTCAAATACTATGTCACGGTATCGCTCCAGTGTTTGATTGTCCGGATTAGCACGATAGCACAGCTCAGCGTAGTAAATAGGATGCGCTTGCTGCCATATCAGGAACACGCCAACCGTGCTTGGACTGTCTCGTCCATCCGGAGAACACATCTTCGGCCAGCGGACGCCGCGATAGCCCTGCAGTTCCGCGGTGGCTTTTGCCTTGGGTAAAATCGACTGATACCACGGCAGGCTGCGTTCCAACAGCTCCGTGCGGCCCCACAGTGCGAAATGCACCGCATGCCACCAGTGCATCTCCAAATGGAATTTGCCAAACCAGCTATTACAAACAAGACCAGTTTCCTGCGGCGGTAGCGTCCCTGAACATTGAATAGCCGTCAAGTACTGCGAAAGCACGACACGCCGTTCCAGCTCGAAAGCTCTCGGATCGGTGCACTGCGAAAAATCAATTGCCCCCCCCCTACTCCAGAACTGTTCCCAATGATTTGCAGCCGCCATTCGGACAGCCCCAAAATCGGGCAATGGTTCCGCAATTTGCTTTGGTGAAAAGGCAAATACAATTTCCAACACATCATCTGTGGAAGATATTTCATAATCATGCTGCGTTTTAGTTTGGATTTTACCTCCCGCTGACCATGTCAAGCGGACATAGTAACGGTCAGCGTCCAGAATACGGGTTAAATCAGCTTGGTTACCGATGACCCGTAATTGCGTTGTATGGTGTTCTGGATGCTCCCAGTCCGCAGCGTTTCTCCATTCAGTACTTCCATAAGGAAAAACAAGTGTGACAGTCAATCGACCCTGACTCAACAGTGAGGATTCAATACGTATTGCTAAAGTGTCAGTCTTCGGATGACAAACAGTCAGAACTTTAACAGGCTCAGAATCTACTTCAAAGCTGCTGCTTAGAAGTCCTTCCCATAAATCCAGGATTTGGGTAGTCTTGATTATGTCCTCGATCTTTGCGTCTGTGCCATCGGATTTAGTTATGCGTAATCCGATTTGTCCGAGGTGCAGACGATGCGGATTTGCACGCAGCCAGGATGCAGCGGGCGAATAATTTCTCGAATATTGCCTATCCGACGCATAGGGCACCTTGTGTCCTGCCACCTCGTATTCCTCCAGTATATCCGTAAGCTTGTAATCCTTTGGATTCGACGAGGTATGCCAGCCCCACTGAGAAAGAGTGCCCAGCGGCATGCCTTTATCGTGATACTGCGGAAAAGTTTGAAGACCAGTAATATCGGCTGTGAAGGCAAACTCACCATTGCCGACGCTCAATGGCGTCAGTGGGTCCGGTTTGGTAAGAGTGACATTATGCCGTGTCACCAATGCGCGGCGATCTATCCAACTTGTCGGCCGAGTCCGATTTCCGGACGCATCCTCCTTGGACCGAGCTTGTGCTCCGACCGCAACAGTAAGAACTAATACTACCAAAACAATAAAAATACACCTTCCTGCTTTCATCTTTTTCTACTTTTGTATATTAAGCACTAATGTTTTTTCTGCAAAAGCCTTTACTTCAACCAACTCTGTGGTTAAATCTTCCGTTACATCCGGACGCTTCTGCACAAAGACCTTTTGATCCTTCTTCCAGGGTGAAATCGCCAGAATAAGCTCCGCACTTGGTTCAGATAATTCCTTTTGCCAGCGTTTAAGCCATACATCCCATTCGCTCTTGCACCAGAAATTATCGGCGACAAGCAGACCATTAAGATACAGTCGAGCCGTGTCACCGATATACTTAAAACGCACCATAACATCACTGACTTTGCTCCAGTCGATTTTACCTATCTTTATGCGATAAGCCTTGACTGCTCCTGCTGGTTTGAAGGGATAGTCCCTGTCCGCCGCAGGGATCTGATCTGTAGGCTCACTGGTGACAGTCACTTGCGGCAAGGTCAGTGTCGGCAGCGCAAATACAGAGGCCCCCCTACGACCGGCAGAGGCCAGTGTTTTACCGCCGACCGAGAGCGTCTGACTGATGGCTGGGTAGAAACGTACCCGCCCAGGCTCCTCCTGAACGGTGCGCATAGACAGAGTCGATCCGCTATGCCACAACTCCGTGGGACAAATAACTAAATGTCGACGTCCGTCTAAATTGAGATTATAGGCGTTTAAGCTATCTTGCTGGGACAGTAGTTGTATCTCAATACGTTTACCCTCTTTGGTTTGCAGTCCGATACGGCGCGAACGCTGTGGGGTGATGAGCCAGGCGTTGCCTTTCCGCTGCACCTGACCGCCTCGAACCTGGGACTTTTGCACACCGGAGACACATAAATACGTATCAATCCCGTCCAGGCATACCATTACCCATCGGATGACGTCCCCGTCCTGCCAGCGCATCAGCGGCTGTGCCGTAGCATATACAAGCGTGGCATCGGCTATGGGGACATTGATAGGAAAGATGCCCTGACTCCTGGATGGGATGGTGATGGGTGTCTCTGGAAACACTAATTCCTCATCACCAAAGACAGCGGCAAACTGCACGTTCTTGCGGTCGGGCATATCCAAATAACGCTGGTAATTATTAAAGAATAGAAAGCCTTGTTTGCCTTTTGAACGCAGAGCGTATCGTAGTTTCGTAGGATCATTCGCCTCGGGGCGATTATCCGGTAAGGAAGGTATCATCGGCGCCAAATCCTGACCAAAATCCCTGATGAACCAGTGCAATCGTTTTAGATGATAATAAGAAGCGTTGGTTTTGCCGAATTCTCCGAGCGGTGCCTGAAAATCATAAGATACTAAAGGCATACCCCCTTCTACGAGCCGTCCGGTTACTCCGAGCGGCTGCGAGCCGCCATGGTACATATAATAGCCGATCATATTCGCGCCCTCACCAAGGCGACAAAGGGACATGCCCTCGGTATCCTTCGGATCGAGGATAGGTCTGCGGGGCCACTTGTGATGCATGCCACCACCCAGCTCCGCCGTGGAGTATGGATAGCGAGAGGGGTCATACCGCAGCCGTTCCTGCCGAATGCGGCTTGTCACCATATCGCTTGCTATATTCGTGCTAAGCACTAAGCTCACCAAATCTGAGAACAATAGTTCCTTAAATGGTGGCAACTGCTCTGTCCCTGCCGCCCAGAACGGATCGACGTATGAGCCTTGCACGGGCAGCACCTTATCCTTAGGAACCCACGCCCCGCCCCAGCCGGTCACGGAGTAATAAGGCACGTCCATACCCAAATGGCGGGCGATTTCCTTGCAAATTAGAATATAAGGCACGCCGCCGGTGCCGCCTACATGGCCGAATTCATTGTCAAATTGAATCCCTATAATAGGGCCGCCGTCCTTATGATAGAGGCCTTGAATCTGTTCGGCTACGGCTGTGTACCATCGCTGGACCTGCTTAAAGTAGGCTGGATCCATGCTGCGTGGTTTGCATACTTTGCTGAGCCAATCGGGGAATCCGCCATTGCGGGCTTCACCGTGACACCACGGGCCAATGCGCAGCCAGACCGGCATATTATGCTTTTGGCATATTTCTAAAAATCCACGAAGATTGCGGTCACCCTGCCAATCGAACTGGTCCTGTATCTCTTCATGGAAAATCCAGAACACATAAGTAGCAATAATTTCAAGACCGCCTGCCTTCATAGCCAGCACCGAATCTTCCCAATACTCGTGCGGCACACGGGTATAATGAATCTCACCCATCACCGGCAGCCAGGGCTGGCCGTTACGAGTGAAATATAGAGAATTGACACTGTAATCTATTCCATCAGGGCCGGTTGGCGTTCCCATTCGCAAGTGCCCTTCGAGAATATTAGGCATCTTCGCAGCAGCTTTTATCCGCAGAATGTGTGAATCTGATATCGACTCTGCCTGCCTCACCTGAGTCGGCTTGAAAAGCCCCGCCTTCGCGGAGCCCGCTACGGCGGGCGTAGAAAGGCCTTTGATTTGCTCGAAAGAAAGTTTCGTCTGGGGATTAAACTGCTCAGAAGCTATGTAAGATAGTAAGCTATGCCGAAGCTGGCGGGCAGCTGTTCTATTTTCCAAGTCATTGTAAATATCTATCGAACAGACCAAAATCTTTCCGGCACCGACCGATGCCTCGAAAAGCAGAGCCAGCTTTCGACAATTATTCCAGTCATCTATCGGCTGCAATATAGGCGCAATCCCACGAGGTAATCCATCTATAATTAGCGGTTGACTATTGTCGAGCAGATTCTGCCACTGCCAACTGGCATGGCAATCGGTAGGGAACTTAGCCAGTGCGGCGTGGTTCGGATCGCACAAAATCCCTAACGTATGAATTTTATTTCTTGGGAAGGTAATTCGATTCCAAAAAATAGGCTGAAATGAGCCAACCGTATCTCCTTCAACGGAAGACGGAGGAAATAACAGAAGCACCTTCGCTCCTGCATCCAATTTGCTCTTAATCTGCTCATCAAGACCCATTGCTATATAAATGTCGCTGGTATCCGAGGAAGGTAACGTTGCCGGGTATACCCAAAAATCCCAGTCATTTGTATAAGGCAATCCGATAAGCTCAATTTCAAGATTAAGTTTGGCAGGCTCCTTGATGTCACTCAAACTATATTCAATACTGCCTACACGTGTCAAGCCTCCCATCAGCACAGCAGGAACTTTGAATTTACCTGTTTTGATTTGAGCTCCATTATCTGTAGTAATAGTCCAGATCATTTCCACATTAGATAAATCTTTGGAACTATAGTTAGCAACATCGATGACAGCTTCAAAGTTAGCGTCATTTGTAAATACCCGCTTTTTCATTCGAGCCAGCGGCACAATGTCGTTACAGAATCGCCGGTATTGCTCCGGGCTACAATATCCTTTGGATTGCCATAGTGCATTCAAAACTCCAACCGGCGCGGTGCCTTGGCCGGGGAAATCATGCAAATCGAGCAGTTGAAAGCCGGCAAAACCCGGTGTTCGCAAAGCCGTCTCTATCTCCTGTTTATATAAAAGGATTTGAAATTTTCCGCTTGCCATAAGAAATTGTTGAGAGAGGTGACCCATTCCGGCTTTTTGCAGTTTATCCCGGAAGATTTCGATATTTTTCGCCTTTAGTACGCCGGCATAATACTTATCTTCATCCAAATCGGGATACGCACACCATTGGCCGATCTCATGACCGATGACGGGGATGGGCCTTGCATTTACGTGCTCTCGATAATCGTCAAATGTCTGAGGCGGCCGGTTAAATTTCAACTTTTTCCAGTTATGTAGTCGGACGGCACTTTCGATTGAATATTGGTTTTCTTCGATTTGTGGCCAGCCGGTACCTGCAATATAGAACCTCCGGTTATCTCTTTCCTTCAGGCTTTGCAGCAGTTGTCCGAGAAACCGATCTCGATTTTTCCCGCTGGGTTCATTGCTCGGCGAAAAGAAGCAAAATGATGGATGGTTTCCGTATGCCTTAATCATACGGTCGATTTCTTCGTATATCCATTTGTCAAGGGCGGTACCGCTACCGAAACCGGCCCAGCATGAGCCTTCCACCTGCAGATAGAATCCTTCCTCATCCGCCGCGGCAAACGCCGCTTCCGGCGGACACCACGAATGAAAACGAAAGTGATTAAGTCCATAACTTTTCGCTATGCGAATAATCCGCTTCCATTCCTTGATGTCCGTTGGAGGATAACCATGCTGCGGGAAAATACAACATTCCAATGTCCCCCGCAGGAAAATTTTGCGGCCGTTGATGGCGAATTGCTTATCTTTAATACCCAGCTCCCTCATGCCGAATTGAACGTCTCTTACAGATTCCACCCCCTTACCATCCAGAGATAAGGTCAAATTATATAACGCCGGGCTGTACTCATCCCATAATAAACAATTATCTCCCATATCATACTCAAAGGAGACGTTCCCCTTCTCTTTATTCCATTCTACAGGGACATTTTTCGCCGGCGTCTGATGCTTCTTATCTGTATTGGAACTTTCCGCTGATACAGTCAGGATACCCTTTCCTGCCCGGCCAGTCGAATTATCCAACTGAACATTTACCTTGATATGTTTATTCGTTACATCGCCCGCTGCCCCGACTTGCGTCGCCAGACGCAGGGGTATGGGATAGATTTGTACATCATCGAGCCAGACTTTCGAGCCGGCTATAAGCAGAATTTTGCCTGTAATTCCATTCCAGTTGGATTGTGTCTGATCGGATATGCTATGGGCGTCTTTGCCTACAGGTATAACATAATCATTGTCTACGCATATAGTCAGATTATGCATACTGCCAGGCTTGAGGAGATTCGATAAATCATACTCGTGCGGCGCACCAAGACTGTCACACAAGCCAGCCGATTGGCCGTCCACCCAAACAGTGGTCTTCCAGTGCGGACGCTCTAAGTACAATACAATTCGCTCATCTTTCCAGTTCTTGGGAATTTTCACTTCGCGTTGATACCATGCCTTACCAACGTAATGACGGTCGGGTGTCAGCCAAAACGGGCACTTAAAATCATCCGATTGAATGTACTCTGTGAAACGCGGATCGCTTAACAGTTTCATGCCGATTCTGCTGGTCCATTGAGTCTTAGCGGATGGCCTATCTCCAAACGATTGCTCCTGCAATGAGCCAGGCAGAGTGATTTTTTCCGGAAGTTGTTGAGAAAACCATTGTTCGTTAATTCCAATGTTATCTCGATCCAGCTTAAAATTCCATTGACCGGAAAGGTCAATTTCTTCAATTCCGAATGCAATATAAACGGGAACTAACAAAAAAATGAAACACACAAATATTTGCCGCATAACATATACTCCACAATTTCACTCAAATATGAACGAATCGTAATCTGCGTAACCAGTTTTTTGCCCAGCACCTGTTGCCAGACAGAACAACCCAACCTTGGCACCGATCCATTTGCCAGGCTGGGCTGTGAACAGCTCACCAATTGGAGTAAATTCTTCTCCGTCGCTACTGTAGCTGAAACTACAGATAGCTCCTTTGCTTATCTTAACTCTAAGCAATAAAGAATCGCTTTTACAATCGACATTAGCTTCCTCAGTTTTTCTACCACCACTGTTTGCATCCCCGCAGAACATTTTTATCAAATGATAATCGTCTAACTTCTTCTCAACCGCCAAATATGAATATGACTGGCCCATAATAAGCAGACCTGATATTTGGCTTTCGCCGAGTTTGCTAAAATCAAGCCTTGCCGTGACAGTAAATTCAGGAGCAGGGAATTTCTGGAGAATCAAATTCGGGACCAGCCACAAATTGACCTCATTATCGGGTATTGGAACAGAGAATAATCGCATCCAGCCTGACCTTGCGGTCAGTGACATCCAATCTTTTTTTGGATTTGCGTGCCATTGCCACTGTAGGCCAAGTTCTTGTGAGTTGAACTCATCGCTTGTCTGTGGAACTTCCACAGGATAATTCTTACCAACATCGGGCTTTTTACATTCTGTCACCGGCTCGCCGATGTCGTTTCCGTCTAAGTCCACACCCATCAGCGGCCAGTCATCGATCCATTGCACCGGATTCAAGTGAACGACACGGCCATACGCGCCACGATCCTGGAAGTGCAGAAACCAGTTTTCACCGTTTTCAAGTTTGACCCAACCACCCTGATGCGGGCCATTAATATTGGTTGAGCCTTGCTCCATCACTTTCTTTACTTCATAAGGCCCAAAGACATTTTTTGAGCGAAGTGCAAGCTGCCAGCCCTGCTTTACGCCACCCGCCGGAGCTAAAATATAGTAATACCCATTGCGTTTATAGAATTTGGGTCCCTCGATTGTCGGTTGAACACCATTGCGTCCGTCAAACACAAGCGTTCCCTTATCCAGTAGGCTCGTGCCATCGGAACTCATTCGGTTGACCGTCAAGACGCTCTTGATGCCGGCTCGGCTATTAGCCCAGGCATGTACAAGGTAGGCATTACCATCTTCGTCCCACAGCGGACAGGTGTCGATTAAGCCCTTGCCCTTTTGGACCAGATGCAATGGCTCCCACGGTCCGGCGGGATTCTTGGCCTTTGTCATAAAGATGCCGGCGTCGGGGTCGCCGTAAAAAATCCAGAACCAGCCGTTATGATAACGGATAGATGGTGCCCACACACCGTTGCCATGCTGCGGAACGTCGAAACGCTCGTCATCGAAACGTTCGATAGCGTGGCCGATGATTTTCCAATTGACCATGTCTTTGGAGTGCAGAATAGGTAAGCCCGGCACGCAATTAAAGCTGGAGGCGGTCATATAGAAATCACCCCCCACATGGATAACATCGGGATCGGAGTAATCTGCAAAAATCACAGGATTCTTGTATGTACCATCTTCGTTGTTCGGATTCCATACTAAACTTTCATTCGTATTCGCTACCTCCGTGCAGCAAACTATTTGGCAGAGAATCAATGACGCTATCAGCATAAGTGCTATGTTCAATTTCAATTGAGTCAACTGTATCTTACTTCTCATATAATTTACCTTTATTCATTTCGCCGTGCACCACTCGACTTGGGCCATTGACAATGGTTCTATGGCCGAACACCAAGGTAATAACTCGTCATAGGATAATGAGCGTAGCCCATCGACCGGTGGGTAACATCATTACGGTATAGAGGGTCCTGCATCAGGCATACTCGACTATCCACAGCCGGGATAACGGTGCTATAGATACGAAGCTCGCCATTTCTATAGGTAACGATCTCTTCGCGCCAGTCGCCGAGTATATCCGCTATTTGCTGTACGAAGCCTGTGACGTAGCTCAACGTCTCCCCCTTCCACTTTGAAACGGATCTTCTGCTGTAGATTTCCCGCAGAAGATCGGCATCCCACCAAACTAAAAAAACCTGGGGCGGGGCCGGCTCATTCAGTTTTTGGCCCTTAGCCGAGTAAAAATGCCTTTCACCGGCACATTCCATGCCAGGATAGGCTGGATCGATGTCACCAGCTATAGCATGTCCAAGCTCGTTATCCTGATCAGCCTCGGCAATACCAAAGATTAGATTGCCGGTGCGTGCATCCCAAAGGCTGGCGCCGTTATGAGGATGTGGGTCCTCAAAAATATACCAAATTTCCAGACCGGTACGTTCCGGATCAATATCACCCAGATAGAACCTATCTCCATGTCCATAGCCGGTGCTCCACATGGTCCGGCCATCGTTGTCGATTGCGATAGAACCGTTTAGTATTTCGTCGCAACCGTCACCGTCGATGTCACCTGTTTTAATGCTGTGCTGACCCTGTCCGTGATACAAAAAAGGTGCTCTCTCGTTGGTCCACCGCCAGACTTTTTGTAGCTTTTTATCCTTCAATACCCAGGCGTCAACCTTCATCAAACCATAAGTGCCGCGGACAGCCAACACTGCGGGGGTCTTGCCGTCCAGATATGCCACACCCATCATGTGTCGGCTCGCACGGTTGCCCCTGTTGTCCCCCCAATTCCGGACCCTGCCGCGTTCAATCCAGTCCACCTTGTCGATTTCTTTGCCGGTCTGGCCGTCATATACAGCCAGATACTCCGGACCCTCCAGTACAAATCCTTTGCCGCCGTCGAAAGCCTCCTCCTGAGTTGCCGCGTAAGGCGCGGTCTTTAAGCACACCTCGGCCTTATTGTCGCCATCAAGATCGCGGATTACCATCGGCGAAAACCATATTCCGTGATTGATGTTCCAGCCCAAATCGATGCGCCACATAAACTGGCCGGTCTTGCCGTTGTAAGCCTCAATCTTGTAGGTGTCACGACTCGGACGAATCCTGCCCGGATCAACACTGCCTGATGGGTGCTTGACAACAAAATCATACGTCCCGTCACCATTCAGGTCACCAATACCGACCCTGTCGATACTTCGAACATCTTCCCTCAGCTTGATCGCTATATACTGCTCTACCGGTGGATCTGCCGGCAGCTCAGCTTTTTCATCCGTCAAAGCAGACTCTTTACCATCCATGACCGGCTTAACAAACCATGTGTTCGCCTGGTCTAACGGTGGATTGTCATCCATAAAGTCCGTGGTTTTTGTGATAGGTTCTGGATTCAGCTTGACAGGCTCAGCATCTGCTGTCAAACGATAGACATTAAAAGCTATATTTTCGGGGTCGGTCTTGAGCAAACGCCAGCCCAAGTAAACTTTACCACTTTCTATCGGCATAGCCAGCATTCCACGATTGAGTTTCTCTTCAACGCGCTCTTCAGCCCAGCCCAATATTGCATTCGGATCATACAGAGGGTCCACCGTGTAAAAGCCCAGATTCGGTAGTATATCACCCGCATTAAGCGTTCCGCCTGAGGCAGACTGCCTTGACCCTGTTTGATTCTGTGCATCTACTAAAAGCCCGCCAAGAGACAGGTAAACAAGTATGCCAAACAACAACACTCTAAGTACATCTTTTGTTACCATAATCGATTATCTCCTATTCGGGATCAAAGATTTTTCTGCTCCACGCTTTCGATTTGTGTATCCGGCACCGGCTCACATTGATGGGTTTTAAAATCCTTGACATTTTTCAAAATAAAAGTCGGTACATTAGGGGCATGCTTGGCTTTTACATTGTTGAAATCAGCATCCTTTACATCGTCGAGAATAAATGCAGGCCGAAAATCTTCATTAATAAAACCGACTTCAACGTTATTTAGTTCAATCCCCTTTACATGACGGATAAAAAAGCCGTATGCTGGGATTTCACCAAACATCCTCGGATCCGGGTATCCGGTCTCAAATTCGGGAACTTCAACCGCAGCTTGCTCCTTCGGCGCTCCGCCTTTAACCAGTATCCGAATATTGCTCAGTTTTACATCTTCAATGTCGTGGCCGGGAATACCCATAATAAGTGAACCATAACGAGGTTCTGCATTGTATACAACGATATTACTGATGTTTACCCGGCGAAGTTTGCCCACGGGCACCCCTTGCGGCCCGCGCATGCGCCTGCCCAGACGCAGGAAAAACGGTGAATTCGTAATGTCACGCATAGTGATATTAGTTATAGTGACATCCTCAAGCAAACCACCGTCCACCGTCTCAAGCGCAAAGCCGCGACAGCGCTCGAAAACACAATTGGAAATAGTGATATTTTTAAAGCCGCCGTTGGACTCGGTGCCGAACTTGATGCGTCCAGTGACGCCGCCACGATCCGGCGCCTGCTGTTGCGTGCGCTTGAAGGTACCATCCAGGAACGTTCCCTCGTCATAGCCGGTGACCTGGCAGTTGGTTATCGTTACATTTTCCGTTGCCCTTGCATAGCCAAGTGCGAAAGAGCTCTTCAGAACAATCGCATCGTCATTCGGTGAATTGATAGTGCAATTGGAGATTCGGACATTGCGACAGCAGTCGATGTTAATTCCATCACGGTTGGTATCAATCTTTACATTGTCAATCGTGAAGTTATCCACACCTGTCGGCAGTATACAGAAATGACCTCCCATTAGAAACGTGACATCACGAATAATAACATTTCGACAAAGTTTCAGAGCGATAGCTTTATTGCCCGCCCCCTTTTCACCCGGCTTGTCCCATTTGCCTAAGCCTTTGCCGTAGATCAAGCCTGGACCGAGGATAGAGATATTCTCGAGCCCCTCGCCCCAGATCAGGCTGTCATGCCAATGGCTATGGCCAAAGTCCTGGTACTTGTGCTCATCTCCCCACGGATTCGGCTCAGCAGGGTCATATCCGGCTTCTGCGGTAGACTCAGCCGCTAATATCGTTGCACCATGATCGAGGTAAAGCCCGACGTTGCTCTTTAAATGAATCGAAAAACACAAGTAGGTGCCGGCAGGAAAATGTACTGTACCGCCACCTGCTGCGGATGCCGCCTCAATAGCTTTATTAACCGCCGGCGTATCGAGTATCTTGCCATTACCTATAGCTCCATATTCTTTAACATCGAAAACTTCGGCATCAACCTGCGCAACTGCAGGGAATTGTGTGATGGCCAAAATAAGACAAATCATAAGGACTCGTTTTGCCATGATTTCTGCTCCCTTTTCAAAATCTGAATTTTTTATTTCACCGTGACGTCCCAGACCTTTGAACGACGAGATTTGCCGTTCGGCCCTTCAATGTCAAGCACAACTACATAACTGCCGGCTTTTTTATATTGATGGATTGGATGTTGTTCCGTCGAGGTTGTACCGTCGCCGAAGTCCCATTTCCAGGATGTTATATTACCGTATGACGAATCCTTAAACGCCACCGACCGGCGGTCCATATCCAATACGCGGAATGTCCACTGGGCCTCGATAGGTTTACGGAATTTCTTCTCAAGAGGCATCAACTGAAACGCACACAAATGTGAGGCGTTGCCGTACATTTTGTGATTTCGCGAGAGGTTCCAGAAGCCGTTATTTCTCCCTCCACTATTGACATCATCATAATCAATGACCGCCCAGCACAGGCCGATGATCTTATTTTCCCAGAGTACGGATTCCACAGCACGGGCCGGCCCTTCGGGGCCAGCGTAATCAAAAGGCGTTATCCAGAATTCGAGAATGAGTCTGCCGGATTCACCCGGCTTGAAATCGTAATTGCAAACTGCATTTGCAAAAGGCAGCTCCTTTATCCACGGCTGGACGCCCCAGGCGAGAGTCCAGTCTTTGCCCTCAGCCGGCGTAAAGATATGATAGTTTTGTGCATGCACGCCGTGGATAGCCCAGTTGGCTTCCTCGTCACTGATTCGCTCATCTTTAGCGGCTGCGGCTCCAACCTCTTCAGGAATCCACATTTCACGATGTCCCTTGTCAATCAAAGGACCGCCTGATGCATCGGCATCCACTACGACCTCAAACGTATCGTTGTGCAAACCAGGAAGCGAAAAGTCCCAGTAGTTATCGTACGCCTCATACAAAAAATACAAACGGTTCAGACCTTTAACCCATCCAATACGAACACGCACGTCCAGGTTGTTTGGATCAGGTTTGGTGTACTTGCCGTTATCATCTACAAGCTGGTCGGTACCAATGACATATTCACCAGATACGATGGACCAGTCATCAGCCTTGCCGTCTATCCGCGGGATCATATTGGCAGGGAATTGAAAGACTTTAAACGTCACGTCTCGCCGCTCCAGTCCTGCCGCAGGGTAACACACCAACACCGCAAGATTAATGATAATTATTTTTCGATATGTGAACATTAAGCCCTCCAGTGCAATTTTACAGATTACTTTACACTGATAACGATAAATTTCGTTCCATAAGGTTCTAATTCCAGTGTCAGGTGTACAACCGCCTGCTCCGAGGAAGCACCGTCTAAAGGCTTGATGTCTCCCGTTGTCGGATCCCAGACTTGTATCCGGCCGCTTCCAGCTAAGGTCGCTTTGCGAGTTTGCTTTTCCTGGCTTTCATTGAAAAACATATAAAGCTCGGCATCCTGCCAGCGGCGATGAGCATATTTAATTGCAGGACAGCTCTGCTCCAGCATGACAGACGGCGTTGATAAGGCTTTCAATATCTCAGCAGTGAGTTTGCCGGACGGCTCGTGTATGGCCCAGCTCAAACCACTCGGTGCATTAGCCTTGAGGAAGGACTTTTCCACCACCATAGAAGGCAGACTTGCCATGAAAACTACGCAGCCGCCAGCTTTTACAAATTCCTGCAAACGGTTTAAAGCCACTTTTGACATCGCCGTTGTAGATGGAACAATCACGGCGCGATATCCCTGACCGCTAAGGTTCACAAGGTCACTTCCTTCAAGCTTTAGCAGCGACCCAATCGACCGATCATCCACCACGTCAAAGTCGCGCTGATGCTCCAATAGCTGCTGCATGATAGCCAAGGTACTGTTATTTGCCACTTCATCACCAAGCCATATACTCATCGTAGGATGATAGAGCGCAATTTTGGCAGCGGGACGTCCCTGG
>Ga0315533_1002180_pt1 | contig 13926 bp, 8 predicted proteins | sample SalMarSW160130MG_FD_203081 | JGI IMG/M metagenome (GOLD analysis project Ga0315533, IMG submission 203081) | Salt marsh sediment microbial communities from the Plum Island Ecosystem LTER, Massachusetts, United States - Salt Marsh Sediment SW1601-30 ...
CCAGTCAGTCTCTTCACCATACATAAAAAATCGTTCATCCATTAATCCCACTTGTTCAATCGCCTTTTGCCTTACCAGCATGTAGCATCCAGTGACAACATCAACTTCTCTGACATCATTCCTATTCCACCACGTCATACTTTCACGTCCAAAGAATCTACTATTTGGAAATAATTTATACAGATATGTGCTTGACAAAAACATATTCAGCAAGGATGGGAACATAAAACATGTTCGCTGTAACGTTTTATCTGGATTCAATACTCGGCAGCCCACCACAGCTACTCTCGGATTTCTGTCAGCAAAAGAAACCGTTTTGTCAATGGCTTGGTCTATAACCACAGTATCACTGTTGAGCAGCAGCACGTATCGCCCTCTGGCAATTGCAATGCCCTGATTATTAGCCGCGGCAAAACCTCTATTCTTCGAGTTTTCTATGAGGAGGGCCTGTGGAAATTCTTTTGTTACCATTTCAGCCGAACCATCAGTTGAGGCGTTATCTATAACAATCACCTCGAACTTGATGTCTCTGGTTTGCGCATAAATTGAGGCCACACAATCACAGAGGATGTAACGTGTGTTCCAGCTAACAATAATTATTGATACGTCCATAAGCCGACCGGATACTTCGTTTTCTGTTTTTGTGTGTATGGTTCCGCCAGTGTCCCAGGTGAAGTTGACATCTCATAAACCTTTGATACTATTGCCAAAGTCAAATAGAGCAGCATCATAATCTGGCCAAAATAGGAGACACCGAAAAAGGAAATGCAATGACCGAGGACCGAAACACAAATTCCCCAGCTCATCCACTGCTGGGTAGCTGGAATGTGGCGCAGAGAATAACTACCTACGGTTCTTACAGCCATCACCAGAAGAACGATAAACAATATCAACGTGATAATTCCTCCTCGCACTCCTTCAAGAATATATTGGTTAGTAATATCTCCCAGTCCCCAGCCCCAATGTGCCGTACTGCGACATCCCAGAAACATCCACTCACCAAAGTGGTTAATTGCTTTGTCAATTAAGTTATAACGGTGCCAACCTGTCGAACCTCCCACAACATTTATCCTGGAAATTAAATGCCACACCGGAGCTTCCATCACAATGTGCAAAGCAACCGTCATTCCAAGCAGTGCCAGGGCGATCTGGTGTCCGAAGCGACGATAACTAAACAGCGGCAGGAAACAGAATACAGCCAGCAAAGTAAGCAATGGTGTGCTTGATGCGGTGGCTGCCACTATAAAGGTGCTGGCGACCACCGCTAACCAAAATAACAATTTATGTTTGTTTTGCTTCGCAAAACCTATAAACAGGGGAACCAATGTGGCCCAAAATAATCCCAGCATTATCGAGTGGGGGAATGATGCCTGACATCGATATCGTTCCTCACGAACTACCGTTGTTACTCTGCCCAACACCACAAAAGGATTCTTTCCTGTTGCCCACTCAAAACCTACCAAAACTGCCAATAATAGAGAGCAAACAGCGAAAATTTTAGTTGCTAACTTTATATCATCCCAGGAGCTTATGTTTATTCGAAAAAGCCAGTACAAACCTATTACATCAAATAATACGCCGCATTTGTAGATCAGTGCCCCCGTATCCGCCCACTGCAACACATAAATTGCAGTTCCACAAATCGCCCATACCAGTACCAGTTTATCAAAACTGTTCCATTTGAACGTCAACCGTTCCAGCCGTAGGATGGTTCTTAAAAATCCTACCAGAACGAGCATCCTCAGGGGCGTAAAATCTAGGTCAAAAACTATGATCCTTTGGTCCGCCGGCACAAAGCACGCAGCTATAATAAAGGGCAGCAGGAAATACTTCTTGGGAACAACAATAAGTAAAGCCGCTAAAGCTAAAGTTGCCAGTATAGTGGTTTGGTAAATCATAGAATTCCTGATAGTATGAACTTGAACGGAACGAAGATTTACTATGATGGTGTAATTCTAATCTTTTCGATAAAAATCCACTAAATACCAGAAAGAGTAAAGAATGCACTTTGCAGAATACCGGACTCTGTTACCCTTAAAATGTGCTGATGAATGCACAATCACTATACCTCGAATAAGGCTACTCAAAGATTGTTTCATCGTTAAAAAAAGGGTCCTTTTTCGCAAAAGCCTTATATCTGCCGCCTTTTCCAACTCTATCATTCTTCGTGTTGCCTGTTGGCAGGTTTCCATATGCGAGTGGTATACTGACGCTTGCGCATCATAAACAATCTTATAACCATTTTCTATTGCCCATTGAGCCCACTCACGGTCTTCTGCGGCTGGCAGGATAACGAACGGATGTTTTTCCCAGACGCTGCGCCTTATACATGAAGCAACATTACTAAAGCTCATATTAGTATGGGTAGCTTCTTTGCTAAAAATTCTTGAAGTCTCTCTGAATGCGTTTTCAATCCTCAAGACTTCATACGGGTCCGCATCCGGCCAAGGGAACTGCCTGCAATACACTCCTGCTACCATTTCATCCTCGAAGTGGGCGATAATTCTTTGCAGCCAGCTGTTTTCTCGGGGTATTGAGTGAGCCGACAGTATTACAATCAGGTCGCCTGTGCTTTTTTCGATGCCTAGATTCAATGCTCTGGAATAGTTGAACTCCGCTTTCTGTATCTCCATGAGTTTAACGTCTAAGTTTTTGACAATATCAACTGTTCCGTCTGTTGAACCGCTGTCCACTACTACAATTTCTATGTCAAAAGAAACGTTGCTCTGTGATCGCAAAGTATCGATTAACCTCCCAATCCACTTGGCTTCATTGTATGTACGTATTACACAACTGATTGTCTTTGTCATGTGATTTCTCGCCTAAACAAATCGAATGGCCTTCTAATCTTCAGCAGGCCTCGCTTTACTTTAGCCCGCCATCCGCAATAGTATTTCGGTTCATAAGGCCCGCTCAGCAAGTTATCCAATATCTCTTTGTGCAATCTTTTATATTGCTCCTCGCTTTTCAACTTACCTGTTTTATAGCCATAGCTATCCCTGTACGCCTCATCAAACATTAAACGGTGAGAACGACTATGCGTAGAACTCGGATAATCCATGTGCTCCTGTAATACTAAGGGATAATACCATCCATTAATGTATCCTGACAGTGCCATTTTTAAGAAATACTTTGTCGTACCTACATGATTTCCTTGGTCCCAAGGTCCAAACTGTACAAAACTTTTCTTCTTTAGCATGAAGCCTGAACCACATATCCATGGGTGACGAAAAATCTTATGTCCGTTGAATTCGCATATTTTTTTCTCTGCAAGCATTTCATCAAAATCCTCGCGTGGAAAATGCCAACAGGCAACAGCTCCGAGCTTCTCAATATCTTTGTGGGCCTTTGCAAAAATACGTGTCCAGCCGGGAGTGACCAGGCAATCATTGTCGAGTTTGCCGACCAGCTCTGCTTTCGTCTTGCCCCAAACGTAGTTCATTGCTCCAGTCAGCCCTACGTTCTCTTTACTCAGTATTACTTCCTGGATGCGAGCATCAGACAATCCCTCTTTCAAATATTCAGCTGTCTGATCTGTGGAGGCATTATCCCAAAGATAAAGGTCAAATTCTTCGGTCGGATCCTCCAACAAACGGGAAATTGTCTTTCTTGTATATTCCAATCTGTTGTGCGTGGCCAAAACTATGCAGACATTCATAATGACCTACCTCTTAGCACGTCTCTGTATTCTTCTATGATCCCGAGCCAGACTGCAAGTTGTAAAAGGCGAAAACCATATTCCCAAAAAAGCTCTTTATTCTCCAATAAAGCTCGGCCGCTCTGCTTGAACAGGACACCGTCAAACTGGTCGAGATTCGACCCATACTGCTCCCGCAGCTCATCGAGCTTTACACTTTCGCGCCAGTACTTCTGATAATCGTGCCAGGAGTGTTGAATCTTCGGCTCCTTGCCGAGCTTCTCTAAGATGCTGACCGCTCGGTCCTGCAATTTGCGTATCGCCCTCTGGGCCAGCCGCGACCAGTGCCCGCTGCCGGGCCGCACACCGTCATTGGCGCTGGGTATCTTTCCTCCCGCCCCATAAAGCCCCCTCGCAGCTTTCAGGAATATTCGTTTGCCTAACTTTAGATGAAAAGGGCATTTGAAACAAAAGTCTATCAACTTCCTGTCGAGCACCACTTGCCTAATAGGCAGAAAACGCCTTTCCGAAGGCCAGGTTGCAAAACCGGCAAAGGTGGGATGAAGAAACGTCCAATCGGCTGAACTGCTGCGTTTTGTATCGGCGAACCGCTCCAAGAAGACCTCTTTGCGCTGCTTCAACTGGGCTAGTATTGACTGCGTTAGATTCTCACGCCAGAAGTCCTCAAACCCGCCCATCAAATCAGTATTTTTTTTAACATATTTTGGAGGCAGGATTCCCCACATCCGCGGCACCCGCACCATATCGGCAGCCTCGTACGCTTTAAGAAACGTATCCATATTCATACCGCTCAGCATAGAGCTGATATTATGCTTGTCTATTTCATCGACCAGTCCAATCGCATGAGAATGTTCAAAGCGAGCTTCGCATCCAATCAACTTCACCGTTTTTTCCAGAATATTACCAATGTATTCCTTCTTCCTTATAATGGGAAACCACTGTCTGCCGTAGCACTCGGTTGCCATCCTGGCAATTCGAACTTCTCGATTGAACGTATCACAGAATGTCAAACCAATGCACTCGACCGACTCAGACGCCACTGCCATTATCAATCTTGAGTCCAGTCCGCCGCTCATCGAAATGGCGACCTGACCTCCTTTGCATCGCTTCCTTACGGCATCGACAAACGCCGTTCTCAATTCTGAGGCCAATTCATCTTCGTCGTATTCATCCAGTTCTTTGGAGGGATGCCAATAAGGAAAATCCTCCATTTCGACTGCACTGTTTTTTCCTAATCTGATGTTATGAAGCCTGGCAGGATCAAGTTGTTTAACGTTTTGATGCATTGTGTTCGGAAAAACAATCCTGCCAAAGTTGAGAAACTCAGCCGCTGAGACGTGATCTATACTGAACGATTCGTCAATCAAAGTTGCCACCAAATCCGGATGTGTGCCTATAGCACAAACATTTCCATTGGTATCATATCCGACGTAAACCTGTACGAGATTCAACAAATCCGCGACTATGGAAACTCCGCCCTCGTCGGCGATAACAATCGCATAAGCGCCGTCAAGCTTCCGAAATACCTCATCCGATTCGAGTGAAATTGTCTCATTCAGCCTCCGATTTCTTATTTGCCTTACACGATTTATCAAGGCATCGATAAACTCACCAGTCATCTCAGTAACTAAATCACCCACCCACGCAAAGACAACACCCTTCCTCTCAAGGATATTTTGATTGCCGGCAAGGTGCTCCTCAAGTACCGCCATACTGCCCCACGGAAAGTCAAAAGCCCGGCCTATGCGTCTCCTGTCCCCATAAGGCATCTTGACCAGTTCTAACAAATCAAGACCTTTGTAACCACCGCCAAGACTGATCACGAAATCGCTCATAAAAATCACAGTTCTGACAAAAATTCAGTCGATCAAAACGTAAAAAAGAACCTTCGCCTTATGTGCGATTTTGGAATCGTCGAATCCTCTCATCCAGAATCTTCCCATTTCGTATGATAGTGGCCTTGTTAACAACTTCGTTGCAATTACCGTTAACCAGATCATATAAAAAGCCGGAAACCACCTTGCTTATTGCCTCAGAAGCACTTCTGTAAAACAATGAAGGTGAATTATCCACAGCATAATGAAGAACTCCCTTATAAACATATACCGGATTATTTATACTTGTTGGATGACTGCTCTGAATCCCCATGGCCTCATCGCAACTAATGTCAATTATCATAGTGCCCGGCCTCATTTTATTCAAATCTTCTTCATATATCAGGTGATCCTTGCGAAACACATCCCACGACACAGCATTGACAATAACATCATAACATCCTATCTCGTCTCTCAATAAAGGGCTTGTTTTTCGATCGTAAACGGTAATAACACAACCCAATCTCTCAAGTATTCTCACCGCCCCTCTGGCTACATTGCCGCGACCAATCATGGCAACCTTGCACGCATAAGGTATCTTTCCAAATTCGGGAAAAGCGTGAAGTATTGATGCCTCCCCGGCTATTTCGTTATTGCGCCAAAAACAATGACGACCATTCTCAAACATTTCCTCCCAGGCTATTGCAGTCATTGAGTTCTGAACTAATAAATCCGTCATCCGTCGTCCTTGTACCGCGTGAATCCAGCCAAACAAAATCTTTCCCTTTGAAGAATACTCATCTGTAACAATTGGTCTTGGATTGCAAATGATTGGACATTCACAAACGTTTTTTCTGTCAGCGACATTTGCATTGACTTTTATATAGTTTTCATCGGGGATACCCATCGCTTTGCCATAGCCGGTTTCAAACACCAAATAAGGTGCTACTTTTGTATGTGGAATGTTCTCGGGTAACACCGCCAAGCGATTTTCATTTTCCTTCCTCGGCAAGGGGAAACCTATTTTCAACATATATCATCCCAAATATTAAAAAACACAGATGATTTTCATGAGCAATAACGTGCTAAATTCATAAATTATTATCACAGCTGCAGTTCTAATGGTATCGTTCACCGATTGGCCGGCGCCGGTTGTAGAAGTCTTAACAGCCACAAGCGAATCTGTTTTTTTTCTGAACTTTCGACCGCCACTGTATAAGTGGAAACAGCGTATAAAAACATAATCAGCGATGAGACCACGAATAAGGATATCCAACCGTCAGCATATTTTCCCGCTCCCAGCAGGTACATTGAAACTGCAATGACAATGGATACCAGCCACGGCCTTAAAATGCACTTTGAATAGAAATGCCAGACACTTACGTTTATAATCCTGCAAACATATTTAGCTTGTAAAATAGCTCGGACAATAATCATCGGGACCGCGACACCGAGTGCCACTCCACTCAAGCCATACTTGAAAGACAGTAACAAAGACAAAACAACCACGGCAAAACCTTCAATCACCCCGATAGTGGCTATATAGTTCTGCCTGCCAAGACCATACAAAAGGTCAATAGACATACGATGTGACAGGAGTACGAAGGCGCCGCCCGTTAGAATCATTAGCGCAGGAACAGCGGGGCTGAAATCCTTATCCATCCATAATCTCACAAAAGACGGGCCGACCGTCCAAATGCCTGTTGCCACTAATCCGGCAAAAACCGTGGCGAATCTTGTGCCCTTGAGAAAAAGTCTGCGAATATCTTGATCCGCATCACGCCCTGAAAGATAGCTGAACCTGGGCATAAAGACCCTTGTTATCGCATAGACCGTACTGCGGTAATTACCAACCAAAAGAGCTGCGACACCAAAAAGACCAACTGCTTCAAGTGAAATAACTTTGCCTACTATCATCCTCGGCGTAGAATATGTCAGTAAGTCCGCGACACCAGCCAGAACGATCGCCAAGCCAAAAAAGAACAGCATCTTCAAATCACTAAAATTGACTGTGTTGAATCTAATTGCCGCCCCCTTGCAACATATAGTAAAAACAATCCAACCTCCGGCAAGCGCAACTAAACTGACGAAGACCAGAGTCCATCCCATCGCCACCAGACCCCAACCAAGAATGATACAAGTTACAAGTCCCAGAGCCCTTGTTACTGCACTAATTACTGCAACGAGGTTAACATATACGAAACCTTCGTAACCTCTGATTGCCGAATCGAATAACAAAAAGGGACATTCAATTGCTGCCGCCAAACCCAACAATGCAATCAATCGAGAAAACTCTTGGCCTCCTCCGAAAAAATTGGAGATAAAGTCTGAAAAAAACCATGAAACGGAAAAAATCAAGATGCCAACTATCAAATAGAAAACCATGGCGGTACTTATTATCGAAGAAACTCTATTCATATCTCCCTTACTTCGATATACCGGAACGTACCGTAAGACACCAGTCCCAAATCCCAGCCTTAATAAGCCGAAATAGCCAACGATAGAAGAAATCAACATCCACATCCCAAATCTTCTATCCTGAAGATGCTTGGCAATAGCAGGGGTCAACAGAAGACCAATAATGATATTTACACAAAGCACACCCCAATTACTCAAAGCATTTAGCTTAAGCGAGGGTCTTTTGGCCGCAGTTGAGGAGTTTGGTGTTTCTTTTGGTAAGTCGACGTTTTTCACGAATAGATTAGATTTCAGAGGTTAGGGGTTAGAGGTCAGAGGTCTGATAACTGATTAACTGGAAGCTATCGGCTCCTGATCTCAAGAGCCGATAGCTGATTTCTTAATTTCTCTTTATGCCGTTATGGTTGCACTGATAGTTTCGGACCAGGGTCCTTTTTCGCCGCCGCTCTTGACCCATCGGAGCATATAGTGGGCGGTTTTTCCGCCATCTGCGCCATCATATTCTACAATATACGGACTTGCCGTATCCATAGCCACAAAGCTAAGTTCATCGGGGTCGGCCGGAGGCGCTTCACCCTGTGCGGCGACCTTTACCCATATCTCACAGCCCATCACCCCCTGAGGTTTGGCCCGACTTGTCGGGGTCGCCTCATCGACAAATCGAATCTCATGCCGCAGCCGCTGGCTGGTATCAACCATTCCTATCGGCCTTGTATCGATGCTACCGCCTGCTGCCGTGGTTCGAACGGTATCGGGTATGGTAATTCCAAGCGCTGCGCGCTCGGCATCATCGACATCGCCCGATGCCTGAAGCTGCCGCACTAACTGCCTTATCGCCGATTCGAGCGTATCGCGACTGGCATCCTTTGTCTGCCGTGCCGATTGTGCCGCCTGCTGGGCGGTAACATTGGCCGCCATTTTCGTATCAAAATCCGTTCGCCCGGCCGTTATCGGTATCATATCTGGCAGACCTATCCCCAACTCTGCGAGATGGGCGATGGCATAGGTAGCAAAGTTGGCTGCCCACGCCTGAAATTCTGTATCACTTCCTGGAATGTAATCTGGCATTTTCAAATCCTTTCAAAAAAAGTTATAATCCGTTTCCCCCATCATTAGCATCCGCTGCCCTCAGCGGACCATATACTGCCCTCCGCCAGTATCCCAACTGCCTTCCGTGAGTCATCCGCGGACCTCCGTGAGTCACCCATTGCCCTCCGCCAGTATCCCGCTGCCCTCCGTGGGTCATCCACTGCCCTCCGTGAGTCATCCACTGTCCTCCGTGAGCCATCCACTCCACGGAGCAGGTCATCCGCTCCGAGGAATGAGTCGTTCGCTCTAAAGAGTGAATCATCCGCTCCGAGGAATGAGTCATCGGATTTACGGAACAGGTCGCCCACTCCAAGTAGTGAGTCATTCGCTCCAGGAAGTGGAACATCAGCATCAAAGGTCTTTTTTTATAAGCCACTAATTGCTACCTTTCACCGCAGGAGAGCAGGAACTGGTCAATAATCATTAATCAATATTCTCAGACTCCGTCCCTGTCGGTCGCATCGGCAATTCGATGTAACTCATTAAAAATCCAAGATTTACAAATCTAACTCGATTTAGTATTGATTATTCGTGTCTATTGTTTATATTCTCAGCATAGGCAGTCGTTCTAACATGGCCTTTTGAATCAGGCAAAAAATCAAGTATTAAATCTGTCATGTCTTTGGCTGCTGTTCGAATCGAGTTTTCTATAACTGAACTTATTTGAACCTGGGCCACATATCGAGCTGGATTAAGAGTAAGATTAGGTCTTCGGCTAAGTGACCTGGTAAAATCATTTTCGTTAGTAGAAATTTGGCCATTAAAAATATAGAAGTTCAAAACGACCGTTTGACCGTACATTGGAGCTGGCTTGTGAAATCGATGTATCAAACAGAGTATCTGATTATTAGCCCGGGAAATGAATTGTGATTGTTCAGTATCGTCATGGATCCAGCCGTTTCCCGGATAACACACTTGAGGACAATGACCTAACATGCCGGAGGGTCGAGATGAGCAATATACAACATAAACATCTACCCAGTCTTTAGTTGTTGAATTTACATATCTTCGACTCAAAAAGTCATCCGCAAAGTTCCTCTCCATATATTCTTTTGTTGTATTAGGAATGGTAAGATTTTTACCAATCCAGTTACCAATCTGTGCTGGGAAAGCGCTTAGTGGCACTGGTAAGCTTATAGGGCTATCAATGATAAGTTGTAGGCGAGAAGCAAGAACCCTATATGCCACACCAGATGATATTAACAGCAGAACAGTTAAAAACAAAACCAAGCATACTGTAACTTTTCCTGTTTTTGCACACAGTGAACAGTATGCTTTAGAGGGTTTATCTAAATACATTAGTCTAATCAGGTACATCAATGAGCATAGCTCCAAAGTAGTATTCTAAAGCTATTGTTGACCGTCATTAATCCGTATTTGGTCAAATCACCCTTGGAAGGAAATTTGGAATGGCCTCCTCCTTGGGCATTACTGATAACAATAATCTAACATAATTATTGTTAGTTTGTCTTTTTGTCAAGGGAAAATTTTGGAAAAAATAAAAATACCGTAATTTTACGGATAAGCCCCCAAACACTAAAAGTTATTTGAAAGTTAAGTTTTCTTACCTAATATCTGTTATTTTAGTTCTTATTTATTATCCATAGACTTCTTAACCGTTGTGATAGGGAGTAAGTTTATCTCAATCAAGGGTAATCCTGTTATATCAATTATTGCGGTTGGTGAGGTTAATTTAGCGTAAGCTAAGCTGTGAAAGAGGCTTGTGAAGATAGTAGGAAGATGTTAATATAATCAATATATTAGTTATAGTTTACTTATTTTAGCTAAATTGAATAATTAAGATGGAAATTCATTATTTTTTTTATTATATTGAATATTGGATTTGTATAAATCCAGCAAAAAAATATTTGTAAACTCAAAGTAGATAAAGAAAATTTGTTCACCTGCATCTGAGTCGATTCTTAACGCAAAAATCCTGGATTTTATAGGTTTATACAGGGGTTGAGATACAGGGCGGCAGCATCGAGGGAAAGGACGTTTTTGCTGAGGACAGTTTTGAGAAAGCTGGGTTAGTCCTATAAAAAGGAAATTATGGCGATATCTGTCCTTTTTCCTTCTTGTGTGTTAGGTCTATATTCTTCTTTTTCGTTAATAAATTAGTTTAGTTTTTCGATGATAAGATGTTGCCTAAGCTCCTTGCTGCTGGAGCTAAATATGATAAGCGGATTTGGTAAAGCGGGATTTATTTTGTACTTTTTATTTGGATTGATATTTATTTGGGCTGATATATGTAGGCAACAAGTAGGGGGGCATGTTTATGGTTGTCAAAAAAGAAAAAAATATGATACGTACATCGCTAAGAAGAGCTGATGTACACGAGCTAAAATTGATTATCTTCTGTTTGTTATTCATTGCTTATATAGCCATACCGAGTGCAGCTTTAGCAGCAACTTATTATCTTGATGCTATTAATGGCGATGATAACAATTCCGGCACAAACCAATCTCCATGGCGAACTATTTCGAAGGCCGAGTCCTTGGCTGTCAATGGCAGCACCGTCTATCTCCGCAGCGGCAATTATGGTGAGGTCTACATCAACCGCATCGGGTTAAATCGAAATAGCTGGAATGATGGTGTAACATATAAGGCTGAAGCTGGAGAATCGCCGGTGATACAGCGTATGCTAATCGGCTCATCGGGAAACAGCGAAAACAGATATTTGACTTTTGAAGATATTGCCGTTGAGGAAACATCCCCGGGCAGCTATGGTATTAAGATAGTGTATTCTTCCCATATTAGGATAACCAGCTCTACTGTTATTGGGGTACATGGTGAGTCAATTTATGGCATAACTATCGAGGGTAATGGCCCTATAAATGATATTGTGATTGAGGATTGCAATGTCCACCATACAGGAAAGGCCGTGCATTTGTGGGGGGATATAAGAGAAGGTGTAATTATCAGAAATAATGAGTTCCATTATTTGAATCTTGATGGTTTGTGGATTGATATAGGTAATTGGCGTAATAATGGTGAAATCATATTTGAATATAATCATATTTGGGACGAACAACGATTTGGTGGAGAACATACATCAGGTGTTGCGATTCGCCAAGCTACTGATAATGTAACTGTTAGGGGCAATATAATTCGAGATGTGGGTACTACCAGTGCGATTACCTTTTATATAGACACAGCAACTGGTGAAAATGCTGGTTTTGATAATATGCTTGTTGAAAACAATCTTATCTATGACAGTACGAACTTCACTAACACAGCTCTTTTTCATTCATTGGGGGAGAATGTAGTAATCCGTAATAACACTATTATCAGTCATTATACTGACCCAGATGTACGACAAAACCTTACACCTCGTTGGTTTGCATTTCAATCAGCCGTTACATTGGGTGTAGGACTCGCTCCTGGTCTGGACGGTTCTGGCATCTTGTTCCACAATAACATTATTTTAGGACAGGCTAATGTTAACTCAGTAATATGGGATAATTGTGATAGAGGTAACAATATATACGGGTCAGTTATTACAACAGGCGAAGGCCCGCTAACATCTCAGCCTGGAAACAACAGCAAAATTGTTACGCTACCCCCAATAAGCGATGTCAATTATTTCGAGGGTTCAGGCATTTTCTTTGTTGGTGGGGCTTTATTTGACCAATATAGTTACACCCGAACAGATGATGGCAGTCAATATGGAACTTCTCACAGATACAACCTTAATGACGCTTATAAGTTAGCATCTGGTTCTGACGCTGTTGGCTTTGCTAATCCATCTTATGCTCCAAACTCGGACATTCTCGGCGTTTCCCGCGTTTTCCCACCCGATGCCGGCTGCTATGAATTCGGGGTTGGTACTCCTGACACCACACCTCCTCCAGCACCCCAGAACCTCACTGCCACCCCGGCAAGTGAATCCCAGATAGATTTAACCTGGGATGCATCTACCGACCCTGAATCTGGGGTAAGCTACTATAAGATATACAGGGCCGGCAGCCAGATTGACACCTCAGTTTCTACGTCGTACTCAAACATAGGTCTCAATGGTGGGACAACGTACTCCTATGAGGTTTCAGCAGTAAACGGGGCGGGCCTGGAGTCAAATAGGAGCAACGTAGCTTCAGCTACAACTTTAGCTGATACTGCGACACCGTCAGTTCTCTCGGTAAGTGCTTCTTCTGCCACATCCGTCGAGATTTTATTCAGCGAGGCTTTAGACTCAACATCAGCGGAAAATATTAGCAATTATGCCATAAACAATGGGATTTCAATAATTTCCGTTTCGTTAAATTCCGAACATAATGGGGTTATTTTGTCAACATCATCTCATGCAGAAAATGCCATATATACCTTAACGTTAACTGACGTCAAAGATATTGATGGTAATACCATGCCTGAAACTTCAATAGAGTACACATACGATAATGGTTTAGTCGGCCTTTGGCGATTTGATGAGAGTAGTGGTAGCACAGCAGATGATTCATCGGGCAATGGTAATACGGGGACTTTGGTTAATGGTACAACCTGGACAACTGGTAAAATTACTGGGGCCTTAGAGTTTGATGGTGTTGATGATTATGTAGCTATTAATCACTCACCAAGTTTTGATGTGGATAATATCACAGTATGTGCCTGGGTAAATCATCGGGATACAGGAGATGATAGAGTAGTTTGTAAATCTACTGGTACAGCAGTGGAAGACCATATCTTCTCTTTAGGTGTTAGTGGTACTACGGTCAGAGTAAGACTGGATAATTCATCCTCAAATTATGATGCAACTACAGCTTGTCCCACAGACACCTGGACCCATTTAGCATTTACTTATGATGGCTCTAATATCAGTATCTATGTAGATGGCCAGTCAGCAGGAGTTTATCCCTATTCAGGAGGCCCTGTTACCAAGCTTGATTGGCCTGTTACCATTGGCAATGTAAACTTAACTGATAATCGATACTTCAATGGAATTATAGATGA
>Ga0315533_1002181_pt1 | contig 13925 bp, 18 predicted proteins | sample SalMarSW160130MG_FD_203081 | JGI IMG/M metagenome (GOLD analysis project Ga0315533, IMG submission 203081) | Salt marsh sediment microbial communities from the Plum Island Ecosystem LTER, Massachusetts, United States - Salt Marsh Sediment SW1601-30 ...
ATTAGTTTTTTCTCGGCGAACATCGAAATGGATTGAAATCCATCTTTAAAATCTTCAAAGCCTTTTTCGCTTAAATTAAGATATTTTAAATTTAATCCACTTTTATGGATTTTTTTGTAACGCTCAATTATTTCATTTAATTTCCGACGTGACCTATAAGTATCTTGACCGTAGAGAAAAATAATCATAACCCTACGAATTACGAATATACGAATAATTTGTTTATAATCGCTGGCATTGGGGACAAAAATGGGCAGAGCGGCCAGCTAGTTTTACTCTTTTTATAATGGTTCCACAACGATTACATTTTTCTCCTTCTCTTCGATAAACTTTTCTGGCTTTGTCAAAAAACCCAGCTTCACCAAAAAGGGTTCGATAGTCAGAAATAGATTCGCCGCAAAGCTTTATTGCTAAAGGTAGAGTTTTTTTTATCGCCCGATAAATGTTCTTTAGCTCTTTTTCTGAAAGCTGAGAGATTTCTTTAAAGGGGTGAACTTTCGCCCGCCACAAAATTTCGTCAGAATAAATGTTGCCAATACCGGCGATTACCGTCTGGTCCATCAAAACCTGTTTAATCTTGCCCCGGGGCCGACTAAGAGCCTCTGTAAAGTTTTCGAAAGTGAAACTTTTATCTAAAGGTTCCGGGCCCAGGGAGCTAAGCTCCTTTTTTAATTCATCTTTATTTAAAAGTTCGGCTTTGGCAAATTTTCTTAAGTCTGATAAAGCCAGCTGTTGACCACCGTCAAAGGTGAATAATAAATGGATATAGGTATTAACCTTTTCTGAAAGAGGGCCCGGTGGCGGCAGCCAAATATTTCCTTTTTTCTTCCACTTTCCTAACAACAAGTGACCAGTTAATTTTTGATGGATTAATAAAGTTTTGTTTCCTGAGAGATCAATAAGAATGTTTTTACCCCTTCTTCTAATATTTTCAATTTTTCTTCCTTCTATTCCCTTTTTAAAATCTTTGAAATCCCTCGGCTTTTTAATCATCTTTTGAAAATCAGTCCAAATATCTTTGATATTTCGACCGAGTATTTTTTTCTGTAAATCCCTAACCGTAGTTTCGACTTCCGGTAACTCAGGCATATGTCAATAAACCGAGCACATAAATTTTATGTGCTCGGTTCTTTTTTAAATCTCTAACTGTTGTTTCAACTTCTGGTAATTCAGGCATGCTTCATTATCGCCCTAGAACAGCTTTGATTTTATCGATAATTTCTCCAGGAGTAAAGTGGGCTTTAATTAGGTAATCAACTGCTCCCATTTTGAGGCCCTTTTCCACGTCATCTTTTTGACCAAGATTGGAAAGGATAATTACTGGGATTGAAGCTAAGGTTAATTCTTTTTTCATCTGAGACAAAACCTCGAAACCGTCAATGCCAGGCAGGATTAAGTCAAGCAAAATTAAATCTGGTTTTTCCTCTTTTATCTTTCTTATTCCTTCCTCACCATCGACTGCTTCGGAAACTTCAAAATCTTCTTTAATAAGTTTCTGAGTGATTAACTCCCTTAAAAATTTATCGTCTTCAATGATGAGAATTTTCTTTGCCATACTATTTACCTATTTGTTTTACCACCTTATCAATTACTTCTTGAGGGTCAAATTCAGTTTTAATCAGCCAGTCCTTTGCTCCTAATTTTTGGGCTCGGTCCAGCTCTACTGGCTGGCCAGAATTAGAAATGACAATTACTGGAATTTTCTTTAATTCTTTATTTTTATTCATCTCCTCCATTACTTCAAAGCCTCCCATCTTTGGCATAATAATATCCAATAAAATAATGTCAGGTTTTACTTCTTGCATTGCTAGAATCCCCTCTTGACCATCTCTGGCTACCAAAGCCTCATAACCTTCGGCGGTTAATTTTCTCTGAAGAAGGTTAATCATTATCTCTTCGTCTTCGATGATTAAAATTTTTTTAGCCATAAATTTATTATAATTGAATTTTAATTAAAAAACCACAAAAATCATCTCCGGGACCAACACATCTCTTTTTCTCTCAGTTGACCTGCGATATATTTCTTTACCAAGAGATAACTCCTCGAATTAGATAAATTTCAGCCACTGATTGAACAATAAAGAAAACGGTCAACTTTTATCTTACTTTACTTCTTGTAGAAAAATAGGCAATAGCCAGCCACTGAACTATTTCCACAGCTACCACCATTAAAAAGCCTATTGTTCCTCCTTAAATAATTAAAAAGCATAACCGGAATTTCTACCGCCTCCATCGCCCCGATTATTATACCTCCCTTAATTAAAAGTTTGCAGGCAAATATCAGCCAAGTCTGGATTATATTTATTATAACAAAAATCAGTATAAAAAAGAATAGGAACTCGTCCACAAGAGGTCAAAATTCTTTCAAAAATTCTGTAAACTCTTCCTTTATTGGCAGGGTGAAATAAAAAGTAGCCCCTTTACCTTCCTCTGACTCGAACCAAATTTCCCCTCCGTGAGCCTCAATAATGTTTTTAGTGATGAAAAGGCCCAAGCCAGATCCTTCAGTCGCCATTCTCATTACGTTGGCCCCTCGAAAAAATTTGGTAAATATTCTCCCTTGCTGATCTTTTGGGACACCAACCCCCGTATCTTTTACTGAAAGCTCTATTTTCTCTTTAACAGACCTTAAAGAAACCGTCACTCTTCCGCCAGCAGGAGTATATCTAATAGCGTTATCCAAGAGATTATTGATGGTTAACCTTATTTTCTCCACATCTACTTTAACTTGAGGTAATTTCTTTTGAGGTTTTTTAAATTCGAATCTAATCTTCTTCTTTTTAATTTCGTCTTTAAAAGAGTTTATCACAAATTGGCAAATCGCCTCGAAATCGGCGAGAACAGGCTTGTAAAGATATCTTCCTTCCTCAATTCTCGTTATATCTAAAAGGTCATTAATTAAAGAAATCATTCTTTCATTGCTTTGATAGGTTTTTCCAAGAAAATTTCTTTGTTCTTTAGTTATCTCCCCCAAGTCTCCGTCTAAAAGCATCCTTATAGTCCACTTTATTGCTGAGAGCGGAGTACGGAGTTGGTGAGCAGCTAAAGAAACAAATTCAGTTTTTATTCGCTCGACCATCTTTTCTCGAGTAATATCGTGTAAAATAACTAAGGTTCCCATTCTTTTTTCTTCTCTTATTAAGGGGACAGTAGAGATTTCCAGGGTTAACTTTCCTTTAAGGAGCAATTCTTTTCTAAATATGTCTTTTATTTTTGGCCCAACCATCCCTATTAAAGGTTCGAGGGTAGGAAGAGTAACTAATTCTGAAATTGACCTGCCAATAATATCTTTTCCCTTAATATCAAAAAAGCTTTCAGCCTGGGGGTTTATTAAGGCAATTTTCTTTTCTTCATTAAAAACTAAAAGCCCGTCAGTAAAATTGGTAATAACTGCTAAGGTTTTATTTTTCTCTTCTTCTCCTTCGCTTCTCGCTTCTTCCACGTCCTCTAATATGTTCAATAAGGCAGTTCTGGATTTTTCTAATTCTTTAGCTCTTTCCTCTAAGTCTTTTTGATATTTTTTAGTTTTAGTAATGTCAACAATAGTTAAAAAATAACCAATCAGATTTTCTTCCCGGTCTCGCCTATTAACCAAAGAAATGTTTACCGGAATTGTTCTTTGATTTCGAACGGTTAGAATTATCTCTTTATTGATAATAGCCCTGCTCCTTTCCGCCTCCTTTTTTATTTTTTCTAATATTCTCTTTTCGCCAAAAATGAAATCAACAGATTGGCCGATTATTTCCAAAAATTTATACCCTGTCAAATCCGTGGCGGCTTTATTGACATCCGCTATAACCCAAAAAGGAGTTAAAGTGCAAAATGCGACGGGCAAAGCCTCTCTTAGTTCGTCTAAATATTGTCTCAAGTCCTCAAAGTCTTCTTTTAATATTTCTAGCTCCAGCTCTTTAGGTTCTTTTTTAGCCATTGATATTTTTTACTTGTAAGTCCACCTTAATAAATATTCATGATAATCATCTCCTCTAAACATGCATTTGGTTTCTTCAATCTTTACTTCTTTCAGCCTTGGGTCTACTAACTTTGTTATTCCTATAAAAAAATGGCCCAAATAGAAACAGTAAAAGGGGTGCACTTTAAAATACTTTATTCGTAAAATACCGTAGCCACTGCCACCTCTTTTTTCAATATTATGAAAACCAACTGCTTCAAGGAGGCCAACATTAAAATATCTTGCCCACAATCTAGAAGTAGCTTTAAAAATTTGCTCCGGAGAGAAAAAGTGTCTCATAAAAAACCTGACAATAAAAGAAATTTTCGTTGAAGTTTCCGCTATCTCAGCCAATTCTTTTCTTCCCCAATTAAAAGTGGTGAGAAAGGCATAAAAAGAAATCATTTTAAAACCTATCGGATACCATTTGGTCTCCTGTATTTCTTTATATTTTATAGGATAGCCCAACTTTTCTGTTTTTTTCTCCACTGCTTTTAACCCTTTTTCTCCTTTCTTCTTTAAAATATATTCTAATTCCCCCTTAAAAGCAGAGTCCTTTATCTTCCCGGGAATTTCCATCATTTTTTTTATTTCTTCAAATGACGGAATATAAATTTTTATAGGTGTTTTTCCCGTGATTCCTAATGTTTCCATTCTATTAAATATTCTTGATATTTATCACCTCTAAAAGGAGATCTAGTTTCTTTGACTGTAGCTTCTTTAAATTTTTTCACCAACTTGGTCATCCCTAATAAAAAATGGCCCAAATAAAAGAAGTGCACAGGATGCAATTTAAAATTTTTAATTCTAACAATTAAAAACCCTTCCTCTTTAGAATCCTTAAATTCAGAGACTTCGGCTTCGCCAACGTCAAAAAACCTTCGCCACAATCTTGGGGCAGAAATTTTGGCTATTTTTTCAGGGACAGCAAAGTATTTCATTAAGAATCTGATTATGGGAGAAAATTTCGCCACCTTTTCTCCAAGTTCAGCGAAATCTTTTTCTCTGAAATTAAATTTTTCCTGTAAAATATAAAAAATTTCAATGAATATACCGGTGGGATACCACTCTGATTCTCGTATTTCTTCTGAAACAAAGGGCAGTCCTAGAATTTTAGATTCTTTTTCAATTACCCTTAACCCCTCTTCTCCAAGCATCTCTTTAACTACTTTAATAATCCCCCCTTTAAAGGGCATCCCTTTTATTCTGACAGGGCTTGAAAGTGTTTTTTTAAGGTCTTCTTTTGTGATTTTATAATCGTTTTTCACTCTTTCGTTTTAACTTTTTAATTTCTTCTTTTAATTCAATCATTTTTAATTCCCGACCGACGGCCAGTCGATGAAATTTCTCCAACTCTTTCATCCTTTCATGAATTTCTCTGGTCCTTTCCTCAATAATTTCTTCCTGGCGCTCGGTCAGATCTTTTAACTCTCTTGTTCTGGCTTCGACTTTTATTTCAAGAATGGTTTTTGCTTCTTCTAATTCTTTAGTTCTTTCCTCCACCTTTCTCTCCAGCTCCGTTGTATAGGTGCTTAAATGGTCTGTCATTTCGTTGAAGGACACAGCAAGCTGACCGACTTCATCGCGGGAGGTTACTTCTGCCCGCAGGGCTAAATTTCCACCGGCAATCGCTCGGCTTGTGGCCGTCAATTGTTCAATTGGTTTGGTAATTCTTTTTGAGAGATAGGTGCCAAGTAAAGTGGCCAGGATAACGCCCAGAATAATGATCCCTATCGATAACCCTAATCCTTGAATCACTGTTTGGTATGCCTCCCTGATTGGCAATTCAACCAAAACTGCCCAGTCGGGTACGCCAAGGGGCACATAGGTAGCTAGAACATAGACGTCTTGGATGCCTTTTGATATTTCAGTCTTGCCCTCTTCGAACGATTCTTCATCTTCAACAAATTTATTTACCTCTCTTAGATAAGCTAAATTTTCTCCTCTTAAAACCCGGCTAATATCACTAAAGGCTATCAGGTTACCTTTCTCGTCAACCACATAAGCCAGGCCTTCCTTACCAATCTTTATCTCTGTTACTAGGTCCCACATAAATTTCAAGTTCATTTCAGCCATCAATATTCCTTTAAAATCGCCGAAAGTATCGGTGACCGGAACAGCTATTGTCATCATTGGCTCGCTGGTTATTTTATCAATATATACAGGGCTGATATATGTTTCTTTCCGGCTCATTTTAGAAAACAGCTCTTTTTTGTTATACTCCATTATTTGTTCTGATAATAACTTTGATAGACGAGAGACTCTTATTAACTCCTGTTCTTGGGTATCTAATAAAACTAACTGGCGAAATGAAGACTCTTTACCCAGCAACCTCTCTAATGTCAATTTCTCTTCTTCCAGGCTGGCAGCGGCCAGGTTGCCAAGGGTGCTTGCCTTTTCTAAAATACTAAATTTCTCTAGAATAAAACCCTTAACCGCATTGGCTGCATTTTGAGCTGTGAGTCGTTGCCAATTGACAATGACTTTTTGTTGGGCTTGGAAACTGAAATACATCTGCAGACTGCTGGCAATCAGCAAAACTACTACGTTCAAGGTTAAAAAAGCAATAATTAAAGTTACTGCCAAACTTCGGAATTTCCTTGTCTTTTTTGCCGCGCTAGAAATTGCCATAATAATTTACTTTATGTTTTGTTAGAGACTTTTTAAATTTGGCGATTATTTTAGTTAATGCGTATCAGAAAAATTTTACCAAAATTTTTCTGAGTAGGGTTTCTAACGAAGCTTACTTTAAGATTTGGTATTTTAACGAATTACCTCAATTGCCCTCTCCAGCAAACCTTCGGACACCTCCAGTCCCAACTCTTGAGCCAATTTGTGGTTGAACTTCAGGAAGCTCTCGGATGAGACAACCATGATTGTGCCAGCCGGAGTACCTTTGAGAGCCTTATCAGCCAGGGACGCTGCTTGTTCGCCTGTTTTGAAGTGGTCAATGCCAATGTCAAAAAGAGATCCATAGCCCCCCACCTCCATCAAAGCCCCACCTATCGGAATCCCACGTTCAGCCGCAAAGCGGGCCATTTCGAAAAAGGGTTCAGCCGTCACGCCAAGAGGTTCGGGTATGAGTAGAATTGCGTCTATGCTGATATCGCCTGATGCAGCGAGCGCCTCTAGACCGTCCTTAACTTCTGCCGCATTGTCGGCGGGAAGCTCGGTCAATGTTACACCCGCGGCTGCCGCCACCGGGCCCAACGCCTCTAGTTGGCTATTTACAATTGGGTAACCACGCTGATAGGGTATTAACATATGCTTTGCTTCTGGTACCAGCTCGCGCATAATCTCAAAGCGCTGGAGAGCGATGTCTGGGCCAGGGTAGCGAACGCCGGTGATATTTCCGCCCGGCTTAGGTATGCTTTCTATCAAGCCCGTATCTTCTATATTGGCAACGGAGAAAACTACAGGAATATTTGTCCCCTGGGTGGCCGCCTTGGCCTCTAAGGATGCCTCAGTAGGAAACACAAAAATTAAATCAACCTCGTCAGTCACAAACTGCTGAAGGACACTCTGATACGCTGCTATGTCAAAGTCTGTTTCCTGAAGGTCATAGATAATGTTTTTACCCTCGATATAACCCAACCTTTCCATTCCGGTCTTGAAACCGTCTGCTGCATCTTTGGCAAAAACCAGTCCAGACAGAACACCTACCCGATAAACCTTCTCTTCTTTTTCGGGGAGCAAAAGAAAGTAAACTCCAATTCCTACCAACAAAACAACTATTAAAATAATAATGGCTAATTTAGGTTTGAGCATAAGTTTTTTGGTTTTCTATTAGTTTTAAATTACGACCTTTGGTTAGATTTAACGGATTATCTCATCCGCCCTCTCTAACAAGCCTTCGGGTACCTCTAGTCCCAGTTCCTGAGCCGCTTTGTAATTAAACTGAAAATAGGGTTCGGCTGAGACAACCGGGACAGTGCCAGCCGGAATACCTCTTAATATTTTGTCGGCCATGGGCGCTACCTGTTTTCCTGTGTTGAAGTTGTGAATATGCACGCCAAAAAGAGACGCGCAACCTTCTACATCCATTAAGGCGCCGGCATTGGGAATTTTATGATCAGCCGCAAATTTGCACATCACTAAAAAGGCATCAGGCGTCACATAAAGAGGCTCAGCTAAAGACAGAATGGCATCTATGCCAATATCGGTTGCGATAGCTCTCTTATTAAGAAGGGCCTGGATTTCTGCCGCATTGTCAGCCGGAGCTTCTATCAAGGTTATACCCGCAGCTTCTGCCGCCGGATACAATGCCTCTAGCTGGCTGGTGACAATAGGATAACCTCGCTGATAAGGTATCCACATTCGTTTGGCCCCTGGCACCAGCTCGCGCATAATCTCAAAGCGCTGGAGAGCGATGTCTGGGCCAGGGTAGCGAACGCCGGTGATATTTCCGCCCGGCTTAGACACACTCTCAACCAAACCTGTGCCTTCTATATTGGCAACAGTAAAAACCACCGGGATGTTGGTCCTCTGAGTGACCGCTTTGGCTTCCTGGCTTGCTTCGGTGGGAAAGACGAAAATCAAGTCAACTTCATCTTCCACAAATTTCTCAAGTATTCTCCTGTACTCAACCATGTCAAAGTCTGTTCTCTGAAGGTCATAAATAATGTTCTCGCCCTCAATATAGCCCAACTCTGCCATCCCGGCCTTGAAGCCGTCGGCTGCCTCGGCAATATATTCCAGGCCAGAGAGAATACCTACCCGATAAACCTTCTCTTCTTTTTCGGGTAATAATAGAAAGTAAACCCCGATTCCTACCAATAAAATGACTATTAAAATAATAATGACTGATTTACGTTTGAACATAAGTTTTAATTAATTTTTATTCTCTACCTTATATATCATATTAAATGTTTAAGGCTCTACCTTAAACATTCGACCTTTAATTGCTTTAATTTTACCATAATTTTAAACTCTCTCCAGTGAATTCCTTTTTTTCTTGTTTTTGGTTTTCCGGCAACCTTTTTATTAAACTATAGAATTCGAGATTTTTTAAAATTTGAGTTGCTTTTTCTTTGTTATATTCTTTCCAGTGGCATTTTTTTAGATTAAAATCTATTGGCACATTTTTTTCAATTTGGGCCAAGCTCTTGCTTAAAAACGCTTGCTCTTTGTATCTAAGCAATATTTCTTTCAGCTTAGGCCTAAGGTTTTTTGCTTTTTCTGAATTTTCTTCAATTTCTTTATATAGACTTTCCAATCTGCTAAATTTTAAAAGAAGTTCAATTGCTGTTTTTTCTCCTATGCCGGTAACCCCGGGAATATTATCTGAGGGGTCGCCTCTTAAGGCTTTAAAATCAAGAAGTTGTTCCGACTTCAATCCTTGAAATTTTTCTCTCACCAGTTTTTCATCATATAAAACAATATCTTTTACTCCCTTTCTCAAAAAATAAACTCTTGTTCTAGGATTAACCAGCTGAAGAGTATCTAAATCACCGCTTAAAATAATCGTTTCAATCCCCGGCAAAACTTGTTTTTTCGGAGCTAAATAAGCAATCGTCCCGATAATATCATCCGCCTCAAAGCCTTCTTTTTCAAAAATAGAAACCCCAAAAGCTTTTAAAATTTCTTTTACTTTTGGGATTTGTTGATATAATTCCTCGGGCGCCGGCGGCCTTTTGGCTTTATATTCTTTGAATTTTTTGTGCCGAAAAGTTGGGCCGGGAAAATCAAAAGTGGCAGCAATAAAATCTGGTTGAAGCTCTCTTATCGCTTTAAAAAAGACCAATAAAAAGCCATAAACCGCATTAACCAGTTCTCCTTTTTTTGTAGTTAAAGAAGGCAAAGCATGATAAGCCCGGTGAATAATTGAATTAGAATCAATAATAATTAAATGTTTTTTATCAAGAGTCATTTTTAAAACCCACCGCAATTTTTCTAGTTTTTTGGTCAATGAATTCGAATTTCAAAATTATTGTCCCCAGCGGAAGCATTTTACGGATTCGCTCTGCCCATTCAATCGCCACAATATTTTGAGGATTAGAAATAATTTCCTTAAAACCTAAATCTAAAATTTTTTTTGGTTTTTCAATTCTATAACAGTCAATGTGATAAAAACACTTAAATCTTAAACCTTTAATCTTAAACCTCTTTAGGATAATAAAAGTCGGGCTTAATATCTTCTCTTTTGCCCCCAGTCCTTTAGCAAACCCTTGCAGAAAAGTAGTTTTTCCTCCACCTAGGTCTCCTTCCAAACCAAGGATCAAGGCTCCTTTTTTAAGTTTCGTCTTTAAAGCCTCTTTAGCTAAAATCTCTCCCAATTTTTGAGTTTGCCGGGGAGCAGTGGTTAAATATTTTACCCTCATTGACTTTTTAAAAAAATAAGATAAGCTCTAATAATGCAGCAAAAAATTACTGGCGAGGTAAAAATTTCCCCATCTATTCTTACTATAACACAAAAGATAAAAAATGTTTCTGCTTTTAAGGAGAAGGTTGAAGAGTTTTTAGAAAAAAGCGTTAGCGAACTTTCGGAAGTTATCTTGGGAGGAGCGATAAATTTAGGGGCCTCTGACGTCCACACTGAACCAAAAGAAAAGGAAACTAAAATTCGAATTAGAATTGACGGAATTTTACAAGACGTGACCACATTTGAACGAGAGAGCTCTGAGGGACTTTTAAATCGAATAAAACTTCTTTCCGGAATCAAATTAAACATCACTGACCGGCCCCAGGATGGCCGTTTTTCTATTTCAACGGAAGGAAAAGCTCCGATTGAAGTTAGAACTTCAACTTTGCCGGCTGAATATGGAGAAACAATTGTCCTAAGAATCTTGAATCCGAAAGCTTTAATTGAGTTGGAAACCTTAGGATTGAGAAAAGATTTATTAGAAAATTTTGAAAAAGAAATTAAAAAGCCGAATGGAATGATTATTGTTACCGGCCCCACCGGGTCGGGAAAAACTACTACTCTCTATGCCTTTTTAAGAAAAGCTCAGAAACCAGAAATTAAAATTATTACCATCGAGGACCCAATTGAATATCATTTGGAAGGAATTTCTCAAACACAGGTTGACCCAAAAAAGGGGTATGATTTTGCCTCGGGATTAAAGTCAATTATGCGTCAAGACCCCGATATGATTTTAGTCGGAGAGATTAGAGACTTAGAAACAGCTGAAATTGCTCTCCAGGCAGCTTTAACCGGGCATTTAGTTTTTACCACTTTGCATACTAACGATGCCGCGGGCACGGTAGCCAGATTAACCAGCTTGGGAGCAAAACCTTCAAATATTGGGCCAGCAATAAACATGGCTATTGCTCAGAGATTAGCCAGGGAAGTCTGTAAAAAATGCGGCAGATTAGAAAAAGCCCCGTCCTCGGCTTTAGAAAAAATAAAAAGAGGGTTAAGGGGAATTCCCTCAGAAATTAAAATTCCTAAAATTGCTCCGGGATTAAAAGTTCCTCAGGCTAAAGGATGTAAAGATTGTAATTTTACTGGTTACCGGGGCAGAACTGGGGTTTTTGAAGCTTTTTTAGTAGACGAGGAAATGGAAAAATTTATTCTTCAAAATCCATCTATTGCTGCCCTGAGAAAAGAGGCAATAAAAAGAGGAATGGTTACGATGCAACAAGATGGCTTAATAAAAGTTTTAAACGGAATTACTACCATTGAAGAGGTAGAGAGAATAACTGGCCCTATTCACCCTGTTAAATAATTTTAAATTTTTGTGCTCTAAATATGTTTCATTACGTATATGTTCTCCAATCAGCAAAAGATAATAAACTTTATACAGGTTATACAAAAAATTTAAAATTAAGATTTGAGCAACATAAAAAAGGAGAAATAAAGTCAACAAAAGATAGGCGCCCCTTGAAATTAATTTATTTTGAAGGTTGCTTAAATCAACAGGATGCTACGCACCGCGAGAAATACCTTAAGACCTATTTTTGGAAGATGTTTCTAAAAAATAGGCTCAAATCTTATTTAACGGGGTAAACAATAAGCCCCAGAGCTGGGGGTCAAACTTAGGTGTTGGAACGCAAAGTTTAGAATTTGTCCGAGGAGTAGCTTCGCCTAAGCCAAGCTATCCGGCTGAGAAAAACTCCAGGCCCCCAACTCTAGGGCTATTTTAATCTTCTATTATACTAAACTATGAAAGATTTGTCAAGAGCAGTTATTTTATTTTTCCTTTTTGTTCCTCTTTTTATTCAGGCTGTCAATCCTCCCAATGTTGAAAAGATAGATATTAACAGCGCTCCTTTAGAGGATTTGGTTAAGATTATCCACATAGGAGAAGTCAGGGCAAAAGAATTAATTTCTTTAAGGCCGTTTTCCTCTTTAGACGATATTGATAGAATAAAGGGCATAAGCAAAACAAGGGTTGAAGATATTAAGAAACAGGGTTTGGCCTGGGTTGAAATCGAAGAACAAATTGAAACCGGAAAAGAGGCAGAAAATGACTTAAAGGAAAAAGAAACTAAAGAAAAAATAGAAGAAAAAAAGAAATTAGCTACTGTTGGCGAACAAATGTCTGAAAAACCTTCTTTTCTTCCTTTATTAACCGCTTTTCCTGTCGCTATTTTCTCTGGGATAATAATTTTATTTCTTAAAAGAAAGGTTAAGATATATAATAAAGACATATGAGCGGGCACAGTCACGCGCGGACCATCAAGCATCAAAAAACGATCACTGACCAAAAACGAGGTCAGATATTTTCAAAATTGGCAAGATCAATTGAGGTGGCAGTCAAAGAAGGGGGACCGAACCCAGAAACCAATGCTAAATTGAGGGTGGTACTTGAAGAAACTAAAAAATTTAACTTACCGAAAGACAATATTGAGAGAGCAATCAAACGAGGAACCGGCGAGTTGGCTGGCGAAAAATTAGAAGAAGTTTTGTTTGAAGCCTATGGGCCGGGTGGAATCGCGATTATTGTTGAAGGAATTACTGATAATAAAAATCGAGCCTTGGGAGAAATTAAACAAACTTTGAATCAGAATAATGGAAAATTGGTTGGCGAAGGTTCGGTGAAATGGATGTTTAAGAGAAGAGGTTGTCTGCTTGTAAGTTCAAAGGCCCAAAATGAAGAGTTTAAAGATAAAGAAAAATTAGAAATGGCCGCGATAGAAGCTGGCGCTGAGAATCTTTATTGGCACAACGAGCTCTTGGATGTTTATACAAAGATTGAGGATTTAGAAAAAGTGAAGGAAAATTTAGAATTAAAAGGCATCAAAATAGATTCGACTTCTTTGGATTGGGTGCCAAAAGAAACGATTGAACTGGATGAAAAAAATAAGGAGGCCTGCCGAAAACTTTTTGAGTCCTTAGACGAGAATGAGGCGGTCCAAGAAATTTATTCTAATATGAAGCTTTCACAGAATGAAAGCGAATAAAAAAGAGGGTTTATCTCTCTTTGTTTTAAAGATTTAATTATGGCAAAAGAAAGTGAAACTCGGAAAAAAGCAATTCAAGAATTACGAGGTAACGGATGGGTGGTTTGGTATCCGTGCAAAGTGAAATTCAAACAAACCGATGTTTTTGGAATTATTGACGTCTTAGCCTTAAAAGGAAAGAGGAGGAAAAACATTCAATTAACCACTCTCCCGAACGTTTCGGCCAAGAGAAAAAAAATAACAAATTTCCTAAAAGAGCACGGAGTAGAACTTCCGGTTGAAATCTGGTGCTGGGAGAAGAAAAGAAAGCGGTTCAGAAAAGAGAAGGTTAATGTAAACATGACCTCCCCCTCTTGACAAGCCTTTTGGGAAACTTATAATAATCCTTAGAGTAAAACCCCGCGAAATAAGGGGTTATGGTTTTTAAAAGTAGAATCGACAAAGGTCGAGACAATTTAAAAAGGTAAATTTTAAAAAATATGATTTACGAAGACAAAATTTTAACTCCTTTTGTTAACCAAGAAGAACCTGAAACTCCGGAAGAAAAAGAAGAAGGAGAAGAGAAAGAAGAAACAACTGAGTAAAAAAGAAAGCCCCCGGCATCGAGGGCTTTCTTTTAACTAAAGAATAT
>Ga0315533_1002183_pt1 | contig 13924 bp, 10 predicted proteins | sample SalMarSW160130MG_FD_203081 | JGI IMG/M metagenome (GOLD analysis project Ga0315533, IMG submission 203081) | Salt marsh sediment microbial communities from the Plum Island Ecosystem LTER, Massachusetts, United States - Salt Marsh Sediment SW1601-30 ...
AAAGTCAGTCTCAAATCGAAAGACTCCAGGATATTTTTACCGAAGTCAATCCCGGGGTTCAGTTCAAACCCTTACTGCTGAACCTTCATGCCGGCTTCACAGATCATGATTTGAGGATCTCGGTATATACCGACCACCAGATATTTGACAGGTATCATAAGTTCAGGATAAGGGGATATTTCACACGGAAGGAAAGCCTGTCCGTTAAAGAGTTAACAGGACTTAACCCTGGTGATTATGTTGTCCATATTGATCATGGTATCGGCAAATTCGGAGGACTTGAGAAAATTGAGGTCAACGGCAAGATACAGGAGGCAATAAAGCTTGTTTACAGGGATAACGACACTCTTTATGTCGGGATCCATTCGCTTCACCGCATTTCAAAATACAAAGGCAAGGACAGTTCAGAGCCGAAGATCTATAAACTGGGATCCGGAGCATGGCAGAAGCTTAAGCAGAGTACCAAGAGCAGGGTAAAAGACATTGCTAATGACCTTATCCGGCTCTATGCGGCCAGAATGGTATCGGGAGGATTCTCCTTTTCACCCGATTCATACCTGCAGCGTGAGCTTGAAGCTTCATTTATTTATGAAGATACTCCCGACCAGCTGGTTGCCACAAACGCAATAAAAGAGGATATGGAGGCTCCTCATCCAATGGATCGCCTGGTTTGCGGTGATGTCGGTTTCGGTAAAACAGAAGTAGCCGTAAGAGCGGCATTCAAATCGGCTACAGACAGCAAACAAACAGCAATACTTGTACCCACAACCATCCTGGCACTCCAACACTATAAAACATTTTCTGAACGCCTTAAGGAGTTTCCATGTAATATTGAATACCTGACACGTCATAAAAAACCGGCAGAACAGAAAAGGATCATTTCACAACTGGCTGAAGGAAAGATAGATATAATCATCGGGACACATAAGCTGGTAGGACAGGGCATAAGTTTCAGGGATCTCGGGTTGCTGATCATTGATGAAGAACAGAGATTCGGGGTCTCAGTAAAAGAAAAACTAAAGAAGCTGAAGACAAATGTTGATACACTTACTCTCACAGCTACTCCTATACCACGAACCCTGCAATTTTCACTCATGGGAGCCAGGGATCTTTCAATAATAAACACTCCTCCGCCAAACAGGATGCCAATTGTTACAGAACTGCATGGTTTTAACGAGGATATAATAAGTGAAGGTATTGAGTATGAAGTTGCCAGGAATGGCCAGGTTTTCATCATCCACAACCGGGTAGAAAATATAAAAGAGGTCGAAGCAATAATCCGCCGGATCTGTCCCGGGGTGAAAACTGCTGTCGTCCATGGTAAAATGACAGGAAGGGATATTGAAGATGTTATGTTCGGTTTTATCCAGGGTGATTATGATGTTCTGATTGCAACCACTATCATTGAATCGGGGCTTGACATCCCGAATGCCAATACCATATTTGTCAATGAGGCTCATCATTTTGGTCTCTCCGAGCTACATCAGCTAAGGGGCAGAGTAGGCCGGTCAAACAAGAAAGCATTTTGCTATCTGCTTACGCCACCCCTTGATTCACTAACACATGAGGCAAGGCGCAGACTAAAGGCTATAGAAGAGTTTTCAGAACTGGGGAGCGGATTCAATATAGCCATGCAGGACCTTGATATCAGGGGTTCAGGAAATCTACTTGGAGGAGAACAGACTGGCTTTATCGCGGATGTCGGTTTTGAAACTTACCAGAGGATCCTTAACGAAGCCATGACAGAACTGAGAGAAACATATATAACCAGCCGGGAAATTGACGGAAGTAATGAAGACAGGTTGGCCGGTGAAAAGAAAAAACAATCATATGTTTCCGACTTTTCTATTGATACAGATCTTGAGATAATGTTTCCGGATGAATATGTCGCAAACATCTCTGAACGAATCAGATTATACAAAGAACTGAATGAGATAGAAAATGAAGAGTCGCTCCAAAAGTATGAAAACAGGCTAATAGACAGGTTTGGTCCTGTTCCTTCAGCTACTTCGGAACTCCTGGATATTGTCAGGATAAAATGGATTGCCGTCATCCTTGGTATCGAAAAAATACTTCTTAAGAATAACCTTTTGATAGCTAATTTTATTTCATATCCAAATTCACCTTTTTACAGGAGCCGGCTGTTTATATCAATCATGAATCATGTTAACAGGCATCATAAACGCATGAGTGTCAAGCAAAAAGAATCAAAGCTCAGTCTGACCATTTCAGACATCAGATCAGTTAAATCAGCAATTTCAATACTTGAAGGGATTAATAAGGATTGCAATAGAAGTGACTAAAGTTTGGAGTGACTAAAGTATTTAGAGTTATAACATTCATGAGACTTTAAGTACTCCACACTTTAGCTCACTCCAAACTTCTTTCTTACCTTTGTATTTTATTCATAGTCATGAATCTGATATTTGACATAGGTAACACCAGTACCAAGGTGGCATTATTTGATGGCCTTAAGAAGATAACCTCTCTAAGGACCAAACAATACAGCTGGGATGAACTGAAAAGGATATTTTCCACTTATAAAATTGACAAAGCTATCGTCTCTTCAGTGCGTGAAACCCCTGAATTCATTATTGATCTTGCCACATTGGATATACCTTATGTACATGTTCTTTCATACAGGTCAAAGCTTCCCTTTAAAATTCAATATGAAACACCTGAGACTCTTGGTCCTGACAGGATTGCAGCCATTGCAGGAGCATACAGTTTATTCCCAGGGAAAAAGATACTTGTAATAGATGCCGGAAGTGCCATCACATATGATTTTGTTTCAGATAAAACCTTCAAAGGGGGAAATATTTCGCCCGGCATCAGTATGAGATTCAAAGCCCTCAGTAAATTCACACGCAGGCTCCCGCTGGCTTCCACGACCGATAAATTCAAGTCACCTGGCAGAAATACCCTTGAAGCAATCACTGCCGGCGTTATTAACGGAGTCATATATGAAATAAATGAGTATATTCGCACGTTTGAAGAAAAACATAAAGGCATAAATCTTGTTCTTACAGGCGGTGATGCCGGATACCTGAAAACCAGAATTACCCACAAAGTCAATTATATGCCTGATATTGTGATAGAAGGATTAAATTACATTTTAGAACACAATGTGTAAATTAAGGGCAACATTAATTTTAATAAATATATTATTCTTTTCATTTTCTGTTTCCGGGCAAAAACTTATTAATTCTCCATATTCACGTTTTAATATAGGATCACTCGAACCGGCAGGTTCCTTCAGAAGTATAAGCATGGGAGGCATCGGTACGGCTATCAGGGATAATAGCTCAATTTACTATCAGAATCCGGCATCATACAGCAGCATTGACACAAATTCATTTGTCTTTGATTTTGGCCTTGACTACGGAATGGATTTTCTGACTGAAGGTTCATCCAATTATTTTTCGGATGACATGAACTTTGATCATATCCTCCTTGGGTTTCCCTTAGCCAGAGGATTCGGAATTACTGCCGGATTAATTCCCTTCAGCAATGGTTATTATAAAATAACTGAAGAGGTTACTGAACTGGACCCGGAGTACGATGAACAAACCGGCGAATATGTAGCCCTCCATACCGGGGAGGGTGGTTTTTCAAAATTATTTCTTGGCGCCGGTCTGAATATAACGAAATACTTTTCTGTTGGGGCAAACATGACCATAATATTCGGAGATATTACCAGGGCAAACCAGATTATATTTGGGGATTATTATGTTTTCCACGATAATACTTCAGAGAAGCTGCATCTTTCAGGAATCAATTTTGAATATGGGGCCCAGTATATTTTGCCTCTTGGTGATGATTACTTTGTCAATGCCGGCATATCGTTAACTCCGGGTATGAAGTATAATTCGGATTATGAGAATCTTACCTACTTATTTTCAGCCTTCGGGTCAGTTGATACCTTGTCATACATGAAAGACAGGACAAAAGCATTTCTTCCCCGTACGCTCCGTTCAGGAATCTCTTTTGGAAAGAAAAACAAGTTTACGGCTGGATTCGATTATGCTGAAATAAAATGGTCGGAGGCAACCATCAGCGGTACGGGAGCATATTACGCTGATACCCGATCATATAAATTCGGTGCGGAATATATTCCTCAAAAATATTCCAATTACAGTTTCCTCAGCAGGGTGGAATATCGTATTGGAGGACATTTAGAAGATTACTATCTTAAAATTGACGGAACGCAGGTTAAAGAGCTCGGGATAAGTCTTGGATTCGGAATACCGATGAGGCGTTCTATATCTAAAACCAACATCTTCTTCGATTATACAAAAAGATACGGCTCTGATGCGTCGCTGTTCCATATTGAGAATCAATTCACCATAGGATTAAGCCTGAATATGTACGATCGCTGGTTCTTAAAACCTATATATGATTAATTATTCTTATTATTGTTTGAATATTAAATCATTATCATTAGTACATCTTTGAAAAAAAACATAATCTCATATAGAAATTTTTCATTCTTATCAGTATTATTATTTGCTGGATTGCTATTACTTTCGTGTGAAGCAAAAATTGAAAAAACAGACAGCTTTGATATACTTACGCTTCCTTCTCTGTCAGGAAGGAATATTAATACCATATTCACCGACTCAGGCAAGGTACGGCTGATAATGTCTGCACCGGTAATGGAAACATGGGATAACTTAGGTTCCCCATATACAGAATTCAGGCGCGGTATGGTAATTGAATTCTATGATGGCCATAAGGAGCCTGTTGCCAATGTAGCTGCAAAATATGCAAAATATGTTGATAAGGAAAAGGTATGGGAGCTTGATGATTCTGTCGTAGTTGTAAATAAATCGGGAGATATGCTTGAAACCGAGCAGTTATTCTGGGACCAGGATAAAGAGCTGATCTTTACCGACCGGTTTGTAAAAATAACAAATGAAGATCAGACAGTTATGGGTACGGGCTTCGAATCGGACCCGAAACTTACCAGGCGGAAAATAAAAAATGTTACTGCCACAATTTATCTGCACGATGAGTAAAAAATACCTTCTTGTTCTGGAAATAATCTGGATCATTACCGGAATATTATGTGTTGCAGCCGGTATCAGGTACATAATACGGGATAGCGGGAAAATGTTCTTTCTCTTTCCCCTGATGGCAATAATTTCGTTTGTCTTTGCATGGCTTAGGCACAAAGAGCGAAAAAAAGAATAACTTTATAGTATGAACGCCGTCATTATCATACTCCTGGCAATTCTCTTTTCAGCTTATTTCTCGGGGCTTGAGATCGCATTTGTTTCCTCAAACAAATTGCGGCTGGAACTTGATATTAAACAGGGTGTGTTTGGATCGGGTATACTCAGGGTATTTGCAAAAAATCCGGGCCAGTACATCGCCACCATGCTTATAGGAAACAACATTGCACTGGTTATTTATGGTCTCTTTTTTTCAAAGCTTTTAAGTCCGTTGCTGACTCCTCTGTTAGGTTCTGATCTGCTGGTACTTCTTATTAATACACTAATTTCAACGGCTATAATCCTTCTTGTGGCGGAGTTTTTGCCAAAAACATTTTTTATTATCTCACCCAATTTCTTTCTGAAAATATTAAGCCTGCCAACATTGTTTTTCTACTGGATCTTTTATCCGATCAGTAAGAGCGCCCTGGCAGCCTCCAATTTGTTCATCAGACTTATGTCCGGAAACAAACCGGTTAAAAAAATGCAGGAGAATATTGTCTTCAGTAAAGTTGATCTCGACCACTTTGTCAACCTGAGCAAGCAAAGAGAAGAATCAGAAGAGCCGGGTCATCATAATATCAGGATATTTCAGAATGCCCTTGATTTTTCAAATGTAAAACTCAGGGAATGCATGGTGCCAAGGACCGAGATAGAGGCTGTTGAATGTACAGGCACAATTGATGCACTGAAAGAGAAGTTTATTGAGACCCAGCATTCGAGGATACTGGTTTACCAGGATACTATAGACAACATTATCGGTTATTTTGAGCTGAAAGATATATTCAAAAATCCCCCGGATATAATATCAAGTATCAGAAAACTGGCAATAGTGCCTGAGACTATGGCTGCCAACAAACTGTTAAAAGTCTTTGTTGATGAAAAGAAAAATGTGGCGCTGGTAGTTGATGAATTCGGAGGCACCTCAGGTATGGTTACGATTGAGGATGTACTCGAGGAAATAGTGGGGGATATTGAGGATGAACATGATGTAAATGAGCTGACTGAAAAGGTCCTCAGTAATAATGATTTCATTTTTTCAGGACGTCTGGAGATAGATTACCTGAACGAAAAATACCAGCTTAACCTGCCCGAAGAGGATGATTATGAGACACTTGCCGGTTTGATACTGTTTTATCACGGCAGTATTCCGGGGAATAATGAAGTTATTCGGGTAAATAATATTCTCTTTAAGACACTTAAAGTAACTGCTACAAGGATTGAGCTTGTGAGCATGAAAATGGAATAAAAACAGGGATGTTGCGTACAACATCCCTGCATTAAATAGTCTTATCTGAATATATATTGCCTGATAACAGGTTAAACTCGGATAAGAAAGAAGCGCCTACAGTTTTGTTACTGTAAAACCAGTACCATCGTTTACAACTTTTAAAACTCTGTAGGAGTCATAGCTGCCTCCCCATGCTGTCCAGTGATCATTTGTGTATCCACTCTTATCTGTTCCCGTAAATGTGCCTGTAATGATCTGAGTTGAACCATCGGGATGCCCTAAAATGAAGGTATAGTCAAAATCGATACCTGCATCCCAATCCATGATATTTACATAATATGTTCCAACCGGATCGGAAAGCCAGATGGATTTATCTGTCTCAGGATTGGAACCGGTGGCACCTCCATCGCCCCATTCCGTCATTGGATAATCTTCAGTATCACTCCAAGTCACAATATCCATATCATCTTCTGTTGGCCACGAAAAGACAATTGTCAGAAGTGTGGGATCATTAACATTGTTTAAAGTAAGACTACCTGTAGGATAGACAGTACTTGGATTAACCAGGTACCTCTCTCCCAGGCTGCTTATCTCTACTTCAAAATCCAATGTTTCGTTATCCTCCGGAAAATCATCTTCAATTATAGAAATGACTAGTTCCACTGAGTTTGTATAAGGTTGAAGAACAGCCGCCTCAGCTATATAATCATCCTCCTCGGTCGCTGTTCCGCCGGTTTGCACCAATGAAAATGTAAGCGCCCTGTCCAACATCTTATCCAGGGTGATGGTGTACTTAAATACAGCACCTTCATCAACTGAGGTTGTACCTACTGCTGTAAATGTAGGTACCGGGTAACCAGCAGGGCTGATAACAGGTTCCACATCCTGGGATGCTGTATTACATGCTGCATAACCTATAACGATTAGTGCCAATCCGAGTAATTTGTATAAAATAAATTTTCTCATCATATTTTTTTTAATAATTTATAAACCATTATTAGGGAACGGGCGTATATACAGCTGTAAATGGTTGGTCAACCCCCGAAAGCGCAATCGAATAATAAATAGTAATTACTCCTGTAACAGGATCTACAGAACCCAATTTATGACCAAACACATCATTTGAATACATATCAGCCAAGTATTGATGTGGTACTGAAATTACATTACATGCATTGTCGAATACAAGACCATGTGGAGGATTAAGTTGAGGGTTCCATGTACCAACACTTGCTGTATAGTATTGTTCTACCCCAATCTTTTTAATCTCTTCCCTCTGAGAAAATGTACTCCCGTTACTGCTTCTTGTATGTACAACATCATAAATCCCCTGGAATTCAGAGTAACATGCAAAGTTCATAGTAATCTTCAGTTGTTTCCCATTGTTGGTTACCATAGCATCTCCAGTAGTTGCTGAAGCATTAAGTATCAGAATAGGTGATTCAGCTAAAGGAGTAACAATCCCGGCAGTAAGCATTGTGACATTTAAGACACCAAGGTAATTATTGGCTGCCGTAAGCTGAACCACAGGATCATCAATTCTGTAATGAGTACCTTCAATTGCAGTTGAGGCTGCATCAACAGCAACGGTTAATGCAACATCACTGGAAAGATTCATAACAGTAGGCCCAACGATTTTTACCTTCATCGGGAAAGAATATTCGGTTCCATCTGCAATAGCTGACATTAATGTATTGCTTAGTTCAAAGCCAGCCAGGTTAGTTCCTTTATCATTGAGATCATACCGGGTTTCATCATCAACCAGGCAGGAATGAAATGTCCCCAACGCAAGGAATAAGATTAAAATATATTTCAATGTTTTCATAACTGTTTCTTTTAAAAATTATTGAGCCCAGAATATCTTATCGGTAAATGCAAGACCCGGATCGTTCTGTGCCGGAACATTTTCTCCGTTGGATGAGTATTCTCCTGCCGGGTAAAATAGTCTGACCGGTCTGTCAGTAGTCTTGGAATAATTAAGAGGTAATGGCAGTCCGCTCGGGTAGCCGGTTCTGGTATAATCAAACCATGACTGTTCTGCCGTGATCCCATTTACTGCGATCCATTTCTGGGTTATAATTGCTTCTATCTTATTGGCTGAATTAGTCCAGCTAACCAGATTCATGACCTGTGAATAGTAAGTTGAGGCATCTGATGCGGGCAATCCCAGATATTCAAATGAAGCAGTAATGCCTTGTTCATATAATGCCTGACCACCATCAGTTACAGTAATAAATCCTTTAACTGCAAGCTCGGCCTGATTAAAGTAACACTCAGCAAGTGTATAAATAATTGCATCCATATCAGCAGATTTAAGGATGCCCGGTCCGATATTGGAAACAAATTCAGGCATGTAAGCATCAACAACAGGAGTATCATAGTCGAGCAATCCCTGTGGAACGCCCAGATGACCTGTTTCAGGAAGTTCATAAATCATACTATCCCTATTATCATTGGTATTTTGAAGATAATTAAGAACATAGTCAGTAGCACAGGTAGCCTTGCTGCTCAATGTTTGGGAACCTGATGCATCCTCGCCCAGCTGATTCCACATTATATTCTGCTTGTTTTCTTCGTTTGCAATGAAGCCCGGGTTTACACCAACATCTTCAGTGATATATCCTGAGCCTTCCGCATTAATTGCATTAATCTCTGTCTGTATATATGCACTCTTGGATGCCATATTCGCCTGGCGGACAAGTATCCTGAGTTTGACAGTGTTGGCAAACTGCTTCCACATATCCATATCGCCTCCGAACATGGCATCATCATCCCCAGGTACCTCGTCAAGTTCTGTTGCAGTGTTTATCAGGTTAATAGCATCAGTAAGCTGAACTATAAGGTCGTCATAAATTGTTTCAGCGTCATCATACACAGGGGTAGCCTCAAGGCTTCTGCCCAGGGCCTCAGAATAAGGTATGTCGCCGTAGCAGTCAACCAGCAGCTGGAAATGATATGCTTTCATTATCTTAGCTATAGCCATGTAGCAGTTAAAACCTTCACCAAGATTATCAAGGATCTGGTACTGTTTAAGGGCATTGGAATAGGTATTGTTAAAAATACCCTGATAGAACGACGATGTAACGTTATATTTGAATTCATCAGGATACCATGCAAAACCGTCGCTCTGGCTCCAGTTATACATTATCATATTCCCGAGGCTGTTCAGGCGTCTGTCCTGCTGTTCAACCTGTGCAGTATAATACTGTGCAACAGGTAAAACCAGGTTGGGTGATACTGTAGTAGGATTATTGGGGTCAGTATTCACATCCAGCCACTTTTCACAGGAAGTTGTCAGCAGCCCGAAGGCTGTGATCAATATTGCGAATTTTATAGTATTTTTCATATTCTGGTCAGTTTTTAAAATTCAACGTTTAAGTTCACGCCAAACGATTTTGTCGGAGGTGACTGGAAGTAACCGCCGATACCGACAGCGTTGCTGTTAGTGTTATTGAACTCAGGGTCAGAAAATGAGTTTTCAGCAGGAAGCAGTGTAATAAGATTCCTTGCTATGAAACCAACTGTCACTTTCTTGAGAGGAGTCTTGCTGAGAATTGATTCGGGAAGAGTGTAATTTAATGTCAGCTCCCTTATCTTGAAGGCTGTGGCATCTCTTACATAGTTCTCCTTGACATCGTTATAAACATCAGTCCAGTAGCTCTGGCGTCCGCCTGAAACCGGAATATTGGTATTCTCAACATATACACCATCACTTACTTCAATAACAGAATTAGGTATTACAAAGTCCTGCCTGTTGGCTGAGACAGACTCCAGCGATCTCCCTGTAAATTCCATTGCATCTGAACCCTGTGCATAGAACATGTGACCTGTTCTATAATCCATGGTTGTTGCAATGCTGAATCCGAAGAATCTCACTGTGGAGTTCAGACCTACTATATAATCAGGCATTGTCTTACCCAGACTTGAAAGTTCAGCATTGGTTTTAGGCCATCCTGTTGTAGGATCTATAACCAGTCTTCCCTGCGGGTCCCTTACATAAGTATTGGCTTTAATCTGCGGAAAAGCTTCTCCTACTACAGCATATACACCAACCTGTCCTGTGGTAGTGAGTGCAATCTCATCAAGACCCTCTTTTATCGAAACAACTTCTGTTTCGTTTGTCGTATAGTTAACACTGAGGTCCCAGCTGAAGTTGCTTGCCTGAAGCACCTGTCCGCCAACGGTCAGTTCGAAACCAGTACCCTTAAGTTCCCCGATGTTCGTAAGGAACGAGGTTGCGGCAGAAGCAATGGAAGGTGTCGTATTTGTAATAAGGTCTGTAGTTTTTGTTAAAAAGTAAGCTGCATCAAGATAAATTCTTGATTTAAGAAATCCAAGGTTCATACCGATTTCAGTTGTATTAAGCTTTTCCTTCTTGATATTTGCATCAACTGTTGTGCCCCCAAGGACAAAACCATTTATAGGACCAAACGGGAAAGAACCATGTTTACTGTATCTTTCATTTATCTGGTAAGCCCCGAGGTCGTTATAGACTGTTGAATTACTTGCCGTTACTTTTGCAAATGACAGAATATTATTGTTCTTAAGAGCTTCAATAGCATCGGTAATTACAAATGAGAGACCAAATGCCGGGTAGAAATAGCTGTTATTGCCTTTTGCCAGAGTTGATGTCCAGTCATTTCTTCCTGTTACGTTCAGAAACAGATAGTTGTTATATCCGAAAGTGATATCGCCGAAGAAGCCGAAGTTCCTGTTTTCGCTTGCATCAGCAGTTACAACCGGTGTCCCTGTCCCGTTCGAAATATCATAGAAGTCAGGAATACTCAGGTTATTAGCCCTGATGCGGCTGTACCTGTATTTATATGCATAACTTGCACCGCCAATGATAGCCTTTAAGGTAAAGTCGCTGAAACTGAAATTTGATGTAAGCAGCAGATCAGATACATATTCAGCCCACTGATTCTCATCATCCTCAACAAATGAGGAAATGTTGCTTCCGGTAGGTTTTATCTCAAGGTCATATATTGTTGCTGCACGCCAGTTTTTCCCATTGCCCCATACGTTGTTAACTGCTGTCCTTGCGGTCAGGTTAAGCCAATCCACTATATCCCATACAACCTGAACATTGGCATTAAGCCTGCTGGTCCAGTATGTATCCCTGTTGGTATCAACACAATGGTAGGGATTCTCATAGTATCCGTTATAATACCCGCTGGGTGTTGAATACTTGTCAGTTTTCCAGTTGCTGTAGCGGCTCAACGGAATATTGGCTGATGTATTCAGCAGGAACCAGTATAACGGCCTGTTCTGATCGCCGATTGTACTTCCGGTCTCTTCGGTTTTATCTGTAAAAAAGCTTGAGTTGACCGACAACTCAACATCTCCCATTTTTTTACTTGCGTTGGCCCTGAAAGTATACCTGTTGTAAGTGTCTTTCGGCACAATACCGGTAGCGGTCTGATTACCTGCCGAGAGATAGAATTTGCTTGTTTCGGTGCTGCCGCTGAGGTACGCAGTATTGTTGAAGTTGTGCCCTGTATTGTAGAAATCAAGAAGATTGTCTTTTACAGGGGCATAGGGTACCTCCTGGTACGATCCGTCGGGAAATGTAGGACCAATCTGGCGTACCTGCCCGTCGAAGCGGGGACCCCAGTTCGTGTTCTCAATCGGATCATAAGCACCTTCCCAGCCTGTACCGTATTTCGACTGGAATTTAGGCATATATGCCACTTGTTCGGCAGTATAGGTCGAGATCACTCCTACAGTGAATTTCTGACCTGCCTCACCTTTTTTTGTTGTGACAATAATAGCGCCGTTACCAGCTCTTGAACCATACAATGCGGCGGCAGTGGCTCCTTTGAGAATACTGATGTCGGCAATGTCATTTGGATTGAGATCATTAAAAGCACAGGTAGTAGAGATAGCACCATCAATAACAACCAGTGCCTGGTTCCCTGCTGATATTGACCTGAATCCTCTTAACACAATCTGTGTTGATGGATTTACGCTGTTGTCCTGAACGTTGATCTGGAGACCAGCGACCTTACCTGCAAGTGCGCTCGTGGCCCTTGTAGGCGCTGCAGCAGCAAGTTCTTCGTTACCAACCTTCTGGGTCTGATATGTGATCTCACGTTTTTCCCTCTTGATACCAAGTGCTGTTACTACAACCTCATTCAGCCCCAGGATGTCAGATTCCATAACACCATCAACTACTGTCCGCCCGCCAATTTCAACCTCCTGTCTTTTCATCCCGATATAGGAGAATACAAGTGTGGTTGCATCTTCCGGTGCAGTAATGGTGTATTTCCCGTTTACATCGGTAATGGCACCTATTGTGGTACCCTTTACCTGTACTGTTACTCCCGGAATCGGTCCTTCCCCTTCTACCGCGGAAGTTATCGTTCCGGTAATGACTACTGTCTGCGCATGCAATGCATACACACCGGCAAACACAAACAAAATAATCAATAGAAAAAGTTTCTTCATACGATTTAGTTTTAGGTTTATTAAGCCTGTAAATATAACTCTTTTTTTAAAATATTCTATTCCAAATAGATATTTTTTTTAAATCATGATTTACAACTTAAATATTATCTAAAAAAGAGCGGAATAGTCTTAATTCCCTTTATAAAATTCTTTAGCTGCGATACAGAGCTCTTCGTACATTTCTTTTCCAAGAGCCCTGATAAGGGGTTCCCTGAGAAATTCATAGACATAAATAGCTTCCTTCCTGCCTTTTTCACGGGCACCGGAACATATTGACAATTCCTGGTAATTTACAGCTCTGAACTCCTTATACTGTTTTATTCTGACCGGAAAGAGGTGGCATGAAACAGGTTTTTGGAAATTTATTTTTTCATCTTCCCATGCTTTCTCTATACCGCACATGAAAATATTCCCTTCAAGGATGGAATAGGCACATTCGTCATTACCAATAAGCGGCGTTACCATATCTTTTTCAAAATCAATTACGCTTGTCCCTTTTTCTTCTATTGCCTTAATTCCCTCAGGTCTCAGGTATGGTTTTACTGCAGGATATATTTCTTTCAGGATCAGTACCTCTGAATCGGATAATGGAGCTCCTGAATCACCATACCTGCAACAGTTTCCCTGACATTGCGGCAAATCGCATTTGAATCTCTTCTCAAGAATATCAAAGCTGAATATCGTATCGCCAATACGTAGCATGAAGAACCTCTCCCTAACTTTATTAATTTATATCTCGCACTCTCAAATATTCACGTACTCTGGGGGTGAGTACATGTTGACCCTCGAGCGGGCAGAGGGTTTATACTAAAATTTTCCCTGTCATCTCTCCCGGAACAGGTATTCCCATGATTGTCAGTAATGTAGGGGCAACGTCTGCAAGAATTCCTTCTTTTATTGTTTCATAATTATCGCTTACCAGTATACATGGAACCGGATTAAGGGAATGTGCCGTATTGGGAGTACCGTCAGGATTAATTACCATATCCGCATTACCGTGATCAGCAATGATGAGGATGTCATAATTTTTACT